>Ga0299913_10001270_pt1 | contig 18363 bp, 20 predicted proteins | sample RVTome_9_FD_201360 | JGI IMG/M metagenome (GOLD analysis project Ga0299913, IMG submission 201360) | Soil microbial communities from uranium-contaminated site in the Upper Colorado River Basin, Wyoming, United States - RVT155D38 (version 2) ... | reverse complement strand
TCGCGGCGGTGCGGGCGACCGCGGCCGACTCCTCGGCCGCCCAGCCGAGCCGGCCGCGGGCCGCCAGCCGCTCCGACAGCTCACGCCAGATCGCCGGCAGGTGGCGCACGTCGTCGAGTGCGTAGCGGAGCTGGTCGTCCGACAGCGGCCGGCGGCACCAGTCGGTGAACTGGTGGGCCTTGTCGATGGTCGTGCCGCGGAGCTCCTCAACCAGGCCCGCATAGCCGACCTGGTCGCCGAGCCCGAGGAAGGCGGCGGCGACCTGGGTGTCGACGACGTTCCGACCGGCGAGGCCGAGCCGGGTGCCGAGGAGCGCGAGGTCGCCCTGGGCCGAGTGGAGCACCACCTCGACCTCGGGGTCGGCGACCAGCCCGAGGACGGGGAGGGGGTCGGCGGCGAGCGGGTCGATCGCGGCGACCTCCGGCGCGTCGGGGTCGCCCCAGCCGACCTGGACCAGGCAGAGCTCGGGAACGTAGCGCGACTCGGAGACGAACTCGAGGTCGAGGGCGAAGCGGCCGGCGCGGCGGAGCTCGGCGGCGATCTCCCGGACCTTCCGAGCGTCTTCCACCGGCCGGGGAATCTCGGATTCGCTCGCTCCGCTCATCGGCCGGCAGCATACCGAACGGGCGGCGGGCGGCGGGCGGGCCGAGCGATCGCAGCCCGCGATCGCGTCTCCCTGTGCATGACCCGTTCGACAGCCGTCCCCGCCCCTCCGTCCCGGCCGCTCGAGCGTGGCCGCTCCGCCGGGAGCCGCCGCCCGACGGCCCGCCCGGACCGGCGCCGTCCGTCCGGGGAACCGACCCGTCGCACGACGGCGAGCCCGATGCGCGGCGCGGTCCTCGCCCTCGCCCTGGCGATCGAGGCCGCGCTGCCCCTTCCCGCCGCAGGCGGCGCGGGCGCCGCAGCCGCGGGCGCCGCAGCCAATGCGGGCGCGGCGGGCGACCCTGCCACCGGTGCCGCACCGGCGGTTCCCGGCACCCGGGGTCCCCTCGGCGCGGCGATCCGCCCGGCGGACCGGGCCGCCCTCCCCACCCGCGGCGAGATGGCGGACTGGCACCGCGGCTACGAGCCGCGGGCCGCGCCGGTCCGCCGTGCCCTCGTCGCGGTCCTCCGCGCCCGCCACGAGCCACGGCCGAGCCGCTGGGAGCCCGGGGTCCGCCGGTCGTGCGGGCGACTCGCCCGCGAGCTCGGCCGGTTCGGGGATGGGGTCGCGGAGGGCGAGGTCTTCCCGGTGCCCTACCGCCCCGCCGACTACCACCTCAAGCGGGCCTACGCCTCGCTCGACGAGGCCGCCCGCGCCTGCCTCGCCGGCCGCTACGGCGCGATGGAGCACGCGATCCACCGCTCGCTCGGCTCGATGCGCCAGGCCGAGGCCGTCCTGTGGCGGCGCTACCGGCTCGAGCCGTGAGCGGCGGGGCCGGGCGTCGATCGGCGCGCTCGACTCGCCAGGGACGGCAGGCGCTCAGCCTGCCTCCTCGCGCGCTACCCTGGCCCGCCGCTCGAGCGCCTTCCAGACCTCCGCCGTCTCCTCGTCGTCGCGGCCGCGCGGCCAGGAAACCTTCCGGCGCGCCGTCGCCGCGGCGAGCCGTTCCCACTCCGCGCGGTTCGCGACCGGCTTGCCGTCCTTCGTCTTCCAGCCGCGTCGGCGCCACGCGTCGACCCAGGAGGTCGCTCCGTTGCGCAGGTAGTCCGAGCCGGTGTGGAAGGCCACCCGAGCGCCCGCGGGCAGACCCTCGAGGACCTCGGCCGCCGCCAGCAGGTCGAGCCGGTTCGCCGACACCGGGGTCACCGAGCCGGAGAGCTCGCAGTCGCCTCCGCCGGCGCCGCTCCGGCCGCGGACCCGCGCGGCCCAGCCCCCGTGTCCGCCCGCGGCCGAGACCTTGAGCCAGACCTCGAGCTCGGGCTCGCCGCCGGCCCGCTCGGCGGCCGCCGGGCTCGCCCCCCCGACCCCCCGCCGCCTGCGGATCGCGGCGGTCGCCAGCCGGTCGGCGCGCTCGTTCCAGCGGTCGCCGGCGTGGCCGCGCACCCAGCTCCAGCGGACGTCGCGGTCGTGGGCGAGCGAGGCGAGCCGGCGCCAGAGGTCCTCGTTCTCGACCCGCCCGCCGCGGCTCCGTTTCCAGCCGCGGGCGACCCAGCCGGGCAGCCAGCTCGTGATCCCTTGCCTGAGGTACTGCGAGTCGGTGTGGAGGTCGACCTCGGTGCCCGCCGGGACGGCCTCGAGCGCCCGGATCGCCGCGGTCAGCTCCATCCGGTTGTTCGTCGTCTCCGGCTCGCCGCCGGAGAGCTCCTCGGGCTCGGCCCGCTCGCGGAGGAGGACCGCCGCCCAGCCGCCGGGGCCGGGGTTGGGGCTCGCCCCGCCGTCGGTGTAGACGGTGACGGTGCCGCCGCCGTTCGTGTCGCCCCCGTCCGTGCCCGCCGCGCCGCGGCGGGTCACTCCGACTCCAGGTAGGTGTAGCCGGCGAGGCCCTGCTCGTAGGTACGCAGCAGCCGCTTGGACTCCTCGCGGGTCAGCCGGCGGGCACGCATCGCCGCCTCGGCCGCCCGGCGCACCCGCGCGATCAGGTCGGTGCGGTCGTAGCGCACGTAGCGCAGCACGTCGGTCACCGTGTCGCCTTCGACGACGTGGTCGATGTGGTAGCCCTCGTCGGGGTCGATCGACACCTGGACGATGTTCGTGTCGCCGAAGAGGTTGTGGAGGTCGCCCAGGATCTCCTGGTAGGCGCCGACGAGGAAGACGCCGACGTGGTAGGGCCGGCCGTCGGGCGGGTGGAGCTCGAGGACCGGCTTGACGTCGCCGGGCTCGATGAAGCGGTCGATCTTGCCGTCGGAGTCGCAGGTGATGTCGGCGAGCACCGCGCGGCGGGTCGGCTCCTCGTCGAGGCGGTGGATGGGGACGACCGGGAAGAGCTGGTCGATCGCCCAGGAGTCCGGCACCGACTGGAAGACCGAGAAGTTGCAGAAGAAGGTGTCGGCGAGCGCGTGCTCGAGGCCGAGGAGCTCCTCGGGGACCGGGTCGCGGCCGCGGGCGATCTCCCAGATCCTCTGGCAGGCGGCCCAGTAGACGTCCTCGGCCAGGCCGCGGTGCTCGAGCGAGAGGTGGCCGAGGTTGAAGAGCTGCAGGCACTCGTCGCGGTAGGTCACCGCGTCGTGGTACGACTCGAGCAGGTTGCCCTGCCCCACCTCGGCGTAGGTCTCGAAGAGCTGGGCGAGCGGCAGCTCGGCGTCCTCGGGCGGGGCCGACGGGATGCGGCCCGGCGAGTACTCGGCGACGTCGAGGACGTCGAGGACCAGCACCGCGTGGTGGGCGACGATCGCCCGCCCCGACTCCGAGACGATCGTCGGGTGGTCCACCCCCGCCTCGTCGCAGATCTCGCCGATCCCGTAGACGACGTCGTTCGCGTACTCCTGGGTCGTGTAGTTGAGCGAGCTCGGGTAGTCGGACTGCGAGCCGTCGTAGTCGACGCCGAGCCCGCCGCCGACGTCGAAGAAGCCGAGCGGCGCGCCGAGCCGGACGAGGTCGACGTAGATCCGCGCCGCCTCGCGCAGCGCCCCCTTGATCGAGCGGATCGACGGGATCTGGCTGCCGAGGTGGAAATGCAGCAGCTCGAAGCGGTCGAGCAGGCCGTGGGCGGCGAGGAAGTCGACCGCGTCGAGGAGCTCGCGGGCCGACAGCCCGAACTTCGAGCGCTCGCCGCCCGACTCCTGCCAGTAGCCGGCGCCGGGGGTCGAGAGCCGCGCCCGGGCGCCGATCGACGGCGCGATCTCGGTCTGCTCGGAGAGCCGGCGGATCAGCTCGAGCTCCGAAGGCTTCTCGGCGACCAGCACCACCCGCCGCCCGAGCTTCGAGGCCAGAAGCGCCGTCTCGACGTACTCCTCGTCCTTGTAGCCGTTGCAGACGATCAGCGCCTCGGGGTCCTCGAGCATCGCCATCACCGCCAGCAGCTCCGGCTTGGATCCGGCCTCGAGCCCGAGGTGATACGGGCCGCCGTACTCGACGAGCCGCTCGACCAGGAAGCGGTCCTGGTTCACCTTGATCGGGTAGACGCCGCGATAGGGCGAGCGGTAGCCGAACTCGGCGATCGCCCGCCCGAAGGCCTCGTTGAGCGAGACGACCCGCTCGCGCACGATCTCCGGGAAGCGCAGCAGCAGCGGCGTCGCGATCCCCCGCTCGCCGAGCTCGTCCACCAGCTCCTTGAGGTCGACCGCCGCCGCGTCCGGACCGCCCGGGTGGACCTGCAGGGTGCCGCCCTCCGTGACGGAGAAGTAGCCCTTCCCCCAGCCGCGGACGTTGTACAGCTCCAGGGCGCGCCCGGCCGGGCTCTCGACGTCGGGAGGGGCGATCGTCATCGGCGGCGAAGTCCTTGTGGGAGAGTGGGTTGAGCGGCGTTCGGGGCGCCGCGCGATCGGCGGGACTCTAGCACTCTCCGCCGCCCCGCGAGCGGCGGACTCCGTGGCCGGAGCCCGGGCCGGGCAGGATCTCGCGCAGCCGCGGCTCGATCCCCCCCTCGACCGGCCAGTCGCGCGGGTACCCGAGCGAGACCTCCTCGAAACGGACGCCGTCGCGCCAGGTCGTGCGCGGGACGTGGAGGTGGCCGTAGACGACGGCGTGGGCGCGGAAGCGGAGGTGCCAGTCGGCGGTGCGGCGGGTGCCGCACCAGATCGAGAACCGGGGCACCCGGCCGAGGGTGAGCAAGTCCTCGCGCAGCGGCCAGTGGCCGGCGAGCACCAGCGGCCCCTCGGCCGCGGCGGCGGCGAGCCGCGGCTCGGTCGCGGCGCACCGGGCGGCGCACCAGGCGGCGCGGGAGGGGTGCGGGTCGGGGTGGAGCAGCCGCTCGTCGACGCACAGGACCCCGCTCTCGACCGCCCACTCGACCGCCCGCTCGGCGGGAACCTCCGGCGGGCGGAACGAGTAGTCGTAGAGGGTGAACAGCGGCGCGACCCGGCAGCGCGGCCCCGGCCCCGGCCAGAGCGGGTACGGGTCTTCCGGGGTGGTGACGCCGTGCTCGCGGCAGACCTCGACGTAGCGCCGGTAGAGCGCCTCGCCGCGCAGCCCGTCCGAGGCGGGCGTCGTCCACAGCTCGTGGTTGCCGGGCAGCCAGAGGACGCGGGCGAACCGGGGAACGAGCTCGTCCCAGGCGGTCCGCAGGTGCTCCTCGTTCTCGCCGACGTCGCCGGCGACGAGCAGCCAGTCCTCCGGGTGCGGCGGCAGCTCGGCGAGGGCGCGCCGGTTGTCGCCCCGCCCGAGGTGGAGGTCGGCGATCGCGAGGAGCTTCACGGCGGGCCGAGGCTACCGGAGGCTCGGGCGCTCACGCGCGGTCGGCCGGGAAGGCGAGGACCGCGTCGAGCGAGTCGGCGCCGGCGGCGAGCATGACCAGCCGGTCGAAGCCGAGGGCGACGCCGGCGCAGTCGGGGAGGCCGGCCTCCAGGGCGGCGAGGAAGCGCTCGTCGAGCGGCGGCGCGGGGAAACCGGCGGCGCGGCGGGCGGCGAGGTCGCCCTCGAACCGCCGGCGCTGCTCGACGGGGTCGGCGAGCTCGTGGAAGCCGTTGGCCAGCTCGACCCGGTCGACGAAGGCCTCGAACCGCGCGGCGACGGGGCCCTCCGCCGTCTCCCGCACCCGGGCGAGCGAGGCCTGGCCGGCCGGGAAGCCGTGGACGAAGACGAGCCCGGCGGGGAGCCGCGGCTCGACCGCGAGCGCCATCAGCAGGTGGAGCCGCCCGTCGCGGTCGTCCGGCGCGAAGTCGGGGCCCGACAGCGCCGCGGCGGCGATCGCCCGGTCGAGCTCGGCGGCGGTCGCCCGGTGCGGGTCGACCCCGAGGTGGCGGCGGAAGAGCTCGCCGTAGCTCGCCCGCGGCGCCGGCGGCGGGCCGAGCCGCTCGGCGGGCAGGAGCTCGCGGAGGAGCGCCTCGACCTCTTCGAGCAAACCGTGCTCGTCGAGCCCGGGGCGGTACCACTCGAGCAGGGTGAACTCCGGGTTGTGCCGGCGCCCGGCCTCGCCGCCCCGGAAGGCGCGGCCGAGCTGGTAGATCGGCCCGCTGCCGGCGGCGAGCAGCCGCTTCATGTGGAGCTCGGGGCTGGTCTGGAGGTAGCGCGGCGGGTCGCCGGCGACGGCGAGGCTCGCCAGGTGCGGCTCGGGGGTGGCCGCGGCGGCGAGCAGCGGGGTCTCGACCTCGAGGACGCCGCGGGCGGCGAAGAAGGCGCGGGTGCGCCCGGCGAGCCGGGCGCGCAGGCGGAGCGCGTCGAGGGATGCGGCGGGCCGCCAGTCGGCGCCGGCCGGGCCCTCACGGCCTCCGGAGCCCCGGGCGGCCGCGCCGTCCGCCCTCCCGGCGGCGCCCGCCGCTGCCGTCATCGCCCGCCGCCGCCGGCGCGCCGGCGGCTACTCCTTGGCCCGCGACACGTACTCGCCGATGCGGGTGTCGATCCTGATCACCTCGCCCTGCTGGATGAACAGCGGCACCTTGACGACCGCCCCGGTCTCGAGCGTCGCCGGCTTGGTGCCGCCGCTCGACGTGTCGCCGCGCACGCCCGGGTCGGTCCGGGTGATCTCCAGGGTGACGAAGTTCGGCGGCGTCACCGACAGCGGGACGTTGTTGTAGAGGGTCACCGTGCAGACGTCCTGCTCGCGCAGCCACTGGGCGGCGTCGCCGACCGCGTCGGCGTTCGCCTCGTACTGCTCGTAGGAGCTCGGCTCCATGAAGTGCCAGGTCGACCCGTCGTCGTAGAGGTACTGCATGTCGGTCTCGTGGACGTCCGCCGCCTCGAGCCCCTCGCCCGACTTCAGCGTACGCTCGTTGACCCGGTCGGTGGTCAGCACCCGGTACTTCACCCGGACGAAGGCCTGCCCCTTGCCCGGCTTGACGAACTCGACGTCGACGATGTTGCACGGCGCGCCGTCGATCATCACCTTCAGGCCGCTGCGCAGCTCGTTCGTGCTGTAGCTCGGCATCGTGGTCGCGTTCCCTTTCTCGGCGCCCTCGCGGCGCCCGGCGCCGCTCGGCGCGCCGGGATGATACCGCGGTCCGCGGGGTCCCACCGGCGCCCACCGTGGCGGCGCGGTGTCACGCCCGCCCCTCCGAGCCGCACTCCCGCTCTCGTGACGACCACCGCCCGGCCGAGCCCGTGGATCGCCTACCGCGTGCCGCGCCCGGCGGCGCGGGTGCGGCTCGTCTGCTTCCCGTACGCGGGCGGCGCGGCGTCGCTCTACCGGGGGTGGGCCGAGGCGCTCCCGCCGGACGTCGAGCTCCTCTCCGTGCAACCCCCGGGCCGCGAGAGCCGTCTCCGCGAGCCGCCGTTGCGCGACATGGACCCGTTCGTCGAGGCCGCCGACAGCGATCTGGCCGCCGAGCTCGACCGCGGCCCGTACGCGCTGTTCGGCCACAGCCTCGGCGCGCTCTGCGCCTACGAGCTCGCCCGCCGGCGGCGCGTGGCGGGGCGGTCCGCGCCGGTCCACCTGCTGGTCTCCGCGCACCAGGCGGCGCAGCTTCCGTGGGAGGACGAGCCGCTCCACGACCTGCCGTCCGGCCGCTTCCGCGAGCGGCTGCGCGAGCTCCGGGGCACGCCGGCGGAGGTCCTCGACCACCCCGAGCTGATGGAGCTCGTCGAGCCGATGCTGCGCGCCGACTTCCACCTCAACGAGACGTACCGGCACCGGCCGGGCCCGCTCCTCGGCTGCCCGATCACCGCCTTCGGCGGCATCGACGACGGCGACGTACCCCGGGCCCGCCTCGAGCCCTGGGACGAGGTCACCCGCGGCCCGTTCCGCCTCCGGATGCTGCCCGGCGGCCACTTCTTCCTCCACGAGGCCGAGGGTCGGGCGGAGCTCCTCGCCGAGATCGCCCGCATCCTCCGCGACGCCTGACAGGGGGCCGAGGCGGGCCGCGCGATCGAGCGCCGGTGACTTGACTTACGCCTCCTTACCGCCTATGGTGGGCTTGCCCGATGACGCCCCCGAAGAGCAGCGCAGGACGCCACCCCGAGGACCCGCGGAGGACCGACGCGGCCGACCCGGCCGACCGGGACGACCGGGACGACCGCACCGGCCGAGACCGCCGGGCGACGCCGCTGGCCGGCCTCGGCCCGGCGCTGCGGCGGCTGCGGATGCACCGGGGCCTGCGCCAGTACGAGGCGGCGCGCTCGGCGGGCGTGACCAAGGCGATGCTCTCCGCGTACGAGACCGGCAAGCGCAACCCGTCGATCCGCACGCTGGACAGCCTGCTCGCCGCGCTCGACGCCTCGCTCGGCGACCTCCACCTGGCCCTCGTCGCCGACCGCCGCGAGCGCGCTCTGCTCGACGCCGAGGGGTCGGGAGCCGACGAGCTGCGCGAGCGGCGGGCCGCCTGGGGGGCACGCGGTCGCGGCCTCGCCGGTCTCGACGTCGCCGCCGGCTATCCGCCCTGGGCGCCGCCCGGCGCCGCCGACCCGTCCGGCGGAGCGGCCGACGAGCTCTACCGCGCGCTGGGCGTCCGCGGCCCGCTCCCGGCGCAGGAGGAGCGCGCGTTCCGCGAGATGCTCCACGGCTTTCTCCGTCTCCTCCGCTACATGCACCGCGGCGTCGACGGGTAGCCGGACGAGGATCGCCGATCCACAGGAGAGTATGTCCTCCTCCCGGAGCCGGGCCGCACTAGCAGAGTGAGGGCCCGTGGATGGCGGTGGACTCGGAGGGGGCCCCCGCCGAGGGCGGGCGGCCAGGCCGGTAAGGAGAAAGTCGGCGCGGGGCGCACGGGCGGCGCCCCGCGCCGAGGCGCCCGGGCGGGGCGCGGCAGGCGGCTACCTCTCGACGCGGTCCTTGAGGCCCTGGCCTGCGCGGAAGTTCGCGTACTTCTTCGCCGGGATGCGGATCTGCTGGCCGGTCGCCGGGTTGCGCCCCATCCGGGCCGCCCGGCTCCTCGTCTCGAAGCTCCCGAAGCCGGTGATCGTCACCTTGCGGCCGCCGTCGAGCTCCGTGGCGATGATCCCCTTGCCGGAGTCGGTCCCGAAGATCGCGTTGACGACCTCGGCCGCCTTCGCCTCCGACAGATCGCACTTCTTCGCCAGCTTCTTCGCCATCTCCGACTTGTTCATGAAACGTCCCTCCTTCACGTGGTCCGACACGGAAAGTTGCCTCCCGGGCGACCGGGCGGCGCGGCCGAATTGGGTCCGAAAACCGCCGGCGATGCTACCACGCTCGGCGGCCCCCCTCGCCACAGGCGCCGCGGCTCGCCGGACGTCACACCCCTGCGCGGGGGACGTCGCGCCACGGCCTGATCGTGCGTCCGGACCTCGGACGATAGCAGAGCCCCCGGGCCTGCGCGTCGTCCAGGACCTCCGCGAGTTCGCCTTCGCCGGCTTGACGGAAGGCCCGCGGTCGCCGAGTATCGGCTCCGCCGATTCGTAGGGACCGTGGTTTCCCTGCGCGGCGGCCGCGCGCGACGACACCGTCGTGCGCCCCGCGCGCGCCCCAACTTCGCTCCGGAGGAGGACGACATGAAGAAGCTCTGTCTGCCGTGCCTGCTGGCCCTCGCCTGTCTCTCGCTCGCCGCCGCGCCCGCGCTGGCCCAGGAGATGGCGCCGAAGAAGTTCGACGGGACCTGGTTCCAGGTGTTCCACGTCGACTTCAAGGAGGGCATGCGGGAAGCTGCCCTCGCCCACATCGAGCAGTACTTCGTCCCGGCCGCGATGAAGACCGGCACCCATCCCGACATCGTGTTCGTCCACCACACGGGGGGCTGGGACCTGACGGTCGGATGGGCCCTGGACGGCGGCCCCGCGGACCTCGCCTGGGAGATGAGCCCGGACGACATCGAGTGGATGAAGGCGATGGCCGAGGCGACGGGCGGGATGGATCAGGCGATGAAGGCCTGGAACGACTACCAGGCGATGATCGCCCGCTCGGAGACGATCCTCGTGCGGAGCTTCGGCGGGCCGCCTGCGCCCGGCGAAGGGGGCGGCGAAGGGAACGACGGCGAGTAGCGGTCCTGCCCCCGGGGCGGCCGCCTCGGGGGCTTCGCCTCACAATCTCGGCATGTTCGACGAGAAGAGCCTTGCCTGAGGGCGGCCGGCGGCGCCCGTTGCGCGGCGCGCCTCAGCCGGCGAGCTCGAAGGAGGTCGAGCTCCTCAGGCGGTCGCCGCCGAGCGCTCGCCGACCCCGAGCTTGTCGAGGGTGTAGTAGACGGGGCAGAAGCCGGTCACCCAGCTCTGCACCATGAGCACCCCGACCACCCCGGGCACCAGCAGCCAGGCCGGCGCCACCCAGTACCCAAGAGCGACCCCCACGGTGATGATCAGACCGACGATCCCGTCGTGCAGCCGACGCTTCGCGTTCATCTTGCCCCTCCTTCGCTGAGGTGTTGGAATGGACCCGATCCTACTGCACGGTCGGCTCGGGCTCGGAGTCGACGCGCGCATGCCCGACACCCTCGCCGCGGCTCTGGACGGCCTCCTCCTGCGCGAGGAAGCGGCGGATCAGGGCCTCCTGCTCCGGCTCGTCGATCCGGGTAAGAAGCTTCTCGCCGAGGTGAGTCACGGTGTCCGCGCGGTCGAAGGGCAGCGCCGCGTACAGTTTGCCGCCCTCGAAGTGGCAGGGCTTGCAGCCCGCCTCGAGGATCGGCAGGACCTCGGCGGTAAAGTCGACCTGGACCGACTGCTGGCCCGTGAGGGAAGGGTGGGTGGCGACCGGCTCGGGAGGCGGCGCCGCTCCGGCGCCCGATCCGTGACCGGCGACGCAGCCCGAGACGAGAGCGAGCAGGCTGACCACGACGAGGAGCTTGTCGGTCATGGGTCTCGAGGGCCTCGGCCCCGACGGGGCTCGCCAGCGGGTTCCCGTCCGCGCCGCCATGGGTCCTCAGGGGCTCGAACCCTGGACCGGCGGATTAAAAGTCCGCTGCTCTACCAGCTGAGCTAAGGACCCGCGGGCAGTATAGCCCCGAGATCACGGCCTCAGTAGGTGATCAGCGACTCGACCTCGTGGCCCTCGAGCTTCGAGCGCCCGTCGAGGAAGGTGAGCTCGACGATGAAGCCGAAGCCGACGGTCTTGCCGCCGGTCGCGGCGACCAGGTCGGCGCAGGCGGCGGCGGTGCCGCCGGTGGCGAGGAGGTCGTCGACGACGAGGACGCGCTCGCCGGGCTCGATCGCGTCGTCGTGCATCTCCAGGGCGTCGGTGCCGTACTCGAGGGTGTAGTCCTGGCGGCGGGTGGCGCCGGGGAGCTTGCCGGGCTTGCGGACCGGGACGAACCCGGCGTTGAGGTTGTAGGCGAGGATCGGCGCGAACATGAAGCCGCGCGACTCGATGCCGACGACCTTGTCGACCTCGAGGTGGGCGAAGAGCCAGACGAAGCGGTCGACCGTCTGGCGCAGCGCCAGCGGGTCCTGGAGCAGGGTCGTGATGTCGTAGAAGAGGATGCCCGGCTTGGGGAAGTCGGGGATCTCGCGGATGTGGCGCTTGAGGTCGTCCATGGGGCTCGCTCCGAGGGGATGGGGTCAGCGGCGGACGATCGAGAAGCCGCGCCAGTCGCCGGGCCGGTCGAGCTCGTGCTCCTCGACCCGGTCGACGCGGCCGGAGGGCGGGCCCGCCTCGACCCGCCGCCGGAAGGCGGCCAGGGTCTCCGGGTCGCCGGAGACCTCGATCTCGACCCGGCCGTCGGGGAGGTTCGCGACGGTGCCGGCGAGGCCGAGCTCCTCGGCCGCCTCGCGGGTGAACCAGCGGAAGCCGACCCCCTGGACGCGGCCGGACAGTAGCCACCGCAGCGCCCGCTCGGTCCGCTCCCCCGAGCTCACCCTTCGTCCCCCTTCGCGGCCTCGGCGGCCGGCAGCGGCTCGTCGACCGGTTCGACCGGCACGACGTCGCCCGCCCCCGACTTCCCGGCCCGCCCGATCCCCCGTCCGAACAGCCAGAACCCGCCGACCAGCAGCGCGACGAAGGCGAGGAACAGGATCTCGAGGTACTTGTCGAGGAACGCCTGGATCGGGGTGCCGAACCACCAGATCAGGGTCGCGACGGCGAAGAACCGCAGGCTCCGCGACACGACGGACGCGAGCAGGAAGATCCGGAAGTCGATCGCGCAGGCGCCGCCCGAGATGGTGAACAGCTTGTAGGGGATCGGGGTCAGGCCGGCGATGCCGGTGGCCCAGGCGTTGTAGCGGTCGTAGTAGCGCTCGACGGCGCGCACCTTCTCGTCGGCGAAGAAGCGGTAGACGAGCGGCCGGCCGCCCCAGTAGCCGATCGCGTAGCCGGCCACCCCGCCGAGCACCGACCCGACCGAGCAGAGGGTGGCGAACCAGAAGGCGCGCGACGGATCGCCCAGGCAGAGCGGGATGAGCAGCACGTCGGGCGGAATCGGGAAGAAGCTCGACTCGGCGAAGGCGATGGCGAACAGCGCCGTGCCGCCGTGCGGCGTGTGGGCGAACGACTCGACCCAGTCGAGCATGCCGTGGAGCCAGCCGCGGAGGGCGTCGAGCATGCCGGACACGCTCTCCTACTCCTCCTGCCAACCGTGGCGGCCGACGAGCGGCACGAAGATGACCGCCTCGCCCTCGCGGCGGACGAGCTCGCCGGCCTCGTCCTTCTCGTAGAGGACGATCCGCTGGGCGGTGCGGGTGCCCTCGGGGACGACGAGACGGCCCGGTGCGGCGAGCTGGTCGAGGAGCGGCCGGGGAACCTCGGGCGCGCCGGCGGTGACCAGGATGCGGTCGAAGGGGGCGAACTCGCTCCAGCCGACCGTGCCGTCGAAGGTCTGGATCTTCACGTTGTCGAGGCCGAGCTCGCGGATGCGCTCGATCGCCTGGCGGACGAGCTCGTCCTTGCGCTCGAGCGAGTAGACCCGGCGGGCCAGCTTGCCGAGGATCGCGGTCTGGTAGCCGGAGCCGGTGCCGATCTCGAGCACCGAGTCCTCGGGGCCGACCTCGAGCATCTCGCTCATCCGGGCGACGACGTAGGGCTGGGAGATCGTCTGCCCGGCGCCGATCGGCAGCGCGTGGTCGCCGTAGGCCTGGCTGCGCAGGTGCTCGCGGACGAAGCGGTGGCGGGGCACCTCGCGCATCGCCTGGAGCACCCGCTCGTCGGCGACGCCGCGGGCGGCGAGCTGGTCGCGCACCATCGCCTCGCGGCGTAGGCGGAGGTCGCGCATCAGCCCTCGCCCCCACCGGGCGACCGCCCCGCGCCGGCCGCCGCTCCCCCGCCGGCCGGCGCTCCCCCGCCGGCCGGGGCCGGCTCCGCAGCCGCCATCGGCTCGGCCGGCCCGGTGATCCGCCGCAGCCGCCCCTCGAGCGGGCCGAAGGTCTCGAGCCCGCGGTAGTCGGTCAGGTCGAGGTGGAGCGGGGTGATCGAGATCTGCCCGCGGTCGATCGCCGCGAAGTCGGTCCCCTCCTCCTCCTTGAACTCGGGGGTGCCGGCGATCCAGTAGTACTTCCGCCCGCGCGGGTCGAGCTTCTCGACGATCGACTGCTGGTAGATCCGCCGTCCGAGCTTCGAGAAGGCGACCCCGCGCGGCTCGCCGGCCGGGAAGTTCACGTTGAGCAGCAGGTCGGGCGGCAGCTCGGTCCCGAACAGCTCGGCGACCATCCGGCGGGCGAAGCGCGCGCCCGGCGCGAACGAGAAGTGCTCGCCGACCTGCTGCGAGAAGGCGATCGACGGGATGCCGAGGAGGCTCGCCTCGAAGGTGGCCGAGACCGTGCCCGAGTAGGTCACGTCGTCGCCGAGGTTCGAGCCGAAGTTGATCCCCGAGGCGACGAGGTCGGGCGGGCGGTCCTTGAACAGGTGGAGCACGCCGAGGTTGACGCAGTCGGTCGGCGTGCCGTCGACGACCCACTGGTTCTCGTCGAGCTGGCGGATGCGCAGCGGCCGGTGCAGGGTGAGCGAGTGGCTCGTCGCGCTCTGCTCGCGGTCGGGCGCGACGACGACCACCTCGCCGACCTCGGCGAGCGCCTCGGCGAGGAGCTTGATCCCCTCCGAGTAGATGCCGTCGTCGTTGGTGACCAGGATGCGGCGGCGTTCGGCGCTCACCCGCCCTCGCTCCCGGCGCCGCCCGCGGCGCCCGCGCCGGCTCCGCCGGCGTCCCCGAAGTAGCGCCCGACGATCGGCCGCAGCCGCTCGACCGTCTCGGCCGGGACGGCCGATCGGTCGGTCAGCAGCGCGAAAGCCAGCGCGTCGCCGCAGGCGCAGGCGGCCTCGCCCGCGGCGGCCCGCCCGCCGTCGAGCGCCGCGACCGCGCGGCGCACGACCTCCTGGCCGAGCTCGGCGTTCGCCTGCAGCACGGCCACGACCGCCTCGACGCTCACCGCCTCCTCGGTCTCGTGCCAGCAGTCGTAGTCGGTGATCATCGCCAGGGTCGCGTAGCAGATTTCCGCCTCGCGGGCGAGCTTCGCCTCCTGCAGGTTGGTCATCCCGATGACGTCCACGCCCCACCCGCGGTAGACGTTCGACTCGGCGCGGGTCGAGAACTGTGGCCCCTCCATGCACAGGTAGGTCCCGCCCCGGTGGACGGTGCCGCCGGCCGCCTCCGCCGCGTCGGCTAGGACGGCCGCGAGGTGCGGGCAGACCGGGTCCGCGAGCGAGACGTGGGCGGCCAGGCCGTCGCCGAAGAAGGTGTCGGGCCGGTGGCGGGTGCGGTCGACGAACTGGTCGGGCACGACGACGTGGCCGGGCGCGTAGGCGAGCTTCATCGAGCCGACCGCAGAGACCGAGAGCAGCCGCTCGACGCCGAGCGACTTGAACGCCCACAGGTTGGCGCGGAACGGGATCTCGGTCGGGAGCAGCCGGTGGCCCCGCCCGTGGCGCGGCAGGAAGGCGACCCGCCGCCCCGCGAGCCGGCCGACGACGAAGGCGTCCGAGGGCTCGCCGAACGGCGTCGAGACCCACCGCTCCTCCTCGACCTCGACCGCGGCCATCTCGTACAGGCCGCTCCCTCCGACGACTCCGATGCGAATGTCCGACACGTCCCTGGCGTTCTCCGGCGTTGCGATGAAACCTCGGCGGGCGCCGCCCGGCGGCGCGGTCGTCGAGTCTAGCCCACGGCCCGGCCGGGCTCGGGCACGGACGCCGTGCTCAGCGGACGGCCTGCCCGCTCCTGCGAGCAGCTCCTCGAGGCGCGCCAGGTCGACCGGCTCGAGGACGTGGTGGTGCAGGAGGTTCGAGAGCACCTGCGCCAGCGGCGCCGGGTCGGCGTCGAGCCGGAAAAACGACCGCCGGTGCCGTAGCCGCTGCGGCTACTTCTTCAGCCCGATCTCGCGCAGCCGCTCGTCGAGGAACTCGCCGGCGGTGATCGGGGCGTGCTTCGGCGGGTTCTCGGCGTCGACGAAGCGCTCCATCACCGTCAGGTCGCACTCCGGCCGGGGGTGGACGAAGAACGGCATCGAGTAGCGGTCGCGGTTCTCGGAGTCGGCCGGGTTGACCACGCGGTGGGTCGTCGCCGGCACGACCTCGTTGGTACAGCGGGAGAGCATGTCGCCGGCGTCGACGACGATCTGCCCCGACTCGGCCTGGACCGGCAGCCACTCCCCCTCGCCGGTGAGGATCTCGAGCCCCGCCTCGGTCGCCTCGCACAGAAGCGTGATCAGGTTGATGTCCTCGTGCTCGGCGGCGCGCACGGCGCCGGGCTCGGGTGCCCGGTCGAGGGCCGGGTAGTGGATGATCCGCAGGATCGACTGCCCGTGCGCGACCATCCCGGCGAACGTCTGCTTCGGCATGTCGAAGTACTCGGCCAGGGCGACCAGCAGCGTCTCGGCGACCCGCTCGAGCGAGTGGTAGAGGCGCAGGGTCGGCCCCTTGAGCTCCGGGATCTCCTCCGGCCACACGTTCGGCGGGTAGACGTCCTTCGACGCCCCGGACGGCGGGTCCTCCTGGCCGACGTGCCAGAACTCCTTGAGGTCGGCGGTCGCCCGCCCCTTCGCGTGCTCCACCCCGAACGGCGTGAAGCCGCGCGCACCGCCGCGGACGCCGCTGTACTTCCGCTTCGTCTCCTCGGGCAGCTCGAAGAAGCGCTGCCACAGCTCGTAGGTGCCGCGGATCAGCGAAGTGTCGATCCGGTGCCCCTCGACGTTGAGGAAGCCGAACTCCCGCAGCCCGCCGCCCAGGGTCTCGACCAGCCGCTCCCGTTGCCCGGCGCCGCCGGAGGTGTAGTCGGACAGATCGATCGTCGGGATGGTTCGTGTCGTGGTCATGGCGGATTTATAGCAGACGGCCGCGGGCCGCTCGGTGTTTCCCCGCGGCCTCGGGCGTCGAGCGCGAGGGCCGCGTCGAGCCGGTCGGCCGTCGAGTCCGCCTGCCACGAACGTGTCTGCAGCAACCGCTCGCGAGCGCGGGCGTAGAATCGGGGCGACCCGCGCACCCTTGACGCCTACCGGACCAGGAGATCTCCGCGTGCCCGCCGACCGCCTTCCCCGACCGACCACCTCCTTCGTCGATCGTCTTGCCGTCGTTCCGTTCGCCGTCGTCCTCTCCGCAGTCGTCCTGACCTCCCCCGCGACGGCCCAGGAGAGCCCCACGCCCCCCACCCCCTCCGACCGCCTCTACGCCCTCTTCGAACGGGAGTGGGAGCGCACGATGCGGGAGAACCCGGAGTGGGCGTCGACCCTCGGCGACCGGCGGTGGAACGACCGCTGGCAGGACCTCTCGGCCGAGGCGATCGAGGTGAGCCACGCGGCGGACCGGCGGGCGCTCGAGGCGCTGCTGGCGATCGAGCGCGCGTCGCTGCCGCCCGCCGCCCGGCTCGACCACGACCTCTTCCGCCAGGAGCTCGAGCGGGCGATCGAGGGCTACCGGTTCCGCGGGTTCGAGATCCCGCTCAACCAGCGGGGAGGGGTGCAGACGGCGGACGAGATCCAGGAGTCGCTCCGCTTCACCGAGGTCTCCGACTACGAGGACTGGGTCGGGCGGCTGCGGCGGGTCGGCACCCTCGTCGACCAGACGATCGCGCTGATGGAGCAGGGGATCGCGTCCGGCCGGGTGCCGCCGCGGGTGATCATGGAGCGGATCCCCGACCAGATCGCCAAGCAGGTCGTCGACGACCCCGAGGCGAGCCCGTTCTGGAAGGCCTTCGAGGAGATGCCCGAGGACCTGCCGGCGGCCGAGCGCGAGCGGCTGCGGCGGGAGGGGCGGGCGGCGATCGCCGAGGTCGTCCTCCCCGCCTACCGCCGCTTCCAGAGCTTCTTCGCCGACCGCTACCTGCCGGCCACCCGCGAGAGCGTCGGCGCCTGGGACCTCCCCGACGGCGAGGCCCTCTACCGCTTTGCCGCCCGCTCGTTCACCACCACCGACATGACGCCGGAGGAGATCCACGCGATCGGCCTCGCCGAGGTCGCCCGCATCCGGGCCCAGATGGAGGCGATCATCGAGGAGGTCGGCTTCGAGGGCAGCTTCGCCGAGTTCCTCGAGCACCTGCGGACCGATCCGCAGTTCTACTACGACGACCCCGAAGAGCTCCTCGAGGCGTACCGGGCGACGGCGAAGAAGATCGACCCCGAGCTCGTCAAGCTCTTCGGCCGGCTGCCGCGGATGCCCTACGGGGTCAAGCCGATCCCCGACAACATCGCCCCCGACACGACGACCGCCTACTACAGCCGCCCCGCCGCCGACGGCAGCCGCGCGGGCACCTACTACGTCAACCTCTACCGGCCCGAGGTGCGGCCGAAGTACGAGATCGAGGTCCTCACCGTCCACGAGGCGATGCCCGGCCACCACCTCCAGCTCGCCCTCGCCCAGGAGCTCGGCGAGCTGCCCGCCTTCCGGCGCTTCGGCGGCTTCACCGCCTTCGTCGAGGGCTGGGGCCTCTACAGCGAGAGCCTCGGCGACGAGCTCGGCCTCTACCAGGACCCCTACTCGAAGTTCGGCCAGCTCACCTACGAGATGTGGCGCGCCGTGCGGCTGGTCGTCGACACCGGCATCCACACCAAGAAGTGGTCGCGCCAGCAGGCGATCGACTTCTTCGCGGCGAACGCGGCGAAGACCGAGCACGACATCGTCAACGAGATCGACCGCTACATCGCCTGGCCCGGCCAGGCCCTCGCCTACAAGATCGGCGAGCTCCAGATCCAGGAGCTCCGCCGCCGCGCCGAGGACCGCCTCGGCGACCGCTTCGACGTCCGCGCCTTCCACGACGCCGTCCTCGCCCAGGGCGGCGTCCCCCTCGACGTCCTCGAGCGCCAGGTCGAGACCTGGATCGCCGAGCGGCTGGCGGCGGAACCGGCCGCGTCGGGAGGCGCGGAGGAGGCGGCGCCCTAGCCCGCCCGGCCCGGTTCCGTCTGGCAAGCTTCTTGCGCCTGCAAGCAGGGGGCATGGACGACTCGAAAGGACGGGCTTCGCTCTCGAGTCTGGTGCGCGATCTGCTGCGCGACACCAGCCGGCTGGTGCGCGACGAGGTGGCGCTGGCCAAGGCCGAGGTCAAGGAGAACCTGGC
>Ga0299913_10001269_pt1 | contig 18365 bp, 15 predicted proteins | sample RVTome_9_FD_201360 | JGI IMG/M metagenome (GOLD analysis project Ga0299913, IMG submission 201360) | Soil microbial communities from uranium-contaminated site in the Upper Colorado River Basin, Wyoming, United States - RVT155D38 (version 2) ... | reverse complement strand
GATTTCGTTGGCGGCGAAGCTGGCAGGTGCGACGATTGTCGCGTCGATATTGGCCAATTTGACCCCTTCGCGACGCAATTTGCAAGCCCTTGACACACATTTTCCTGACGACACCTCATGACCACCGCACGACGACCGAATGACGAATAACCATCTGACCACACTCAGATTCAACTCGCTGGACCTGGATGAAAGCCTGAGGCAGGGCATCCGGGACGCGGGTTTCGATTTCTGCACGCCGATCCAGGCAAGTACGCTGCCGCTGGCGCTGAACGGGCAGGACGTAGCCGGCCAGGCACAGACCGGCACGGGAAAAACCGCGGCGTTTCTGATTGCCGCGTACCAGCGGCTGTTGCGCAATCCAGTAACACAGGATGGTCAGCGGCAACCGCGGGTTTTCATTCTGGCGCCGACCCGGGAACTTGCAGTCCAGATCGCCAACGATGCCCATCTGCTAGGCAAGCATACCGGCTTACGCGTCGCACTCGCATACGGCGGCACGGATTATGAAAAGCAGCGCGCCGATATCAAGGGGGGAATCGATGTCCTGATCGGCACGCCGGGGCGCATTATCGACTATTACAAGCAAGGCGTCTTCAAGCTCGACCGCGTCGAAGTTGCCATCCTCGATGAAGCAGATCGGATGTTCGATCTGGGCTTTATCAAGGACATCCGTTATCTGCTGCGGCGGCTGCCGCCTCACGACCAGCGGCTCAACATGCTTTTTTCCGCCACCCTGTCGCACAGGGTCCTGGAACTCGCATACGAACACATGAACGATCCGGAACTGATTCGCATCGAGCCGGACAAAGTCACTGTGGACCGCGTCCGCCAGGCAATTTTCTTTCCGTCGAATCCGGAAAAACTGCCTCTCCTCGTTGGCCTTATCCGCGAGATGGGCACGGGACGCATCATGGTGTTCGTCAATACCAGGCGCGAGGCGGAGCGCGTCGAAGCCTGCCTGATTGCGAACGGAATCGACGCCCTTGCGATCTCCGGCGACGTGCCGCAGAAAAAACGCCAGAGCATGATGCGCAAGTTCCTGAGCGGCGAGCTGCCGGTACTGATCGGCACCGACGTCGCCTCGCGCGGGCTGCACATTCCCGACGTGCACTACGTCATCAACTACGACCTGCCGCAGGACTCCGAAGATTACGTACACCGTATCGGCCGCACTGCGCGTGCCGGCGCTGCGGGCGATGCCATCAGCTTTGGCTGCGAAACCTACGCCGTATCCCTGCCCGACATAGAGGAATACATAGGTCACAAGATTCCGGTTGCGAGCTACGATCCGAAACTGCTTCCCGAACTGAAGAGGTTCACGACCCAGAGACGCGAGAGGCCCCAAAATGACAGGTCGGGCGGCAGGCGCCCGGAGAACAGGCGCGGCAGTGGCCGCCGCTCGGGCAGCGGACCGAATCCGCGGCGCGTATAGAATGAATCTCGAACAGCTCGTCGAACCTGTGGCCGCAACGGCAGCCCGTGCAGGCAGCGCGATTCTCGACGTCTACGCGACCAATTTCGATGTCGAAGCCAAGGAAGATGACTCGCCACTGACCAAGGCGGACATGTCGGCGCATCGCTCGATCATGGAAGGCCTGCGCCGGCTGACACCCGAGATGCCGGTCATATCCGAGGAAAGCGGGCTGCCCGACTTCGATGTACGCCGTGCATGGCAACGGTACTGGCTGGTGGACCCGCTGGACGGTACCCGCGAGTTCGTGAAACGAAACGGTGAATTCACCGTGAATATCGCGCTGATCGATGATCATCGTCCGGTGCTCGGCGTCGTGCATGTTCCGGTGATGGGCAAGACCTATATCGGCTGTGTCGGCAAAGGTTCCGAGCTTCGTGGGGCGAACGGCGGCAAGCGTTCCATCCGGATTGCGGTGGAAAGTGCGAGTCCGGTCCGGGTTGTCGGGAGCCGCTCTCATCGCGGGGCAAGTCTTGACGGATTTCTCGAGAGACTCGGCGATTTCGAGATGGTGCCGATGGGCAGTTCGCTGAAGTTTTGCCTGGTTGCGGAAGGCGCCGCCGACATTTATCCGCGCCTCGGCCCGACCTCGGAATGGGACACCGCCGCAGCCCAGGCCGTCGTCGAACAGGCCGGCGGCACCGTGCTGCAACTCGATGGCAAGCCATTGATGTACAACGCAAAAGCGGAAATCCTGAACCCCCACTTCTTGGTCGCGGGACCGCAGGACCACGACTGGCTCGGGATCCTTTCGTCCGTCGCATAACTTGACCTCGCAAGTGAGCTAATATTGCCGCTCTCGAAGGGCCTTTAGGGTTCGGCTGGTCTCCGCCGCTGTCTATGACCGATACGAAGATCGATACAGAATGCTTCAGGGAGCTTGCGAGACTCCGGGAGCTGCGCATCAGTCATCGCGATCTGGATTACCTTATCGACAGACTGTCGAACGACCCGCTGGTGGATCAGCTGCGCATCCGCCGCCTGAAAAAGCGAAGGCTGGTTCTGAAAGACATGATTGCGCAGCTCGAAAGTGAGTTGATCCCCGATCTCGACGCCTGACGTCGTCACCGAAGCGTTCGCAAAGAGCCTGCTTCGGCTTTCCGGGTACCGATACGACCCTGGCGTCCTGAAACAACAAAGGAGAGCGATATGCCCGTCACCATCAATGTCAACGGCGTCGACCATGCGGTCGATGCGACGCCGGACACTCCCCTGTTATGGGCCATCCGCGATCACATCGAGCTTACCGGCACCAAGTTCGGCTGCGGCATGGCCCTCTGCGGCGCCTGCACGGTACACGTGGACGGTGCGCCGGTGCGTTCCTGTACGACGCCGATCTCGGCAGTGGCCGGCAAGCGAGTCATGACCATCGAGGGAATCGATTCCAGAGAAGCCAAAGCGGTGCAGGCGGCATGGGAACAACACGCCGTACCCCAATGCGGCTACTGCCAGTCTGGCCAGATCATGTCCGCGGCCGCGCTGCTCAAATCGAATCCCCGGCCGAACGACGACGATATCGACGGTGCAATGTCCGGCAACATCTGTCGATGCGCCACCTACGTACGTATTCGCGCGGCAATCAAGACTGCCGCCTCGAGCCTCGCATAAGGAGTCGATCATGTTGAGAGCCAAATCCGTGGAGTCCACGACCCGGCGCGAATTCCTGAAGGCGGTTGGCATCGCAGGCGCCGGCCTGACGATCGGTATATCGCTTTCGCCAGCAGGTGCTGCGTCCGAAGCACGCACACCTTCCATCGGCAAGTCGAACGGTGTGTTCGCGCCGAACGCATTCATCCGTATCAACCAGGACTCGAGCATTGCGGTAGTGATCAAGCACCTCGAGATGGGTCAGGGCACCTACACCGGCCTGGCAACACTGGTGGCCGAGGAACTCGACGCCGACTGGAGCCAGATCGTCGCTGAAAGCGCGCCCGCTGACGTGTCGCGCTACAACAATCTGCTCATGGGACCGACGCAGGGCACAGGCGGCAGTACGGCAATCGCGAATTCTTTCGAACAGATGCGCCGCGCCGGAGCCGTGGCAAAGGCCATGCTCATCGCAGCCGCCGCCGAAGAGTGGAACGTACCCGCATCCGGGATTACCGTCCGGGACGGCGTCGTGAGCCACGCGAGTTCAGGACAGAGCGCCACGTTCGGCGAACTGAGCGCTCTGGCGGCGAAGCAGCCTGTGCCCGACCCGCAGTCCGTAACGCTCAAGGATCCGAAGGATTTCCGCTATATCGGTAAATCGCTGCCGCGGAAGGACGTCGGAAAAACAGACGGCACCGCAATATTCACGCAAGACATCCGGATGGCGGGCATGCTTACGGCCGTCGTGCTGCACCCGCCACGGTTCGGCGCAAAGGTTAAAACAGTGAGGGATCGGCAAGCGCGCGATTCGGGAGGCGTGGTCGACGTCCTGCAGATTCCGAGCGGCGTTGCCGTGCTGGCGACAGACTTCTGGAGCGCAAAAAAGGCCCGCGACCTCCTGGAAGTGGATTGGGACGAAAGCGAAGCTGAGAGGCGCAGCAGCACGAACCTCATGGATGAGTACAAAGCGTTGGCAGACAAGCCCGGCCTCGCGGCGCGCGATGACGGCGATGCGCGTGCAGCACTGGCAATCGCAGCCGAAGTAATCGAGGCAACCTACGAATTTCCCTACCTCGCGCACGCGACCATGGAACCGATGAACTGCGTCGTGCAGGTCTCGGAGGGCTCCTGTGAAATCTGGAACGGCGCCCAGTTGCATACGGTCGACCAGGCGCTGGTGGCGGCCGTGCTTGGCATTCCGGCCGAACAGGTAACCATTAACACCCTCTATGCCGGGGGAAGTTTCGGCCGCCGTGCGAACCCGCATTCGGACTACGTGGTCGAAGCGACACACATCGCCAAAGCGAAGAAGGGCACGCCGGTCAAGCTGGTGTGGACGCGCGAAGACGATACCCGCGCCGGATATTTCAGGCCGATGTACGTGCACAAGATCCGCGGCGCACTGGACGCTGACGGCAACCCCGTCGCGTGGGAACAGCGCGTGGTCGGGCAATCGATCCTCGCCGGCACGCTGTTCGAGCAGTTCGCGGTGAAAGACGGCATCGATGCATCATCCGTCGAAGGCGCCTCCACCCTGCCGTACAAAGTGCCGAATCTCCGCGTCGATCTGCACACCGTCGAGGCGGGCGTCCCCGTGCAATGGTGGCGTTCTGTAGGTCACACGCACACCGCCTACTCCACGGAAACCTTCATCGACGAACTTGCCGCCGCGGCGGGCCGCGACCCCGTCGAGTTTCGCACGGCGCTGTTGCAGGACCATCCTCGTCACCTGGGCGTTCTGAAGCTCGCCGCTGAAAAAGCAAACTGGGGTTCTCCTTTACCTGAGGGCCGCGCGCGCGGCATCGCAGTACACGAATCATTCAGTTCTTTCGTCGCCCAGGTCGCTGAAGTTTCCCTGCAGGGGGACGGCGGCTTCCGGGTGGAACGTGTCGTCTGCGCCGTCGATTGCGGCATCGCCGTCAATCCGGACGTGATCGTGGCGCAAATGGAAAGCGGCATCGGCTACGGCCTGTCGCCACTGCTCATGAGCGAGATCACGCTTGATGACGGCAAGGTCGTACAGTCGAACTTTCACGACTACCAGGTGCTGCGCATCAACCAGATGCCGGAGATCGAAGTGCACATCGTGCCTTCGGCGGAACCGCCTACGGGTGTCGGAGAACCGGGCACGCCCGTGATCGCGCCTGCGGTAGCGAACGCCTTGTTCGCGGCCACCGGCAAGCCGTTTCACCGGCTACCGCTACGCATGGAAAAAGCTGTCCCGTCTTAGTTAGAACGTTGCGCTGTCTTACTGCGCGAGCACGCATACCCATGAACGATTGGCTGAACGGTTGGCTGGATGGTTCAGCGTGGGCACGCATTACACATGAACGATTGGCTTTGGCGCGTGCGGAGCCCCCAGGGATGGGTTCACGGCGTCCCTGGACCGGCCTCCCCCTCGCCGAACCTCCGCAACACCACCGCCCTCGCCCGTTCATGAACAATGCCCGCGACGACCTCAGCGCTCCAACCCTTGCAGGATCGAGCCGCAAGCCATTGCGCCGACGCTGTTACCGGTGCTTCGGGGATTGCCTGTTGCCGATGTGCTGGTCGCCGCGTTGGCGGGCCAGGGCGACCTGGCGGCGGCGTTCTTCCAGGCGGGCGGCGCGGTCGGCATCAAGCTCGTGGATGCAGCGGGGGCAGGAGACGCCCTCGCGATAGTCGGGGGACGCGAGGTCGTGGCTGCTTAGCGGTCTGCGGCAGGAGTGGCACTGCACGTAGCCGCCTTCGGCCAGGTCGCGGTCGACGGCGACGCGGCTGTCGAACACGAAGCATTCGCCGGACCAGCGGTTGTCCGAGGGCTCGATCTGTTCCAGGTAATTGAGTATTCCCCCCTCCAGCTGGTAGACCTCGCGGAATCCCAGCTCGAGGAGGAGTGCTGCCGCTTTTTCGCAGCGAATGCCGCCGGTGCAGAACATGGCCACCGGCCGGGATTTGTCCTCGTCGGACAGGGTTTCCGCGAACGCCGGGAATGCGCGAAAGCTGTCGGTGCCGGGGTCTACGGCTCCCGGGAAGGAACCCAACTCGACTTCGTAGTGATTGCGCGTATCAATGAGCAGCGTGGCCGCGTCGTCGACCAGCCTGTTCCAGTCGTGCGGCGCGACGTGCCGGCCGGCCTTTCGTTGCGGCAGGATATCCGGGCGGCCCAGCGTTACTATTTCATTCTTCACCCGCACGCGCATGCGGCGAAACGGCGCGGTTGCAGTTTCCGTCCAGCGGGCCTCCAGAGGTTCATCGAAGGAGAGGTGCCGGCCCAGCCAGTCGAATACGTATTGCACGGCGTCCGCGCCGCCGGCGAGCGTGCCGTTGAAGCCCTCCCTCGCGACGAGAACGGTTCCGAGCAGCTGCTCCCGATCGCACAATGCCTGCAGATCCGAGCACAGCGTTTCCGGATCCTCGATATCCATGAAGCGGTAGAACGATACGACGTTCATGCCGCGGGCTTCGCCTGCACATCTGAAAACGTCAGGGACAGGATGCTGTGCCGGATCTCCTCGCCCAGCACCAGCCGGGCATCGTCGCCGATACGGTTTATGTCGTCGTCGAACTCCAGCAGCCCCTCCTCGTTCCTTCGCAGAACCTCCTGCTGGCGCAGCCGGGCGATGAAATCGCGAAACAGCGCCTTGTCGAAGAAATCAGGCGAATGCAGACCGTAGATCATGGTGAGGCGCTCGGCGCTTTGCTGGCACAGATTCTCCAGTTGAATGCGCGACAGCGTTCCCGAGCCGTTGCGGAAAAGCAGGGCGATAACCAGGTAGAACCGCTGCAGCATCGGCACCATCGACTGCCCCAGCATCAGCAGCTGAAATGCCCTTGCCGAGCCGGCGGGCGGCCTGACCAGGGTCTTCCTGTCCCGGGTGCGCGTCAGCAGTTCGAGTTCGAACAGCGCTTCGATAGCATCCGTTGTGACGTCGTCGATTTCTTCGTATGTCCATTTTAGCGTCAGCTCCGTCTGCATGAACGGATAGATCAGGCGCACGAGGCGCTGCAGTTCCGTACGTTCCAGGCGCCGCCCCTGAATAAAGCAACAGGCGATCGCCGCCGGCACAGCGAACAGATGCAACACGTTGTTGCGAAAGTAGGTCATCAGGACGGCGTCGCGTTCGGCCATGTGCAAAACGTCGCCGAGCATATGGGTCGTACGATCGATCACCTTCATTTTCTCGCCGTGCGCAATGATCTGCTCCGGAGTCCAGTCGGGCAGGCTCACCGTTTCGGCATAGCGGAACCGCGCCAGAAGGTCGACGTACAGCTTGAGCTGCCGCTTGAGCTCGAGTTCTCCCATGGTCTGTTTCGGGGTCGCGAGCAGAATCACCGCCAGCAGGCTGATCGGCGTCACCGCGGCCGCCGAGTTGATGCCCTGCATGATTCGCGCACCCAGTTCGTCGATCGTTTTGTCGATCCACACAGGACGGTCATCGTTCGGCGGGGGAAGGTTTCGCCAGTCCGGGTTCACCCCGTCGAGCAGCTCTTCCAGGCGTATCGGCTCGGCGATGTTGACGTACACCTTGCCGAAATTTTCCCTGAGCGCCCGCACCGACCGGATCAGGCCCAGCAATGATTCTTTTTTCTTCTCGGCGCCGCCGAGTTCGCTGATGAAGGAATCCCCTTCGATCAGTTTTTCATAACCGAAGTAAACGGGCACGAACACGATCGGCCGGCGCGGCGCGTGCAGGAACGAGTTGACCGTCATGGCGAGCATGCCGCCTTTCGCCGGCAACAGCCGGCCAGTGCGGCTTCGGCCGCCCTCCACGAAGTACTCGATCGAATGCCCGCGCGTGAGAATCTGGTGCATGTATGCGTTGAAGACGGCGGCATACAGCCTGTTCCCCTTGAAACTTCGCCTCAGGAAAAACGCTCCACCGCGCCGCAGGATCGAGCCGATTACCGGCATGTTGAGATTGATGCCGGCGGCCGTGTGCGGAATGCTCAAGCCCTGATGATAGACAATGTAGCCAAGCAACAGATAATCGATGTGACTTCGATGGCAGGGCACATACACTACTTCATTGCCTTTGGCGGCCTCATGCAACCGGTCGACATTACTCAGCACGATGCCGTCGTAGATGCGGTTCCACAGCCAGCTCAGAAAGCGTTCTATCACCCTTATGGTGGGATAGGAGATATGCGCCGCAATCTCCTCGGCATATTTTCGCGCCTTGTAGTTGGTCCGCTCCAGCATTGCCCGGCTGTCGCCGGCATCTGCCGCGATGACGCGACGGACGGCCGGATCGTGCAGTACATGATTGACGAGGGTTCGCCTGTGCGACAGATCGGGACCTACCGTGGCTGCGCGCCTTTGGCGGAAGTGCACGCGAAGTATGCGAGACGCCTTCCGGTACGCAAGTTCGGGCTCGGCGCCGCCTTCGATAATCGCCCTGAGTGCCAGCGGCTCGCTGAAGCGAAGGAGCGTATTTCTGCCATGCACCACCGTGGCAAAGAACTTGTGGGTGCGCCCGACGACCTGCCAGTTCTCGAGGAACAGCAGCTTGAACCAGGAGCTTTCCTTTTCCGGCGACCGGCCCCAGTAAATGGCGACCGGCACGAGTTGAACATCCTGGCCTCCAGCGCGGATGCTCGCCGTCACCAGACGCTTCAGGCGCATTGAGCTGGTGGAACTCCGCCGTCTCAGGAAAAAGCCCTGCATTCTGCGCAGCACAATAAGACTCGGCTCGCGCACGTCGGCGAAACGCAGCGTATCGGACGGGGATGGCAGGCCGTACTTTGCGCAGACCCTCTCGAGCGCGAGACTGTCGGCAAGGCCACCCGATTCGAGCACGTAACAGACCGGACCCTGGCAGCGGGCCAGCAGCTCCGCCGGGTCGTCGGGCTGCACGGTCGGGCGCGCCCACGTTCCGAACACTTTGCCGGCCATCCAATACCAGGGGCGAAAGAATAGTCTGGCTGCGCTCATCGAAGGCCAATCTTACAGAAAACAAGAGCTTGGCAAACCGTTGATTTCAAACCCGCAGTGCGCAATGCTTGCAACGTATTCACGTGATCCCTCTCGAACGGAAGCCTGCTGCCGAACGGATGCACCGCCCGCCCCCGCCTCACGCCGCCGACCGCCACTGGGCATGGTTCCTGGACGTCGACGGGACCCTGCTCGAAATTGAAGCGTATCCCGACCTCGTCACCGCCGACGCACGACTGCTCCGGTTGCTTCAGGACCTCCGCAGCAACTACGACGGAGCTTTGGCCCTCATCAGCGGACGCAGTCTCGATCAGCTCGACAGGATCTTCGGTGCGCTGAGGCTTGCCGCCGCGGCATCGCACGGCCTGCAGCAGCGTTTGGCCGACGGTACCGTGTTGAACAAGGCAAGCGAGGTCCCGTCCGGGTCTCTCCGGCGCATCACGGAATTGGCCGATCGGCACCCGGGGCTGGTTGTAGAGCAGAAACCGTTTTCCGTGGGACTGCATTATCGCGCCAGACCCGACCTCGAGGCCACGGTGCTCGAGGCGATGGAGAAAATTCACTCGGAACTGGATAATGGCGTCAGGCTCATGCACGGCAAGATGGTCGTCGAAATCCTGCCGGCAGGAGCAAACAAGGGCAGCGCAATTCGTTCCTTCATGCAGACCCGCCCGTTCCGAGGGCGTCTCCCGGTTTTCGTTGGAGATGATGTGACGGATGAATACGGATTTGCCGTGGTGAACGAGCTTGGCGGTCTGTCGATCCGTGTAGGCAGCGCCGCCGGGTCCGCTGCAAAATGGCAGCTCAGGAACGTCGCCGACCTTCGCGCCTGGCTCAGGGCTGCAGCCGATGTACGCTAGGAAGCTTCGCAGTTCCGACTGGCGTGGTCGCCCGCAATGGCGGGCTCCTACGGCGCTTCCATCGAGAACTTGATGCAGGCAAAGCGTAACCGCGCCCCGCGATGTCGCCAGGTGAAAAGACAGGAATGAAAGCAACGTGACCAGCCTGGACCTCGGAGTCATCGGCAACTGCCAGATCTCCTCGCTCATCGACGGGAACGGTGCAATGGTATGGACCTGCCTGCCTCGTTTCGACGGCGACCCGGTATTCTGCCGGTTGTTGCGGTCGGATCAGGGCCCGGTCGCGCCGGGCTACTTCGAGGTCGAAATGGAGGACTTCGAAAGCTCCGAGCAGTGCTACCTCGAGAATACGCCCATACTCGAGACCGTCCTCCGCGATACGCACGGCAACGCTGTTGCGATCACCGACTTCGCCCCTCGTTACGAGCACCTTGGCCGGATTTTCAAACCTATTATGCTGCTGCGAGGGCTCCGCCCGGTAACCGGCCAGCCGCGCATTCGTGTTCGCCTGCGCCCTGCGTACGACTACGGCATGAACGCCTGCGAGGTGACGCACGGCAGCAACCATATCCGCTACGTCGCGCCGGGCCTCGTGCTGAGGCTGACGACAGATGCGTCCCTGACTTACGTCGTCGAGGAACGCTTCTTCGTGCTCGACCGTGAACTTCACCTGATACTCGGGCCGGACGAATCCATTCCGGAATCGGTTGTCGAAAGCTACCGCAGCCACTTCAACGAGACTGAGCGTTACTGGCGGGGTTGGGTGCGCGGACTCGCGATTCCCTTCGAGTGGCAGTCCGCGGTTATTCGTGCGGCAATCAGCCTGAAGCTGTGCACGTACGAAGACACGGGTGCAGTCGTCGCCGCGATTACGACCTCGATACCCGAGGCACCGAACAGCGGTCGCAACTGGGACTATCGCTACTGCTGGTTGCGCGACAGTTACTACGTCGTACATGCGCTGAACCGGCTTGGCGCGACCAAGACGATGGAGGCTTACCTCCGCTACATCGTCAATGTTTCGACCGATGCACGCGGCGGTCCGCTGCAGCCGGTATATAGCGTGACAGGTCGCGCGGTCCTGACGGAACGGGAGGTTACTTCACTGGATGGCTATCGTGGCATGGGCCCGGTGCGTGTCGGCAACCAGGCATACGAGCAGACACAGAACGACGTCTACGGTGCGGTCATTCTGGCTGCAACACGCTATTTCTTCGACCAGCGCCTGCTGCGCTCCGGCCTGGACGCACTGTTCGAGCGCCTCGAGCATCTTGGTGAGAGAGCGGTGGCGCTGTACAACGAACCGGATGCCGGCCTGTGGGAATACCGCGGCCGCAAGCGCGTTCATACGTATTCGAGCATCATGTGCTGGGCCGGTTGCGACCACCTGACACGCATCGCCGCTCACCTGAACCGGCCGAAGCGCGCAATCTACTGGGGCAGGAAAGCTGCCGCCATTCACCGGCATGTTTGCGAGCAGGCCTGGGACGACGAGCAGAAGAGCTTCACCGAGGCCTTCGGGCATCCCGAGCTGGATGCCAGCCTGCTGACGATACACGACCTCGGCTTCCTGGCGAGGGACGACCCGAGATTCGTGTCCACCATCGAGGCCATCGAGAAGCGTCTTCGACGCGGCAAGCACATGTTCCGCTACGGTGCTGCCGACGATTTCGGCGAGCCCGAGAACGCGTTCAACATCTGCACGTTCTGGTATATCGACGCACTGGCGACGGTGGGACGAACGGACGAAGCACGCGACCTGTTCGAGAACATGCTCCGGTGCCGCACCAGCCTTGGCCTGCTCTCGGAAGATCTGGATCCGCAAACGCAGGAACCCTGGGGCAATTTCCCCCAGACCTACAGCATGGCCGGCATCATCAACGCGGCCGTGCGCCTGAGCCGAACCTGGGAAGACGTCCTGTGAGTGCAGGCAAGAACGTCGGGGAACGCCGCGTGGTCGCCGTCTCCAACCGCGTCGCCAGTCCCAGCGAAGGCGACAAGGCGGCCGGCGGACTTGCGGTAGGTGTGCTGGGGGCGCTGCGGGCAAACGGCGGCATCTGGTTCGGGTGGAACGGAAAATTGACGCCCGGAGACACGCACGCGCCCGAGATCGAGGAACACGGGAACATTCGCTTCATCGGCATCGATCTGAACGACGCCGACTACGAAGGCTATTACAACGGCTTCAGCAACAAGGTCCTGTGGCCGCTGTTCCATTACCTGCTCTCCTTCATCGAATACAAGCGGGCGGACTTCCACGCCTATCTGCGCGTCAACGCCATGTTCGCCAGAAAGCTCATTCCGCTGCTCGAACCGGATGACGTCATCTGGGTGCACGACTACCACCTGATTCCGCTGGCCTCGGAACTGCGCAAGGCCGGCATAAGCCAGCCGATCGGGTTCTTTCTTCACGTACCGTTTCCCGACTTCGACGTATTGCAGGTGCTGCCGGACCGCAATTACCTTCTCCGCGCCTTATGCGCTTACGACCTCGTGGGTTTTCACACCCATCGCGACCTCTCGTCGTTTCGCGCGGCGGTGTCCGAGCCTGAAATCGGTGCGGTGATTCTGGATGACGGGCAGATTCGCACAGGCGGAGGGCTGATGCATGCGGGCGTGTTCCCGATCGGTATCGATGTGGACACGCTGATCGGTTTCGCCGAGGAGGCGCAGAACGACTCGGAGGTAATTCGCACGAAACACGGCCTCGAAGGCCGGCGATTCCTGATCGGCGTCGACCGTCTCGACTACAGCAAGGGGCTCGAGCAGCGCTTCCGGTCCTATGCCAGGCTGCTGGAAAAATACCCCGAAACACGCGGAACAGTTTCCTATACGCAGATCGCGCCGCCGACGCGCGTCGGTGTCAGGACGTACGACGACATTCGCGCGAGTCTCGAGCAGACGTCGGGCGAAATCAACGGGCGTTACGCAACACTGGACTGGGTGCCGATCAAGTACATCAATCGCGGTACGAATCGCAAGGCGCTGATGGGCCTGTTCCGGCTGGCGAATGTCGGCCTGGTCACGCCGATTCGCGACGGAATGAATCTCGTGGCGAAAGAATTCGTCGCCGCCCAGGACCCTGCGAACCCGGGGATGCTGGTGTTGTCGACGCTCGCGGGCGCGTCGCATGAACTGAAGGATGCCGTCCTCGTGAACCCCTATGACGTCGACGACGTGGCCGACGGTATCAACCGCGCGCTCACGATGTCTCTCGACGAGCGGCGCTACCGGCATTCGGAGATGATGACTGTACTCCGGAAAAACGATATCGTCGCGTGGCGCGACCGATTCATCGACGCCCTTTGTGCACCGAAGCAATTCAATGGCAACTCACTTGCAAGCTGACGCGATCTGGCTCATTGCCGATATCGGCGCGACGTCGACGCGCTGCGCCGTCTGCCGCCCCGGCGACCTGCATCACCGCAACCTGGAGATTTTCCTGAACGAACAGTTCGACTCGCTGAAGTCGTTGCTCGGGGGGTACATCGAGTCGCTGAGCGAGAAGCCTTCCGGCGGCGCACTGGCGATCGCAGCGCCGATCTCCGGCGACGCCGTACAGATGACCAATCGCGACTGGCAGTTCCACCGGCTGGAGCTTGCCGAGCAGCTAGGGCTTACCCGCCTGGAAATCATCAACGACTTCCACGCGGTCGCCTACGCGCTGCCGCAGTTGCCGAACAGGCATTTAGTCGAGATCGGCAAGGCCACCGAGTATCGTTCCGGCAGCCGGGCGGCGTTGGGACCCGGCAGCGGTCTGGGTGTCGGCGCGTGGATCGTCGGAAGCGGCAAAGGCGTTGCGATGTACGGCGAAGGTGGTCACGTTACCCTGTCCGCCAGGGACGAGGCCGAAGATCGAATCATCGCAAAGATTCGTGAGCGTTACGGACATGCATCCGCCGAACGGGTTTTGTCGGGACCCGGGATCGTTGCACTGCACAGTGCCATGCACGGCGACGACATGAAAACCTCCCGCGAGATAACGAGCGGCACCGTCGATCGCAAGTGCCGAGCAACCATGGAGCAGTTCTACCGCTTCCTCGGGAGCGTTGCCGCCGACCTCGCCATGACAACCGGGGCCTACGGCGGTATCTATATCGCCGGCGGAATCGTCCCCGACAATATCGATCAGATACGTGCATCCACGTTTCGCGAGCGTTTCGAGGAAAAGAACCGCTATCGGCATTACATGCAGGCGATCCCCACTTACGTGATTTCCGACCCGACACCCGGGCTCACCGGTTTGATGGCGTATATCGGCGAGCAGACTGCGGCGCGGTGATCGTACCGTAAGAGTTCGCCATTGCGGGCGACTTTCGTGGACGATTGGCGAAGGCGCAGGTCGGGTCCTGCCAGGTCCACCACCGCGCGTTGCCTTCGGTTGTCGTCACGACCCCATGATCCTGGAGGTCGTACCAGACGGACGCAACGCAGTTCCGACTGGCGTGATCGCGCGCAATCGCCGTCCGCAGCTACACCTGGCTCGAGTTCGAACCGCTTTCCTTCAACGTGGGCTCCTACAGGTTTCTCTTCCGACGTTCGTCAGTCTTGTTCGTCGGCGTTGGCGTCTTCAAGCGCCCGATCGATATCGTCCTTGTGCTGCATCGTTTGTGCTTCTACTTTTTTGGCTTTTTCGATCTGGTCCGTCATGGGATCGAATATGCTTTCTCTCTCCTCCGCCTCAGCCTCAGCTCCGGCCTGCGGCTCGACTTCGCCGTTGCAGCCGGTCATCAGGAACGCCACTGCTATAACCCATAAGGCACATAAAGCTTTTGTCATTTTCCCATCTCCCTAAACCATGTCCGAAGTCTTTGCAGACGCTTTGATCCGTTCGCATACGAATTGCCGAAGATAGCGGTTGATCTCATCGAGGTTCGCGGTAAGTCGATGATCGCCGTTCACGACGTGCAGCGTCGCCAGGCAGTCCCCGGCATAGCGAATGCTGTTTTCAACCGGCACAACGTCATCACGCCAGCCATGCACGATAACGATCGGTATCGCCGGCGCCGGCGGCGTCAGCGCCTCCAGGCCTTCCATGTAGTATGCCGGCGCAAGCACGAACAATCCGACGGCGCCGACGTCCGAGGCTGCCGCGGTGGCTACGTGCCCGCCCATGCTCGAGCCGACCAGAATCAGCGGCTCCTGCACTTGCCGGCACTCCGCCACAAGTCTGGCGACGCGCTCCGTCGGATCCGCGATGTCCTGGTAATCGACGCTTTCCGCCCGGCAGCCAAGGGACCTCACGGTCTCGGCCATAGACCGGATCTTTCTGCCCCATGGCCCGCTTTCCTGACCGTGGGAAAAATAAACAGCCGGCATCGTCACTGCAAAACCCTCGGGCACCCTCGGCACAAACCCCTCTGACTCGTGCAGAGATTCCTTAGTCGTCCCAGGCAGCGCACGGCTTCCACAACAACTCGTCCAAGTCCGGCTGCCATCGGTACTTTTTCATGTCGACGCGCCCTTTTTGCATCGGCACGTTTTCCTTAGCCAGCAGCCCGGCCTGTTTCCGGTAGGCGCGGCTGTTCCTGTCGAACGCAAGATGACCCGACGAACGGATGACCCGATGCCAGGGAACAGGCATGCCATCCGGCACGTGCCGCAATGCATAAGCAACCTGGCGAGCGCCGCGGGGAATTCCGGCATGCTCGGCAACCTGCCCATAGCTCGCAACGCGGCCCTCGGGTATGTCGCGGATCGCAGTCCAGATCCGCTGCATTCTCTTTTGCAGTTCGGATTCAGACATTGCTGGCACTTCCTGAACCGAGTCGCGCGCGGATTTCGCGGCGTGCATCCTTGAGAACCGTCTCCTTGTCGAGGCTGTCCAGAATCTGCTTGACCACTCTTTTGGGACCACCGTCCCCCCATGACCTGCCGTGCGCCAGGTACTCCGCGGCGACGCGGCCGACAACATAGGTGCTGTAATAGGCGACGGCGCCCTGCGCCCCCGCTGTCAGCACCGTCGAAAGCCCCAGCGTGCCGACTTTCAGCGCGCTGGACACGAAGTGCAAGGCCCAGACGGTGCCCATGAGGGCCGCTGCCTCGGCGGCGATCACGCGTACGAGCGAGCCGGCCTCGCGGCGGCTCAAAGGGAGATCGTAGACTTTCGACAGGTGCACAACCATACCGACGTCGATGAACGCGGCTGCAAACAGGTCGGCGACGGGCACCGGATTGAACGCCACTGCCACGCCTTTTGCAATGCAGTAGGTCCGCACCAGCCGGTCTCCGATTGCGCGACGCGCGCGGAGAATACGCCGGCCGACCTGGTCGCTCAGGTCGGCGGCGAACAGGCTCGCGTTCAGTGCGGCGAGTGTCTTACCTTCAGCCTCGAAGATTTCCCACAGTCGCAGTTTGAGCTGCCGGATGTCCGGCGTGCGTGGGCGGACGGAGTGTGTTTCGGCGCCCGCCTCGTCGATTTCGATGACGGACTGAGGTCGCGGGTCGGCCGACACGGCGATAACATTGCCTGCGTCAACCAGCCCCGCGGTTTTCGCGCGAATCGAGCCGAGCAGCGCCTGCAGGTCGGCTTCCGTATAAAGATCCTTCTTGTTCAGCGCGACGAGCACCGGCCGGCCCTGGCGCAAAAGTGTCTGGAGCGATGAGCGTTCGCTTTCGGTGATGTCGCCATCCAGTACGAAGATAACCAGGTCCGCGCGGTTCGCGACTTCCTTTGCAAGTATCTCGCGGTCCTCGCCGCCGGCCTCATCGAGGCCGGGTGTATCGATGAGATAGATACCACCCGCCTCCACTTCGGACCAGTGCTCCATGCCGGACGTCAGGGTCTCGCCGTGCAATGGGCTCGCGGTGAAGCGTTGCTGACCGATCAAGGCATTCAACAACGATGACTTGCCGGTACTGACACGGCCGAAGGCCGCGATGTGCAGGTGCCCGTGCTCCAGTTTGTCGAGCATCGCCTGAACTTCGGTGTAGTCGCGGGCGAGCGATTCCCGGATGCCGGGCGGCAGGCGCGAGTCTTCGATCAGTTCCCGGAGGCTTTCTCGAGCCAGCGTCAGGTGCCGGGCGCCGCCGTCACTCTCTTTCGTCTGCCTGTTGCTCTTTTCTTTCGACCGAAAGCGCCATCCTGGCAACCTGCCGAACACCCGCTTCAATATGCTCACTTATGCCTTCCTCGAATTCTTTCGCGGCTGTTTCGGGTTTGAGTTCACCGTGCTTTTTCAGGGTATGCACGAGGCTGCGGCCCAGCGCATCGAATATCAGCCCATAGGCTACGGCATGCACGAGACCGCCGGCGACCGTGCCGACACCCGGAAAGGCCTTAAGGCCGTTACCGGCCACCGCGAGCGTGAGCGGCAGCGCGCGTCCGACGCGGCTCTGGCTCAGGCTCAGGAACTCCTCGATGTCGAGGTCCCTCGGCGCTGCGCCATATAGCTTGCAGAGTGCCCGTGTCATCGTCGTGCCGACGTAGCTCTGGATAATGATGTCAGTGCCGGGGCTGATCGCAGCGAGCGCACCCAAAATTGCCTTGCGCGTGGAGCTTCGCACGATCTGTTCCGAGCGCTGGTCCCGGTAACGCCGTTCCGCGTGATTCAGTTTTTCGGCTGCCAGGCTGAAGACGGCCCGGTCCCTGAGCGTATCGATTTCCTCGATATTCTCCTCGAGCAGGCGGTTTATGGCGACCACGAGCACCCCGACGTCGGCCGGACGCTCGCGCTGTACGACCAGCTCGCTGCCATCGGGCCGTTTCTCGACGACCGCGGTCTGTCCGCCTGCCGATACGGCAACCACACGGTCCCTTGTCAACTCGCCACCAAGGTCATTCAGGTGATCGAGAAGGCGTTGCATCAGCATCGACTGCTCGCCGGCATCGTAACGATCCGACTTGTTCATCACGAGTACCAGAGGCTTCTCGAGTTCGAGTAGCCATTCGACAGCCTGTTTTTCCTGGCGCGTCAGGTCACCGTCGCAGACGAAGACGACGACGTGCGAGCGCCGGGCTTCCAGTTCTGCGATTTCCTTAAGACCTTCCGTGAGTCCGCCGGTGCCGGGAACGTCCGTCAGCAGGACGCTGACGCCGGCCCGGCCGTGCCAGTGGTAATGTGTGATTGCGAGCGTTGAACCGCCGACGGCATCGACCGTGACATCGGCCCCGGGAACGAGCGCCCTGATAAGGGAACTCTTGCCAGTGCTGATCTCACCGAAGAAGCACAGATGGACCGAGCGTTCCCGCTGTCTCGACGCCAGTTCGTGAAGCTCTGCCACCGCCGCCCTGGTGTCGACGCCGGCGGCGTCCGCTTCACGCAGGCGCTTCTCGATATCTTCGCGGGACAACCGGACCGGCCTTTGCTTCTCCCGGTCGACCGGCTTGCGCCGCACGACCAGCCGCCACACCAGCCAGACGGCGGCGACAACCAGGGCGGTCATGATGGCGATGTAGCCGTAGAGAACCGCCTTCGGTCCCGCCGCCAGCCTGTCCCAGACATTGAGCGCGGCTTCGGTCACGAACAAAAGTGCGGCGATCGCAACGACGAACACCAGCAGAATCAGGAACCCCAGGCTCAAGCGA
>Ga0299913_10001268_pt1 | contig 18371 bp, 18 predicted proteins | sample RVTome_9_FD_201360 | JGI IMG/M metagenome (GOLD analysis project Ga0299913, IMG submission 201360) | Soil microbial communities from uranium-contaminated site in the Upper Colorado River Basin, Wyoming, United States - RVT155D38 (version 2) ... | reverse complement strand
ATGAAGATGTACGAGGAGGGATATGGGCTCGGCATCGACGAGGCGATAGCCCTGGCCATGTCCACGGGCGAAGCCGACTAGCCGGGGAGACCGCCCGGGTCGGCGTCCGATGGCGGGATCGGTAGAATCCAAGGCAGCGGCACGCCCCTGAGGCGCGCTCCCAAGACCCCGGGCCCGTAGCTCAACCTGGTCAGAGCAGCGGACTCATAATCCGTCGGTTGCAGGTTCAAATCCTGCCGGGCCCACATATCCTGAGTCCGCTGCTCAGCGGTCTCATGCAGTCTCAAATCGGCTGTCGGTTGCAGGTTCAAATCCTGCCGGGCCCACATATCCTGAGTCCGCTGCTCAGCGGTCTCATGCAGTCTCAAATCGGCTGTCGGTTGCAGGCTCAAATCCTGCCGGGCCCACTTTTTCGGAGTCCGCTCCTCAGCGCTGACGAATACGGAACCCTTATTCGTTGTAGTCCTGTTTCGGACGGTCCAGGTCGCCGGCGTCCTCCTGTAACCGGATCAACTCGAAGAGGTTCTCCTTGGCGGTCTTGACCCCCGCCTTCTCGATGGTGTCCGTCTGACCGGCCTTCTTCAGGTCGTCTTCGACGATGTTTGCCGGGTCTCCGTGACTCTCATAAGGCAACTTGCATCCGCACGTGTAGCACACCGCCTGGTTGTCCTTTCCGCTGTTCGCCGGGTCATCTGAGCTGTCAGTTCCGAGCTGTGGAAGTACCCCGCCGATGCCAGTCGCCAAACCCACCGAGTCACGAGTCCGAAGACACCCGTAGCATGTGGGCCATTCCCTCCAGGAGGTACTTGTTTTGCCCAGGATCGAGGAGACGTCACTACCCGGAGTGGGCCTCCGGCTCGACTTCACTGCCGAAGACGGAAGCCGCATCGGTGTAGTCCACCATCGCACCGGGCGCAGGGAGTTGTTCGTCTGCACCCCGGAGGACCCCGATGTCGCCGTGGTCAGCCTCGATCTCTCCGATGACGACAGCCATGCCCTTTCCGAGGCATTGGGAGGATCCACCGTCATCGAGAACCTGATGGACCTCCAACAACGGGTGGAGGGTTTGGCCATCGATTGGTTGTCGGTCGACCCGGAGACCCCGTATGCCGCCAAGACGATTGGGGATGCCCGCATCAGGACCCGGACCGGGGTTTCGGTGGTGGCGGTGATCCGCGGCGACGAGGCCTACCCGGCCCCCGGACCGGAGTTCCATATCGAGGCTTCCGACACCTTGGTGGTGGTGGGGACACCGGAAGGAATCAACACGGTCCGAGAGATACTGACGGCTGGTTGACAAGGTGGAGCGGGGGGCTGCCCTTCTCGTCGAGCTCGGTGCCGTGGTGCTCGGGCTGGGCCTCCTCGCCAGGTTGGCGAGCCGTCTGGCGATCTCGCCCATCCCCTTCTATCTCCTGGCGGGCCTGGCTCTGGGTGAGGGCGGGTTGGTGCCGCTGATCACCTCCGAGGAGTTCATCGAGGTGGGCGCGGACCTTGGGGTCATATTCCTCTTGTTGATGCTGGGTCTCGAGTACTCCGCGCGCGAGCTGCTCGCCGGGGTGCGCACGGTTGCCCGAGCAGGCTTGATCGATCTGGCCCTCAACTTCACTCCCGGCTTCGTGGCCGGGCTGCTGCTCGGCTGGGGGGTCGTGCCGGCCCTGTTCCTCGGGGGCGTCACCTACATCTCCTCCACAGGCGTGATCGCCAAGCTGCTGAACGACCTGGGTTGGAGTGGTAACCGGGAGACCCCGGTGGTTCTCTCCATCCTGGTCTTCGAGGACCTGGCGATGGCCGTCCTGCTCCCCACTCTGGCCGCTCTGGCCTTGGGCGAGCTTTCCACCAGCGCCGTCTTCGGCGTGGGTCTCGCCATCGCGGTGTTGTTCGCGGTCATAACCTTTGCGTACCGGCACGGTGACCGGCTGGGATTGCTCGTCTTCCACCGGTCCGACGAGGTCAGCCTGCTCAGCGTGTTTGGCCTCACCCTCCTGGTTGCCGGGTTCGCCGAGGCGCTGAGCATCTCGGCGGCGGTGGGGGCGTTCCTCATCGGCATCAGCCTCTCCGGTGAGGCGGTCGCCAGGGCCCATGCCCTGCTCAGCCCGCTGAGAGACCTGTTTGCGGCAGTCTTCTTCGTCTTCTTCGGCCTGTCGACCAACCCTCGTGAGATACCAGGGGTTCTCCTGGTCGCTGTGGCCCTCGCAGTGATAACTGCGGGCACCAAGATGATCGCCGGCGGATGGGCGGCGCGTCGCCGTGGGATCGGGCGGGCAGGACAGCGACGAGCCGGCTTGACCCTGATCGCCAGAGGCGAGTTCTCCATAATCATCGCCGGTCTGGCGGTGGGGGTCGCGGGCGCCGAGGAGCTTCCCCCCTTGGCCGCCGCCTATGTCCTGATCATGGCGATAACCGGCCCTCTGGCCGCCAAGCTCGCCGAGCCCAGCCGGGCCAGGGTGGCCTGACCGTCAGGGAGGGCTCCCGGTCTCAATGGGCGCCGGGCGCGGACCCTTCATGATCGGGGTCGTAGAGGTCGGGCTCGAGGTAGATCCGCATCGCCAGCGGCACCGCGGCCCGTAAGGCGGTCTCCACCTCATCGATCACATCACTGAGCCCGAGCATGGTGAGCGACCTCTTGAACTCCACCTTCCCGGCGACGAGCAGCTCTTCGGGCCCGATGTGCTGGGTCTTGAGATCGATCACTCTGCTGACCGAAGGATGGTTGGACACCAAGTCGGCGATCCTGCGGACGTGCTCCTCGCGCGCCGCCTCGCCGATGAGGAGGGACTGCATCTCGATGGTGAGCATGATGGCGATCACCACCAACAGGACGCCGATGGAGAGTGTCCCCACGCCGTCCCACACGGCATTGCCCGTGATCGAAGTCAATCCCACCCCGAAGAGGGCGAGGATCAGCCCGATGAGGGCCCCAGCGTCCTCGAGAAGCACCACCGGCAACTCAGGGGAGCGGGAGGTGCGGATGAAACGCCACCAGCTCATCGAGCCACGCACCTTGTCGGCCTCGACCATGGCGATGCGGAAGCTGAACGACTCGAGGACGATGCCGGCCAGCAGCACGCCGATGGCCCAGACGAGCGACTGCACCTGGTGAGGGTGCCGGATTTTCTCCAGCCCCTCGTAGATGGAGAAGACGCCGCCGAGGGAGAAGAGCACCATCGCCACCACGAAGGCCCAGAAATATCGCTCCCGGCCATACCCGAACTGGTGCTCGTTATCGGCAATCCTCTGAGCCCGGCGACTGCCCAGGATGAGCAGCCCCTGGTTGGAGGTGTCGGCCACGGAGTGGATCGACTCGGCCAGCATCGAGACCGACCCGGTGAACAGATAGGCGACGAACTTCGCCACCGCGATCCCGGCGTTGGCCATCATTGCGGCGAAGATCGCCTTACGACTGCCTGAAGTGGCCATATCGGCGGCTCAGTATGCCCCGATCAGCCGATGAGACGGCGAATCACCGAAACCTGGTCATGGACCGACTGGGGGCTTCCCGACCCCGGGGCCGATCGCGACCCAACCGATCGGACCGGGTCGAGCAGCGCGAGGTCCTCGTCGTCGAATGCGGCGTGGGCCGCGGAGAGGTCGCCGGCCGAGGCGTCGATCAGATGCCTCCCTTCGGCTTCGAGGGCGGAGACGAGACGGCCGACGGCCTCATGGGCCTGCCGAAAGGGAACGTCCCGGCCAACCAGCGCCTCGGCCAGATCGAGCGCTGCCGTCGAAGGGCCGGGACGGGGCGGGTCGAACTCGACTCCGAGGAGAAAGGCTCCCATCGCCTGCATCGACTCGGACAGGGTGTCGTCGGCGTGGAAGACGATCCGCTTGTCCTCCTGGAGATCCCGGTTGTAGGAGGACGGGAGCGCCTTCTGCAGGCTGAGGATCGCCGTCAGGTCACCGATCACCACGGCGGCGCGGCCCCGGATCAGCTCGGGTATGTCGGGGTTGCGTTTGTGGGGTAGTGCCGACGACCCGGTGGCCACTGCGTCAGAGAGCCTCAGCCACCCGAATTCCTCGGTGGCCCACAGGATCAGGGCTTCGGAGAGCCGCGACAGGTCGACCATGGCTTGAGCGCAGCAGAAGACGTAATCGGACACGAAGTCGCGGGAGCCCACGGCATCCAAGGAGTTGGCCATGATCCCGCCCATGCCGAGACGCCGGGCCACGTCCTCGGGATCGATGGGCAGGGACGACCCCGCGGAGGCCGCAGCCCCCAGTGGGGAGTGGTCGACCCGGGTCACCGTCTCGGAGAAGCGATTGGCGCTGCGAAGCGCCGGCCAGGCGTACGACAGGAGTTGGTGCCCGAAAGTGGTTGGCTGCGCCTGCTGGAGATGGGTGTAGGAGGGAACCACGGTCTCGGCGTGTCTCTCGGCGATCTCGGCCAGGGTGCCGGCGAGACGACGCAGCTGGCCGATCCTCGCCCGGCCGGCTTCCCTCAGGTAGAGACGGAGGCCCAGAGCCACCTGATCGTTGCGTGAGCGCCCGGTGTGAAGCCTGCCTGCGACATCACCCACCAGCGCGCCCAGAGCCCGCTCCACCGCGCTGTGGACGTCTTCGTCGGTCTCGAGGAACTCGAACTCGCCCACCCTGGCCTTCTCGAGGAGGGCTCCGAGACCCCTTGCCAGGGTGTCGGCGTCATCGGCGTTGATGATCCCGGTAGCACCGAGCATCCCGACGTGGGCAATCGAGCCCTCGATGTCGTGCACCAGCAGCCTCCGATCACTGCGATCGATGGTGTAGTCCATGGTCTCCGGCGAGGGAGGCCCTTGGAACCGACCTCCCCAGAGGGTCATCGGCGACCCCGGAGACGAAGTGCGTTGAGGCGGATGAACCCCGCCGCGTCGGCCTGGGTGTACACCTCGTCGGCCTCGAAGGTCGCCATGGCCTCGTCGTAGCGGGAGTTCGGGGAGCGGCGGCCGTTGACCCGGACTCCTCCACGGTGAAGTTCCAGCCGGACCTCTCCGGTGACCGGCTCGTTGATCGCGTCGAAAGTGTCCTGAAGCCGCTCACGCTCGGGGGAGAACCAGAACCCGTTGTAGACGACCCTCGCATAGCGTCGCGACAGGTCCTCGCGGAGATGCAGCACCTCCCGATCCAGGGTGATGGCCTCCAAGGCGCGGTGCGCGGCGTGGAGGACGGTTCCACCCGGGGTCTCGTAGACCCCGCGGCTCTTGATGCCGACGAACCGGTTCTCCACGATGTCGATACGACCGATCCCGTGCGCCCCCGCCATTTGGTTCACACGGGTCAGCAGATCCACCGGGCCCAGGGTCTCGCCGTCGACCGTTACCGGTGTCCCCGCCTCGAACCCGATGATCACTTCCACGCCGTCGGTCGGGGCCTCTTGGGGATGCGCGGTCATGCGGAACATCCCCGACGGTGGGTGCTGCCAGGGATCTTCGAGCACGCCGCCCTCGTAGGAGATGTGGAACAGGTTGGCGTCCATCGAATACGGGAAAGCTCGGGTCACTGGCACCGGGATCCCCCTGCGCTCGGCATATGCGAGCAGATCGGCTCGGCCGGCGAATTCCCACTCCCGCCACGGAGCGATCACGGCAAGTTCGGGCTGGAGGGCGGCCACCGTCAGTTCGAAGCGCACCTGGTCGTTGCCCTTTCCAGTTGCTCCGTGAGCAACTGCCTCCGCGCCGCGCGACACCGCCGCATCGACAAGGCCCTTGGTGATGATGGGCCGGGCCAGGGCGGTTCCCAACAGGTAGCCGTCCTCGTAGACGGCCGCGGCGCGGATCGCCGGGAACACCGCGTCGGTGACGAACTCGTCTCTCAGGTCGTCGACCACCGCCTCGGTCGCCCCGGTCGCCAACGCCTTCTCCTGGGCTTCGCCGACCTCGGCGCCCTGACCTACGTCGGCGGTGTAGGCGATGACCTCGGCCTGGTAGCGCTCTTTGAGCCAGGCCAGGATCACCGAGGTGTCGAGACCGCCTGAGTAGGCAAGGACGATCTTCATAGGCGCTCATTATTGCGTTCGCTGTTCCCACAACCTCGACTGGCCTCGGCTGGCGCACCCCGCAGAGTCGGATAGGTTCAGACCGTGAGCTCATCGAGACGCGTCGTCGTCGTAGCCAACAGGCTCCCAGTCGCCTGGGACGAGGAGTCCGGGGAGTGGTCTCCGAGTCCCGGCGGCCTGGTCTCGGCGCTCACACCGATCCTGCAGCGCACCGACGGCCTGTGGGTGGGTTGGTCGGGAGTCCTCGAGGCCGGATTCGACCCCTTCTCCCACTCCGGGATCCGGTTGGTCCCCGTGGAGCTGGATGAAGATCTCTACCTCAGCTTCTACGTCGGGTTTTGCAACGGCACCCTGTGGCCGCTCTATCACGACGCGGTGCGAGCACCTGAGTTCCATCGTCATTGGTGGGCTCCCTACCGCGAGGTGAACAGCAGGTTCGCCGACACGACGGTGAGCCACATCGACTCCGACGACGTGGTCTGGGTGCAGGATTACCAGCTCCAGCTGGCCCCGGCCATGATCCGGGAGCGGGCCAAGGTGCATCGCATCGGCTTCTATCTGCACATCCCTTTCCCGCCATTGGAGCTGTTCGCCAAGCTGCCCTGGCGGCAGCAGGTGATCGAAGGCCTCCTCGGGGCCGACGTCCTCTCCTTCCAGTCCCGATCGAGCCGCACCAACTTCTCGGTGGCGGCACGCCGTCTCACCGAGGCGGAGGGGACCACCCGCGAGCTCCGCTGGCAGGGGCGGAATGTCCAACTCCAGGTGGCGCCGATCGGGATCGACACCTCCCACTTCGAGCAGCTCGGCGCATCGGATCGGGTCCGTGAGCACGCCGCCCACATCCGCTCCGAGCTCGATGACCCCCGGTCGGTGATCCTCGGAGTGGACCGTCTCGATTACACCAAGGGCATCGACCTGAGGATGAGGGCGATCAAGACCCTGTTCGACCGTCGGCCCGAGATGGTGGGCCAGGTGTCCTTTATCCAGATCGCAGTGCCCAGCCGTCAGGACGTCGCGGCATACCAACGGATCCGAAGGGACATCGAAGGGATGGTGGGGCGAATCAACGGCGATCTCGCAGAGGTGGGCCGGCCCCCGATTCACTACCTCTACCGAAGCTTTCCGACCGAGGAGCTGGTCGGCTATTACCGCGCCGCCGACGTGATGCTGGTCACCCCACTGCGCGACGGGATGAACCTGGTGTCCAAGGAGTACGTGGCCACGAGGTACGACAACACGGGGGCTCTCGTCCTCAGCGAGTTCGCCGGTGCTGCCGAGGAGCTGAATCATGCCCTGGTGGTGAATCCTCACGATCTGGACGCCCTCGCCGACACCCTGGGACGGGCGGTTTCGATGGACCCCTCGGAGCAGTCGAGGAGGATGAAAGCCCTGCGCCGGACGGTCACCGCCAAGGACGTGTTCTGGTGGGCCGATCGATGCCTGCAGGCACTCGGGCTGGAGAGCTGATTGAGCGCTTTCCGCTGCATCCGTGACTGATAGCGTTCGCGCCGTGCCGGAGCAGGCCAGGCGAACCGACTACGAGAGTCTGAGACGAGCCTTCACCTGGCGCATTCCGGAGAGGTTCAACATGGGGACTGCCTCAACCGGCGCCCATGCCCCTCATCGCGTCGCTCTCGTCACCGTCGCCGCAGACGGTTCGGCTGTCGAGACCACCTACGGCGAGCTGGACGGGCGGTCCGACCGGCTGGCCAACGGTCTCGCCGATCTGGGCGTCTCCCGCGGGGACCGGGTCGGGGTGATTGTGCCCCAGTCGCTGGATACGGGTCTCACCCATCTTGCCCTATGGAAGCTGGGGGCGGTGTCGCTCCCGCTCGCCGCTCTCTTCGGGCCCGACGCCCTGGGCTATCGTCTCGCCGACTCGGGGGCCGGCCTGGTCGTGACCACGCCGGAGAATGTGGACAAAGTGAAGGAGGCCGCCCCCGATCTTCCCCTAGTCGTCACCGGGCCCCAGTTCGACGATCTGATCTCTCAGGCCTCCTCGCGGCCCCCGGAAGTACACACCGATGCCGAGGATCCCGCCTATCTCATCTACACCTCGGGCACGACGGGCCCGCCAAAGGGGGCCTTGCATGCGCACCGCTCCCTCTTCGGACATCTCCCGGGCTTCGAGTGCTACTACGAGTTCGCGGCGGCGGCTCCGGAAGGGAGAACCGATCTGGCAACCCTGCCCGGCGTCGTCGCCGATCCCGATCGTCACGATGTCATCTGGACGCCGGCCGATTGGGCCTGGATCGGAGGGCTCATGGACGTGCTCCTGCCGGCGTGGTTCTTCGGCATGACCGTGGTCACCGCAGAGAGGGACTTCGACCCGGCGTGGGCGGCGGACCTCATGGCGGATCACGACGTGACCCTGAGCTTTCTTCCTCCCACGGCGCTGAAGATGATGCGAGCCGCTGAGGTCTCCAGGGCCGGGGACCTGTCGCTGCGAGCGGTGTTCTCCGGCGGAGAGCCTTTGGGCGAGGAGATGCTGGCCTGGGCTTCGGAGCATCTCGGGGCCCGGATCAACGAGGGCTACGGCCAGACCGAGTGCAACCTCGTCATCGGCAACTGCGGGTCGGTCTGGCCGGTGCGGCCGGGCTCGATGGGCAGGGCGGTTCCGGGCCACGAGGTGCAGGTGCAGGACGAGGGCGGGCGTCGTCTCGTCGGCGAGCTCGGTGAGATCTGCGTGCTCCGTCCCGACCCGGTGATGATGCTGGAGTACTGGGGCCGGCCCGACTCCACCGGGGAGAAGTATCGGGGAGACTGGCTGTTGACCGGCGACCTGGGCATGGAGGACGAGGACGGTTATCTCTGGTTCAAGAGCCGCAAGGACGATGTCATCTCTTCCATGGGATATCGCATCGGCCCCGGCGAGATCGAGGAGTCGCTCATGGGTCATCCCGCCGTGGCCATGTGCGCGGTCATCGGCGTGCCCGACGAGATCCGAGGTGAGGTCCCCGCCGCCTTTGTGGTCCCCCGCAGCGGCGTGGTTCCCGACGAGGATCTGATTGCCGATCTTCAGCGGCACGTACGGGTTCGTCTCGCCGCCCACGAGGTTCCCCGGCGCATCGAGTTCGTCGACGACTTGCCCCGCACCACGACCGGCAAGATCATGCGTCGGGCATTGCGGGCAGGGGCCGAGTCATGAGCTACTCCCACCCGGCCCTGGGAACCATCCTCGGGACCGACCAGTACCAGTTGGCTATGGCCCAGCTCTATTGGAAGGAGGGTCTGGGCGAGAGAGCGGCCCAGTTCGACTACTTCTTCAGGGATTACCCCGACTACGGGACGCACAAGGCGGGTTACTGCATCACCGCCGGGCTCGGCTGGCTCCTGGAGTGGATGGAGAAAGCCCGCTTCGGGCCGGCCGAGATCGAGGCTCTCGACTCCCAGCGGACGTCTCAGGGGGAGCGCCGCTTCGAGGCGGGGTTCCTCTCCTGGCTCGCCGACAACGGCGACTTCGGAGGTATCGAAGTGAGGGCGGTCCCCGAGGGTCGGGTGGTCCACGCCGATGCTCCGGTGGCGGTGGTGCGGGGTCCTCTGGCCATGGCTCAGATACTGGAGACACCCTTCCTCAACCGGATGAACTACCCGACGCTGGTGGCGACGAAGGCATCCCGGGTCAAGGAGGCGGCGAGAGGTGGAGTGGTCCTCGAGTTCGGGATGCGCCGCGGCCCGGAGTCGGGAGTGGATGCCGGGGGCCGCGCGGCCCTGATCGGGGGTTGTGACTACACGTCCAACGTGGCCGTCTCGGAGGTGATGGGGCTCGACCCGAAGGGGACCCATGCTCACTCCATGGTGCAGGTGTTCATGGCGCTGGGCCGTGGCGAGTTGGAGGCGTTTCGCCAGTTCGCGTCGCTGTACCCCGACGAGTGCGTCCTCCTCGTCGACACCATCGACACCCTCGATTCGGGGGTACCCAACGCGATCACCGTCTTCGAGGAGCTCAGGGAGGCCGGTCACGAGCCGATGGGGATCAGGCTCGACTCAGGCGACCTCGCCTATCTCGCCATCCAATCGGCCCGGCTGCTCAACGAGGCGGGCTTCGAGGAGACCGGTATCGTCCTCTCCTCGGATCTCGACGAGTTGGCCATCTGGCAGATCGTCTCCCAGATCGAGACCGAGGCACCGCGTTACGGTTTGGAGTCATCGGCCCTTCTCGGAAGACTCACCTATGGCGTCGGTACCCGGCTCATCACCTCGGAGGGCGACCCCTCCCTCGGGGGTGTGTACAAGCTGGTGGCCATAGACGACCTCCAAGGCGCCTGGGAGCCGGCGATCAAGATTTCCGAGGACCCGGCCAAGATCCCCGCCCCCGGGGAGAAGAAGCTGTTGCGCATTTACGACAAGAGGGGACTGGCCACCGCCGACGTGATCGCCCTCGAACACGAGGAGGTGGGGGTGGGGGAGGCCATCGAGCTGCACCATCCCCAGTTAGAGGTGAGCAGGACGCTGTCCAAGTCACAGGTGTCGGAGGTCGAGCCGTTGCTCGAGGTGGTGTTCCAAGACGGGAAGCGCGCCGGCGGGCAACCCGACCTCGAGACTCTCAGGAGCCGGCGGAATCACGACTTGGAGCGTCTCGATCCGGGGGTGAGACGTCTGATCAACCCGCACATCTACCACGTGTCGCTGACCAGGGGCCTGAAGGAACTGCGCCACGATCTCATCACCGAGGCCACCGCGGACTGACTCAGACGATTACGACGCCGGCGTCGGCCATGTCGGCTGCTGCCCTGGTGCCGTCGCCCGGTGACAGGTTGACGGGGCGGGTCCCTTCGGCGAGGAGAGTGGTCTCGAATCCGGCGCGGGCGGCGTCGATCGCGGTCTCCTTGACGCAGTAGTCGAGAGCGAGCCCGACCACCACCACCTGCTGCACGCCGCGGTCCTCGAGTTGCTTGGCCAGACCCGTGGACGACTCTTCCCCGGTCTCGGGGTCCCGGACGTGGAAGGCGGAATAGCCGTCCTCGCCGCCCGAACCCTTGCGGAGTCTCACCGCGTCGTCGGCAACGTCGAGGTCGGGGTGCAGTTCGGCGCCCGGGGTTCCCCCGACACAGTGCACAGGCCAGATCCCGCCGTCCTTCTCGAAGTGTGGCGTCGTCTCGGGATGCCAGTCCTGGGTGTAGACCACGGTCGACTCCGCCGAGACCGCATCGGCGATCTGCTGGTTGATGAACCCGACCGTCTCCTCCCCGCCGGGTACGTACAGGCTTCCCGAAGGCTCGGCGAAGTCGTTCTGCACGTCGACCACGATCAATGCCGTGCTGGGCCCGTATTCCATGCTGCGACAGTAACGAATGGGGGAGGACACCTAGGCTGGCGCCGCGTGAGCGAGCTGGCCCAAGTCGAGCCCTGGAAGCTGGTCCTCATCGGGTTGGCGGCGGGTCTCATCGGTGGGGGATTCGGCATCGGGGGAGGGCTGGTCCTGGTTCCGCTCCTGGTCGTCGTGGGGTTGGACCGTCATCGAGCCCATGCCACCTCGCTGGCCGCCATCGTGCTCATCGCCGTCGCCGGCGCCGCCTCTTTCGGGTTCTCCGGAGAGCTCTCCCTCGGTCTGGGGGCGATCATCGGTTTGGGCGGTGTGACCGGGTCGGTGGTGGGGGCAACGGTGATGCACCGGTCCAGCCCGCGGGCGCTCACCATCGTCTTCTCCGTGGTGCTGCTGGTGGCGGCGGCGCGGATGATCAGCGGAGCTGCCCCCCTTCCCGGCGCGAGCGGCTTCGGAGGTCTCACCCAGGCGGCGGTGGCCGCCGGCATCGGGTTGGTGGCGGGGTTCTTCGCCGGCCTCGCCGGGATCGGCGGGGGAGTGGTCATCGTGCCCTCCAGCGTCCTTCTTCTCGACCTGGCCCAGCATGAGGCGCAGGGCACCTCATTGGTCGCCATCGTCTTCACCGCCATCGCGGGAACCATGGTCAACCGGCGAAACCGGAGGGTCCGGCTCCAGGACGGTCTCATCGCCGGCATGGGGGGAGTGGTGGGCTCGGTCCTTGGATCGCGGATCGCCCTCGCCGTGGAAGGACGGACCCTGTCGATGCTGTTCGGCTTCCTCGTTCTCTTCGTCGCCCTGCGCAGCCTCTATGGCGTCTGGCGCGACGACTCCCAGGCGGTCTAGAGGCTTTCTGTGAGGATTTCTGACTCCATAGCTCACAATTCTCCTCACAGAATGTCTCTCAGCCCTTGTAGCGGACCCCCCCTTTGAACACGTGGGTGATGTTGTCGGGGTCGGCGAGGACCAAGACGTCGTCTGTCGGATCCCCGCTCACGCAAATCACGTCGGCATCGAGCCCTTGTTCCAGTCGTCCGGTGTCGGGAGCCTGAGGCCCCAGCGTCGCCGGGCCGTTTGCGGTTGCCGCTTCGATGGCCTGCATCGGTTTCATTCCACAGTCGACCAGGAAGCCGAGCTCCTCGGCGTTCTTCCCCCACAGCCCGGTGCTCCAGATATCGGTGCCCATGGCAATGGTCACTCCCTTGGAGACGGCGGTAGAGATCGCGTTGGCGTGGTTCTCCGCGGCGGCGTAGGCCTTCTTCTTGGCGTACTCGGGCATTCCCCGCTTCTCACCCTCCCTGATCAGGAATTCCACGATCCAGCGGGTGGGGACGAGGATGGCGGCGCTCTCCACCATGGCAGCGGCCACTTCCTCGTCGAGATAGGTGCCGTGCTCGATGGTCTTCACCCCGGCCTCGAGCGCCGCCATGATCCCCCGCTTCCCGTGACAGTGCGCCGCCACCAAAAGCTCCATGCGGGTCGCTTCGTCGACGATCGCCTCCAGCTCCTCCGGGCTGAATTGGGGTAGCTGGGGGTCGTCCAGCTCGCTCATCACGCCTCCGGAGGCATGGATCTTGATCACCCTGGCCCCGACACGCAGCATCCGTCGCACGCCCGCCCGGGCCTGGTCGGGTCCGTCGACGATGCCGTCCTCACCGACGATCCTGGCCAGGGAGTGCCGTGCCGTCTCCAGGTCCATCCCGTGGAAGTCGCCGTGGCCCCCGGTCATGGACAGGGTCCCACCACTGGCATAGACATTGGGCCCGACGACTTGGCCCTCCTCGATCGCCCGGCCAAGAAAGGCTCCGAACCCGCCGACCTCGCGCACCGAAGTGAACCCGGCCATGAGCGCCCGTCGCGCATCGGCGGTGACCCGCATCGCGCCGAGCTGGGGGCGAAGCACATGTACCTCGTCGATGTTGGCGGTGTAGGTCCCAAAGAAGTGGCCGTGGCATTCCCACATGCCCGGCATCACAGTCTCGGTTTTCACCACCTCGGCCTCCGGGGTCTCCGGCGCCGAAGCCGCCGGCCCGGCGTAGTTGATCGATCCCTCGTCGAAAACGACGATTCCGTCATCGATGACGTCGCCCCGACCGGGAATGAGCTTCTTGGCCTCGATGCGAACCGTCATGCCCTCATCCTCTCCACAGGGCTCCTGGTGGTGACCTGCACACCGCCCAGGGCAACAAAGCCCTTCAGGGTCACGACGGGAACGTCGGGATCGGCAGTGGTCCTGGTCTCGTCTGAGAGCCCACCGCCGTAGATGTCCCCCTCCCACTTGACGCGCCAGCCCTCAGGGACGACCAGGGACAGACCGCCCATCACCACCGTCAGATCGAAGCGGATCCCGCTGGGGGAGGGGGTGGCGCCGCGGAGGTCTATCAGCGCTCCTCCAAACGCCACCAGGATCTTCCCTCCCAGGAACGGATCGGCAGTGGAAATCAAGTGGTGGCCCTCGAAAATGGCCACCAGGTCGATGTCCTCGGTCTCGGCGTCGGCGATCGACTCGAGGACCAGCTTGGCGACGAGCGCCGCTCCTATCGCCAGGAACAGGGCGTTGCGGATTTGTCTGAAGATGAAGGAGGACACGGGTCGATCCTACGCGTCGTCGCCGCCGAGCCGCTCGCCGGCGGTGACTGTCAACCCGAGGCGGTTCTCCGGTGGGGACAGCGGGCACGACCAGCGTGGGGAGTGGACACATGACGGGTGGTAGGCGTAGTTGAAGTCGAGAACGATGCGGCTCCCCTCGTGGCCCAGGTCGGCTCCTTTGGCCGTGTCGAGGAGGTAACGCCCGCCTCCATAGGTGTCGGTTCCGTTGCTCAGGTCCCGGAAGGGGAGGAAGACACCCCCGCCGTAAGTGTCCAGCCAGTAGAGGGCGAGATGCCCCTGGTGGCCGACGACGTCGAAGTCGACCCATCCGAACCTCCGGAAGGGAGTGGTCCCCTCGCCGGAGTGAGCCATCTCCATCCGCGGGCCCGTTTCGGCGCGGAAACTCCCGGTGATGCGCCACCGGGGGTCGTAGGGGAAGTAGTCGAGGCTCTTGAAGCACCCGGGCTCCTCGACCGGCGTCTGGGGGTGATTGGCGAAGAGGTGGTCCCTGTCCTGGCGCCATCGTTCCCAACTGTCAGGCCCGGCCCCGACCTGTCTGACTCGGGCATAACTCTCCGAGACCCTGCGCCGGTAGTCCCAGAGGTCGAGTTGCTCACTCACGAACTCCGCCAACAGTTCGAGCCGACCCGGTAATTCCCTTGACGAGCATGCCACCCATAGGCGATGATGCCGGAGTCGAAGAGAGGCAGGTCGTTGATGAGGATGCGGTTCATGACCCCGATTCCCGCTCACGCGGAATTCTGCACCCGCGCCCTTTTCATGGTGTCGGCAATGCAGGGCACCGCACAACGGCGGCCTCTCGTCAGATGATCTGACGCCAATCTGCTCTTCACGAGGCCGCCGGAGCACCCGGCGGTTTTTTTGTTTTCCGCTTCCGAGAAGAAGAGAGACAGGTTTCGACATGAGTTTGCGAGATATCCAAGAAGAAGGCCGATGTAGGGAGGAGGGGAGCCACTGGCTCTTCTTCTCCGACGTCCCCTCTGAACAAGCTGAGGCCCAGAGCATCTGCGCCCGATGCGCCGTCAAGGTGAAGTGCCTGGAAGTGGCGCTCGCCGAGGACATCGAGTGGGGTGTCTGGGGTGGGGTGATCTTCTGGGACGGCGACCCCTTCCACCGGAGGCGGAGCCGGGGGAGGCCCCGAGTGTCCGACGTGGACCTGCCGCTCGAGGCGGACAGGAAAGAGCTTCTCGAGCTGGTCGCTTCTGTTTAGTGGCCAGTCGCTACCCGGCGGCCAGCTCCCGAAGCCCCCCGGGATTCGAGGGATGACGCATCTTGGCCAGGGCCTTGGCCTCGATCTGGCGGATCCGCTCCCGGGTGACGTTGAAGTGCTTGCCCACCTCGTCGAGGGTGGCGGGCTCCCGGTCGCCGAGGCCGTAGCGCATCTCGATGATGGTGCGCTCTCGCTCGGTGAGACGCTCCAGGACGAAGCTGAGGTTCTCGATGTTGAGCTTGGAGGCGATCAGCTCGAACGGTGCGGTGGCGTCTGTGTCCTCGATGAAGTCTCCGAGTGTGGCATTGTCCTCGCCGACCGGCTCGAAGATAGAGACCGGCTCCGGGGCGACCTTCCTCGCATCGAGCAGCTTCTGCACCGTGAGACCGGACTCGTGGGCGAGCTCCTCGTCGGTGGGTTTGCGACCGAGACGCTTGGTGAGGTTGGTCTCCGCGGTGTGCATCTGGCTGATGGTGTCCATCATGTGGACGGGGACGCGGATGGTGCGGCTCTTATCGGCGATGGCCCGGGTAATCGCCTGACGGATCCACCAGGTGGCGTAGGTGGAGAACTTGAAGCCTTTGCGATACTCGAACTTCTCCACGGCACGGATCAGCCCGAGATTGCCCTCTTGGACCAGGTCCAGGAAGGGGAGCTTGGCGTGTCCGTAACGCTTGGCGATGGAGACGACGAGACGGAGGTTGGAGCGGATGAAGGTCTGCCGGGCCTCTTCGCCGGCCCGCACCATCTGATAGAGAATTCGCCGTTTGGCCGGGTCCTTCTCACTCTCGAGGGCGGTCACCGCTTTGCGCCCATCTTCGATCGCCTTGGCCAGCCGGACCTCGTCCTCGGCGGTGAGCAGGTCGTAGGAGCCGATGCCGTCCAGGTATTGACGGATCGCCTCGTCGCTGATTTCCCGCTCGATTGACCGCTTGCTCATGGCTCACACACGCTTCGGCCAGCGTAGGAATACCTCTGGCCACTCTCTGGCATTTGTCAATGGCACCATCGGCGTTTTTCCACAGGGGGTGAATAGGGACAACGACCCAATTCCCTCGGGCCGTAGAATTGGGCCGGCAAAGGGCGCTTAGCTCAGTTGGCTAGAGCGCTGCCCTTACAAGGCAGAAGTCGGCGGTTCGAGTCCGTCAGCGCCCACGACCGCCAAGGATCAACGCAAACATCCATATCTCGTATGGTTCGCAGGATGACGCGACGGCCTCGAGACAGGGCGACCCTGGCCCCCGTCACGGCATTGCTGCTGGTGGCAACGATGCTGGCCTCCTGTGCGCCCACAGACGACGTCTTCGAACGCAATCCCCGTCCTCACAGCGTGGTGGTGGATTGGATCGACGTGATGCTGGAGGCGATCGAGCTCAACCCTCCGGCCCCGACCGCGACCACCTGGCGGATGTGGGTGGTGGCCTCGTCGATGTACGACGCCTGGTCTGCCTACGACCCTTTCGCCCTGTCCACCCAGGCCGGGTTCGACCTGAAAAGGCCCCGGTCGGAGCGCACCGATGCCAACAGGGAAGAGGCGATCAGCTATGCGGCCCATCGCTCCCTGAGCTTCGCCTATCCCGAGCAGCAGTGGCTCTTCGACGATCTCCTCGGCCAACTTGGTCTGGAACCGGGTGACGCGAATGACCTAGCCACGGCGCAGGGCATCGGGAACGTGGCCGCCCAGATGGTGATCGACTACCGGGTGGAGGACGGCTCCAATGCCCTCGACGGCTTCGAGCAGACCATCACCGAGACCTATCGAGGGCCCTACAGCCCGGTGAACAGCGGCGACCCCCAGGCCGACAACGGCATCTTGGGGTCCTCCTTCGACCCCAACCGGTGGGCGCCCTTGCGGGTGGCCAGCGGGAGCCACTTCGACGCCACCGGATATCCCGCCGTCGATGACAGCGATCCGGGCACCTACGTGACCCAGACATTTCTCAGTCCCCATTGGGGGGCGGTGACGCCTTTCGCCCTCACCTCCGGTGATCAGTTTCGCCCTCCTCCGCCGCCCCAATACGGATCTACCGAGCCCTATGAGGATGCCCTGGGCAATGTGAGCACCAGCCACGACGCCTGGCATGAGCAGGTGGTCGAGATCGCCGAGCTCAACGCCAAGCTCACCGATCAGCAGAAGATCGTCGCTGAGTTCTGGGCCGACGGTCCCCGCACATGGACCCCTCCCGGCCATTGGGTTCAGATCGCCATCGGGGTCTCCTTGCGCGACGCCCACGACACCGGCGAAGACGCACGCATGTTCATGGCGGTCACGGGGGCGGTGTTGGATGCGGGGATCTCCGCCTGGGACGCCAAACGGGTCTACGACTTCATCCGGCCGATCTCGGCGATCCGCCACACCTACGCCGGACAGCAGATACTCGGCTGGGGGGGGCCGAACCTCGGAACCCGGCTGATCGACGGCGCCGACTGGCAGCCCTACCAATCGGCCACCTTCGTCACCCCGCCGTTCGCCGAGTACACCTCCGGGCACAGCACCTTCAGCCGGGCCGGCGCAGAGGTCCTCACCGCCTTCACCCGCAGCCCGAAGATGTACGACGGGGTCACCACCCTGGGACGCGACTATGACGGCGACGGGACCGAGGACCTATTAGGCCAGCACGTGGCGGTCCCGGGGTCGATGCTCTTCGAGGACGGGCCCGACGAGACCATCACATTGCGCTGGGAGACCTTTTACGAGGCAGCGGATGAGGCGGGGGTCTCCCGTCGTTACGGGGGAATCCACTTCCAGGACGGCGACCTGAGGGCGCGGGCCGCCGGGGAGCAGGTGGGCAAGCAGGCATACGAGTGGGCCGAGCTCCACTGGGACCCCTTCGGGGAGATCGGGGAGACCATCGAGCAGCTGGTGCGTTCGCGCGACGTGACCCGTCGCGCGAGCCACCTCCTGCTCGGGCGTCTCCACGAGGCGGCGATCGCCTTCGATGACTCCCGTGACCGGGAAGGCTGCGATCAGGTTGCCATCCTGAGCACGATGCTCGGGGAGCAAAGGGGAGACGGGGTGAGCCAACAGGCCCACCAGCGTCTGGACCGACAGGTCGTGATGGTGGGCGACGCCCTCTGCGACTGAGCCGTACCGGGTCGATTACCGGGGTTGGGGGAACCTCAGGTCCTATGGTGTGATCCAGGACCAGGAACTGTGTGAGCAAACCCCTCAGCCCCACCCGAGCGGATCGGCTCCTTCGCATGATGAGGCGGGAAGCCACCAAGATGCGCGACCTTCAGTTGTCCAACATCCTCATCGAGGACGAGGTGTTCCAGGGGGATTCTGTGATCCTAGGGGGGAGAAGACTGGGCAACTTCGGTCT
>Ga0299913_10001267_pt1 | contig 18392 bp, 15 predicted proteins | sample RVTome_9_FD_201360 | JGI IMG/M metagenome (GOLD analysis project Ga0299913, IMG submission 201360) | Soil microbial communities from uranium-contaminated site in the Upper Colorado River Basin, Wyoming, United States - RVT155D38 (version 2) ... | reverse complement strand
CGGATCCAGCAGGAAGACGATCTGATCACCGAGGCGGAGGTCCTCGCCAAGTACGGTCTCGCCGACAAGGCCGCCGAGCGGGTCGCCGAGCTTCTCGAGCTCAACCCGCAGCACCACGCCGGGCTCCACCTGCGGGTCGAGCTCCTCGTCGACGCCGGGCGGACCGGCGAGGCCGTCGCAGCCGCCACCCTCCTGCGCGAGACGGTGGGGGAAGGCTCGCCGGGGTGGAGCGACGCGGTCCGGCGCCTGGAGAAGGCCGGCTACACCGTCGAGGATCGGCGGATCGCGCCGCCGCCCGAGGCGGCCGACGAGGTCGAGGCTGTCGGGGCGGCAGGGGCGGCCGAGCGAGCTCAGGGGGTCGAGGCCGTCGAGCCGCCCGCGGAGGAGGCGGAACCGGTCGCACTCGCCGAGGAGGTGGCGGCGGAACCGACGCCGTCCGTCGACGAAGCGGCGGCCGCCGGCCCGGCAACCGAAGAGGACGGTCTCCCCGAGCGGGCGGCGGCCGAGGAGCCGACGACCCGTCCCGGCCGCGTCCCACGGGACGACCGGGGGATCGACAGCCTCCTCGAAGAGATCGCCGCCGCCCTGCTCCCCGGACGCCGCAAGAAGAAGCAGGCCGCCGCGGCACGGGCGGACGCCGCGCCCACCGTGGAGCGCCTTCCGGCGACCGAGGCCGCGCCCGGTCCCGCGCCGGCCGCCGAGCCGCACCTCGCCGGCCAGCCTCCCGCCACCGAGGCCCGGACCGGCTCGGACACCCCGGCCGAGCCGCCCACCCAAGCCGAGCCTCCCACCGAAGCCCTCACAGGCCGGGGCGCGGAGTGGCTCGAGACGGTCGGGGCTGACCCCGACGCGACCGGGGCGGCCGGCGGCGGCGTCTTCGACCAGGAGGAGGACTTCTTCGACCTCGCGGCCGAGATCGAAGAGGAGCTCTCTCGCGAGGGCGGGCTGGACGAGGACGAGCTCCTCCTCGAAGCCCCGCGCGAGCAGTCGCTCGAAGAGATCGTCGAGGGCTTCAAGAAAGGCGTCTCCGAGGCGCTCTCCCCGGAGGACTACGCGACCCACCTCGACCTCGGGATCGCCTACCGGGAGATGGGGCTGCTCGACGAGGCGATCGGCGAGTTCCAGATCGCCGCCAAGGCCCCCGCCCAGCTCGTCCAGTGCTGCTCGATGCTCGGCCTGTCGTTCCTCGACAAGGGCCTGCCCGAGCTGGCGGTCAAGTGGTACCGGCGCGGCCTCGCCGCCCCCGATCTCTCCGAGGACGACGAGCTCGGACTGCTCTACGACCTCGGCAACGCCCACTTCGCGATGGGCGAGCGCGACGAGGCCTACAAGACGTTCGTCGACATCTACGGCACGAACTCGAACTACCGGGACGTCGTCGCCAAGCTGGCGGAGACGGGGCCGCGAGAGAGCTGAAGGGCCTCGAGGGACTCCACCGGAGGGCCGACCTCTCCCCGCTTCGGGCGCAGCGCGGGCCGGTCGGTGCCCCGGGCGCCGGATCGGGTCCGCGCAAGGCCCCGCGACCCGTCGACGGGTCGCGGGGAAAGGCGACTCGGGGAGTCGCTAGCAGCAGCACTGATGATGGCAGCGATGCCACCACCACGGGTACGGGTGGTAGTAGTACGGATAGAACCGCCGCCACCACCAGCACCAGAGCGGCCGCCAGGGGAACCAGTAGTGCCACGGCAGCCAGGGGTGAACGTAGATCCTCCTGGCCACCTGGAGCTCGCGGAACTCCGCGTCGTCGATCTCCAGACCGCACCGACGACAGAGGTCGAGGACGTCGACCTCGGAGTCTCCGCCCTCGCGGGCCAGCGACTCGACCGTCCTTGCGAGCTCGCCGAACAGCCTGTTGGCTTCCTGATTGGCCCCGGTCGCGTCGGAGCCCTGGGATTCATAGTCTGTGGCCATTGCACCTCCTTTTCGACGCGCCCGCGGAGAAGCCGGGATCGTTTCAGGGAGGCCGGGCCGACTTGTCCGGAGCGCTGGTCGTGGAAGGCGCCTCCCTGTTCCTCGACTTCTTCTTTGCGTGATCTACAGGCGTCGGAAGAGGTGGGTCGTTACGCCTACCCGGCGGGCCGGCCGGCGGTCTCGAACGCCCCCTCCGCCTCCCGCTCGGCCTGCATCTCGCCGAAGCTCGTCTTCAGCTGCTCGAGCAGCTCGGGGAGCTTCTCGTAGAGGCGCTTCGGCGGCCGGCGCTCGGCGCGCGCCAGGGCGTAGGCGGTGAGCAGCGGCAGGGCGATCGTCGAGTCGCAGTAGCAGACGACCGCGTCGGGGAGGCGGGCGGGGTCGACCTTGCCCCAGGAGACGGCCTCGCCGGGGGTGGCGCCGGAGAGGCCGCCGGTGTCGGGGCGGGCGTCGGTGATCTGGAGGAAGTAGTCGTGGCCCGCCTCGGAGAGGCCGAGGACCTCCTGGATCTGCGGCTCGGTCTGGAGCATGAAGTTCTTCGGGCTCCCGCCGCCGACGATCCAGCAGGCGCTCCGGCCGCCGGACTCCTTGGCATCCCAGACGATCGCGGCCGAGAGGTTGACGTCGGCGTTGACGTCGAAGCGCAGACCGCTTCCTTCGAGCTCGAGGGCGGCGACGTTCATGCCGATCGAGCTGTCGCCGGGCGAGGAGGTGAAGACGGGGACCGCGTGGCGGTGGCAGGCGGCCAGTAGCGAGGTGCCGCCCAGGCCGAGCTCGTCTTCGACGCCGGCGACGTAGCGGCCGATCCGGTGGTGGAGCTCGGGGGTCGACATCGGACGGTCGAACTCGGGCAGCCGCATGACCTGGCGGTAGAACCTGTCGGTCTCGAGCAGGACCTCGTAGTCGAAGACGATGTCGTAGATCCGCACCACCCCCTCCTCGCGCAGCTCGACGTCGTCGGCGTGCGGGTTGCCGCGGTGGAGGTGGAGGCCGATCGCGTGGTGGGTGTCGTGGTAGAGGTTGGCGCCCGTGGAGACGATCCAGTCGACGAAGCCCGCCTCGACGAGCGGCACCAGGCACGACTTGCCGAACCCGGCCGGGGTCAGCGCGCCGGTCAGGCTCATCCCGACGGTCACGTCCGGGTCGAGCATCTTCCGGGTCAAGAGCTCCGCCGCCTCGCGCAGACGGCCGGCGTTGTACGAAGTGAACGCCGAGTCGATCACCTCGTCGAGCGGCTCGCGTCCCGTCAGCGGCCTGGGGTCGATCCGGCGGCCGGACAGATGGCGTTTCTTCGACACAGTGCTCGCTCCCCTCGTCGACCGCGCCGGCCCCGGCGCCGGCAGCGGGCGGATGTTAGCAGCGGGTCGCGGGCGGCTCGGCTCGTTTCAGTCTATCGACGAACGGCTACTTGACTCCCCCCACCCCGGCTGCTAGGTAGTCGGCATCGACCCATCCAGCGGCGGGGCCGGGCACGCCGCCCGCCGTTTCCTGCGCACCGGCCGCCGCGGCGGCCGCCGTCGACGTGCGGTGCGTGAACCGGCCTTCTCGAAGGAGGTTTCGCTCATGTGCCGCAGGCTCCCGCGTCTCGTCACCGTCGTCGCTGCCGGGCTCCTCGTCCTCGCCGCGGTCCCCGCCGCCGCCCAGATCCCCTTCCCGCCGACCCCTGTAGGAGGTCAGTTCGGATTCGGGTGCGTCCACGTCTGCTTCGTCGACCAAGAGGGCGATGCGTGCGTCGTCTCGATGACGCGGAACGGGACCGTCGACCTCCTTTCCGCCACCTACCCGTTCTTCGTCCAGAACCTCCGACGCGGCCCGGCTCTGTCTGGTAGCAACAACCCGTGCGTCAACGGCAACACGAACCCGGTGACGCTGCCGGTCAGCCTGAACGCCGGGCAGGCCCTCTACTTCGACCTGTTCTTCCGGCCCACGGCGCCGGGCAACCACAGCGGTCTCCTCCAGCTCGCCGGCCGGAAGGACGGCCAGCCCGTCGCCAAGGACTTACCGCTCGCGGGCACGGCCACCGGCGGCGACCCGACCGCGCCGTGCGTCGACGGCCCGAACACCCTGTGCCTACGGGACGACCGGTTCAAGGTCCAGATGGACTGGAGGACGCCGTCGCACCTGCCCCCGCCGAACACCGGCGCGGGCACGGTCGTCCCCTTCCAGACCGACGACTCGGGCCTGTTCTGGTTCTTCAACCAGAACAACTGGGAGACGGTGGTCAAGGTGCTCAACGGCTGCCCGGTGAACAACCGCTTCTGGGTCTTCGCCGGCGGGCTGACGAACGTCGAGACGGTGATCACGGTGACCGACACCCAGAGCGGGGACGTCAAGCAGTACCGGAACCCGCTGAACACGCCGTTCCAGCCGATCCAGGACACGAACGCGTTCGCGACCTGCCCGTAGCGGACCGGCCGGCGACCTGCCGGCACCCGCGGCAGGGGCGGGTAAGATCCCGCCCATGTCGCACCGGGGGGTCGTCGCGCTGATCGCGCTCGGGATCGTCCTCGTCGTCGCCGCCCTGATGCTCTGGCCGTCGGTTGTCGAGCGGCGGGCGCCGGAGCCGGTCGGGGCCTGGGTGGGGATCGAGGTCGAGGGCTCGGACGTGGCCGAGGTCGGGCCGGTCGCGGTGCCTGCCGGCACCCGCTTCACGCTCCACGCGGTGGTCGAGGCGCGCACCCGCGACGGCGGCACGCTCTACTACACCGAGGCGCCGGCGCTCGCATTCGGCGGCGAGCGGGTCGACGGCGACGCGCTGCGCCGCTGGAACCGCCGGGTCGAGGCCCGCGTCCTCTGGTTCACCGTCGAGGGGGCGGTGCCGCACCTCGAGCTCGCGCCCGGCCAGGGGCTCGAGCGGTTCGAGATGGTCGAGCTCCTGCGCACCGACTGGCCCTATGCCTGGGCGGTGCCGGGGCGGCTCGAGCCGGCGAACGACGCCTTCCTCGCCCTGCCCCGGGCGGGAGGAAAGCGCCGCTTCGGCACCCAGCGGTTCCAGGTGCGTGTCGAGCTGTGGGACGACCCGGACGCCGCGTTCCCGAAACAGCGCCTCGTCTCCTGGGGGAAGGCCGCGCTGCCCGGGAAGGCGGCGGAGTTTCCGACCGTGACCGCGTCGCTCGCCGGCCCGGCCGGCCCGGGCTCGGCCGTGTTCGGTCTGACCCAGATCGAGGCTCGACCCGGTGCCGACGCCGAGCTTCGCGACCGCCTCGCCGAGCTGACCGCCCGGAAGGTCGCCTTCGCCCGCGTGCCGCTCGTCGGCGAGGTGCTCGCGGCGGCCGGCGTCGACACGGGGGCGGTGCCTTGGCGTAGCGTCGGCCTCGACGGCGAGGTGGCGTGGGGGAGCGAGGCCGCGCCGGGCGACCTGCTGCAGGTGGGCGGCCGCATCGTGGTGCTGTATCGCGACGCGGCGCCGGTGCCGCAAGGTGCCGGTGCGACGCCTGCCGACGGGGCCGGGTCGGGGAACGGCCGGCTCGACCGCGACGACCTGGTGTTCGACTACGCGCGGGGCGCGGCGGTGCGCCGGCTCGCCGACGTCTTCACGGGGAACGGCGGGCGGGTCCTCTGGGCCCCGATCGGCGGCGCGGCGCGGCCGGGCGGGGAGGGCTCCGGGCCGGCGGAGGGCGAGGCCGGGCCTGCGCCGGACGCGGGCGCGCCTCCGGCCGGCGAGGCCGCTCCCGGCGCCTGATCCGCGTGATACCTTGACGTCCCGCGGCAGCCGCCCCCAGACCGGTCCCGCAGCCTTCCCGACCCCCGCGCCCGAGCGATCTCCGAGATGACCACCACCGTCACCCTCGTCCCCGGCGACGGCATCGGGCCCGAGGTCACCGCGGCCACCGTCCGCGTCGTCGAGGCCACCGGCGCCGACCTCGAGTGGGAGTCGCACATCGCCGGCGCCGAGGCGCTGGCCCGGGTCGGCGACCCGCTCCCCGACGAGCTCCTCGAGTCGATCCGCCGCAACCGGGTGGCGCTCAAGGGGCCGGTGACGACGCCGGTCGGCAAGGGGTTCCAGTCGATCAACGTCCAGCTCCGCAAGGCGCTCGACCTCTACGCCAACCTGCGGCCGTGCAAGACCCTGCCGTCGATCCCGAGCCGCTTCGAGAACGTCGACCTCGTCGTCGTGCGCGAGAACACCGAGGACCTCTACAGCGGGCTCGAGCACGAGGTCGTTCCCGGCGTGGTCGAGAGCCTGAAGATCATCACCGCGCACGCCTCGACCCGCATCGCACGCTTCGCCTTCGAGTACGCCCGCACGTACGACCGCAAGCGGATCACCGCCGTGCACAAGGCGAACATCATGAAGATGTCCGACGGACTCTTCCTCGACTGCTTCCGCACCGTCGCCGCGGAGTACCCGGACGTCGAGGCCGACGACCGGATCATCGACAACCTGTGCATGCAGCTCGTCGTCCGCCCCGAGGACTACGACGTGCTGCTGCTCGAGAACCTCTACGGCGACATCGTCTCCGATCTCGCCGCCGGGCTCGTCGGCGGCCTCGGCGTCGCGCCCGGCGCCAACATCGGCGAGGACCTCGCGGTCTTCGAGGCGGTCCACGGCTCGGCGCCCGACATCGCCGGCTGCGACGTGGCGAACCCGATCGCGCTCATGCGCTCGGCGATCCTCATGCTCCGCTGGCTCGGCATGCCCGACGAGGCGAAGCGGATGGGCGACGCGATCCGCCACGTCTTCGTCGACCGCGAGATCCGCACCCGCGACCTCGGCGGCACCGCCTCGACCTCCCAGTTCACCGAGGAGGTCGTCCGCGCCATGGAGGGGGGCGAGGCCGCATGACCGACCGTGCCGCCCGCCGCACCCTCGGCCGCTGGCTGTTGACCGCCTTCCTCGAGCGCGGCTGCGATCCGACGACCGAGCGGGTGCCGACCCCGGTGCCGCGGGTGCGGCCGCTCACCGCGGCGGAGCTGGCGGCGCTCGCGGCGGCGAGGAGGGCGGAGGTGGTGTTCCTGCCGCACCGCCGGGCGGCGGCCGACGCCGCCGGCAGCGGCGCGGAAGAGCCGGAGAACGGCTCGGCGAAGGGAGTGGTCCTGCAGTTCCCACCGGTCCGGGCTCGACTCGGCGCGGGCCTGTGCTGAGGTGATCTCCCTGCCGGCGTTTCCGCTGAAACGTCTGCCGGCGGCGTGCCCCTCCTTCTCTGGCTGATCTTTTGTCGTTCGTTTGCTTTAGCCTACCCGCGTGACGCTCTTCGACGACCAGGTGCCGCGGCCGTCTCCGCCGGACGACTCACCGGCCTCCGGCACTCCCCTCGCCGACCGCATGCGCCCGCGCACCCTCGTCGAGGTGGTCGGGCAGGACGCGGTGGTCGGCCCCGGCGGCTTCCTGGCCCGGGCGATCGCGCAGGACCGGGTGCCGTCGCTGGTCTTCTGGGGTCCGCCGGGGTCGGGCAAGACGACCCTGGCGCGGATCATCGCGCGGGAGACGCGGGCGCGGTTCGTGCCCTTCTCGGCGGTCACCTCGGGCATCAAGGAGGTCAAGGCGCTGATGGCCGAGGCCGCCCGGCTGCGGCGGAGCGGCCAGCGGACGCTCGTCTTCGTCGACGAGATCCACCGTTTCAACCGGGCGCAGCAGGACGCGTTCCTGCCGTACGTCGAGCGGGGGGACATCGTGCTCGTTGGGGCGACGACCGAGAACCCGTCGTTCGAGGTCAACGCGGCGCTGCTCTCCCGCTGCCGGGTGGTGGTGCTCGCGCCGCTCTCGCCGGAGGCGCTCGAGACGCTCCTGCGGCGCGCCCTCGACGACCCCGAGCGCGGCCTCGGGGGCTCGGGCGTGGAGCTCGACCGGGCGGCGCTCGCGGCGATCGCTCAGCTCGCCTCGGGCGACGCGCGGCGGGCGCTCAACCTGCTCGAGGCGGTCGTCGCCGACGCGACGGCGGGCGAGGGCGGCGCGCCGGCGGAGCCGCTCGACGCCGCGACCGTCCGGCGGGTCGCGCAGCGCAAGGTGCTCCTCTACGACAAGTCGGGCGAGGAGCACTTCAACCTGATCTCGGCGCTCCACAAATCGCTGCGCGAGAGCGACGCCGACGCGGCGCTCTACTGGCTGGCCCGCCAGCTCGCCGCCGGCGAGGACCCGCTCTACCTCGCCCGGCGGATGGTCCGCTTCGCCAGCGAGGACGTCGGCCTCGCCGACCCGGCCGCCCTGTCCCGGACCCTCGCCGCCTGGGACGCCTACCACCGGCTCGGCTCGCCGGAGGGGGAGCTGGCCCTCGCCCAGGCGGCGGTCTACCTGGCGCTGGCGCCGAAGAGCAACGCCCTCTACCGCGCCTACGGCCGCACCCGGCGGACGATCGAGGAGCGCCCGGCCGACCCGGTGCCCATGGCGATCCGCAACGCGCCGACCCGGCTGATGAAGGACGTGGGCTACGGCGAGGGGTACGTCTACGCCCACGACGTCGAGGAGGGGGTGGGCGGCCTCGACTGCCTGCCCGACTCGCTCGCCGGCACCCGCTTCTACGAGCCGACCGACCGCGGCTTCGAGGAGGAGCTCGGGCGGCGGCTCGAGCGCTTCCGCGAGCTCCGGTCGGCGGTGCGGGCGCGGCGCGGCTCGGAGGTGGGCGCGCCGGACGGCCGGCGAGGCGGCGCGGCCGGCGAGAGCTGAGCCCGCCGGCGCGGCGGCGCGGTGCGGCGGCGGAGCCGGAGGGCTCAGTCGAGCCGGGCGGTGCGGTTCGTCGACGCGGCGACGACCGCCTCGCGCAGCGTTCCCTTGGTGAGCAGCTCCGCGAACGGCCGCGGCTCGTCGCCCGGCCGGTAGAGCAGGTAGAAGGGGATCGAGTACTTGCCGTGGTCGGCCAGGAAGGCGGCGATCTCGTCGTCGCGGTTCGTCCAGTCGGCCTTCATCGCGACGACCTCGTGCTCGCGGAACAGGGCCGCGGTCTCCTCGGTCTCGAGCACCAGCCGCTCGTTCGCCTTGCAGGTGAAGCACCAGTCCGCGGTGACGTCGACGAAGACCAGCCGGCCCGAGGCGGCGAGCTCCTCGGCGGCGGCGCGGTCGAACTCGGTCCACGGGATCAGCGAGCGGGCCGCGGAGCCGGCGGCCGCGCCGGGGCCGGCGGCGCCGACCGCGTCGGTGCGGGTGGCGAGCAACAGCGTGCCGAGGACGGCCAGGGCGATCCCGGCGGCCGCGGCGCGGCGGAGCGTCCGCCCCCCCGAGCCGACCCCGGCGGCCCGGCTGCGCACCCAGACGAAGAGCGCCAGGGCGAGGAGCCCGAGCTCGATCGCCGCCAGCCGCTCCGGGCTCACCTGCGCGGCGAGGACGTAGAACAGCCACACCGCGGCGCCGGCGAGGAGGAAGCCCATCACCTTCTTGACCGTCTCCATCCACGCCCCCGGGCGGGGGAGGAAGCGGGCGGCCCCCGGGGCGACGGCGAGCACCAGGTAGGGCAGCGCCATCCCGACGCCGACCGCGGTGAAGACCGCGAGGATCACGCCGGTCGACTGGGCGAGCGCGAAGCCGACCGCGGTGCCGAGGAACGGCGCCGAGCAGGGGGTGGCCATCAGTGTCGTGAACAGGCCCGAGACGAAGTGCCCGGCGACCCCTTCCTGCGGCCCGCCGCCGAGCGCGTTCGCCAGCCGGCCGGGCAACGGGATCTCGAACAGTCCCCAGAGGTTGAGGCTGAAGAGCACGACGACGACGGCGAGGAAGGTGACGAAGCCCGGCTGCTGGAACTGCACCCCCCAGCCGACCGCCGCGCCGGCCGCCCGCGCCGCCACCGCGAAGAGCGCCAGCGCCCAGAACGAGGCGAGGATGCCGGCCGTCGTCGCCAGGGAGCCGAGCACCACCTGCCCGCGGCCCAGGCCGGCCGACTTCACCAGGCCGAAGACCTTGAGCGAGAGCACCGGCAGCACGCACGGCATGCCGTTGAGGATCGCCCCGCCCGCGACCCCGAGCAGCAGCATCAGCGCCAGGGTGCCCGGGCCGAAGCCGGGAGGCGCCGCGCCGGCGTCGCCCGCCGTCGCGGCGAACATCTCGTCGTTCGCCGCGGTGCCGCCGGGCTCGACGGTCAGCGTGGCCTCCTCGCGCACCGTCACCGGCGGCAGGCACGAGTCGTCGTCGCACGCCTGGTAGGTGACCTCGGCGGCCACCGTGTGCGCGCCCGCGGCGGCGCCGGCCGGCAGACGGAACGAGGCGACCAGCGGCACCCGCCCTTCGTAGACGTCGAGCGGCTCGTCGGCGAAGGAGAAGGTCGCGCGCTTCGCGGGCGGGTAGGCGACCTCGGCGGCTGCCCAGCCGGTGGGCAGCTCGAGGGCGAGCTCGGTCGGGATCAGGTAGTCGTAGGTCGGCTCGTGAGCGTTCACGTGCCAGCCCTCGTCGATCGTCAGGATCGCCGCGAGCCGGGCCGCGGAGCCCGCCTCGTAGGCGGTGCGGTCGAGGCCGACCTCGAGCGTCCCCTTCTCGGGCACGTCGAGCGCCGCCGCGGGCACGGCGGCCAGGGCGAGGACGAGCAGCGCTGCGAGAGGTCGCTTCACGAGCACCGTGGGGAGGTCCCGTCCAGCCGTCCCGCCTAGCAGTCCAGCCCCTCGGAGCGCAGGCTCCGGAGGTCACGTCGAGCGCGGGGCGACTGCTTCGACTCGGGCCGCTCGGCGAGCAGGGCCTCGAGCGAGTCGACCGCCCCGCAGCCGCCCCGGTCGCGGGCGAGCCGGACGGTGGCGACGTCGATCGCGTCCTCGACCGCCGGGCGCTTCCCCGCGGCGGCCTGGGCGGCCGTCGCCCGTGCCACCGCGAGCGCCCTGCCGGCGGCCGGGAAATCGCGCGCCAGGCGCAGCGACTCGGCGAGGTAGACCTCGAGCCAGGCCCGCTCCACGGCGTCGAGCCCGTCGGCGGCGAGGAGACGCCGGTAGATCGCGGCCGCGGCGGTCCCGTCCCCCCGGTCGCGCAGGTCGGCGGCGAGACGGGCGAGGACCTGCCGGTCGCCGCTCTTGGCCAACTGCCGCTCGCGGGTCCGCCGGATCTCGTCCTCGGCCACCGTGCGCCGGATCATCGTCACGAACCGGCTCGCCGGGTGGTAGCCCTCGACCAGCCCGACCTCGACCAGCTCCGGGTCGACGATCGCCATCGTCGGCAGGCTGGTCACCCCGAGCCGCTCCTGGAGCCAGGTCCCCTCGCCGCCGTCCTCCACGTCCACCCGCAGGAGCACGAAGTCGCGGGCCATCTCGGCGAACTCGGGCGAGGAGAACACCTCGCGGTCGAGCTTCTTGCACCAGCCGCACCAGTCGGCGTAGAGGTCGACGAGCACGTTGTCGCCGGCCCGCTCGGCCGCGGCCAGCGCCGGCTCGAGCCGGTCGTGCCAGCGGAGCTCGGCCGCCGAGTCGGCGCCTGAGGCGGGGGAGGCGAGGGCGGGGACGGCGCCGGCGACGAGCAGGGCCAGGACCCCTCGGGCGAGCAGCGCGGTCCGGCGGTCTGGAAGGGTTCGCATCGGAGTCGAGGGTACTCGGGTCGTCGGCGGATTCGGACCGTGTCCTCCTCAACTCTACGATCCCCGGCCGCATTCCGTTCAGGCGGCTCGCGCGACCCTCGCAAGACGCCCCCCGATGATACGATGCGCGCTCCCATGAAGCTGGCGCGGCGCACCTCCAGGATCGGCGAGTCGGCCACCCTCAAGGTCTCGCGCCGCGCCGCGGAGCTGGCCCGGCAGGGGATCGAGGTCATCGACTTCGGGGCCGGGGAGCCGGACTTCGGCACGCCCGGTCCGGCGGTCGAGGCGGCGCGGCGGGCGCTGGCCGAGGGGTTCACGAAGTACACGCCGGTGCTCGGCATCCCGAAGCTGCGCGAGGCGCTGGCCCGCCGCTACCACGAGCGATGGGGGGCGCCGTGGTCGGGCGGCGACGTCGGGGTGACGATCGGGGCGAAGGGGGGGCTCTTCGAGCTCGCCCTGGCGCTCTTCGACGAGGGCGACGAGGTCGTGCTGCCGACGCCCGCCTGGGTCAGCTTCGCCGAGCAGATCCGCTTCGCCGGGGCCGAGCCGGTCGAGGTGCCGACCGCGCCCGGGGACGGGTTCCGCATCCACGCCGAGCCGCTGCTCGAGGCGATCGGCGAGCGCACCCGGGCGGTGCTCGTCAACTCGCCGTGCAACCCGACCGGCGGGGTGATCGGGGCCGACGACCTGGCGCGGCTCGCCGCGGGCTGTGCCGAGCGCGGCGTGCTCCTGATCGCCGACGAGACCTACGAGCGGTTCGTCTACGACGGCGCCGAGTACGCGAGCGCCGCGGCCCTGGCGCCCGAGTACCGGGACACGATCGTCCTCGTCGGCTCGTTCTCGAAGACCTGGGCGATGACCGGCTGGCGGCTCGGCTGGGTCTTCGCCCCCCCGGCGGTGCTCGAGCCCCTCGGCCAGATCCAGAGCCACGCGACCTCGAACCCGACCTCGTTCGCGATGGTCGGCGCCCTCGCCGCGCTCGCCGAGTGCGAGCCCGACGTCGAGCGGATGATCGCCGAGTACCAGGTGCGGCGCGACCTGCTGATCCCGAAGCTCAACGACCTGCCCGGGGTGAGCTGCCGCCCGCCGGCCGGCGCTTTCTACGCCTTCCCCGACGTCGGCGACCTCTACCACGACCGGGTCGTCGGCTCGGTGGCGCTGGCCGAGTATTTGCTGGACGAGGTGCGTGTGGCGGTGGTGCCGGGGGCCGCGTTCGGCGGCGACGATCACCTGCGGATCTCCTTCGCCTGCTCCCGCGCGTCGCTCGATCGGGGCCTCGAGCGGATGGCCGAGGCGCTGGCCGCCCTGACGCCGCGCGTCTGACCCTCGGGTCCGACGCCGCGGGTATGGCCGCGGGTATGATCGTGCCGCTCCGGCGGCCCCGGTCCGACGCCCGCCCGCCGGAACCGCCCTGACGACAGCCAGATCGGAGGAACCCATGCGCAGCCGTCTCCCGAGCTCCCGCGACCCGTTCGTCTCCCTCGCCCTCGCTCTCTGCCTCCTGGCCGCCTCGGCCGCGTGCCAGAGCACGACCCCGGCGGCCGACGACCGGCCCCGCGGCGCACGCGCCGTCGGCGAGGAGGTCGGCCCGGACGACGGAGCCGGCGTCGAGGTCGAGATCGACGGCGATGGAGACGCCGGAGCCGGAGAGGCCGGTCTGGGCGGGACGATCGACCCGAACGGCCGCGTCCGGTCGGCGGCCCCCGCCACGGCCGCCGCGGCCGCCGCCCGTCCAGCGGCCGGCGAGCCGACCGCCGCCGAGGCCGCCGCCCTCGTCGCCGAGGCGGAAGAGGAGCTTCTCGACCTCGTGATCAAGGCCGAGCGCGCCGCCTGGGTGCAGTCGAACTTCATCACCGAGGACACCGAGATCCTCGCCGCCGAGGCGAGCGAGAAGCTGCTCGCCGCCGGCGTGCGCTACGCCCAGGCCGCGGCCCGCTTCGACGAGCTCGCGCTCTCGCCCGACCTGCGGCGCAAGCTCGACCTGCTCAAGCTCGGCCTCACCCTCGCCGCCCCCGGCGACCCGGATGAGACGGCCGAGCTCACCCGCATCATGAGCCAGCTCGAATCGATCTACGGCAAGGGGAAGTACTGCCCGGCCGAGGGCGAGTGCCGGGACCTCCAGGAGCTCTCCCGGACCATCGCCGAGAGCCGCGACCCGGACGAGCTGCTCGAGGCCTGGACCGGCTGGCGGACGATCTCGCCGCCGATGCGCGAGATGTACACGCGGATGGTCGAGCTCGCCAACGAGGGCGCGCGCGAGCTCGGCTTCGCCGACACCGGAGCGATGTGGCGGGCGAAGTACGACATGCCGCCCGACGAGTTCGCCGCCGAGCTCGACCGGCTGTGGGGCCAGGTCAAGCCGCTCTACGACGATCTGCACTGCCACGTGCGGGCGAAGCTCCAGGAGACCTACGGCGAGGAGATCGTCCCCTCCGGCGCGCCGATCCCCGCCCACCTGCTGGGCAACATGTGGGCGCAGAGCTGGGGCAACGTCTTCGAGCTCGTCGCCCCCGCCGAGGCCGACCCCGGCTACGACCTCTCCGAGATCCTCGAGCAGCGCGACGTCGACCCGGTCGAGATGGTCCGCCAGGGCGAGCGCTTCTTCAGTTCCCTCGGCTTCGAGCCGCTGCCCGAGACCTTCTGGGAGCGCTCGCTCTTCGTCAAGCCCGAGGATCGCGAGGTCGTCTGCCACGCGAGCGCCTGGGACGTCGACCAGGTCAACGACCTGCGCATCAAGATGTGCATCGAGCAGACCGCCGAGGACTTTCAGACCATCCACCACGAGCTCGGCCACAACTACTACCAGCGCGCCTACAACGAGCTGCCCATCCTCTACCGCGGGAGCGCCAACGACGGCTTCCACGAGGCGGTCGGCGACACGATCGCGCTGTCGGTCACCCCTCCGTACCTGGTCGAGATCGGCTTCCTCGAAGAAGAGCCGCCGGCGTCGAAAGACATCGGTCTGCTGCTGCGCGACGCCCTCGACAAGGTCGCCTTCCTCCCCTTCGGCCTGCTGATCGACCAGTGGCGCTGGAAGGTCTTCTCCGGCGAGATCGGCCCCGCCGAGTACAACCGGGGCTGGTGGGACCTGCGCCAGAAGTACCAGGGGATCGCCCCCCCGGTCGCCCGCACCGAGGCCGACTTCGACCCGGGTGCGAAGTACCACATCCCGGGCAACACCCCGTACACCCGCTACTTCCTCGCCCACATCCTCCAGTTCCAGTTCCACCGCGCCCTGTGCGAGGCCGCCGGCTACGAAGGCCCGCTCAACCGTTGCACCATCTACGGCTCCGAGGAGGCCGGCCGGGCGCTGAACGAGATGCTCGAGATGGGCCAGAGCCGCCCCTGGCCCGAGGCCCTCGAGGCGATCGCCGGCAGCCCGCAGATGAACGCCACCGCCATCCTCGACTACTTCGCCCCGCTCCAGGCGTGGCTCGACGAGCAGAACGAGGGCCGGCAGTGCGGCTGGTGAGGAGAGAGCGGTGACCGAGCGCACGGGCCTCGCCGGACAGCTCCGTGACTTCGCCTCCGGACTGCGCTACCCGCAGCTCTTCTTCCTTACCGCGGCCCTCTTCGTCGTCGACCTCTTCGTCCCCGACATGATCCCCTTCGCCGACGAGATCCTCCTCGGCCTGCTGACCGTGCTCCTGGCGCGGCTCAAGGAGCGGCGGGCGGAGTCGCGGGTCAAGGACGTGACGCCGGGGCGCTGAGCCCGGCCGGTTCCGACCTTCAAGCGAGCGCGGCGAGCGGGTCGATCCCGCCGTTGTGCCAGCGAGCGCCGGGGGACTGGAGCTCGCCGGGCGGGGCGTAGCGGGAGACACCGAGGGTGGCGAGGGCGTGCCGGAGGTGCGCGTCGTAGTGGGTCGGGAGGCCGGCGAGGGCGCAACCCTGGAGGCGGCCGCGCCAGGAGTGGAGGTGGGCGGGGAGGGCGGTGGGGTCGGGAAGGGGGTGGATGCGGACGGTGCGCAGGCCCGGGGTGGTGCGGAAGGTCGGGTCGGGGTCGACGACGACGGTTCCGGCGGCTAGGGGGAGGTCCGGGCCGAGGTCGGGTCGGTGGAGGCCTTCGAGGTCGGCGAGGTCGCGGAGCTGGCGGACTGCGGCCGTGGCCAGCGGGTCCGGCGGGCCGGGGGGCCAGCGGTGGGCGAGGACGGCGAGCTCGGCGGCGAGGGCGGCGGCGAGGGGGGCGGTCGGGCCGGTCGTGTAGACGGCCGCGATCGACAGACATCCGCGCTGGTCGAAGAGCGCGACGTCGCGGGCGAGGCCGGCGGCGGTGGGGCCGAGCTCGGAGGCCGGGCCGACGACGGCCAGGCTGGTCTTCGGGCCGTAGCCGACCAGCTTGCCCGGCGCCCGGCGGTCGAGGTCTGCGAGCGTGTCCGACTCGCCGTAAGCGACGACGCGGTGGGCGGCGGTGAGGAGGGGAGCCTCGAGATCCCGGTCGCCGCCTCGCCAGGTGACGGCCGCGACCGCATTTCCCAGGGCCGGCTCGCGGGCGGTCAGAGCGGCGACGAAGGCCGGCAGGAAGAGGGGCTCGGCGGACGGCGACTTGAGGATCGCCGGCCGGCGGAGAGCCAAGGCCGGGAGTAGCGGCTGGACCCCGAGCGCCGGGAGGTTCGAGGCGAGGAAGATGACGACGGGCCGGCGATCGTGCGCCGGCTCGGTCTCGGCGAGGATCGCTGCGGGCTCCTCGCCAGCGAGGCCGCCCAGCACCGCCTCGAGCCCCGCGGCCAACCCTTCGGCCGACAGGCGGGTGGTGCGGGCGAGTGCGTCGTCGAGGGCCCGCCGCTCGATCGAGCGCCGATCGCGGAAGGCGGCCACGGCATCGCGCCATGCATTGACCAGGCGCCGGGCGTCGAGGCGCGCCAGCGCATCGCCCCCTGTCTCCACCGCCTCGGCGACGGCTGACAGCGACGAGGGAGTCCACCGGACGGCCAGGTGCGCGACCCCCGCGACCTCCGAATCCTCACCCACCGGATTCGGGGCACCGCTCGGAACGTGCCAGTCGCGAAGCACGCTCGAAGGATAGCCGCCACCGCCTGGATACCGACACCCCGCTGGTCTCGATCGCCGACCTACCGGAGCCGGCGGCCGAAACCCACCGCCCGGTCTCCACGCGCTCAGCCCGCGAGCTCTTCGACCGCCAGCGAGCACCCCCGCAGCTCGGCCCCCGGCGCCCGGCCGAGCAGGCGCAGCCCACCCGGCTCCATCCGGCCGAGGTCCTCGGTGAGGACGTGGACGGCGGAGGAGAGGTTCGCGAGGTCGAAGACGGCGACGAGGCCGGTCTCGCCGGCCGGTGCCTCCTCGAGCGTCTCCGGCTCCAGGACGTGGACGCGAACCCAGTGCGGGCCTGTGTAGAGGTCGGAGTCGCCGCCGAGGGCGCCCCGACCGTAGAGCTGGCTGGTGAGCTCGGTCATCCCGTACTCGCGGACGATCGACGCCCCGCCCAGGTGCAGGCGCTCGGCGAGGGCGGCGGCGGTCTCCTCCGGGGAGACCTCGCGGCGGCGGCCCTTGAAGCCGCCGGTCTCGAAGACGAGGCTGCCCGGCGGCAGGCGGAATCGCAGGTCGAGACGGGCGAGGGAGTCGAGCCAGTCGGCGAGGGCGAAGCTGGTCGCGATCACCAGGGCCGGGCGGCCCGCGCGCTGGGCGGCGCCGGCCCAGGAGCGGCCGGCGCGGGCGTCGACACCGCGCGGGCCGAGCCCCCAGGCGCTCCCGGGGCCGCCCCAGCGCGCGACCGCGTGGTCGACCATGAAGGCGAGGCTCGAGTCCGGCGCCTGCTCGCGCGAGGGCACCAGGGCGAGGATCGGCGGCCGGTCGCGGAGGACCGGGCAGAAGCGGGGCAGGGAGGCGTCGATCGTCGCCCGGTAGAGGTCGGGGAACGGGTGACGGTGAGCGCTCGGCCGCTCCTCGCCCTCGGTGGTGCCGCTCGAGCGGAAGGTCTCGGCGGCCGGGAGGTCGTCGCCGGCCACGGTGATCGGTAGGGTCTTGAACGCCGAGGTGGGCACCGTCGGCAGGTCGCGCCAGCCGGCGACGTCGTCCGGGCCGAGCCCTCGCCGCCGGCACAGCCGGGCGTACGGCTCGACCCGCGCGAGCTGGACCGTGAACGCCCGGCGCGTGAGCTCGTCGAACCGTTCTTCGGAGGCGCTCGCAGCGAGGACGAAGTCGCGGATCTCGGCGGCGAGCTGGAGGGCCTGCTCGGCGCCGGCGGGGGCAGCGGACATCGCGGCGGATGATCGCACAGCCCCCGCGCTACACTGCGCCCCCATGGCGAAAGGGCCGACCCAATCCGGCGGGAAGGCGGCCGGCGAGCGCAAGGTGCTGGCGACGAACCGCAAGGCGCGGTACGACTACGACGTCGAGGAGACCTTCGAGGCGGGGCTGGTGCTCAAGGGCACCGAGGTCAAGGCGGCGCGGGCGGGGAAGGTCCAGCTCAAGGACAGCTACGTCGAGGTCCGCGGCGGCGAGGCCTGGCTCGTCGGCGCCCACATCAGCCCCTACAGCCACGGCAACCGGCAGAACCACGATCCCGAGCGCGACCGCAAGCTCTTGATGTCGCGCCGCGAGATCGACCGCCTGATGGGCCGCACCCAGGTCCAGGGCCAGACCGCGGTCCCCCTCGCCCTCTACCTCCAGGGCAACTGGCTCAAGCTCGAGGTCGCCCTGGCCCGCGGCAAGAAGCTCCACGACAAGCGCCAGGCCGCCAAGGAGCGCATCGCCCGCCAGGAAGCCGAAGAAGCGATCAGCGCCCGCCTGCGCGGCCGCTGAGGTCGGCACGACAGGCCCTGCCCACCAGCTGAGCGCGTAGCGTGCGTCAGATCGGGCGACGCGGACCGAGGAGACGAGTGAGGCGTACGCCAGTACGCCGCAGCGAGCGACGAGGGAGCACCGCCCGAGATGGCGTACGATCCGCGCTCAGCTCAGCCCTCGCCGATCGCCAGCTTGCGCTGCAACCGCCCCCCCGTGTCGCGGATGCGCTCGAGCGCGGTCTGCCCGCCGTACTTGGCGACGATGCGGTCGTCGTACTCGTCGGAGATGTTGGCGACGGCGGCGATGGCGCCGAGGAGAGTGCGG
>Ga0299913_10001266_pt1 | contig 18394 bp, 14 predicted proteins | sample RVTome_9_FD_201360 | JGI IMG/M metagenome (GOLD analysis project Ga0299913, IMG submission 201360) | Soil microbial communities from uranium-contaminated site in the Upper Colorado River Basin, Wyoming, United States - RVT155D38 (version 2) ... | reverse complement strand
CCGATGGCGTGCGCCGCGTGGTCGTCCGCCATCACGAACACGATGTTCGGGCGCCGGCCGGCCACGGATGGCCAGCCGGCGCCCCGGGTGGAGGATACGCTCATGGAGCGATGCGGCCCGCCCCGAACTCCTCGATGGCCATGAGCGGCCGGAGCGCGGGCTCCAGCGTCACGGCGAGGTAGTCCTGTAGCGCATCGCCCGTCAGCTCGTTGGCGATGGCGGCGATCACCATCCCCTGGTCGAGCGCGAGGTAGCGGTTCGCGACCTGTCCCGTCGCCACGTTCACGGCGTCCTTGAAGCCGCCGCGCCCGTAGACGTCATCGAAGTCGTCAGTCAGGTTGCGGAGGTTCCCCATCGTCGCCTCCGGCGCGTAGTCGAGGGCCAGGAAGGCGGCGTGCGGCGTCACCACGCCCTGGCCGTAGTCAGCCGGCGGTGGCTGCGGTGTGCGCTCTCGGCCGCCGTCGAAGCAATAGCCACCCATGCCGTCCGAGAATCCGGCGTCGACGAGCGACAGGCGATCGACGTCAGATGTGTACCCGTTCGGCTCCATGCCTATGGCATCGACGCCGTACTCGCGGTAGCCGCCGTCGGGATCGCTGGACGGGCTGAAGCCCCAGTACCCGTACGCCGCGAACTCCTCGTCCAGGCCGTACTCGATGTGCGACTCGACGTAGAGCGGGTGGGTCACCGCCCAGCTCATCGGCCCCCATTCCTCCTCGGGGACGACCAGCGGCACCATCAGCGCTTCGAACATGCTGCCACCCCATGTCGGGACGACTAGCTGGTCGTCGAAGGCGTAGGCCCCCTCGAACACGTCGATCGGCTGACCGTCCACAACGTAGGTGGCCCACTCGCCGACCGGGCTCGTCTCGACCCACGCCCAGTCGCAGGTGGGCGGGAAGGTGCGCCAGCCGCCGAAGTAGTGCTTCGCCGGGATCTGGTCGAGCGCGATGCCGATGTAGCTCGCAATGCGCGGCTCGGTATTGAAGGCACCGTAGTGATGGCCGGTGTAGACGACGTCGGTGCCGGTCTCGTCGCAATAGAAGGCGCGCGGGAAGCTCTCGCTGCCAGGGGGTTCTTCGCCTTCCAGCCAGAATCCGCCGCGGATGAGGTTGGCCTGCGGGTCGTAATAGCAGCCGAAATCCATGCTGGTGGCGAGCTCCCACGCGCGCTCGCGGAGTTCCGGGACCGCCTTGGCGACCATGAGCAGTGCCGATGCGAGCCACCCGTTGTCGACGCTCGACGCGAAGGGGTAGACCGGATCGCCGTTCTCGGGCCAGACGGTGAGCTTCTCACCGGTCTGGGGGGAGTACCAGTTCCAGTATTGGCCGGACGGCTCGTGCCGCTCCAGCTCCTCGAGGGTCGTCAGTGTCAGCGAGATGCGGTCAACGGCTTCCGCTGCGCCGATGAAACCGAGGTCGCGGGCCGCGAGCGTTGCCCAGAAGTACATGCCGATGTTGGTGGGCGAGGTGTACTCCGAGCGCGTGGACGCGCGGAGAGAGCCGTGGATGTTGTCGGCCGGCAGCGCAGTCGATGGATCGACCATGGCAACGAACGAACGCCAGGTATCGGCCGCGTAGCGCGCCAGGGTGCGCTGATCACGGTCGGCGGCCGTCACCGGGACCGCCATCGCCAGGGCCAGGAGCAGCGCCAGCGGCAGCGAGAGGAGGCGTCGGGATCGGCTCATGAGATGGGACTCCGTGCGGCGCCCGGGTGCCGCGTGCGAGGGATCGGGATCGCCATCGGCTCACTTGATGCCGGTCATGGCGATGCCCTGGGTGAAGTGGCGCTGGAGCAGGATGAACACGACGAGGATCGGCAGGATCACGACGACGGATCCGGCCATCAGCAACGCCACGTTGGTCTCCTGCTGTCCCGTGGCGAGGAAGGCGACGGCCACCGGCAGGGTGAACATGTCCTCGCCCGTGGCGACCACCAGGGGCCACAGGAAGCTGTTCCAGCTGGCGAGGAACGTCAGGATGGTGAGCGTCGCCAGCGCAGGCCCGCAGAGCGGCATGACGATGCGCCAGAAGATGTAGTGCTCGCCCGCTCCATCGACGCGGGCTGCATCGAGCAGCTCGTCCGGGATGCCGCCGATGAATTGGCGCATGAGGAACACCCCGAAGGCCCCCACCATGAAGGGAAGGATCATCCCGGCATGGGTGTTCACGAGGCCGAAGTTGGCCACGAGGACGAAGAGCGGCATGAAGGTCACCACGGCAGGGACCATCAGCGTGGCCAGCACGACCACGAACAGGAACCGCTTGCCGGGGAAGCTCAGCTTGGCCAGTGCATAGCCCAGCATCGAGCAGAACACGACGTTGCCGGCCGTCACGAAGAAGGCGACGACAGACGAGTTGAAGAAGAACCGAACGAAGTTCTGGCGGCTGAAGAGGTCCTCGTAGTTCGCGGTGGTCCACTGCTCGGGGAGCCACGTCGGTGGGACCTGCCGGAGCTCTCCGGTCGTCTTGAAGGAGCCGAGGATCATCCAGATGAACGGCCCGACCAGCAGCAGCAGGCCGATGCCGAGGAGGACGTAGATCCACCACGATCCGCCACCGCCGGTGCGTCGCGTTCGCCCGCCACGATCGACCGGGATCGCCGCTGGAGCCTCACGTCCGGGTGCAAGGGTGCTCATGGCTGTCTCCTCACGTCTCGTCCCGGAGGAGCCGGAACTGCACGAGCGTCAGCGTGGCGATGGCGACGAACAGCACGAAGGCCGCCGCGGCCGTGTAGCCATAGTTGCCGAAGCCGAACTGGTTGTAGGTGTAGAGCGCCATCGACAGCGTCGAGTTCAGTGGCCCGCCCTCCGTCATGACATACGGCTCCTCGAAGAACTGCACGTAGCCGATGCCGGTGATGACGAAGGCGAACAGCAGCGTCGGCCGGAGCAGGGGCAGCGTGATGCCCTTGAACCGCTGCCACGCGTTGGCTCCGTCGACCTCGGCCGCCTCGTACAGGTCCTTCGGGATCGTCTGCAGGCCGGCCAGGAAGATGACCATCATGAAGCCGAGGTTCCGCCACGCGGCCACGCCGATGATCGACCACAGGGCGTATCGCTCGTCGTTGAGCCAGCCCGGGCCGTCGATGCCGAACGTCGAGAGCACCGCGTTCACGAGGCCGACTTCGGTGCCGAGGAGCAGCCGCCAGACGACCGCGATGGCCACGATGCTGGTGACCACTGGCAGGTAGAACCCGACCCGGAACAGCGTTCGGAACTTCACCACCCCCTGGTTGAGCCCGACCGCCGCCGCCAGCCCCAGGACGATCGTGAGCGGCACGCCGATCAGCACGAACACCGCCGTGTTTGCCGCCGCCTTCTGGAACCGCGCGTCGGTCAGGACCGCCGCGTAGTTCTCGAGGCCGATGATCTCGATGTCGAGCGGGTTCCGGATGTCGGTGACCCGCATGTCGGTGAAGCTCGTGAACAGGGCGACCAGGATCGGGCCGGCCATGAACACGAGGAACAGCAGGACGTAGGGGAGCGCGAAGCTCCAGGCGATCAGGTGCTCGCGCCAGTGCGATCGGGGGGCGGTGGGCGCGGGTTGGCCCGCGCCCACCGTCCGGCTCTGCGCCGTCATCGGGCTACTGCCCGGTGCCGATGCTCGAGGCGGCCTCCTGCATCGCCGGGCAGCCCTCCTCCGGCGTCATGTCGCCGACGGTGACCTGCTCGATGATGCCGTCGATCTCGGCGGCGATCTGCTCCCAGGTCGCGATGGCCGGGGGCGCCTTGGCATCAGACAACTGATCGCCGAAGGCGGATAGCTTCTCGTCGCCGGAAAGCGCATCTTCGTCCCATGCCGCCTGGACGGCTGGGAGCGCGCTGACCTCCTCGTACCACGCGGCCTGCACATCCGGTCGCGACAGGTACTCGAGGAAGGCCCAGCCGGCCGCCTTGTTGTCCGCGTCCGCCAGGACGGCCATGTTGCTGCCACCGACGAATGACGTGCCGGCCTCCTCGGTCGGCTGGTGGGCGACCGCGTAGGCCGCCGGATCAGCCCCGGCGTCCTCGACGATGCTCATCATCCACGGACCCGAGATGAACGCGGCGATCTCGCCGTTGGCGAAGCGGCCCTCCACCGGTACGTCCTCTGCAGCGGGCGGCGTCAGCCCTTCCTCGAAGAACGCGTCGTAGAAGTTCAGGGCTTCGACGCACGGCTCACCGTCGAGCGTGAACGTGCCGTCCTCGCCCATGATCTCGCCGCCCGCCTGCCAGAAGAATGGCATCCACGTCTGCCACGAACCGGTCCCACCCGGCTGGAGACTGATGCCGTACTCCGCCCCGGCCTCCTGCATCGCCGCCGCCATGGCCTTCAGGTCGTCCCAGGTCGCGGGAGCCTCGGCGTCTTCGGCCAGGTCGGTGCGGTAGTAGAGCAGTCGCGTCTCGACGTACCAGGGAACCGCGTAGCTGGTGCCGTCGACGACGGTGGTGTTCCAGGCGCCCTCGAAGAACTGCGATCCGTCGATGTTTGCCGGCGTCGGGTCGAGGCCGCCCAGCGAGGCGAACTCACCCATCCAGGTGGTGCCGACCATCGTGACATCGGGAACCTCGCCGCCGGCGATGGCGCTGACGATCCGGTCGTGCGCCGCATCCCACGGCACCGGCGTGACGTTCACGGTCACGTCCGGGTACTCCTCCATGAACGATTCGGCGAATGCGCCGAGGGCCTCGCCCTCCGCGCCCATCGCCCACACGTCGATCTCGCCCGACGCGGCCGAGGTGTCCACCTCGGACGCCTGGGGGGCGATCGAGCCGTCCCCGCCGTCACCGGTGTCGTCGTCGTCCCGGCCGCAGGCCGCCAGTGTGGCCACCATGCCGATGGCCAGGAGCGAGGCTCCCAGCCGCTTCTCGATTCTCACGTTCCTACTCCTCCTTCCGATGTTGGGGCTGCGCATCCGCAGCTCGATCGCACCACCAGCTCGGTTGGCAGGACTACATGTCTGGGCTCGGTTCGGGATCCACTCATCCGCTCATGAAGCAGCGCCGCCGCGCGCCGTCCGATGTCGTGCATCGGCTGTCGAACGGTCGTCAGCTGTGGAGACAGGTGCCGGCCGGCCGGGATGTCGTCCCAGCCGGTCACGGCGATGTCAGCGGGCGTTCGGAGGCCGGCGTCGCGGGCGGCCTCCATCAGGCCCATGGCGATCTCGTCGTTCGCGCCGACCAGCGCCGTCGGACGATCCGCCGCGGCGAGGATCCGTCGGCCGGCCTCCCGGCCTTCCGACTCGCGGAAGGCACACGCGATCGGCTCGAACGTCGGGGTGAGGCCGGCGGCGGCATGCGCCGATCGGAAGCCCTCCCAGCGCTCGAACGCGTCTGCCGATGCGCCAGGGTCGCCCACGAACGCGATCGCCCGGTGACCGTGCTGGAAGAGATGGGTGACGAGGGCCTCGGCCGCGTGTCGATTGTCGACCCGCACGCTGTCGGACCCGGCGACCGGTCCGCGCGCGAGCAGCACGACGGGCACACCGCGGCGGACGAGCTCCTCGACCACCGCGTCGTCGACGGTGCGGCCCATGATCACGAGCCCATCGACGCGGTCGCCGAGGTCGAGGACCTGGTCGACGGCTCCGGGGCGCCGATGCGTCCCGAGGATCAGGACGCTGCTGCCTTCTGCGGCGGACGTCTCCTCGTACCCGAGGATGACCGCGGAGTAGTACGGGCCCGACAGGTCCGGGAACACGACACCCGTGGCCTCGTGGCTGCCTCGCGCGAGCGAGCGGCCCAGCGCGCTCGGGCGGTACTCCAGCTCCTGGATCGCGCGCTCCACGCGGTCACGTGTCGGCTCCGCGACCAGCTCGGCCCGGCGCTGCACGCGCGAGACGGTCGCGATCGAGACGCCCGCGCGTCGCGCGACCTCGTAGATGGTCGGACCGCGACGCGATCGCCGGTCCGGCAACGCGCCGTTCGACGCGCCTGAAAGCGCTTTCATCGAGGCTCCTGACCTGCAGAATCCGTGCCGCTACCATGCCCCGATGAGCCAGCGGACGGGGATCCTCGTCGCCACCATCCTCGGATCGGCGATCGTGTTCCTGGACGCGACGATCGTGAACGTGGCGCTCGAGTCGATCGGCGCCACGCTGCCCGCCACGTTCGTCGGCCGGCTTGAGGGAATCACCTACGTCAACAGCGCCTACTTCGCGGTGCTGTCGGCGCTGCTCATCCTGGCGGGCGCGCTGAACGACTACTACGGACGGCGGCGGATGTTCCGGATCGGCCTCGTCGGGTTCGGGGTGGCATCCGTCGGCTGCGGCGTCGCGCCGACGATGGAGACCCTGATCGCCGCTCGCGTCCTCCAGGCCGCATTCGGCGCCGTGCTCGTCCCCGGGAGCCTGTCGATCATCACTGCCGCGTTCGACGGGGAGGCGCGCGGGCGTGCGATCGGTCTGTGGGCGTCGGGCACGTCGGCGACCAGCATCCTCGGGCCGCTGCTCGGCGGGTTCCTCGTCCAGTCGGTCAGCTGGCGCGCCGCCTTTCTCATCAACGTGCCGCTCGTGCTCGTGGCGCTGTGGGCGAGCCGATCAATTCCCGAGAGCCGCGACTCGGAGGCCCGCGGCGACTTCGACTGGCTCGGTGCGGCGGTGATCGCCGTCGCGGTCGGCGGGCTGGCCTTCGGCGCCACGCGTGGACAGGAACGGCATTGGCAGGACCCGATGGCCTGGGCGGCGCTCGCCATCGGCGCCGCGGCCACGGTGGCGATCCCGATCCTCATGCTCACGCGGCCCCGCCCGCTCGTCCCGCCCTCGCTGTTCCGCTCCCGCAACTTCACGGTCGTGAACCTCTCGACGTTCCTCATCTACGGCGCCCTGTACGTGTCGTTCGCGTTCACCGCCGTCTTCTTCCAGGGAACGCTTGGCTACTCCCCGCTGGCCGCCGGCGCCGCCGGCATCCCGATCGCCATCCTGCTCACCACGCTCTCGACGCCGGCGGGCAGCTGGGCCGCGCGCATCGGTCCTCGGGCGTTCATGACGGCGGGACCGCTGATCATGGCGGCGGGTCTCCTGTGGTTCGTCCGCCTGCCCGCCGGGTCGCCGGCCTGGCGCCTCGACCTCGCCGAGCCCGCGACCTGGCTCCCGCCGGGCGGCGCGCTCGTCGACGTCGTCCTGGGCCAGGCCGTGTTCGGCGTCGGGATCGCGCTGCTCGTGGCGCCGCTGACGACCGCGCTGATGAGCTCCGTCCCGGTGCGGAACGCAGGGCTCGGATCGGCGATCAACAACGCCATCAGCCGCGTCGGCTCGCCGCTGGTCAGCGCCGTCCTGTTCATCGTGATCACCGCGACCTTCTACCCCACCCTCGCGCGCCTCGCGCCGGGGGTCGACGTGAACGACCCGGCCATCCGCGAGCAGGTGCAGCCACTCACGCGGCCATCGGACGGGACCGATCCAGCCCTGGCCGATGCGGCCAGGGAGGCGAGCACCGACGCCTTCCGCCTCGCGATGCTCGTCAGCGCCGCACTGCTGGCGGCCGGGGCGGCCATCAATGCCGCCGGCATCCGAAACCCCGACCGCGAGGCGAAGGCCACGGCCGAGCGCGCCGGCGCCGCGCCGCCCGCCTAGGCCGCAGCGGTCAGAAGACCCTCGGGCACCACGGCTGGCGGTCCGTGCGGAAGAGGCTGTCCGCCCGTGACAGTGCTCCGGGTTGGAGCTCCCGGACGCGGGCCGCATCGGCGAGCTGCACCCAGCTGAAGCCGCCGAAGTAGGCGGCGGCGAGGTCGGTCGTGTCCGCCGATAGATCGGCGGCATCGGTCGTCTGCTCGACACGCGGCACGCCGTCCTCGACGGTGAGCGCCCATCGGCCGTCGTTCCATTCCAGCAGCTCGTCCGACAGCTCGATCACGATCCGGCCGTCGGTCGAGTATCGACGCAACGCCAGCGCCGAGGCCGCGTCGACGACCCGCGTCCACATCCCGTCGCCGGCAGCGATCCCGAGCCGGCGCGGCTCCAGCGCGTTGAGGATCAGCGGGTCGTCCGGCGCCACGTTCCAGGCCTCGAGCTTCGCCATCAGGTCGATGTCCAGCAGGAAGCGCCACAGGTCGAGGTCCGCGGCGGGGTTCGTGGCCGCCTTCTCGACCACGATCACGGTCGACTGCGGGCCCCCGTCGTCCCACTTGTCGCGGACGCGGTAGCGGGCGTAGCCATCGGCGGTTCCGGCCACCTCGTGGACGATGTGGAAGGCCGCGCCGGCTCCGTGCCGCCAGTGCTCGGGATCCCGGAACACCTCGGCGTCCCAGAAGGCGGGGGTGCGAGCGAAGAAGCCCGGCCTCAGCGGAGCCACCGCGTCGTAGACCGGCGGAAAGAGGCGACGGGCCTCGTCGACCTCGACGAAGCGGATCGTCCCCGCGGGCACGTGCGGCTGCCGGAAGGCGCTGCGCTCCCGGCCGACGGTGAAGCGCGTGGCCAGCGTCGAGAGCCCGTAGCCGAAGCGCTGGTAGATGCTCCCCTCGGACGCCCACAGCACGGCGAGCGGCTCTCCCCGGTCGTGCACCGCCTCCAGCTGGGCCGTCATCATCCGCCGCAGGATCCCCCGGCGCCGATGCGTCGGCTGCACGCCGACGAATGTCACGCCCGCCGCGGGCACCACCGCTCCGGGGATCGTGAGGTCGAAGCTGAAGATCCCGGCCGTGCCGACGATGCGGTCGCCGTCGTAGGCCGCGATCGCCCGGTCGGGCTCGAACACGGAGGCGTAGGCCTCCGCGTCCTCGTCGCGCAACCGTTCCGAGAACGCGAGCTCACCGGCCTCGAAGAACTGGCGGGGCTCCCCGTCGAACGGCCTGACGTCGATGTCCATCGGCCGATTATGGCGTGGGTCGTGCTCTATGATCCGGCCGATGTTCCCGATCTCGGACGAGAACGAGCGCGGCCACGGGCCGGCGTTCGTCACGCTGGCCTTCATCGCCATCAACGTGCTCGTCTTCCTGTTCCTCCAGGGCGCCGGTGCCTCGACCGAGGGCGCCGAGTTCACGTACGGCTACAGTGCCGTGCCGTTCGAGATCACCAACGGCGTCGACCTCGTCGAGGACGAGACGATCACGATCGACGGGGAGCCGGTCCCGATCCCGCAGGAGCCGGGCCCGTCACCGATCTGGCTGACGCTGTTCTCGAGCATCTTCATGCACGGTGGGTGGCTCCACCTCGGCGGCAACATGCTGTTCCTGTGGATCTTCGGCGACAACGTCGAGCACCGGATCGGGCACGGGCTGTATCTCGTCTTCTACCTCGTGGCCGGCATCATCGCCAGCTTCGCGCAGATCCTCGTCGACACCGGCTCGGTCATCCCGACCCTGGGCGCGTCGGGCGCCATCTCCGGCGTCCTCGGCGCGTACCTCGTGATGTTCCCGACCAACCGGGTCACCGTGTTCCTCTTCCGGTTCCTCGTCCCGGTGCCCGCCATCGTGGCGATCGGGTTGTGGGCGGCCCTGCAGTTCATCAACGGCATCGGCGCCTTCGCCGTCACCGAGGAGACCGGCGGAGGCGTGGCCTACATGGCCCACATCGGCGGGTTCGTCGCGGGCCTGGCGGCCGGCATGCTGTTCCGCATGATCTTCCGCGAGCCGCGCCATCCCCGAGGGACCCCCGCCACGTCGTTCGGGTGAGCAAGGACGCGGCCGGGTTGTTCGGCCCCGGGTCGGTGTCGTGGCGCGTCGACCGTGAGCTCGTCGTCCTGGCCGGGGGTTCCTGCGCCCTTCTCATGCAGGCGGCGCACCCATCGGTGGCGGCCGGCGTGGCGCAGCACTCGACGTACGATACCGACCCCTTCGGCCGGCTGTTCCGCACCCTGGAGAGCAGCTTCGCGGTGGTCTTCGGCCGCCGATCCGAGGCGGAGGCCACCCTCCGTCGCGTGAACGCCATCCACGCGACGGTCCGCGGTCGGCGGGCCGATGGCGCCGCCTACTCGGCCCTCGAGCCCGAGGCCCTGCTCTGGGTGCACGCGACGCTCGTCGATACCGCGCTCCGCGTCTACGGCCGCTTCGTGGGGCCACTGCCGCCTGAGGACGAGCAGCGCTACCACGAGGAGAGCGCGCGGGTGGGGATCGCGCTCGGCATCCCCGAGGGGCGCATGCCCGGGACCCTGATCGCGCTGCGCTCCTGGATGGCCGGGATGGTCTCCTCGGGCGAGGTCCACGTCACGCCGGACGCGCGCAGGATCGCGCGCACGGTGCTGTATCCGAGCCGCTTCCCGCCGAGGCTCGCTTGGGACGCCGCGCACCTCATCTCGCTGTCGACGCTGTCACCCGAGCTGCGCAGCCAGTACGGCATCCGCTGGAGCGCTCGGCGCGAGCGCGGGATGGAGCGCCTGGCCGCGGCAAGCCGCCGCCTCCTTCCGTTCGTTCCCGCCGTCGTTCGCATTGCCCCCCAGGCGCGGGCGGCCGATCGGCGCGTGTCTCAGGCGGGCGCGGGAACCCGGTAGCGCCGGAGCACCGCGACCGTCGACATCCCCGCGCGCTCCATGTTGCGTGCGGAGCTGCCGCCCTGGTTGGCCGATGCGCCGACCAGGTCGCAGCCCAGCCGTCGTGCGTACGCGAGCCTGGCGCCGATGAGGGCCTGCTGGATGCCGCGGCCGCGGAATGCCGGCAGGACGGTCCCGGCGCGCATCCACCCGACCCGGTGATGGGTGTGGAGGGCACCGGTGCCCACCGGGACGCCGTCGAGCTCGGCAATGAACCGATGATCGTGCGCCCGGTGCGCGAGATGTGGCTCGAGCGCCGTCCACGCGTCCGCCACCGCGCCCGGCAGCTCTGCGGCCTCCACGATGACCCGCGCCCAGGGCCCGACCTCGTCGTGCTCGAGCTTCCGGATCACGAGGCCATCGACGGACCGGGTCTGGAGCTCCTCGGATGCTCCGGGGCCGAGACGGCGCGCGCCGTACACCGCCGTCGAGTCCACGATGGCGTTCGGCCATGGCGCCGCCTCCGCCCAGATCCAGCCGGTCACGCCATGGGCGGCGAAGTGCTCGACCGCCATGGAGGCCAGGTTCGGGAGTGACGCGAAGCCGAGCCCCAGGTTGAACAGCGGGCCGGGCAGGTCGCGGGAGGCGGAGATCGCGAGGTCCCCGTCGTCGACGACCGCGCAGCGCGCCCCTCCGTCGATGGCGGCGCTCCACAGCGACAGCGTGGAGGTTCGCTCGGCCTCCTCGAGCCGGGCCGCGACCTGGTGCCGTGCCGCGGCGTCGTCGACCGGGGGCAGCAGCCGGATCGGGTCCCCGGGCCGGGCGGTCCCTTCGCGCAGCACGCGGGCGTACATCCGGCTGTCGCTCGGGTGGGCGACGATCCCCACGCGGCCGAAGCGAAGGTCGGCGAACGAGTGGCGGATCGTGCGGCACGGGTTGGCCGGCCCCGACAGCTCGAGGACGACCTCGTCGCCGATCTCCAGCCGCGTGCCGACCGGCAGGCTCGACACGTCGAAGCCCTCGACGGTGAGGTTCTCGCCAACCGTCCCCGGACCGATCGGGTGACCCTCGGCGGCGACGCGCCGGATCGCCTCGATCCCCAGGATCGATACCGCGCGGTGAGGCCCGCCGTGAACGGTCGTCTCCCGCTGGCGGTCGCCCTCCACGCCGAGCGCGGTGATGCGCGCGCCGTCGATCGGCCGCTTCGGCACGCCGCCGCTCGAGACGTTCAGGTGGAGGAGGCGGCCGTCGCTCATCGGCCGATCGTAGCGCGGATGGCGATGCCGCCCACGGCGGCTATCATGCGAGGACGCCCGCTCGCACGCCCTCTCCCCCGAGCGGCCAGAGGAACCGATGTGACCCGATTCGCCAAGCTGACGGTGGCTGCCGCCGTGGCCACCTTCGTCCTGATCGCCGTTGGCGGGCTCGTGCGCGCCACCGACTCCGGTCTTGGCTGCCCGGATTGGCCACTCTGCTTCGGCGACTGGATCCCGCCGGCCGATCTGCACGCCTGGATCGAACACTCCCATCGGCTCATCGCCGCCGTCTTCGTCGGGCCGCTGGTCGGCGCCGTCGGCCTGGTCACCGTCTTCAGCCAGCGGCGTCGCGACCTCCCGCTGCTGGGGGCCGCAGTGGTCGCCGGGGTGCTGGTCATCGTCCAGTCGCTGCTCGGTGCGGCGGTCGTGCTCGAGGGCCTCGCGGCGGAGCTCGTCACCGCGCACCTCGGGATGGCGCTCATCGTCCTCGCGGCGGTCATCTTCATCGCCGATCGCGCCAGCCATGGGCCGATGCCGGCGGCGCACGTGCGGCCGGGCCTCACGAGGCTCGTGGGCGTCACCGCGCTGGGGATCTTCGCCCAGATGCTCGTCGGCTCCTGGGTCACCGGCCACCACGCCGGCCTGGCGTATGCCGACTTCCCGCTGATGAACGGCGCCGTGCTGCCGGCGGTCGCCGGCAGCGAGCAGGCCATCCACCTGGCGCATCGGGCCATGAGCCTGGTCGTCGCCGGACTGGTGGCTTGGACCGCGGTCGCCACCCTGCGCGCCACCGATGCGCCGTTGCCGCGGCGCCTGGCCGTCCTCCTCGGCGTGCTGGTCGTCGTCCAGATCGCGCTCGGGGGCCTGAACGTCGTCAGCCGGCTCTCGGCCGTGTTCGTCGTGCCGCACCTCGCCGTCGGCGCCGCGCTGTGGGCCGGGTCGATCTGGCTCCTGCTCGCCACCCGCCGGCTGCGCCCGTCGGAGGCGCCCGTCCGCCGCAGCGCGGCGCATGCGGAGCCGGGCGCGATGGACACGCTGCGCGCATACGTGGCGCTCACGAAGCCGCGGATCATCGAGCTCCTGCTCGTCACGACCGTGCCGACCATGGTCCTCGCCGCGCGCGGCATCCCCTCGGCCTGGCTGATGGTCGCCGTCGTCGTGGGAGGGACGCTGGCCGCCGGCGGCGCGAACGCGATCAACATGTACGTCGACCGCGACATCGACGACCTCATGCGGCGCACCCGCCACCGCCCGCTGCCGCGTCACGCGGTCACACCCGGGCGCGCGCTCGCCTTCGGTATCGGCCTCAGCATCGTGGCGTTCGCCTTCCTGGCCCTGACCGTCAACCCGCTGAGCGCCGTGCTCGCGCTGAGTGCCACCGCGTTCTACGTGTTCGTGTACACGATGTGGCTGAAGCGCTCGACGCCGCAGAACATCGTCATCGGCGGGGCAGCCGGCTGCGTGCCGGTCCTCGTCGCCTGGGCCGCGGTGACCGGCGAGGTCGGCCTGCCGGCCCTGGTGCTGTTCGCCATCGTCTTCTACTGGACGCCGCCACACTTCTGGGCGCTCGCGCTCCGCTACCGCGGCGACTATGCGGCCGCGAAGGTCCCGATGCTCCCCGTCGTGCGGGGGGAGGCGGAGACGGCGCGCCAGATCGTGCTCTACACCATCGCCCTCGTCGCGGTCAGCCTGCTGCTGCTGCCAACCGCCGGCATGGGCTGGATCTACCTGGTCGCGGCGGTCGTGCTCGGCGCGTTCTTTCTGCTCCAGGCCATGCGCCTCCGTGCGGATGCCGGCAACGGGCGCGCCGCCATCGGCCTCTTCCGCTACTCGATCAGCTACCTGACCCTGCTGTTCGCGGCGGTCGCCGCCGACGCGCTCTTCCCCTTCCCGCTGACCTGACCGACGGCATCCCGCTCCGCGGGCGAATCACGCCCGCGGCCTCCAGGGCTCCTCGCCGCGAGCCGCCCGATCGGCCGCCAGGCGCGCATCGATCCGCACCGTGCGGCGCTCCTCGTGCCGCATCCAGAGCACGACGACCACGGCCATCCCGGCCAGGAACCCGATGTCGCCGACGACCCACATGATCACGCCTCCCAGCTGCTGATCCTCGAGCGGCATCGGCCCCCAGTCGCGCGCATTGGTGAGGTAGTGCGGGTAGAGCACGCTGGACGCCGACATCAGCGCCACGCCGAGGAACGAGTTCTGGGGCATGGCCAGGAACAGGTAGAGCAGCCGCACCGGGTGGGGGAGCCGCCACGGCGATGGGTCCGCCCCGATCGCCGGCCACCAGAAGAGGAGCGCCGCCCCGAGGAAGCTCGCGTGCTGGACGTAATGGAGGAGATCGTTCTCGAGGGCCTGGTCGTAGAGCGTGCTGAAGTGCCAGCCCCAGTTCACGGCCGCGAAGAGCATCCAGGCGATGACCGGGAACGACACGACGTGCACGACGCGGCTGCGAAGCACGGTCAGCAGGCGGCGGCGCCAGGTCGGGCTCGCAGCGCGCAGCGCCAGCGTGATCGGCGCGCCGGCCAGCAGAAGGGGAGCGGCGGCCAGCTCCAGCAGCAGGTGCTGGACCATGTGGACGCTGAACAGCTGGCCCTCGTAGGCCTCGATCGGCGACAGCAGCGCCAGGCCGATGGCCACCAGCCCTCCGAGGAAGAGCCACGTCCGATGCCGCGGATGCGGGTTCGCCGGATGCGCCGCCGCCACGCGCCGCACGGCGATGAAGTAGAGGCCGGCCGCCACCAGGATGCCGACCAGCGCGAGCGGATCCAGGCTCCATTCGAGGAGCACGCCGGGCAGCTCCGGGCGAGGCGACCGCTCGCCATGGGCGCGGACGGCGCCCGGCTGAAACAGCGCGAGGGCCCCGGCGAGCGGCAGGAGCAGAGGGAGGCGGCGCATCTCCGCCATTCTCGCGCAGAACTCGCGGGAACCGCGGCCGCGCCTCCGGCGTCCAGCGCCGCATGAAACGAACCGTGCCGGGCCTCTTCGTCGTGCTCCTCGTCCTCTCGGCGTGCGCCGCCGGCGGCGGTTCCCCGTCCCCATCGGCCGATCCGAGCGGCTCCCCGGACGCCTCCGAGCCGCCGGCTCCCTCGGCCTCGCCCGGGGACAGCGACGGTGGAGGAACGGGCGGCGACGTCGAGCATCCGACCGGCTCGGAGGCGATCGTCGTCGTCCGCCTGGCCGGAGGCATGATCCCGGCCCAGATGCAGGTCGGCGAAGTCCCGGTCTTCACGCTGCTGGGCGACGGCCGGGTCATCGTCCCGGGCCTCCAGACCCTCGAGTTCCCCGGGCCGATCCTCCCGGCACTCCAGGAGCGCCGCCTGACCGAGGAGGGCATCCAGCTCGTCCTGACGTCGCTCGACGAGACGAACCTCTTCATCGGCGACTTCGAGAACCGGGTCGCGGCCAGCGTGGTCAGCGACGCGAGCGACACGATCTTCACCGTGAACGCCGGGGGACGCACCTCCGTGGCGACCGTGTTCGGCGTCGGGATGATGCCGCCCGACATGGAGGCGCCGCCCGGCACCGACGCCGGCGAGCTGGAGGCTTACCGCGTCCTGACGGCGCTCAACGACCGGCTCATGACGCTCGACACCTGGCTCCCGGCCGACAGCTGGGCGACCGACGCGTGGCAGGAGTACCGGCCGGAGGCGTTCCGCCTCTACTTCCGGGACGTGACCAACCAGCCGGAGGACGAGGAGCTACCCGGCCAGCAGATCGCATGGCCCACGGACGAGGATCCGGCGACCTTCGGGGACGAGATGGTCGACTTCGGCGACGGCACCCGCTGCGGCGTCGTCGAGGGGGAGGCAGGCGCAACCTGGCTGGCCGCCCTGCTGGAGGCGAACCAGAACACGATCTGGACGTTCGCCGATCGGCGCTACGCGATCGACCCCCGGCCGCTGCTGCCCAACGAAGAGGCCGTCTGCCCGCCCCTCAACCCCTGAGGCACCACTTCTGCAAGGCGCCGATGCGGCTCGCGCCGGATCGGCGCCCTTCGCTACAATGCACGCCGTGCCGCCGCCAGCCCCGTGTCTGAGCGCGCGTCTTGCGACACCTCGTGTCGGTTGAATCCACCGGAGAGCCTCGAACGAGACTGATGGAACGAACGGCGGCCCGATCCCGGCTGCGGCGAGTGACTCGCATCGGCCTGCCCCTCCTCGTCCTCGCCATTGCCGCGAGCGGGTGCCTGCTGCCGCCGCAGCCGGTGACCGAGGCCGGCAAGGACGTGTTCAACCTCTACCTGCTCGTCCTCGCACTGGCGGCCATCGTCTTCATCGGCGTCGAGGGCTTCATCCTCTACGCGATCTTCCGCTACCGCCGGCAGCCGGGCGACGAGGTCCTCCCCGAGCAGCTCCACGGCAACAACACGGTCGAGGTGATCTGGACGGCCATCCCGACGGTCATCGTCTTCATCCTGTTCGTGTTCAGCATGATCACCCTGGGCGAGGTCGAGGCGCGGAGCGAGGAGCCGGGCGTCACGATCGACGTCGAGGGCTTCCAGTGGCAGTGGACGTTCCGCTATCCGGACGGCGGATCGGTGACCGGCGCCATCGGCGACCCGCCGACGCTCGTCGTCCCGGTCGGTGAGCAGGTACGGCTCGTGCTCACCTCGGCCGACGTGAATCACTCGTTCTACGTGCCGGAGTTCCTCATCAAGCGCGACCTCATCGACTTCGGTGGCAACCGGCCGCCGAACGAGCTCGAGTTCACGGTCAGCGAGGCGGGAACGTACGCCGGACAGTGCGCCGAGTTCTGCGGGACGGCCCACGCCGACATGACGTTCGTCGTCCAGGCCATGCCGCGAGCCGAGTACGACGCGTATACCGCGGCCCTGGCTGTCGGAGAGCCGCCGCCGGCGACCGGGGGCGAGGACTGCGAGCTGACGGTCGAGATCAATGCCAACAACACGCAGTTCGACATCGACGAGTTCGAGGTGCCGGCCGAGACCGACTTCTGCATCGCCTTCACGAACATGGAGGCGGTGCCGCACAACGTCTCGATCCTCGACGGCAGTGAGCACCTGTTCGAGGGCGAGTTCCTCAACGAGCCGAGCAGCATCATCTACGAGGTTCCCGGCCTGCCGGCCGGCGAGTACACCTTCGTGTGCGACGCCCACGTGCAGGCCATGAACGGCACCGTCATCGTCACGGAGTCCTAGCGAACGCCATGGCAACCACCACGCTCGAACCGCGCACCGGAACTGTGGGTCGACACTGGGTGCTCGACTGGCTGACCACGGTCGACCACAAGAAGATCGGGATCCTGTACATCGTCAACAGCTTCCTGTTCTTCTTCGCCGCCGGGGTCCTGGCCCTCGTGATCCGCAGCGAGCTGGCCGTGCCGGGCCTCCAGTTCGTGGACCAGGACACCTACAACCAGGCGTTCACGATGCACGGCACGATCATGCTGTTCCTGTTCATCATCCCGGCGCTGTCCGGGTTCGGGAACTACATCGTGCCCCTCCAGCTCGGCGCGCCGGACATGGCGTTCCCGCGCATCAACGCGCTCTCGTTCTGGCTGCTGCCGCTCGGTGGCGGGCTGATCTTCTCCGGCTACCTGTTCGGCGGCGCCGCCGCCGAGGGCTGGACGGGCTACGCGCCGCTGACCAACAAGCCATACGGCACGACGCCCGGCACCGACCTGTGGATCATCGGCCTCACCCTGGTCGGCACGGCCTCGATCCTCGGAGCGGTGAACTTCATCGCCACGATCTTCAAGATGCGGGCGCCGGGCATGACCCTGTTCCGGATGCCGATCTTCGTCTGGACGGTGCTCGTCACCGCGGTCCTCATCCTGCTCGCCACGCCGGTGCTGACCGCCGGCCTCATCGCCCTGTTCATCGACCGCAACTACGGCGGCTCGTTCTTCGACCCGAACGTGGGCGGCAACCCGATCCTGTGGCAGCACATCTTCTGGTTCTTCGGCCACCCCGAGGTGTACATCGTCATCCTGCCGGCGATGGGCGTGGTCAGCGAGATCCTGCCGGTGTTCAGCCGCAAGCCGCTGTTCGGCTACAAGGCCTTCGTCTTCGCCACCATCGGCATCGGCCTGCTGAGCTTCAGCGTCTGGGCGCACCATATGTTCACGACTGGCACGGTCGCGCTGCCGTTCTTCGCCTTCATGACCGCGCTCATCGGCGTGCCGACCGGGGTGAAGATGTTCAACTGGCTGGCGACCCTGTGGCGCGGCAAGCTGACGCTCACGACGCCGATGCTGTTCGCGCTCGGCTTCGTGTCGATGTTCCTCATCGGCGGCATCAGCGGCGTCATGCTCAGCTCGCCGCCGATCGACTTCCATGTCCAGGACACGTACTTCGTGGTCGCCCATCTCCACTACGTGTTCTTCGGCGGCTCGGTGTTCGGCGTCTTCGCCGCCACTTACTACTGGTTCCCGAAGATGACGGGGCGCAAGCTGAATGAGCCGCTCGGCAAGGTCCACTTCTGGATCCACTTCATCGGCTTCAACCTCGCCTTCTTCCCGATGCACCAGCTCGGCCTGGACGGCATGCCGCGCCGCATCAGCGACTACAGCGCCGATGCGGGCTGGACGCTTCTGAACTTCGCGTCGACGGTCGGGGCGTTCATGATCGCCGTGAGCGTGATCCCGTTCCTCATCAACGTCATCGCCACCTTCATCAACGGTGAGCCCGCCGGCGACGACCCGTGGGAGGGCAACACGCTCGAGTGGGCGACCACCTCGCCGCCGCCGGCCTACAACTTCGACCGGCTGCCGCCGATCCACTCCGAGC
>Ga0299913_10001265_pt1 | contig 18395 bp, 18 predicted proteins | sample RVTome_9_FD_201360 | JGI IMG/M metagenome (GOLD analysis project Ga0299913, IMG submission 201360) | Soil microbial communities from uranium-contaminated site in the Upper Colorado River Basin, Wyoming, United States - RVT155D38 (version 2) ... | reverse complement strand
GCGGAGACCGCGAGTGCGGCCGTCCAGTGTGTCCTGAACATGAGGTGTCTCCTTGTTTGTAGTGGCGAAGCTCGTGCGAACGGGGGGTCAGTAGCGGAAGGGCCAGAAGCGGATGTAGTCCTTCATGCGTTGCCAGATCTGGGCGAGGCCGCGTGGCTCGAACAGCAGGAAGAGGATGATGACGAGACCGAAGACGACCTGCTCGATGGCGGGCACCCTGCTCAGCAGGACCGGGATCGAGTCGCCGAGTGCGCCCACGAATTCCTGGATGAAGACCGGCACCAGCACCATGAAGGCCGCGCCGTAGACCGAGCCGGCGATGGTGCCGAGCCCTCCGACGATGATCATCGCGAGGTAGAGGATGGAGACGTCCAGCGTGAACGCCTCCCAGGTGACGGTCTCGGTGTAGTGCGCCGAGAGCGCGCCGGCGAGCCCCACGAATCCGGAGGAGACGGCGAAGGCGGTGACCTTGGCCCGGGTGATGTTGACTCCGATGGCCGACGCGGCGATGTCCTGGTCGCGGACGGCCATGAAGGAGCGGCCCAGGGACGTACGGAACAGGTTGCGGGCCGCGAGCACGGCCAGCACCGCGCAGGTGACGAGGATCCAGTACCACTGCCATTCGAAGTACTGCCGCTCGATCTCGAAGCTGCCCAGGCTCAACCGGTCGACGGTGAGCGGCGAGCTGCCGTCGCGCAGGAAGGTCCAGCGACGCGCGACGAAGACGATGATCTCCTGGCTGGCGAGCGTTGCGATGGCGAGGTAGAGCCCCTTGATCCGCAGCGCCGGCAGCCCGAACAGGGCGCCGGCGACGGCCGTGATGACCACGGCGCAGGCAATGCTCAGGGGCGCGGGGAGATCGGCCCGCTGGTAGAGCAGTGCGGACGAGAACGCGCCGATGGCGAGGAAACCGCCCTGTCCGAGCGAGATCTGGCCGGTGAAGCCGACCAGGATGTTGAGGCCCACGGCCCCGATCACGGCGATCAGGATGGTGTTGACGATCGAGAGCCAGTAGTTGTCCAGGACGTACGGCGTCACGAGGAGGCCGACGATCATCAGGGCGAGGCGGAAGTACTCCGCCTTCGTGTGCCGCAGCGCGGACTCACGCCGATAGGTGCGGTAGTAGACACCGGTTGCGGTGGCTGACATGTCAGACCCTCTCGATCCGCGTCTCGCCGAACAGCCCGTAGGGGCGGACGAGGAGGATGGCGACCAGCAGCAGGTACGGCGCAATCTGGGCCAGGCCCGGATCCCAGTAGCTGCTGACGTACTGGCCCGAGAGCCCGATCACCAGTCCCCCGACGATGGTGCCGGGCACCGAGTCGAGGCCACCGAGGATGACGACCGGGAACACCAGCAGGCCGAAGGTCGTGAGGCGGCTGCTCACCTCGGTGACGTCACCGAGGAGTACGCCGCCGATCAGCGCGCTGACCGCCGCGAGTGCCCAGGCCATCGCGAAGATCCGGCGCACCGAGATGCCGAGCGTGAGCGCGGCCTGCTGGTCGTCCGCGACCGCCCGCATGGCGATGCCGTGGCGACTGCGCTGGAAGAAGAGAGTGAAGAGTGTCAGCACGACAGCCGCAATCACGATGACCAGGATCCGGTTGAGCGGGAACGTGGCGCCGGCGAGCTCGATGGTGGTGCGGGGCAGCAGTGCGGGCTGGGAGACGGCCCGGGTACCGAAGAACAACTGGGCAACGGCCTTGAGAACGGCCGCCAGCCCGATCGTCACCATGATCACGCTGATCGCGCTCTCGCCGATCAGGGGCCGCAGGATGAGTCGCTCGATCAGGACTCCCAGCACGATCGCGAAGAGGACCCCGAGCACGACCGCCAGCAGGAGTGGGAGCTGGAAGACCACGAAGGCGGCGTAGACGGTGTAGGCACCGATCAGCAGGAACTCGCCCTGGGCGAAGTTGATCACACCGGTGGACTTGTAGATCAGCACGAACCCGAGGGCCGCGAGGGCGAGGATCGCCCCGTCCGAGACGCCGTAGATCGTCTGGGTCAGGAAGTTGCTCATCGCCGACCACTCCAGACCGGGCGCTGCTTGCTGTGTTGCGGGGGCACGTATCCCTCCAGGTGGTGGATGTTGAGCGTGATGGCCCGTTTGGCGGACGTGCCGTCCTGATAGGTGACCGTGTTGGTCATGCTCACGCGGTCATCGCCACGATCGAGGGCGTCGATGAGCTCTGCGTAGCGCTCGTTGATCACGCTGCGGCGTACCTTGCGCGTGCGCGTGATCTCGTCGTCGTCGGGGTCCAGCTGCTTGAAGAGCACCAGGAAGTGCTTGACCCTGATGCTGTCCGGCAGCTCGGCGTTGGCCCGGTGGACCTCCTGCGTCAGGAGCTCGGCAACCCGGTCGTTGCCGGCGAGGTCGGTGTAGGTCGTGTAGCCCAGCCGTTCGTGCTCGGCCCACGACCCGACGGTCGCCGGGTCGATCGTGATCATCGCCGTGATGTCGGCGGTGCCGAAGGCGACCGCCTCTTCGACGTACGGCGAGAACTTCAGCTTGTTCTCGATGAAGGCGCTGGAGAAGCGGGTGCCGTCGGGAGCAGTGAGCACGTCCTTGGCGCGGTCGATGACCACGAGATGACCGTCCTCGAGGTAGCCGGCGTCACCGGTGTGAAGCCAGCCCTCGGCGTCGACGGTCTCGCTCGTCGCCGCCTCGTTGCCGACGTAGCCGACGAACACCGACGAGCTCCGCAGCAGGATCTCGCCGTCGTCGGCGATGCGGAGCTCGGTCTCGGGCAGTGGCACGCCCACGGTGTGGAAGCGAACGTCGTTGCTGTGGTGCAGCACTGCGATGCCGCAGATCTCGGTCTGGCCGTAGATCTGCTTGAGGTTGACGCCGATCGCGTGGAAGAAGCGGAAGACGTCGGGACCCAGCGGCGCGCCCCCGGTGTAGCAGCGACGCACGCGGGCGAGCCCGAGCTGGTCGCGCACCGGCCGCAGGGCCGTCCAGTCGGCCAGCAGTGCGAGGATCCCGAGCAGCAGCCCAGCACCTCGACCGCTCACACGGCGACTGGCGACCTTGTCACCGACGGAGTAGGCGAGGCCGAACACGCGCCGCTTGAGCCAGCCGGCCTCGTCGATGCGCACCTGGACCTCGGAGAGCATCGACTCCCAGATGCGCGGCGGGCTGAACATGACGTTGGGGCCGATCTCTCGCATGTCCGAGCGCTGGGTGGCGGCGTCCTCGGGGAAAGAGAGCGTGAAGCCCCGCAACAGCCCGCAGGCGACGGCCATCATCTGCTCGCCGATCCAGGCCAGCGGCAGGAACGAGACGAACCTGTCCTTGGGCCCCAGCGGGTCGACGCTCGTGAGGTGCTCGGCCATCGACAGGAGGTTGTGGTGGGTGAGCTGGCCCAGCTTGGGCAGCGAGGTGGTGCCGGAGGTCGTGCAGACGACGGCGATGTCGTCGGGCTGTCCGAGCGAGACCTCCTGCTCGAACCAGCCCGGGCGATCCACGGCCCAGTCGCGGCCGCGCGCAGCGAGGTCCTCGAAGTCTGCGAGCCACTCGTCGGCATACTCCTCGAGGCCGTGGGGGTCGTAGTAGGCCACCTGCTCGACCTGCGGGAGGAGCGGTCGGACCTTGAGCAGCTTGTCGACCTGCTCCTGGTCCTCGGCGATGACGACCCGGGCCCGGCTCTGCTCCAGGATGTGCACGATCTCCTCGTCGAGGCTGGTCGGGTAGATCCCGACCACCGCGGCGCCCAGCGACTGCGCGGCCAGCTCGGAGATCAGCCACTCCGGTCGGTTGTCCCCGATCACGGCGACGATCTCGCCGCGGCGTACGCCCAGCGAGGCCAGGCCGTGGGCGATGTCGCGGACGCGCTCGGCGTATTCCTCCCAGGTGATCGGCTGCCAGATGCCGTAGAGCTTCTCCTGCAGCGCCACGCCCTGCGGTCGCTCCGCGGCACGCTCGGCCAGGAGCCGCGGCATCGTGGTGACTGACCCCTGCGCGCTCACGCGTCGGCTCCGAGGTAGGCCTCGACCACGGCGGGGTCGGCGCGCACCTCGGCGGCTGTGCCGTCCCCGATGAGCTTGCCGAAGTCCAGGACGCTGACGCGGTCGGAGATGTCCATGACCACGCCCATGTCGTGCTCGATGAGCATCACAGTCACACCACGGAGCTCGTTGACGTCGAGGATGTAGCGAGCCATGTCCTCCTTCTCCTCCGCGTTCATGCCGGCCATCGGCTCGTCGAGCAGGAGCAGCCCGGGCTCGATGCACAAGGCGCGGCCGAGCTCGACCCGCTTCTGGATGCCGTAGGCCAGGGCGCCGACGTGGGAGTGCCGGTAGGCCTGGAGCTGGAGGAGGTCGATGACCTCCTCGACGAACTCACGGTGGCGGAACTCCTGGTTGCGGGCCGGGCCGAACCACGCCAGCGAGGGCAGCAACCGGTGCTTCATGTGGATGTGGCGCCCGAGCATCAGGTTGTCCAGGAGGCTCAGGTGGCCGAAGAGCTCGATGTTCTGGAAGGAGCGCGCCACGCCCTGGCGGGCGATGCGGTGTGGCGGCAGCGCCACCAGGTCGTGGGTCTTCGCTACTCCGTCCTCAGTGCGGGTGTGCAGCGTGATGTGACCGTCCTGTGGCTTGTAGAGACCACTGGCGCAGTTGAGCAGGCTGGACTTGCCGGCGCCGTTGGGCCCGATCACGGAGTGCACGTCGCCCTGCCGGACCGTGAACGAGACGTCCGCGAGGGCGCGGATGCCGCCGAAGCGCAGGGAGACGCCGGTGATCTCGAGGAGCGGCTCTCCCACCGGCACCCGGCTGGAGTTGAGCTCGAAGCGGTAGGCCCGACTGAGCACGTGGGTTCCTCCTGTGTTGCCGAGCAGGGAATGTGACCTGCACCTCACGCTACGTTCCACTATATGAAAGCACAACCCTCTATTTGGAATCTTCTTCCGGTGGTAGTCTCTGCGCGTCACATAACGGAAGGTGAACCATGAGCGACTCGCGGCTGGACCCAGTGGAGGTCCGGGGCACCCTTGGCACGGTCCGCAACGCGGTGAGGTTGCTCGACCTGCTCGCCGAGGGCCCGGCCTACCAGCAGCTCACCGACCTCGCCGAGCGGTCGGGACTTTCCGTGCCGACGGCCCACCGGTTGCTGCGTTCGCTGGTCCTGGCCGACCTCGCCGAGCAGGATCCGCGCTCCTCGCGCTACAGCCTCGGCCCGGAGGTGACGCGCCTGTCCCAGCGCTATCTGGGCCGGCTGCCGATCCTGGGCGCCCTCGCTCCCTACCTCGTGTCCCTGCGCGACACGCTCCAGGCGACCGTCCACGTGGCGGTGCTGGTGCGTGAGTCGGTCGTCTACGTCGACCGCGTCGATGCCGGCGACGGCGGCCCCTACCGCGACAGTCACCGGGTCATGGACGCCTTGTCCACCTCGGCCGGCCGGCTGCTGGCCGCGCGGGCGGGAGACGACCTGTGGCAGCAGTGCGTGTCCGCTCACCACAGTCCCCTCGAGCAGGACCAGGCCGAGCTGCGCACGCAGTGGTCGAAGGCGTCCTTCCTCGCCTCCCCTGCCGACGAGCTTGCGGTCGTGGTCCACGACGCCTCCGAGACGCCGGTTGCGGCGCTGGCCGCAACGGTCCCGCCGGGTGCGGATGCCGCACGTCTGGAGTCAATGGCCACCCATCTGGCGCGGGCCGCCGCCGCCGCAGGAAGGACCCTGGGACATGGCTGATCACGACCCGGCCCTCGCGCCATACCTCGCGTCGTGGTCCGAGATCGCGGGCAGCCTGACCTGGGACACCCCGTGGTCGGAGCTCTTCCGCGAGCGGCCACCGCTGCACGACTGGTTCGTCGACGGCCGCCTCAACCTGTCGGTCAGCTGCCTCGACCGTCACCTCGCCGACCGGGGCGATCGCGCCGCCGTCCTGTGGGAGGGCGAGCCGGGCGACCGTCGCGTGCTCACCTATCGAGAGCTGCACATGAACGTCGTCCGTCTGGCCGCGGCCCTACGTGGTCTTGGTGTCGGCCAGGGCGATCGCGTGGCACTGCACCTCGGCTGGGTGCCGGAGGCCGTCGCCGCGATGATGGCGTGCGCGCGGATCGGCGCCGAGTTCACCGTCATCCCCGTGGCGCTGCCCACCGAAGCACTGGCTGTGCGAGTCGACGACTTCGGTCCCAAGGTGCTGTTCACCCAAGATGGTGGCTGGCGGCACGGCGCGATCCTGCCGCTCAAGTCCAGGATCGACGAGGCCCTCGAGGCCAGCAGCGGAGTCGAGCACACCGTGGTGGTGCGGCGCACCGGAGTCCAGGTCGACTGGTACGAAGGCGATCGCTGGTACGACGACCTGCTGAGGGCCGCCGACCCGCGGAACGGCGAGCCCGTCGCCCTACCGGCCGCGCACCCGGTTGCCTGTGCCCACCTCGCCAACCGCCGTGGCCGCCCGGTGGCGATCCGCCTCGGGACCGCCAACCTCGCGGTCGTGGCGCTCGCCAACCATCTCCATGTCATGGGCGAGGGGGACGTCTTCTGGGGCGCGGCCGACATCTCGTGGTTGGGCGCGCAGGCCCACGGTGTGGTGGGTCCGCTGCTGGGCGGCGCGAGCACGGTGATGTACGAAGGCACGCTCGATGTGCCGGCGCCGGCCCGCACCTGGCAGATCATCGAGCGCTACGGCGTGACCGCGATGCTCACCTCCCCCTCGATCGTGCGTGCCCTGCGCGGCTGGTCCCTGACGGCGACCGGCACGACCGGTTCGCTGCGCCGTCTGACCACCATCGGCGACCGGCTCGATGCAGACCTCCGCCTCTGGCTGCACGACGTGCTGGGCGACGACGTCAGGGTCGCGGACGCCTGGGGCCAGCTCGAGCTCGGCGGCATCGTGACGTGTGACGAGCCGGCCGCCCAGATGCCGGATCCCGGCTTCGCGATCGTCGACACAGAGGGCGTCGAGGTCGCCAACGGTGAATCCGGCGAGTGGGTCATGATGCGGCCCTGGCCCGGAGTCCTGCGCGACGTGGAGGCTCCGAACGGCACCGACCCCACGTCCTACCACTGGGAGCGCCACCCCGGCGTCTACTCGACCGGCGACGTGGCTCGACGCACCGTCGCCGGGGACGTCGAGTTCCTCGGCCGCCTGGACGAGGTCATCTCGGTCTCCGGGCAGCTGGTGTCCCTCAACGAGGTGCGCGACGTGCTCCGCGAGCAACCCTTCGTGACGGATGCGGAGGCGTTCGAGACGACCGATCAGCGCCTGGGTCGCGTTGTCGGGGCCGTCGTGGTGCTGGCGAGCGAGGCGACCCCCACCGTGTCCACTCTTCGCGACCTGCAGGACGCCGCCCGCGAGCTGCTGGGCGGCCTGAGTCGGCCCCAGCGGCTGCTCGTGGTGGACCGGCTCGGTTCAGAGCTCGACCCGGTCACGCGACGCAGGGCCCTGGCCGTGCTCGCCCACGGTCACGAGCACCGCATCGTGGCCTGGGACCAGGTCATCGACGCCGCTCGGCAGCTGCCGGCCCTCTGAACCCGCTCCGGGGGCCGGTGGAGCCAGATCATCAGCCGGGCGGCCAACCCATCGGCCGGCCGCCGAGCAGGTGCAGGTGCGCGTGGAACACGACTTGGCCGCCTTCGAGGCCCGTGTTGAACACCAGCCGATAGCCCGGAGCGAGGCCTTCACGCTCCGCCACCTCGCTGGCGACGACCAACATGTCGGCGGCACTCACCGGCTCGTGCCGCGCGAGCTCAGCGGCGTTCTCGTAGTGGCTGCGCGGAATCACCAGCACGTGCGTCGGGGCCTGGGGGTTCAGGTCACGGAAGGCGACGGTGGTCTCGTCGGCATGGACGATCTCCGCCGGGATCTCGCCCTCGACGATCTTGCAGAAGATGCAGTCGTCGGGGCGCGCGGGAGCCGTCATGGCCCCAGACTAGATCGAGCGCCTGCGGCGTGTAACCGGAAGAGCCCGGCGCGCGTCCGACTACCGTGAATCACATGACCTCCCCCTCGCGACGACCGGCTCGACGACTGGCTCGACGACTGGCCGGGGCCCTGTCCCTGAGTGTCATCGTCCTGGGCGCCACGGCGTGCAGCGAGGAGGTCCCCGACCGCGACACCGCGCCAGCGGCGGCCGACACCGCGACGGACTCGCCGAGCGACGAGCCGACGCAGACCGACTCCCCCACGGACGACCCCACCGCGGACCCCACCGAGACGGTGGTGCCGCTCTACTTCGTCGGTGACACCCCGCAGGGTCCGAAGCTGTTCCGCGAGTTCCGTTCGGTGCCTGACGACAACCCGCTGATGGAAGCCACCGCGCTGCTCCTGGCCGGCGACACCCTCGATCCCGACTACCGCACGCTGTGGCCCCAGGTGGAGATCTCCGACGTACAGGCGACCGACGGCGTCCTGCTCGTCCAGATCCCGGGAGACGGTTTCACCGAGCGCCCCGACGGCATGTCGCCCCGCGCCGCCATGCTCGCGATCCAGCAGCTGGTCTACACGCTGCAGGGCGTCCAGCAGGAGCGCGTCCCCGTCGTGATCAAGCGCGGCGGCAGCGACTTCCAGCTGTTCGGCATCGACACCGAGTCGCCGTTCACGAATGCCAAGCCCCTCGGCGTCCTGGGGCTCGTCAACGTCACCACCCCCGAGCAGGGCGGTGTCGTCACGGGCGACACGCTCGAAGCCAGCGGCGTGGCGTCGTCGTTCGAGGCCACCGTGCCGTGGGAGATCACCCTCGGCGACGAGGTGCTCCTCGAGGGCTTCGCGACGGCCGAGGGGTGGATGGACAAGCTGTACCCGTGGGAGACGACCGTCGATGTGTCGAGCCTCGACCCGGGCACCTACCGGTTCACGGCCCGCACCGACGACCCGTCGGGCGGCGCCGAGGGCGCCGGACCGGACGAGGACTCCAAGGAGTTCATCCTCGAGTGACCGGCGCCGTGCGGTAAACCGCGGTGCCACCTGGCGCGTCCCACTAGCGTGATGACCCATGCAGCACTGGCAGGCGCGGTGACTCGCGCCGAACGCTGGAGCGCCGACGAGGCGCTCGAGGAGCTGTACGCCGCCCACTGGCGCCAGCTCGTGCGGTTGGCCGTCCTGCTGGTGCGCGATGTCGGCACCGCCGAGGAGGTCGTGCAGGACGCGTTCGTGGCGATGCACGGCCGATGGGGCCGGCTCCGGGACAACGACAAGGCGCTGGCCTACCTCCGACAGGCGGTCGTCAACCGCTCCCGCTCCGTGCTCCGCCACCAGGTCGTGGTCGACCGGCACCTGCGCGCCGAGAGTGCCCGTCCGTCGGAGACGGCACCCGATGCGGACACCGGCGCGCTCGCCGCGGCCCGGCGCATCGCCGTACTGAATGCTCTTGGACAGCTGCCCGATCGGCAGCGCGAAGTGCTGGTGCTCCGGCACTACCTCGACCTGTCGGAGGCCGAGATCGCCGACGCGCTGGGCATCGCCCGCGGGTCGGTGAAGTCGCACGCCTCGCGCGGTTCCGCCGCCCTGCGCGAGCTGCTCGGAGACCTCTGGAGGGACGAGTCATGACCGATCACGAGCTGCGCGACCTGCGCGACCTGCTGACCGACGCGGTCGCCGACGTCGAGCCGGGCCACGCCCTGGACCAGATCCGGGCGCGCACCACGACCACGAGGCGACGCTGGCCGTACGCCGCAGGCGGGGCCGTGCTCGCCGTGGCCGCGTCGGTCACAGCGTTCGCGATCCTCGGCAGCGACACGACGCCACGCGCGACAGATCCGGGATCGACGACGTCTCCTTCACCCACTCCTTCCCCCACGGCCTCGGCCACCGATTCTGAAACGCAGTCGCCCTCGGCGGTGGTCGCGGTCTACTACGTCGGCGACACTCCCGATGGGCCCCGGCTCTACCGCGAGTTCCGGTCAGCCATCTCCGACGATCTCCTCACCGAAGCAGTCTCGGCCGCGGTCGGCCGGGCGCCCGACGACAGGCCGCTCGCTCCGCTCGACCCCGACTACCGCTCTGCCTGGCAATCCGGTACGGCCGTGTCCGTCCGGACCGTGCCGGACGGCGACGACGACGTCATCATCGAGATCAACCTCGGCGGCGACCCGGAGGGCTCGTTGCACGACCGCGGCAGCCTCTCCGAGGCGGAGGCGAGCCTGGCGATCGAGCAGTTGATCTACACCGCGCAGGCAGCCATCGGCGAACGCGCGCCCGTGCAGTTCTTGCTCAACGGGGAACGGACTGACCAGGTGCTGGGCGTGCCGACGTCGGAGCCGCTCGCCAACGGCCCGGTGCTCGACACGCTCGCCCACGTCTCGCTGACGACACCCTCCGAGGGGATGCTCATCGACAACGACGAGCCCTTGGTGGTCGAGGGGGTCGGCAACTCGTTCGAAGGCAACATCGTGACGCGGGTCGAGGACCTCACCGGTTCGGTCGTCGTCGACCAGCAGCCAGCCATCGCCGGCTGGGGTGAGGAGAAGCTGTTCCCGTTCGAGGTCACCCTCGACCTGACCCAGGTCTCGCCGGGCGACTACCTCGTCGTCTCCTCGACCGACGACCCGTCCGGACAGGGTCGCTTCCACTCGGACACCCGGCGCATCACGGTCGTGGAGTGACGAACGAGCAGGTCTGGTGGGTGGCGGCAGATCGCGAGTTGGAACCCCCGCAGGTGTCAAGGTGCCGCCACCACGCGGGCGCACCCGCTGACAGTGGCGGCAGATCACCGGCCGGGACCTCGCCTGGTCGCAACGTGCCGCCACCTCGCTCATCGATGGGCGAAGCGCGCGGCATCAGCCCCAGCGAGACGTGCGCGCGAGCAGGGCGCTGACGGCGGCGATGCCGGCGGTCGACGTACGCAGGACCTCGTCGCCCAGGCGCACGATGACGGCGCCCGCGGCCTCGAAGGCGGCGAGCTCGTCGGGGGCGATGCCGCCCTCCGGGCCGACGATCACGACGATCTCGCCGTCATTCGGCACGTCGAGGGAGGCGAGCGGCGTGGTCGCGTCCTCGTGGAGTACGGCGACGAGGGCGGCGTCGGAGATGCGGGTGACCACCTCCGTCGTCGACGCGAGGGGGGTCACCGTGGGCAGCCAGGACCGACGCGACTGCTTGCCGGCCTCGCGGGCGGTGGCCTGCCACTTGGCGTGCGACTTGGCAGCGCGCTCGCCCTTCCACACGGCCACCGACCGGGACGCGGCCCACGGCACGATGGTGTCGACGCCGATCTCGGTCAGCACCTCGACGGCCAGCTCGCCACGGTCGCCCTTCGGCAGCGCCTGGATCACGGTGACGGCCGGCGTCGGTCGCTCGACGAGCTCCGACGACGTGACCCTCACCGTGAAGACACGCTTCCCGGCGGACGCGACCGAGCCCACCACGCGACGACCGGCGCCGTCGGTGAGCACGACCTCCTCGCCGACTCGCAGGCGGCGTACGGCGACCGCGTGGTGTGCCTCGTCACCGGTCACCTCGACGTCGGACCCGACGGCGACGCCGTCGAGCGCGGCGACGAGATGGACCGGGAGCGACACGACTCAGTGCTGCTGGAAGGCGTCGCGGAGCCGACCGAAGACCGACTTCTGCGAGGACTGCACCTGGCCGGTGGGCGACTCCTCGCCGCGGATGGCGGCGAGCTCGCGCAGGAGCTCCTCCTGGCGCGGGTCGAGCCGGGTCGGGGTGTCGACGACGACGGTGACGACCAGGTCGCCGCGACCGCCGCGCAGACCGGGGACGCCGAAGCCGCGGAGCACCTGCTGACTGCCCGACTGGGTGCCCGGCTGGATCTCGAGGTCGTAGTCGATGCGGACCTCGGAGTCCTCACCCGTCTCGAGGTCGGCCTCGAGCAGCGGCAGCGTCAGCGTGGTGCCGAGCGCCGCAGCCGTCATCGGCAGCGTGACCGTGCTGTGCAGGTCGTTGCCGTGGCGGGTGAAGGTCGGGTGCGGGTCGACGTGGATCTCGACGTAGAGGTCGCCCGGCGGGCCGCCACCGGGGCCGACCTCGCCCTGCTCGGTGAGCTGCACGCGCGTGCCGTGGTCGACACCGGCGGGGATCTTGACGTTGAGGCTGCGACGCGAGCGGACCCGGCCCTCGCCGGAGCACTCGCGGCACGGCTCGGGGATGATCTGGCCGAAGCCGCGGCAGGCGGCGCACGGGCGCAGCGTGCGGATCTCGCCGAGGAACGACCGCTGCACCTGGGCGACCTCGCCGGCCCCGCGACACGTCTCGCAGGTGATCGGCTTCGAGCCGGGCGCGGCTCCGTCACCGTGGCAGGCCGTGCAGACGACGGCGGTGTCGACCTTGAGCTCCTTGGTGGTGCCGAAGGCAGCCTCGGCGAGCTCCACGTCGAGCCGGATCAGGGCGTCCTGCCCGCGGCGTACGCGCTGACGCGGACCGCGACCCTGGCCGCCGCCACCGGGCGCACCGCCCCCGAAGAACGCGTCCATGATGTCGGTGAAGGAGAAGCCCTGGCCCTGGCCGAAGCCCGCCGCACCGCCGCCGAACGGGTCGCCGCCGCGGTCGTAGGCCGCCCGCTTCTGCGGGTCGGAGAGCACCTCGTAGGCGCGCGAGACCTCCTTGAACCGCTCCTGGGTCTCGGGATCGGGATTGACGTCCGGGTGCAACTGGCGGGCGAGGCCCCGATAGGCCTTCTTGATCGCGGCTGCGTCGGCGTCGCGGGAGACTCCGAGCAAGTCGTAGAGGTCTTGGCTCACTGCTGTCCTTCGTCGAGGATCCGGGAGACGTAGCGCGCGACGGCACGCACGGCAGCCATGGATCCGGGGTAGTCCATTCGGGTCGGTCCGACGACGCCGAGCGTCGCCAGGGCCTGGTCTGGGGGTCCGTATCCGGTCGCCACGACGCTGGTGGAGGCGAGTTCGGAGTAGGGGCCTTCGTGGCCGATGCGCACGGTGACGGCGTCGCCGATCGTCACCTCGCCGATCAGCTTCAGCAGCACGACGTGCTCCTCGAGCGCCTCGAGCAGCGGCCGCACCGCGGTGTCGAAGCTGTCGCCGAACCGCGCGAGGTTGGCCGCGCCGGCAACCGCCACGCGCTCGTCGCTGCGGTGGTCGGACATCGCATCGGTCAGCACCTCGACGAGGCTGCGGGTGAGCGCCTGGTCCGCGTGGGGTACGCCGTCGGGCAGGCGACTCAGGGCGGCAGCGCCGTCGGCGATGCGCTCCCCCGCGGCCGCCTGGTTGAGGCGGAGGCGCAGGTCTGCCAGCTGGGTGTCCGACATCTCGGTCGGGATCTCGACCAGGCGTTGTTCGACCCGGCCGGTGCTGAGGATCAGGATCACCATCACCCGGGTCGGCGTGATCGAGACGAGCTCGATGTGGCGAACGGTGCTGCGCGAGAGCGTCGGGTACTGCACGATCGCGACCTGCCGGGTCAGCGTGCTCAGCAGCCGCACCGAGCGCTGCACGACGTCGTCGAGGTCGACGGCGCTGTCGAGCAGGGTGGCGATCGCGCGCTTCTCGGCGGCACTCATCGGCTTGACGGAGCTCAGCCGGTCGACGAAGAGTCGGTAGCCCTTGTCGGTCGGCACCCGGCCGGCGCTCGTGTGGGGCTGGTGGATGAAGCCCTCCTCCTCCAGCGCCGCCATGTCGTTGCGCACGGTGGCCGGAGAGACATTGAGCCCGTGCCGCTCGACCAGCGCCCGGGAGCCGACCGGCTCCTCGGTGGCGACGTAGTCCTCGACGATCGCGCGCAGGACGGCGAGCTTGCGGTCCTCGACCATGTCGCCTCCTTCACCGGCTCGTCCGACTCGTCTGGGCATCACTGGCACTCTGTGTGTGCGAGTGCCAAGACTACTAGCCCTGCCTACAGTGACCGGCATGCCCGACTTCCTTGAGGTGGCGCCGCGTGTCTGGGTCGCCCACTACGACTGGATGCACGTCAACATCACGCTCATCGGCGGGGCTGACGGCCTGGTCATGGTCGACACCCACGGCTCCGAGCGGCAGGCCAGGACCGTGGCCGACGACGTCCGCCGCCTCGGCGCCGGCCCCCTGACCGCGCTCGTCAACACGCACGACCACTGGGACCACTGGTACGGCAACGGCGTCTTCCTCACGGAGTACGGCGACCTGCCGGTCCACGCCACCGAGTTCGCGCTCGACCGGATGGTCGCAGCGAACGGCAGCCACGACGCCCACCTCGCCGACCACCCCCGCGCGGACGAGATCCACGCCACCACCCTGCGCCCGGCGACCCTGGGCTTCTCCTCAGCGATCGCCATCGACCTGGGCGACCGGGTCGTCGAGCTCATCCACCCGGGGCGCGGTCACACCGCTGGCGACCTGGTCGTCCGCGTGCCGGATGCCGACGTGATAGTCGGCGGCGACCTGGTCGAGGAGTCGGACAAGCCGTTCATCGGCGACGACTCGTTCCCGCTGGAGTGGCCGCTGACGCTCGACCTGGTGCTCGGGCTGATGACGTCCTCGACGGTGGTCGTCCCGGGCCACGGGCAGCTCGTCGATCGCGACTACGTCCAGGAGCAGCGGACCGAGATCGGGATCATCGCCGAGACCATCCGCGACCTCGCCAGCCGTGGTGTGCCCGTCTCGCAGGCGCTCGAGCAGGGCGAGTGGCCCTGGGACCCGAAGCTCCTCACCTCTGCCGTCCAGCTCGGCTACGAGCACCTCCCCCGCGCCCAGAAGCGACTCCCGCTCGTCTGAAGGGGTGTTTACGCCGACAGCTCGGTGGGCTAGGCATGAGGCATGACCGACCAGAGCGAGACCCCCCAGGCCAGCTCCACCACGAGCGAGGCCGACGCCGACAACACCTCGCCGAGCGCGGCGCCGGACGACGCCTCGTTGGCCGGGATCAGCGACGAGCAGCTCCCCGAAGACCTGCAGCCGGGCGAGGACAATCCGCTCGCCGAGCCGCTCGACCCCGACGACGAAGTGACGAAGGACGTCGACGAGCTCGGGATGGACGACACCCAGGAGGACACCCGGGGCCAGTTCCGAAGCGAGGGCGAGCTCGAGAACACGGACACGCCCAGCCCGGACACCGAGGACGACTCGGACGACTGAGGCGCCCCGTCGGGGCGGTGCGTGAGCCACATACCTGAGCCCGAAACTGTGGGTCACCCACCTCTCCCGGGCGAGTCGCGCGAGACACGCCACGACGGGGGGTGGCAGGACCACATTCCTGAGCCGGGGAATGTGGCTCACTCACCGCCACGGGTGGTACGACGCAGGGCGGCGCGCAGCAGGGCGGGGCGGGGCGGCGCGGTGCGGCGCGGGCCGGTTCGGCGTGGCGGAGTGCCCCGAGAGCGCCATCCCCCTAGCGTTGGACGGTGCCTTCCCCCACCCATGATCGTTACGGCTCCGATGTGCTCAACACCGACTGGCGCGCCCCGAAGAACGGCCGCACCGTCGACGTCCCCGCCGAGATCGGCCTCGTCGTGGAGGAGGTCATCACCGACTGGTGCGGTGAGGTGATCGCCATCGATCGGGACCTCGACACGGTGACGCTCGAGGACCGCCGCGCCAAGCGGCGTACCTTCCCGCTCGGTCCGGGCTTCCTGCTCGAGGGCAGGCCCATCGCGCTGGTGCGGCCGACCAGGTCGGGTCCGGCCAGGGCGACGCGTACGGCGAGCGGATCGGTCGCCGTCCACGACGTGAAGGCTCGGGTGGCCCGCGCCAGCCGGATCTTCGTCGAGGGACGGCACGACGCCGAGCTCGTCGAGAAGGTGTGGGGCGACGACCTGCGGATCGAGGGCGTGGTCGTGGAGTTCCTCGGCGGCGTCGACGACCTCGCCGAGCACCTGCGCGACTTCAAGCCCGGACCGCAGCGCCGCGTCGGCGTGCTGGTCGACCACCTGGTGCCCGGGTCGAAGGAGAGCCGGATCGCCCAGGGCATCGCCAGGTCCGAGGTCGGCAAGCACGTGCTGATCGTCGGCCACCCGTTCATCGACGTCTGGCAGGCGGTGAAGCCGTCGCGCCTCGGCATCAAGCGCTGGCCGGACGTGCCCCGCAACATCGACTGGAAGAAGGGCACCTGCCAGCAGCTCGGGTGGCCGCACCGCGACCAGGCAGACATCGCGCGGGCCTGGAAGCACATCCTCGGTGGCGTGCGCGGCTTCGAGGACCTCGACCCGCAGCTGCTCGGCCGGGTCGAGGAGCTGATCGACTTCGTGACCGCGGTTAAGTGACGGGACTTCGTCCCTTCTCAACCTCCGGCAGGGGCTAGGTCAGGTCGCGCACGACCGCGTCGGCGAGCAGCCGTCCGCGCCGGGTCAGGATCAGCCGCTCGGTCGCCAGGGTGACCAGCCCCTCCTCGACCAGCCGCGCCACCTGCGCGCGCCCGTTGCGGTCCAGCGCGAGGACGGGCAGTCCGTCGCGGAGCCGGAGTTCGAGCAGGATGCGTTCGAGGCGGCGGTCGTCCTCGCTGAGGTGTTCGTAGGCCAGAGCCGGGCTCGTGCCGGCGGCCAGCCTGTCGGCGTACGCCGCAGGATGCTTGACGTTCCACCACCGCACGCCCCCGACGTGCGAGTGCGCGCCCGGTCCGGCGCCCCACCAGTGGCCACCGGTCCAGTAGAGGACGTTGTGGCGGCACTGGCTCTCGGGCCGGCGCGCCCAGTTGGAGACCTCGTACCACTCCAGCCCGGCAGCGGTGAGCCGCTCGTCGGCGAGGTCGTACTTGTCGGCGAGGTCGTCCTCGTCCGGCATCGGCAGCTCGCCGCGGCGCACTCGCCGGGCGAGGGCGGTGCCGTCCTCGACGATCAGGGAGTACGCCGACACGTGGTCCGGTTGGCACGCCAGCGCCGCCTCCAGCGAGGTCCCCCAGTCGGTGAGCGACTCCCCCGGCGTGCCGTAGATCAGGTCGAGCGACACCTGGTCGAACCCCGCGGTCCTGGCCCACTCGACCGCCGCCGGGACGCGGAGCGGGTCGTGCGTGCGGTCGAGCACCTTGAGCACGTGGTCGACGGCGGACTGCATGCCGAAGCTGATCCGGTTGAAGCCGGCGGAGCGGAGCTCCGCCAGGTCCCACGCGGTCACGCTGTCGGGATTGGCCTCGGTGGTGATCTCGATGTCGTGCGAGAGCCCGAACTCCGCCGCGGCACTCGCGATCACCGCGCCCAGGTCGGCCGGCTTGAGGAGGGTGGGTGTGCCGCCCCCGAAGAAGATGGTGTCGATGGGCACGTCGCGGTCACCGAGCACGCGACGCGCGTGCCGGATCTCGGCGATGACCGCTTCGGCGTACGTCGCCCGCGACGCACCGGGAGCGTCACCGAGCTCCTCGGCGGTGTAGGTGTTGAAGTCGCAGTAGCCGCAACGGACCGTGCAGAACGGCACGTGCACGTAGAGCCCGAACGGCTGGGTGCCGAACTCCGCGAGCGCAGAATCGGGAAGCGATCCGTCTGCGGGCATCGGGAGGCCGGCGGGTTGGGCTGGGGACACGTGCTCATCCAATCACCAGCGGTGCCCGGTTTGCGCCACGGCCAGATCCGTATCCCCCCAGATCCGTGTCCGCTCAGATCGGCACGTTGAGGGTGGCCACGAAGCCGTCCTCGACGGAACCGGTCATCGTCGCCAGCTGCAGGGAGTAGCCGTCGGAGAAGATCCCGTCGGAGTCCAGGCTCACGCCGCCCAGGTTGGACGCCGAGGACTCATAGCCCGAGGTCGCGTAGACCTGCTCGCAGACGTCCTGGGGGAAGGCCAGCTGGGAGGTCCGCAGCTTGTTGGACGCGCTCGTGGCCTTGTCGAGCGACTCGTAGACCTCGAAGTGCACGTGCGGCCACCGACCGGCGTAGCAGCCGGGGAAGATCGTGGTGAACTGCAACCAGCCGTCCTCGCCGGTCTCCTGCACACCGCGCAGATAGTTCTCGTTGACGGCGTCGCCGTCGTACATCGAGTAGTTGCCCGCACTGTCGCAGTGCCAGGCGTAGACGGCCGCGCCGGCCAGGATCTCGACGTCCTCGCCGGTGAGGTCGTAGACCTTGAAGCGCAGCGTCAACGAGATGCCCGCGGCCACACCGCTCGCGGAGCCGAAGCTGCTGGTGATGTCGGAGCGGACCACGCCGCTCTCGGTCAGCACGTTGGGCCCGTTGGAGCCGTCACCGGGATAGGGGCCCGCCGTCTCCTCCGGGATCTCGCCCTCGGCGACCTCGACGCCCGAGGCGTCGGTGGTTGTCGCCGTGCCACTGGAGTCGGAGCCGCAGCCGGCCGCGACCGCCGCAACACCCAGGCCGCCGAAGATCCCGAGCACCCCGCGCCGGCCGAGGCTGCGCGTCCGGAGCGTGCCGAGGTCGTGCTGCAGGCCGAGGTCGTGCTCGTGGATCTCGTCGTGGTCGTGGTGGCGGCTCATGCGGATCTCCTGGAAGAACGTGAATGGGTGCCGGTGGTCTCCCACCGACACCCATTCAGCGTCGCGTTGCTGTGCGCTCCCTGTGGGGCAGCCGTGATCAGGCGTAGAGCGCGTCGATCTTGTCCTTGTAGTTGTCCTCGACGACGT
>Ga0299913_10001264_pt1 | contig 18395 bp, 22 predicted proteins | sample RVTome_9_FD_201360 | JGI IMG/M metagenome (GOLD analysis project Ga0299913, IMG submission 201360) | Soil microbial communities from uranium-contaminated site in the Upper Colorado River Basin, Wyoming, United States - RVT155D38 (version 2) ... | reverse complement strand
ATGATCCTGGCCCGGGAGAGCTACGGCAAGGCACTCGACAAGGCCGTCTTCCCCGGCATCCAGGGTGGGCCGCTGATGCACGTCATCGCCGCCAAGGCGGTCGCCTTCCGCGAAGCCATGACCGATGCGTTCCGCGCCGACCAGCGCGCCACGGTCACCAATGCCCAGGCCCTCGCCGCCTCCCTGGCCGATGCGGGCGCCTCGATCGTCTCCGGCGGGACGGACAACCACCTGATGCTCGTCGACGTCCGCCCGCTGGGCGTGAACGGCAAGGAGGCCGATGCGGCCCTCGGCGAGGTGCGCATCACGGTGAACAAGAACACGATCCCCTACGACCCGGAGAAGCCGATGATCGGGAGTGGCGTGCGCGTCGGCACACCGGCGGTCACCTCGCGCGGTATGCGCGAGGAGGAGATGCGCTCGATCGCCCAGCTGATCGTGGACGGCATCGCCGCCCGCGGTGACGGGGCCGCCCAGGACGAGATCCGTCGCCGCGTCGGCGCGATCACCGACCGCTTCCCGGTTCCCGGGCTACCCGCGACGCGGGCCGCGGCTGACGTACCCGCCTGAGTCGCAGGCGCGCCAGCTGGGCGTTCGCAGCATCGGCGGAATCACGCCCGGGATGGCCGTTCGGGCCGAGTTCCTCCGCTGGATCGCACGTCGGGGAGCGTGACGACCGCCGCGGGGCGCGGTTCGTGCGGCGAGGCGTGCGCTGCAGCGACGAAACCGCGCCGGGGTCGCCGCCCCGGTCAGGAATCGCCGATGGATCGACCTACGCGAGCGACACGACGCCGGCGCCGGTTCGCACGCGCGGCCGGCTGTCGGGGACAGTGTCGCGGGCGTATCGGTCCAGGAGGGCGAGCTCGGACCGGTAGACGCGTCGCAGCAGGCGCGGTGCGACGAGGCGCTCCATGAGTCCGGCGAGTCCCGCGGTGTACCAGCGCGTATGGATTGTGACCGTGCTGGTGCCGTCCAGCTCGCGGTCGACGGTGAAGGTGGTGAGCATCAGGCGGCTCGGATCGGACTCGATGAGGACGCGTCCCGGCTCCGGCTCCCCGACCCGCACGCGGTACTCCGTCCGCCGGCCGCCGAGCGTCATGCTGAAGCGGTGAACCGTCCCGGCACCGACGCCGCCGGTCTCGATCTCCAGATCACCGAACTGTGGCGGCAGGAACTTGTGATGGTGCTCGCGGAAGTCGGCGATGTAGCGGTAGACGCGGTCAGCCGGCGCCTGAATGTGCCGCTGGGCCGATACGCTGATCTTCATATGGGCAGGGTCGCGGCTTCAGGCTGTCGGACGCATCGGTCCTGCGACGGGTTCGTTCCTACGTCCTTCAGCCGACCGGGGCCCTCGTGGGCACGATCCGGGAGGCTCGGCTATACTCCCGGCGTCCGACCCCGCCGTGAGTCGAGCAGCACCGAATGACCGAACAACGGCCGAGCTTCGTGCCGGGAGTGGTCCTCGCCCAGGTCAGCTTGCGAGTCATCTTGCCGCTGCTGGGTGGCGTGATCGCAGGGATGGTGGCCGATGGAGTCGGCCAGACGTCCCCGCAGTTCGCGCTGATCGGCCTGGCGGGTGGGACCCTCGTCTCGATCCTGTGGCTTCGCGCGTTCATCGTGTCTGGCGCCAAGCGCCTGCGAGCGGAAGAACGCGATCGTGCGAGCGCCGCGGGAGCGGAGGAACATGAGCACACGACAACCGAACGATCCTGATAAGCGCCCCGCGAACGTCCCGCCGCCCCAGAACTGGGGAATGGTGCTGGACCTCGGGATGCGACTGGGACTGTCGGTCGTCATCGGCGTCGTCGCGGGTGTCCTGCTCGACAACTGGCTGGGCACCTCGCCGCTGTTCACCCTGATCGGGGTGGTCGTCGGCGTCGGCGCGGCGATGTACTCGATCTGGGACGTCGCCAAAGACGGAATGAAACCGCGCTAGATCACGAAGAGGACACTGGGTGCACGAGGAAGAGAGCCTCATCCACGTCGCGATCAAGGGGGAGACGCTGTTCCATCTCGGCCCGATCGCCGTGACAAACAGCATGGTCGGAACGTTGATCGCGACCGTGGTCCTCGCGTCCCTCGCGTTCTGGGCGTCGCGCAACAGCGCGGTCGTCCCCGGCCGGCTGCAGAGCTTCCTCGAGTTCCCGCTCGAGTTCCTCGGCGGCGTGATCAAGGCGCAGCACCCGACGCGCTGGCGCGCGATCGTGCCACCGATTCTCACGATCTTCCTGCTCGTCCTCGTCGCGAACTACGTCGGGCTGCTGCCGGGCGTGGGCACGATCGGTCTGCACGTGGTGGAGGACGGCCAGGAGGCCACCGCGCCGATCATTCGCCCGGCGTCGGCCGACCTGAACTTCACGCTGGCCCTGGCGCTCATCGCCTTCGTCCTCTTCGTGAGCTGGGGCATCCGCGCGAACGGCCTCCGCGGCTATCTCAAGGAGACGTTCGTCGCCAACCCGCCGTACATGACACCGCTCATGACGCCGATTCACATCGTCAGCGAGCTCAGCCGCATCGTCAGCCTGTCGATGCGACTCTTCGGCAACGTCTTCGCCGGCGAGATCCTGCTGGCCGTGATGCTGGCCCTGACCTTCGCGGTGGTGCCGGCGCTCTTCCTCGGCCTCGAGGCGATCTTCGGCGCGGTCCAGGCGCTGGTGTTCGCCCTGCTGACGCTGACCTACATCACCCTCGCCACGGCGGGCCACGGCGGTGGCCATGACGAATCGCATGACAACCCCGCGCACGACGCGGATGACGTGGCGCTCCGAGCCGGGGCGCATTGACCCGAACACCGGACTCAACGGGACCGCTCTCCCCGCACGCAGAGCACAAGGAGGAACGCAACACGTGGAAGAACTGCGACAGGTCGCGGCCGGACTCGCCATCGGCCTCGGCGCGCTCGGCCCGGGCATCGGCCTCGGCCTCGGCGTGAGCAAGGCGATGGAAGCCCTCGGCCGCAATCCCGAGGCAGCGGGCGCACTGTTCGTGCCGTACGTCCTCGGCCTTGCCCTGACCGAGGCCGTCGCGATCTACGCGCTCGTCATCGGCCTGCTCATCCTGTTCACCTAGGATCGCGCGTTCGTGGATGCCCTGATCGAGGCGTTCGACATCAACCTGGTGGGCCTCGTCTTCCAGGTGATCAACTTCCTGCTGCTCCTGTACCTCCTGAACCGATTCCTCTTCAAGCCGCTGCTCGCCCGCATGGACGAGCGGAGCTCGAAGATCGAGAAGGGCCTGGAGGACGCGGAGACCGCCGCGCGTGATCGCGAGCTGGCTCGTGCCGAGCGCGAGGCGGCCGTGGCCGAGGCGCGGAAGGAAGCCGCCGAGATGCTCGCGCGCGCCAACAAGATCGCCGAGGACACGAGGAACGAGATCCTCACCGACGCGCGGAGCGAGGCCGAGAAGGTCACGCAGCGCGCTCGCGAGGAGATCGTGGCGGAGAAGGACAAGGCGATGTCGGAGCTCCGTGCCCAGGTCGCCGACCTGGCGCTGGAAGCGGCCGGAAAGCTCGTGCGTTCGGACATGAACGCCACGACCCAGCGCCGCCTGGTCGAGGAGTTCCTCGCGGAGGTGCCCTCCGAGAAGCGTGCATCGCGGGAGCGCAACTGACCGATGGCCGGACGTGACACCGCCGCGCGGCGCTACGCCGAGGCGGCCTTCGAGATCGGTCGGGCAGACGGCACCCTCGACCGATGGGAGGCCGATCTCGCGCAGTTGCGCGATGCCCTGGCGCAGGACGAGCTCCGCGCGCTGGCCGAGCATCCGGCGGTGCCCTTCGCCGACAAGGAGCGCGTGCTCCGTCGGGCGGTGGGCGACGTCACGGCCGAGGCGATGAACCTCGTCCTGCTGATGGTCCGGCGCGGACGTCCGCGCGCGATCCCTCGCATGGTCGAGCACTTCGCGGACCTCGTGCGACGCGAGCGGGGGATCGCGCTGGCCGAGATTCGGACCGCCCTGCCGCTCGACGACGAACAGCGCGCGGACGTTCGGGATCGGCTGAAGCAGCTGACCGGCGAAACCATCGAGATCAACGAGGTGGTCGACGAGAGCCTGATCGGCGGAATCACCGTCCGCATCGGCGACCGTCTCTACGACGCAAGCGTTCGCAGCCGCCTCGAGCGGCTTCGCGCGCGGCTGACCGCCGTCTAGGCGAAAGGAAGAACGGGAACACAGATGGCGATCAGATCAGACGAGATCACATCGATCATTCGCAGCGAGATCAAGGGCTTCGACGCGGGCGCGGACGTCTCCGGCGTGGGCACCATCGTCGAGGTCGGCGACGGCATCGCCCAGGTCTACGGCCTGTCCGGCGCCCTGGCGCAGGAGCTGCTCGACTTCGGCAACGGGATCATGGGCATGGCCTTCAATCTCGAGGAGGAGACGGTCGGCGCCCTGATCCTGGGCGACTACACGTCGCTGTCCGAGGGCGACCAGGTGAAGACGACCGGCCGCATCGTGGAGGTGCCGGTCGGCGACGCCCTCATCGGCCGTGTCGTGAACCCGCTCGGTGAGCCGATCGACGGCAAGGGGCCGATTGAGACGACGAAGACCCGCCCGATCGAGCGCATCGCCCCCGGCGTCATCGTGCGCCAGCCCGTGGACACGCCGCTCCAGACGGGCATCAAGGCCATTGACTCGATGATCCCGATCGGCCGTGGCCAGCGCGAGCTGATCATCGGCGACCGGCAGACGGGCAAGACGGCCATCGCCATCGACACCATCATCAACCAGAAGGGCCAGGACGTCGTCTGCATCTACGTCGCCATCGGCCAGAAGCAGTCGACCGTGGCGCAGGTGGTGGCGCAGCTCGAGGAGTCAGGCGCCATGGAGCACACGATCGTCGTGTTCGCCGGCGCGTCGGATCCGGCCCCGCTCCAGTACCTCGCCCCGTATGCCGGCGTCGCGATGGGCGAGGAGTTCCTCGACAACGGGCGCGACGCGCTGTGCGTGTACGACGACCTGTCCAAGCACGCCTGGGCGTACCGCCAGGTCTCGCTCCTCATGCGCCGGCCGCCCGGCCGCGAGGCGTTCCCGGGCGACATCTTCTACTCGCACTCCCGCCTCCTGGAGCGCGCCGCGCGGCTGAACGAGGAGAACGGCGGAGGCTCGCTGACCGCCCTGCCGATCATCGAGACGCAGGCCGGTGACGTGTCCGCGTACATTCCCACGAACGTCATCTCGATCACCGACGGCCAGATCTTCCTGCAGTCGGACCTCTTCAACCAGGGCCAGCGCCCGGCGGTCAACGCCGGCATCAGCGTCTCCCGCGTGGGTGGCGCGGCCCAGATCAAGGCGATGCGCCAGGTGGCCGGCAAGCTCCGCATCGACCTCGCCCAGTACCGCGAGCTGGCGGCCTTCGCCCAGTTCAGCTCCGACCTGGACAAGGCGACCCGCGACCAGCTGACCCGCGGCGAGAAGACGACCGAGATCCTGAAGCAGCCGCAGTACGAGCCGCTGCCCGTGGAGAAGCAGGTCGTCATCATCTGGGCGGCCACCAGCGGCCTCCTCGACGACGTCCCGACCCCGCGCCTCGCGGAGTTCGAGACCGGCCTGTATCGCCACATCGAGTCCGGCTACGAGAAGCTGCTGCCGACGATCCGCGACGAGAAGGTCCTCTCCGACGAGACCACCGCGGCCCTGGAGAAGGCGGTCGCCGAGTTCAAGCGCCAGGGCGGCTACGGCAAGGCCGATGACGCTCCCCCGGCACCGAAGGCCGATGACGAGGCGCCGAAGGCCGATGACTCGGCGGCGGGGCAGGCCGATGCCCCCAAGGCGGAGGCGCCTGCGGCGGATGCCGATGAGCCGAAGGCCGAAGCCGATGCGAACGAGGGTACCGACGGCGATGCGTGATCGCGGCCGACAGATCGGTCAATTTCGACCGGAGCGCGGTTTGAGGCGTGGTTTCTTCGCTGCAGCGGCCACCCATGCGCAGGAGCGACGCCTCGAGGCGCCCTTCACGCTGCTCAGCGTTCGCTCCACCGGAGAAACCCCGCCCAACGGCGGGTTCGGGCGCGATAACACCGATCCATCGGCCGGGGCGGCGTAGCCGATGCCGAGCCTCAAGGACATCCGCGGGCGGATCGGATCGGTCCGCAACATCGCCCAGATCACCCGGGCGATGGAGATGGTGGCCGCGTCGCGCATGAAGCGCGCGCAGGACTCCATTCTCGCCGCGCGTCCGTACGCCGACGAGATCGAAGACGCCCTGCGGCGGGTGGCCGGCGCCGCCGGTCTGAGTGAGGAGATCGACCCGCTCCTCGCCCAGCGACCGGTCCGGCGGGCGGCGATCATCGTGATCACCACTGACCGCGGGCTGGCCGGGTCGCTGAATGCCAACGCCACCCGATCGGTCCTGCGGTGGGTGGCCGAGCGCGCGTCCCGGAGCAACGGCGACGGCGCGGTGGAGATCGAGGCGATCACGGTCGGGCGCAAGGGCCGCGACGCCCTGCGCCGTGCCGGCGTGCCGATCGCGGCCCACTTCTCGCAGCTCGGGGATCGGCCGACCTTCGCCGACGTGACGCCCATCGCGCGCCTGGTCACCGAGGACTTCCTCGCCGAGAAGTACGACGAGATCGACATCGCCTACAGCACCTTCGTCTCGACGCTCTCCCAGAAGCCCGAGGTCGCGAGGCTCCTCCCCGTCGTCCAGCCGGAGATGCAGGAGGAGGCGGAGCGCACGAACGACGAGTACCTGTTCGAGCCCTCGCCTGAGGCGGTGCTGTCCCGCCTGCTTCCGCACTACGTGGCGATCGGCATCTATCGGGCCGTGCTCGAGAACAACGCCTCCGAGCAGTCGGCGCGCATGATCGCCATGCGCAACTCGACCGACAACGCGAACGAGCTCATCGAGGACCTGACCCTCGTCTACAACAAGACACGGCAGGCAACCATCACCCGCGAAATGATCGAGATCGCCTCCGGTGCGGAAGCGCTCGGCGGCTAGGCAAGGAGAAGAACACACCGATGGCGACCGGTAAGGTGATCCAGATCACGGGCCCCGTGATCGACGTCGAGTTCCCGCCCGGGGACCTGCCCGCAATCTACAACGCGCTCGAGATCACGCGTCCGTCGAAGGAAGGCTCCGATGGCGCCGATGACACCCTCGTCGTCGAGGTCCAGCAGCACCTCGGCAACAACTGGGTGCGCGCCGTCGCGATGTCGACGACCGACGGTCTGGCCCGCGGCCTCGACGCCGTCGACACGGGTTCCCCGATCACCGTCCCGGTCGGCGAGGCCACCCTGGGACGCGTATTCGACGTCCTCGGCAAGCCGATCGACGGCAAGGGCGAGGTCAAGGCCGACAAGCGTCTGCCGATTCACCGCGACCCGCCCTCGTTCGAGGAGATGGAGACCGAGGCGCAGGTCTTCGAGACCGGCATCAAGGTCATCGACCTCATCGCCCCCTTCCGCCGCGGCGGCAAGGTCGGCGTGTTCGGTGGCGCCGGCACCGGAAAGACGGTCATCATCCAGGAGCTGATCCGCAACATCGCCGCCGAGCACGGCGGCTACTCGGTGTTCGCCGGCGTCGGCGAGCGCTCCCGCGAGGGGAACGACCTCCTCGGCGAGATGACGGAGTCGGGCGTCATCGACAAGACCGTCATGGTCTTCGGTCAGATGAACGAGCCCCCCGGCGCGCGCCAGCGGGTCGGCCTGTCGGCGCTCGCCATGGCCGAGTACTTCCGGGACGAGGAGGGACGCGACATCCTCCTCTTCATCGACAACATCTTCCGCTTCACCCAGGCGGGCTCGGAAGTCTCCGCCCTCCTGGGCCGCATGCCGTCGGCGGTGGGATACCAGCCGACGCTGGCCACCGAGATGGGTGACCTCCAGGAGCGGATCACCTCGACGAAGAAGGGCTCCATCACCTCGCTGCAGGCCATCTTCGTGCCGGCGGATGACTACACCGATCCCGCTCCCGCGACGACCTTCGCGCACCTCGACTCGACGATTCGGCTGGAGCGCTCGATCGTGGAGCTCGGCATCTACCCGGCCGTCGACCCGCTGACCTCGACTTCCACGGTCCTCGATCGCCGCATCGTCGGCGACGAGCACTTCGAGGTATCTCGCGAGGTGCAGCGGACGCTGCAGCGCTACAAGGACCTCCAGGACATCATCGCCATCCTCGGCATGGACGAGCTGTCCGAGGAGGACAAGATCACCGTGGCCCGCGCCCGGCGCCTGCAGCGCTTCATGAGCCAGCCGTTCAACGTGGCCGAGCAGTTCACCGGCCGGCCCGGCGCGTACGTCGAGCTCAAGGAGACCGTCCGGGGATTCGGCGAGATCCTCGAGGGCAAGCACGACCAGCTTCCCGAGCAGGCCTTCTTCATGGCCGGCAAGATCGAGGACGTCGTGGCCAACGCCGAGAAGCTGGGATGACGCGAGTGCCTGGCGTGAGCCGATCCGGACCCCGGCTTGGCTGGCTTCGCAACAGCCAGCGCCGTGTCCCGGCTCGTCTCGGCAGCCTAGCGCGGCAGCTCAGCTTCGCCGCCTCATCGAGGGTGGTGTAGACGTGCCGCTTCAGCTGGAGATCGTGAGTCCCGAGAGGCGTGCCTTCACCGACGAGGTGGACATGGTCGTCGTGCCCGGCATCGACGGCCAGCTCGGCATCCTGCCGCACCACACGCGGCTGATCAGCGCGCTCGGCGTCGGTGAGCTGCGGATCAAGAAGGGCGGCACCGAGCAGTCGCTGCTCATCAGCGGCGGCTTCGTCGAGGTGCGGCCGGACAAGGTCATCGTCATGGCGGACCTGGCCGAGCACTCCGACGAGATCGACGAGGCGAAGGCCGCCGATGCGCGCAAGCGCGCCGAGGCCGAGCTGGAGTCGGCGAAGGACCCGGTCGACATCGCCCGCGTCCGCGCGGCGCTCCAGACGGCCCTCATGCGCGAGCGCATCGCCACCCGCCGCCGTTCACGGGGCTGATCGGTTCCATGGATGACGGACCGATGACGCCCGAGGACGCGGAGCGCGCGCACCTGCGCGGTCCGGAGGGCGACCCGGACCAGCAGGGGCATCGGCGCATGCAGGAGCTGCGGAAGATCGGTCGCGAGTACCCGTTCATCTGCCCGGTCGACTTCAAGCCGCACAGGGGCTCGCCGCCGGGCGAGGACCCGAACCTCGATCCGGGCTTCATCCCGAACCATCGCGAGGACGACGGCGCCCACTACCTGGGCTGACCCACCGTGCCTGACCCATGCTGACCTGCGACCACTGCGGCACTCGCATGCCGCAGCTGCCGGTGAGGATCGAGATCGTCCGGGAGACGGGGCCGATCGGCCTGCCGACCATGCCCGCCCACGGGGAGACGGTGAACTTCACCCGGCCGTATCGGTTCTGCTCCGCCGATCACCTGTACACGTGGGCGCGCGAGCAGCGCATGACGATCTGCAACCGGATCCCGACGCCCTTCGAGGCGGGCATGCAGCCCTACCTTCCGTCGCGTCACTCCGGCGGGCGGGTCGGCCTGTGCGACGGCCACCACCAGGGTGTCCACGAGTGGAAGGAAGCCTGGCCCGGGTAGCGGCCGCGTGCCCGGGTCGTATATACGGTATATACGACGCCGCCACGACCGCCACCCACTAGACTGCACCGCTCCATGCAGAAGTTCGTGATCACCGGCGGCGCGCCGCTGAATGGCGAGGTCCGCATCGCCGGGGCGAAGAACGCGGTGCTCAAGCAGATGGCCGCGGCCACCCTCACCGATGAGCCGGTCACGCTCCGCAACGTCCCGAAGATCAGCGACGTCGCAATCCTGCGGGAGGTGATGGGCGACATCGGCGTCGAGGTGCGCCGCGCGAACGGGGACGCCCTCGTGCTCCAGGCGCGCGAGGCGCCATGGCCGTTCGTGCCGCTCGAGGCGGCAATGAAGATGCGGGCCAGCTTCATCCTGCTCGGCCCGATGCTCACCCGCTTCGGCCGCGTCATCCTCCCGAACCCGGGGGGCGATCGGATCGGCCGGCGCCCGGTGGACTTCCACGTGGCCGCGATGGAGCGCATGGGCGCCTCGATCGTGTACCGCAACGGCTACTACTTCGCGTCCGCACCCGCCGGCGGCCTGCGCGGCGCCTCGATCTCCTTTCCGATCGTCTCGGTCATGGGCACCGAGAACGCGGTGCTGGCAGCGACGCTGGCGCGGGGGACGACGATCATCGAGAACGCGGCGCTCGAGCCCGAGGTCGACGACCTCATCGCCATGCTGGTCGCAATGGGCGCGCGCATCCAACGGGTGTCGGATCGACGGATCGAGGTCGAGGGCGTGGAGCGCCTGGGCGGGACGGATCACCGGGTGCTGGGGGATCGGCTCGAGGCCGAGACGTTCGCCATCGCGGCGGCCATCACGCGCGGCGACGTCCTCCTGCGTGGCATCGATCCGGGCCACCTGGGCGCCTTCCTCGAGGTCTCCGATCGGATGGGTGTCCGCCACGAGGCCGATGCCTCCGCCTTGACTCTCCGCGTCCTGGGCTCCTCGTCGGGGATGCTGCGCGCCACCGATGTGAGAACGGAGCCGTATCCGGGCTTCGCGACGGATTACCAGGCGCCGCTCTCCGTCCTCATGACACAGGCGCAGGGGGTGTCGTCGATCCACGAGACGATCTTCGAGGACCGGCTGGACCATACCCGCGAGCTCGTGAAGATGGGCGCCGACATCGAGGTGATCGACGAACGCCATGCCCGGATCACCGGTCCGTGCCCGCTGCGCGGAGCCGAGGTCGGCATCGCGGACCTGCGGGCCGGGGCGACGCTCATCCTCGCGGCGCTCATCGCCGAGGGGACGTCCGTGATCAGCGGCATCGAGCACGTCGACCGAGGCTACGAGCAGATCGAGGCCAAGCTCGTCGCTATCGGCGCCCGGATCAACCGGATCGAGGCATAGCGCGCGGAGTTTGGTGGTATGCATGCCCCGAGGGTTTGGATGTTGCGCGCCATTCGGCTCGGTATCCGAATCCCGGGGACCCCCACTCGGACAATGCGCCTCGCCTGGCACATTCGGCGCAGTTCGAGGACCCCGGCGCCCGGTTCACCCTCAGCATCGCCGCCATCGGCCGGGATTCTGCCGATACGGTGCGGCCCGTGTCCAGTTATCCGACTCGGTGATTCGGTCGGACGTCACGGGCATCGGATGTCGATCGCGGCGGCTGGCAGCGGGGACACCAGAAGGTCTGCCGTGCCAGGTCACCCTGGCGGCGGAGCTCGATGAGCGTCCCGCATCGCCGGCACGGGCGGCCGGCACGGCCATACACCCACAGGCCCTCGCCGCGTGCCCCGCTCCCCGTTGTGATGCGTGCGCCGCCGCGAGTGTTGGCCTGGAGCAGCCGACGCGCCGTTCGCAGGGCGGCGGTCAGCTCTCCGTCCTCGAACGCAGCGACCGGCGCCCACGGGTCGAGGCGCTCGAGGAACGCCACCTCGCTCTTGTACACGTTGCCGATCCCGGCCGCGGCCCGCTGGTCCAGCAGCGCGTTGCCCAGCTGTTCTCGATCCTGGTCGCGCAGCCGGCGGATGGCCTCTCCCATGTCGAACTCGGCGCCGAGGAGGTCGGGACCGAGGGTGGTCAGCGCGCGCGATCGGCGAAGGTCCGCATCGGTCAGCAGCTCGACCACCGGCGTGTTGAAGGCGACCGCGACCGACTCGGCCGTTTCCAGGATGGCGCTGGCCTGCCGCGCCGGCCGTCGCCAGGTCTCGCCAGGCCGATATCGGTGCCAGGAGCCGCTCATCCGCAGGTGGCTGCGGAGGGTCAGTCCGTTATCGAAGCCGATGAGCAGGTGTTTGCCCCGGGCCTCCACGTGCGTCACCGTTGCACCGACGAGACGGGAAAGATCGGGGACGCGGCGCAGTCCCGGGCGGGGTTGTGCGCGCGCTGCCGTGACGCGGCGTTCGACCAGGGCGGCCCGGAGCACCTCGGCGGTGCGGAAGATCGTGTCGCCCTCGGGCATTGGCCCATTGTCGCCCGCATGGCGGTAAGCCGCTCGTAAGGGTGCGGTAAGCGGACCTCGTCACCATCGGTCGGGTGAACGCGGAGCGGCTCGGCCGGGTGGCGCGGATGCTCCGGGTCAGGCAGCAGATGACCCAGGTCATTCTGTCGGCCCGGGCCGCCGTCAACCGGCGAGCCGTTGCGAAGCTGGAGCGCGGAAGCGCGAGGGCGCTCTCCCTCGCCACGCTGGAGTCGATCGTCCATGCACTCGGCGGGCGGCTAGACGTGCGTATCCTGTGGAATGGCCCGGAGCTCGACCGCCTGCTGGACGAGGACCATGCGCGCGTCGCCTCGTCGGTCAAGCGGCGACTCGAGCGCTGGGGCTGGCTCGTGCGCGTCGAGGTCAGCTTCAGCCGATACGGCGAACGCGGGCGAATCGACCTTCTCGCCTATCAGCCGGCGCTGCACATCCTGCTCGTGATCGAGGTCAAGAGCGAGCTCGTGGACGTGCAAGGCCTGCTCGGCACGCTCGACCAGAAGGCTCGCCTCGGGCCGTTCGTGGCGGAGCGATTCGGATGGAAGTCGCGGCACGTCGTCCCGGCGATCGTGTTCCTGGAACACTCCGCGACCCGCAAGCGCCTGGCGATGGTCGAGACGCTGTTCGATCGGTTCACGCTCCGGGGCCGTCCGGCGCTGACCTGGCTGCGGCAGCCGATGCCGCCCATCCCATCCGGCCTGCTCTGGATGACGGCCGCGGGCGAGCGTCGGGAGGCACCGCGCGAGCGGGTCCGCGGCTCCCGAGTCGGATAACGAGCCACCAGGGGACCACTAGGTGCAACCTCGCGCCGCTGAGCAGCCGACTCGAGCGTGATCGGGCCTCCGACGGGCTCCATCGGCCCGCAATGCTCCGCCACGCGCCAGTTATCCGACTCCGCACCCCTCATTCGGACGACGGCCAGGATGCGGCGCGACGTCCGACTCGGACCCGAGCGGCCGAGCGCACCCCGAAGGTCACGGGTCGGGCAGTCCGGCCATCTCGGTATACTTCGGGGCGCTTCCCCAGAGCCACACACGAGGATCGCGCGCACCCGCATGAAGATCGGCATCGACCTCGGCACGGCCAACATCCTCGTCTACGTCAAGGGCAAGGGCGTCGTGCTCAACGAGCCGTCCGTGGTCGCGATCAGCGACGACGACAACCGGCTCCTGGCGGTCGGCGAGGAGGCGCGCGACATGATCGGGCGCACGCCCGGGAACGTGCGCGCCATCCGGCCGATGCGTGACGGCGTGATCGCCGACTACCTGATCACGGAGGCGATGCTGCGCTACGTCATCAACAAGGTCGCCCGGGTCCGCCTCTTCAAGCCGGACGTCATGATCTCCGTCCCCTCCGGCGTCACGAGCGTTGAGAAGCGGGCCGTGCGAGACGCAGCCCTGAAGGCCGGAGCGAAGGACGCCTACCTGATCGAGGAGCCGCTGGCGGCGGCGATCGGTGCCAACGTCCCGATCTCCGGGCCGAGCGGGAACATGATCATCGACATCGGCGGCGGGACGAGCGAGATCGCGGTCATCGCGCTCGGCGGGATCGTGGTCAGCGACTCGCTCCGGGTGGGCGGCAACCGGTTCGACGAGAGCATCGCGAACTACATCCGACGCAAGTACAACCTCATGATCGGCGACCGCACGGCCGAGGACGTGAAGATCCAGATCGGCTCCGCGCTGCCGCTGGAGGAGCCGCTGCGGATGGAGGTCAAGGGCCGCGACATGATCGCCGGCCTTCCCCGCACCATTCCCATCACGAGCACCGAGATCACCGAGGCCATCGAGCAGCCGCTGCAGTCCATCATCACCGCGGTCCGCAACGTGCTGGAGCAGACCCCGCCGGAGCTGAGCTCCGACATCATCGACAAGGGGATGGTGATGACCGGCGGTGGCGCCCTGCTGCGGAACCTCGACAAGCTGCTGACCCAGGTGACGGGCATCCCGTGCCACGTGGCGGAGAACGCGCTGAACTCCGTGGCGGTCGGGACCGGGATGGCGCTCGAGCACTTCGGGACGTTCCGCAAGAGCCTGGTCAGCCACTCGTGAGGCCGATGAGGGCGCCGTGACGATCGCCGCATCGGCGGGTGCCCTGCGCGCGGCGCTCAAGGAAGAACGCGAGACCACCGGGAAGCCACCGACGCAGCGCGCGTTCGCCGACTTCCACATCCACACCCGCTTCAGCCGTGACTCGATCCTCACCGAGGAGAAGTTCATCAAGGTGGCGATCGAGCGCGGGCTCACCCACGTCGCGATCACGAACCACAACAACGTCGAGGGCGCCATTGCGGTCCGCGACAAGGTCGCCGAGCTGGGCCTGTCCGACAAGCTCACCGTCATCCCGGGCGAGGAGGTGAGCACCGCCGATGGCGAGGTCGTCGGCATCTTCCTGACGAAGACGATCCCGCGCGGCCTATCGGCGAACGAGACCGCCGACGAGATCCATCGGCAGGGCGGCCTGGTGAGCGTCCCGCACCCGTTCGACCCGTTCCGCGGTTCGCACATCAGGGAGGGCCCGCTCCGCAACCTCGCCGACGTCGGCAAGATCGACATGCTCGAGATCTTCAACTGCCGCGTCACCTTCCAGCGGCACAACGAAGAGGCAGCCGCGTTCGCGAACCGCTACGGCATTCCCGGCATCGCCGCATCGGACAGCCATTCGAGCTTCGAGGTCGCGATGGCCTTCAACGCCATGCCCGCCTTCGGCACCGCCGATGAGCTGCGCACGTCGCTCCTGGAGAACGAGTGGCATGCCAGTCGGTCGAGCGTCTTCATCCACGCCACGACGCGCTGGGCGGTCTGGAAGAACATGTTCGACTCGTGGCGCGGCAAGCGCACCGCCGTCGGCCCGATCCTCGGGCCGGAAACGCCGGAGCAGGTCCGCCGCGAGCCCGTCCAGCGACCGGCACAGAGCGAGCTGCCGCCGAAGGACAAGGAGAACGAATGACCGAGGAGCCGATGCGCCCCTCGGGCCGACCCGAGGAGAGCCTCGCCGACCAGGTGTCGCTGCGCCGCCGGCTGCTCAACGTCCGGACCATCGGTTCGGCCGTCTTCGGCCTCGTCCTGCTCTACCTGCTGTCGCGCGTGTTCTTCGGCCCGGACTTCGACTGGAGCGAGGTCTGGCGGCTCGTCACCCAGGCGAACCTCGGCTTCCTGGGGCTTGCCTTCCTCGCGTACTACGCCACCTTCCCGGTCCGCGGGTTCCGTTGGCGCTACGTCCTGTCCCGCAGCGGGATGCAGGTCCGTCTCCGCGACGCGACCGAGATCCTCTTCCTGTCCTGGTTCGTGAACTGCCTCGTGCCCGCCAAGCTGGGCGACCTCTACCGGGCGTACCTGCTGCGCGGGAACTTCGGCGCCTCGATCTCGCGGACGGTCGGCACCGTCTTCGTCGAGCGGATCGCGGACATCATCATCATCGCGGCGCTGGCCCTGTCGGCGGGCTTCTGGTCCTTCCGCGGCCGATCGCGCCCGGAGATCGACGCGATCTTCCTCGTCGGCTTCATCCTGTCGATCGGTCTCGTCGTGCTCCTCGTCGGCCTGCGACTGTTCGGCGGGCAGATCGGGCGCCGGCTCCCGGCCCGCATCGGTGAGCTCTGGGCCCGCTTCCAGGAGGGCAGCACCGGCGTCCTGACCGCCCGCAGCGTTCCCGTGATCCTCGGGCTCACCATCTTCATCTGGCTGCTGGAGGGCGCGCGACTCTACTTCGTCATCCGCGCCCTCGCCCTCCCCGAGGTCGGGCTGGGGATCAGCGCATCGGTGTTCGTCGCCCTCGCAGCGGCCCTTCTGACGGCGGTCCCATTCACGCCGGCCGGCGTGGGAATCGTGGAGGTCGGGATCATCGGCGTCCTGGGCCTGTACGGCGTCACCGAGGAGCCCGCCGCGGCCGTGGCGCTCGTGGACCGTGGGCTCACGATCGTGACCGTGATCATCCTCGGCGGCATCCTGTATGCCTTCAGCCGCAAGGTGCGCCGCGCCCACGGCGCCCGATCCGCTCCGTTGCCCGGATAGTCGCGTCGTCCATGGCCGTTCGTTCCGCTGCCGAGCAATCCAGGCGGCGCACACCGCGCGCGGTACCTTCCTCCTATTGAGGCGACCACCCGAGCAGGGGATGCTGCGGTTGCTCGGACGCACCACCGGCGCATTCGCACCGATGGCGTTCAGCGCACGAAGGTCGCAGATGACCCTCCAGACGCCGCGGTCCTTCAACGCCTGGCTCCGCAGCCAGCTGAAGGAGAAGAAGATGAGCCAGCGACAGCTGGCGCTCCAGTCCGGCGTGGATCACTCCACGATCAGCCGGCTGATCAAAGGCGACCGCATGCCGTCGCTCGGCACGGCCACGAAGCTCGCGCGCGGCCTGCGCGAGATCTCCGATGACGCCGACGGACCGGCGTACTTCGCCTCGCTCAACGCGCGCCCGATGCTTCCCACCACGCGCGTCGAGTACGCCCTGCGCGGCGACGACACCCTGACCGAAGCCGATGTCCGAGAGCTCATGCAGACGTACATCGCGGTTCGCACGCGCCGCCTCCGCTCGTCCGGTAACGGATCGGGCGAGTCACAGCTCCCCAACGGGTATACGAACGGCCGGTAGCGTCCCTCCAGGACGCGCCGGCTTCGCGTCGCGCCCCGGTCGTCGACGCACGGTGTACCGCACATCCCGCGCCTGAGGCTGCATCGGGGCGCAGTCTGTACTCCACATCGGTCTGTGCAGCGCCACAATGCGCCTCCGGGGTGCACCCCGGCGCGCTGGTGGACGGGTGTATCGCTCATCCCGCGCCTGACCCACCTTCCCGGCGCGATTTGACCGATACACCGATCGCACCGAGCCCGATGGTGCCTATCGCGGCGCAGCCGCACGGGTCGACCGACGCGTCAGCGTGAACGCCTTCGGCGGGAGGACCGGCAGCTCCGACGCACCGTTCCAGAGCATCCAGGCGCGCCGCAGGTTCACCGCGTCGTAGCCCTCGTCGGCCCCCGGCGTCTCCATGATGAAGGTCGCGCCCGAAAGCCGCGGATCGCGCAGCAGCGCGCCGAGGCCGGCCGCGCCGATCTGCCCAGCCCCGACATGCTCGTGCCGATCGGTCCGTGAGCCAAGGAGCGATCGCGAGTCGTTGAGGTGCAGCATCGGCAGCCGGGCCAGCCCGATCAGCTCCTCGAAGCGGTCGACCACCGCGACCGCGCCCTCGGTCGTCGAGACGTCGTAGCCGGCACCCCACAGGTGGGCGGTGTCGAGGCAGAAGGCCAGCCGCTCGCTCTCCGGGCCGACGCCCTCGAGGATCGCCGCCAGCTCCTCGATCCGCGAGCCGAGCAGATCACCCCCGCCCGACGAGTTCTCCAGGACCAGCCGGACCGATGGCGGTGACGCCGCCAGGATGGCCCGGACGTTGTCGATGATCCGTCGCATCCCCGCCTCCCGGCCGACCCCGCGGTGAGAGCCGATGTGCGTGTTCACCAGCGTCGCGCCGTAGGACGGGGCGCGCTGCATCTCGACGGTCAGCCCGTCGCGCGACTGCGACGCGAACGGCTCCGCGGAGCCGGCGAGGTTGATGAGGTAGGAGGCATGGATCGAGATCACCTCGATCCCCTCGCGCGCCGCATACTCGATGAAGCTCGGCGCATCGGGCGGCGGCTCCGGCCGCCGGCGCCACGCGGTCGGGTTGTCGCTGAAGATCTGGAGCGCGCGCGCGCCGATCTGCCGCGAGCGACGGGCGGCCCCCATGAGCCCACGCGCCAGGCCGAGGTGGAGCCCCACCGGCGGAGCGTGGGCCGGCCAGGTCAGCCGCCGCCGCGGCTCCGGGCGCCTGCGTGCTACGGTGGCGCTCATGGAGCGACCCCTCGAGGATCCGGCACCGACCGATTCGCCGGAGGCCGGCGACGAGCTCGACCTGACCTCCATCGGCCTGGCGGTGTTCTTCGTGTCGCTGATCCTGGTGGTCGGCGCCCTGCTGATCCTGCCGGCCATCTTCTGACCGGACGCCGGCCCCTCAGCGCGGCTTCCCCTTCGGCTTGCCGAGCACCGGCTGGATGAGGCCGAAGCTGCCGTCGCTGCGCCGATAGAGGACGGCGACTCCCTCCGTCTCCGCGTCGAGGAAGACGAAGAACGCGTGGCCGAGCTCGTCCATCTGGGCGATCGCATCCTCCTCGAACATCGGCTGCATGTCGAAGCGCTTGATCTTCACCACCGATGGAGCGGCCCCCGTGGACCGACGGTCGCCGTCCGGCTCGATCGTCCCGAGCCCCTCGCGGTGGAGGACCGATTCGACCTCGTCGGCGTGCCGCTTCCGGAGGCTCCCAGGCTTCTCCTTCGTGCGCACCAGCTGGCGCTCGAGCTTGTCGAGGACCACGTCGAGCGCGGCGATCGGCGTGGCGCCGGATGCCTTGGAGCGCAGGATGTCCCCGTTGTTCCGAAGGGTGATCTCGGCGACCTGCGCACTGTCGTTGGCGTGGGAG
>Ga0299913_10001263_pt1 | contig 18401 bp, 20 predicted proteins | sample RVTome_9_FD_201360 | JGI IMG/M metagenome (GOLD analysis project Ga0299913, IMG submission 201360) | Soil microbial communities from uranium-contaminated site in the Upper Colorado River Basin, Wyoming, United States - RVT155D38 (version 2) ... | reverse complement strand
CTTCTGGCACCCGGCCGCCATCACCTGACCAATGTCCCGTCGATTCTCGACGTCGAGCTGATGGCACGCGTTCTCGAGCACACCGGCTGCCGGGTGGAAGAAGGTGATCACGAACTGTGGATCGTCGTCCCGGAGGAACCCCGGCCGGAAGCCCCGATCGAGCTCGTCCGTCAGATGAGGGCGTCGATCGTGGTGCTCGGGCCTCTCCTCGCCAGGTGTGGGGAGGCCAAGGTGGCCTTGCCGGGAGGCGACGACCTCGGTGCCCGACCCATCGAATGGCACATGCACGGTCTCGAACAGATGGGCGCAACTTTCGAGCTCGTCCATGGCGAGTTGATAGCCCGGACCGATGGCAGGCTGAAGGGCACCGAAGTGGAGCTCCCCTTCCCGTCGGTGGGCGCCACGGAGAACCTCTTGTTCGCCGGGGTCCTCGCCGAGGGTGACACGGTGATCGTCAACGCCGCCCGTGAGCCTGAGATCCAGGACCTGATCGCTCAGCTGAACTCGATGGGCGCCCGCATCGAGGGCGGAGGCACATCGCTGGTCCGCATCACCGGCGTCGACGCCCTGGTCCCGGTCGAGCACCGGGTGGTGCCAGACCGTCTCGAGGCCGGCACCTACGCAGTGGCAGGGGCGATCACCGGTGGCGACATCACCGTCACCGGATGTCATCCCGACCACCTCCGCATGGAGCTCACCAAGCTCGAGGCTGCTGGCTGTGGGGTGGAGCATGGGGATGGTTGGCTACGCGTCATCGGGCCGGAGCGCCCGCAGCCGATCGACTTCGCCACCCTTCCATACCCGGGCTTCCACACCGACATGCAGCCCCAGATGGTGGCGCTCCTCTCCATCTCCACGGGGACCTCTGTGATCACCGAGAACATCTACGACGCCCGCTACCGCTATGTCGGCGAGCTGTTGCGCATGGGCGCCGACATCTCGATCGAAGCTCAGCACGCTGTCATCCGAGGTGTAGAAGGGCTCTCCGGTTGCCCGGTTCTGGCCCCCGACATCAGAGCGGGAGCGGCGCTCGTCCTCGCCGGCTTGGCCGCAGAAGGCATCACCGAGGTCAGTGACCCGTCCCACATCGACCGTGGCTACGAGGACTTTGTCGGCCGTCTCTCGTCTCTCGGCGCCACGATTGAGCGCAACTGACCAGCCCCTTTACAATCGGGAACAACAGGCGAGCCCACCCGGTTTCAAGAAGAGAATGACAGAAGCGACACCAGTCTCCATCGCGTCCGCCACCACAGCTGACGGGCCCATCGATCCCGAGAAGCTGAACGAGGCGCTCGATTACATCCGGCCTGCCGTCCAGGCCGACGGTGGCGACCTCGTGCTGCTCGGCGCCGAAGAGGGCAGAGTCAGTCTGCAAATGGTCGGTGCGTGTGGTGGGTGCCCGTTGTCGATGATGACCCTCAAAGCCGGGATCGAGCGCATCCTCAAAGACCGCGTGCCCGGCGTGAAAGAGGTCATCGCATCAGCCGATGCCCCCGGTGCCATGGAAGACGCCGCCGACGGGATCGGCATCTCCCTTCCAACGCTCTGAACCGCCCTTAGGCTCATCCGGATGGACACCGCCCTACTCGATGCTGTCCGCGCAGGAGACCGACGCGCCCTCTCGCGCGCCATCACTGAAATCGAGCAATACGGTGGCGAGACCGGGTTGGCGTCTCCCGACAAGGTCTTGGGGATCACCGGTCCCCCAGGAGCGGGAAAGTCCACCCTCATCTCGGCTCTGCTCGGACTGATTCGGGAGCGTGACGAGTCGGTCGCGGTCCTGGCAGTGGATCCGTCCAGCCCCATCAGTGGAGGGGCGATCCTCGGCGACCGAATCCGCATGCAGGGCCATATCGACGACGAAGGCGTCTACATACGGTCGATGGCCACCCGCGGCCAACTCGGCGGTCTTGCCGCCGCCGCCCGGGAGGCCGTGGCGCTGGTGTGTGCTGCCGGCTTCGACCGCGTGATCGTCGAGACTGTCGGTGTGGGCCAGTCGGAGGTCGAGGTCATGGGGCTCGCCGACGTCGTGGTCCTCGTCGTCGGCCCATCCTGGGGAGATCAGATCCAGGCCGACAAGGCCGGCATCGTAGAGATCGCCGATGTCTTCGTCGTCAACAAGGGAGATCGACCGGGCGCAGACGAGGTGAGACGGGCTCTCCAGGAAACGGCCGATGGCAAGGACATGAAAGTGTTGATGGCCACGGCGACCACCGGCGAGGGGGTCGGCGAGGTGCTGTCAGAGATCGACCGCCTCTTGGTCCGGTAGCTCGGCCTGTGCGGCCGCCAGACGTGCGCCTTCGACCCTTGGAGGGCTGCATGATACGTAGTCGAGGCCCAACGCATGCACGAATTCGATGGAGTCGGGATCGCCGCCGTGCTCGCCGCAGAGGCCGAGGACCAGGTCCGGGTTGGCCGCCTTGCCTTCCCTGCACGCGACCTCGACCAGTCGCCCCACTCCAAGCCGATCGAGGGTTTGGAACGGGTCGGATGGCAGGATTCCTTGTTCCAGATATTCACGCAGGAACAACCCTTCGGCGTCGTCCCGACTCAGCCCGTATGTCATCTGCGTGAGATCGTTGGTCCCAAAGGAGAAGAAGTCGGCCACACCGGCTATCTCACCGGCGGTGAGTGCGGCGCGCGGCAGCTCGATCATGGTCCCGATTTGGATCTCGAGATGACCGGCGATCTCTTTCTCGATCATCTCTCTCATCCTGCGGAGCTCCTCCGCCTCCGCAACCAGGGGGATCATGATCTCCAGCCTCGGGTTGCCCCCAGCCTCGAGGCGTCGCTCGTAAGCGGTTACCGCCGCCCGGGTCTGCATCAGGTAGAGGTCGTCGACCATGAGGCCGAGTCGGACTCCGCGAAGACCCAGCATCGGGTTGTCCTCCTCCCAACGGGCGACCTGCTCGGACATTGCCTGCAGGTCGTCGATCGGGCGACCCGCCCGCACACGTCGCAAGGCCTCACGTTCCAGCTCGAGACGGCTCGGCAGGAACTCGTGGAGTGGCGGGTCGAGCAGGCGTACCACCACCGGAAGCCCATCCATCGCCTCCAGTAGTCCTTCGAAGTCCTCGATCTGGGTCTTCTCGAGACTCTGTAACGCTTGCTGGCGCTGCGCGTCGTCGCGGGCGAGGATGATGGTCTGGACGACCTCGAGACGCTCTCCGAGGAACATGTGCTCGGTGCGGGCGAGGCCGATGCCCTCGGCCCCCCGCTCCCGGGCGATGGCGGCGTCGGCCTTGGTGTCGGCATTGGCGCGCACGCCGAGAGTCCTGATCTCGTCAGCCCATTCCAGCAGCTCCTCCAGCTCCAAGAGGGCCTCGGGCGCGATCAGATCGACCTCCTCCAGATAGACAGACCCCGTGGTCCCGTCGATCGTTATCGAGTCGCCCAGATGGACATCGCGGTCGAGAATGTGTGCGATCTCAGCGTCGGCATCGACGACGAGTTCGGCGGCTCCTGTCACCGCCGGCTTGCCCATGCCCCGTGCCACGACTGCGGCATGTGAAGTCTTGCCCCCCTGACTGGTCAGGATCCCGGCAGCGGCGGCCATGCCGTGGATGTCATTCGGAGTGGTCTCCGGTCTCACCAAGATCACCTGTTCTCCATTCCCGGCCAGGTCCACGGCTCGGTCCGCCGAGAAGACGACCGTTCCGGTCACCGCCCCGGGGGAGGCGGCGACTCCGCCGATGATCCGATCGGGCGCCGTGGCGGTGTCGATCCTGGGACGGTGAAGCTGCTCCAGTGCCGCCGGGGGGACCCTCTTGATCGCCGTGTTGCGGTCGATCAGCCCTTCGTTGGCCATGGTCACGGCGAGACGCACCGCAGCCTCGGCCGTCCTCTTGCCGACGCGGGTTTGGAGGATGTAGAGCTCGTCTCTCTCGATGGTGAACTCGATGTCGCACATGTCCCGGTAGTGCTTCTCGAGAAGATCCATGATGTCGAGGAGCTCGGCGTGGCACTCCGGGTGAACGCCGGCCAGCTCGTCGAGGCTCAGAGTGTTCCTGATCCCGGCGACCACGTCCTCTCCCTGGGCCCGAGGCAAGTAGTCGCCGTATGAAAGGCGTTCTCCGGTTGCCGGATCGCGGGTGAAGCAAACACCGGTGCCAGAGTCGTCACCGAGATCCCCGAACACCATCATCTGGACGTTGGCCGCGGTTCCGAGATCGTCGGGGATCCGGTTGATCCGCCGATAGTCGATGGCCCGCTTGTTGGACCACGAGTTGAACACGGCGGCGATGGCCCCACGCAGTTGGTCGATCGGCTCGTATGGCAGCTCGCCCGGCCGCTGGTCCTCGACGATCTCCTGGAAGGCTCGGGTGGCTTGCTCCAGGTCTTCGGAGGTCAGCTTGGAGTCGTCCTCGACCCCGCGCTCCTCCCGCAGGCCGTTGAGCACTTCCTGAAACTGACTGTCGGGGATGCCAAGCACGACGTCGGCGTACATCTGGGTGAAGCGCCGGTAGGCGTCCCAGGCGAAGTGGGGATCACCGGACCAGGCGATTAGAGCGCCCACCACGTCATCGTTGATTCCGATATCGAGCACTGTGTCCATCATCCCCGGCATCGAGAACCTCGCGCCTGAGCGCACCGACAGCAAAACCGGCTCGGGCCCGTTGCCGAAGGTACGCCCGGTCGCCTTCTCGAGGCGCTCCACGGCGGCATCGATCTCACCCCACAGATCGTCGGGAAGAGATCCCGCCTTCATGGCGGCGCGGCAGACCTCGGCAGTGATGGTGAAGCCAGGTGGGACAGGCAGCCCCAGCCTGGTCATCTCTGCGAGGCCGGCACCTTTGCCGCCCAACAGGTCCTTGTCAGAGCCGTCCGCCTCGGCGAAGTCATACAGGTATGGCAATGAAGATTCTTCCAATCGTCGCTCGAAAGCTACCAAGGGGCGAGGGGCATGAGCGAGATCGCCATCTCATAACTTCCCGCGATCTTGGTTGTAGCCTCGCCAACCGATGACGGTCTTCTTCTCCCATGCCACCAGCTTCTGCGGGGGCGTTTGGGATCCGGTCCGAGGCCTTCTCGAGGAGATACCCACATTCGCCTGGGATCACCCCGGTCATGGCAATGGCCCCCACCTGGAACCGCCCATCGACTGGAGGGTCTTCGGCGAATACGTGCTCGAGGTGACTCAACCAGGAGGGATTGGGGTCGGTCACTCGATGGGGGCGGCCGCCCTGGTGATGGCTCAGGCCGCCGACCCGCAGCGATTTCGCTCCCTCGTCCTCATTGAGCCAATCGTCTTTCCAGGGCCGTACGGCCGGGATGACAGGTACTCGATGGCTACGACGGCGGGACGGCGCAAGGCCTCCTTCGCGTCGCGAGAGGCAGCGGCTGAAAACTTCCGCGGGCGGGGACCATTCGAGAGCTGGGACGAGGACGCATTCGAGGGATACCTCGAGTGTGGGCTGGTGGGGGATGACGAGGTCCGCCTGGCATGCTCTCCGGAGGTGGAGGCCGACATCTACCGGGGCTGGAAGGATCACGACACATGGGACAAACTCGGCACGATCGAAGTCCCGGTGCTGATAATGGCCGGTGAGACCTCCGACACGATCAGCCCGGACTTTGCGAGGGCGCAGACCGCTCGCTTCCCGCGCGCGGGTCTCGAGATCGTCGCGGGCACCGGCCACTTCCTGCCGATGGAGAGGCCACAGCTCGTCGCTGAGCGCGCCCGCCGCTTGGCCCGCATGGGTGACAGCTGATCAGTGACGGGTGCGACCACCGGACGCTGAGGAGATCGGCACTGCAGGAAGCCGACGCAGTGCGGTGATGGGGCGCTCAGGATGTCTCCCCGGAGTGGTGGCGCTGGCGTCTCTCCATAGGGATCTCGGGCCACCATTTCGTGGTCGTCGCCACGGCGAGGGCTATCGCCAACGCGATCGCGGTCCCGACCCCAGCCGAGAGAGCTGCATACATCCCGATCACGAGGGTGAGGGTGTAACCCAGCGTCATGGCGGTCAGCCCCCAGGTGAGGTCAGGGCGCCCTCGCATGCCGGCGAGGAGGAACAGGCCGGATACGGCCATCACCAGACCAGGCCAATTGCCTCCGGGAGTGGTGGCTGCGCCGGCGATGGCCATTCCTCCGGCGAGCGCTACGACGCTCGAGGATCTCCGACGTGCGGTCCACGCGGCGACGGGGCCTGCGGCAACCACGGCCCCGAGTGCCAGACCTTGGGCGATCGACCTCGAGTCGGCGCCGTCATCCGGAGCCAGGCCGGCGACGAAGACGAACAGGGCGACGCCTGCGAGGAGCCCGAGTAGAGCCGGGGTTCGCGCGATGGGACCCATCGCCGCCAACGGTACCGGCCGGGGGCGGGCTCAGTGGTCTATGGGTGTCTGTTGGTGAAGTGACAACTTCCACTGACCGCCGAGACGGGTATAGACCGAGGAGATCAGGGCAACGTAGCCGTTGCCATCCTCTCGCTTGGCCTCGGCTCGATAGCAGACGGCAGCCTCATCGTCGCCCAAGTCGAGAGTCTGGACATCGTCGAACTCGAACGCCTCCCACGGATCGGCCTGAGCGACGGCCTCGACTGTGGCCTCCTTGCCCATCATCCCGATCGGGAGGACACAGAGACCCTCGGCAGCCATGTGCTCTTGGTAGAAGCCGCCGTCGCCGGCAGCGTTCCAGAACCCTTGTTCGAGCTCGAGAAGACGGTCAGTCACGCTCAACGATGGTGACGCCGTTGCCCTCACGCTCGGTCCTCTCGGCACTGGCCGTCATCATCAGGGTCAGCACGAGACCAACCACACCGACGATCATGAGGATCAGCCCGATGGTGTTGATGCTGAATCCCTCGGCCTCCACACTGACGGCCCAGTAGAGAATCGCTCCGAGAGCGACGAGAAAGAGACTTCCTCCTATTCCACCTGTTCTCACAGTTCCATCCTTTCGGTGATGTGGCTGCACACATACCCGCGGGTTGGAGTAGTCAAACCCTCACGCGTCGGATAGACCCTCACGCTCGGATAGAAGGGCCAGCCCAATGTCGCCGTCCCGGCCGGTGAGGCTGAGACGGTCCCCTTCGATCCGGAACTCGAATTCATCCCCCAAGACGGCGAGGAAATGGCTGTCCTGGTCAGCGAGGTCAGGCTCGCACTGGTGACCATCTGCCGTCATCTCGGTCACGATCACCTCGGCCCCCGAGATGGTGTACCGCCCGGCGAAGGGGCGGCACCCGGTATCTCCCAACATCGACCCATCGGTGAATAATTCGAGGGTCGCCCGAGTGTCCAAGGCGGGTGTCGAGACTGCCCCGTCCCGGGTCATCCCGTCCAGCACCCAGACGGTGTTGGTGAGATCGGCACCGGGCGCCGGCTCGAGTGCCTCGAAGACCAGCTCGACGCCCTCGGTGCTGAGTATGAGCCCATCGTCGAGTGTCACTGTGTCGACTCTCGTGATGGCGTCTGCGTACAGCGACTCGGCACGCATGACATGTTCGGGGAAACAGGCCATCTCGGTCATTGCCAAGCCATCGAAGCTGATCCCCGAGCCCGTGAGCCGATACGTACCGCTGTAGCTGTTGCATGCGGCCGTCCCGGTCACCCCGTCCTCTTCGAAGCTGATCGTGATCGGGTGATCATCGAGGACCCGTATGTCCTCGCCGTCGACAACGCCTGATGTCATTCGCCAGTTGCCGTTCACGCTGTCGGAGAAGTCCGAGCCCAGACAGGCGACGAGGGCCAATCCGATGACCGAGAGCAAGGCGAGCCTCTTCATGCCAGGTTGGACGCCGTGAGCCGGTCGACCGGTTTCAAGGTACGAACGCGACGGCTCCCGCAAGCGAGACTCCAACCCAGAGATGGAGTCTCGCGGAGCCCTGGAGGGCCCTGATCAACGCGGGCCCATCGGTCTTGGCGTACACGATCCGCACGGGAATCGCCGTCACCGGCACCAGGAAGCAAGCGAAGAGAGTGGAGATCGGCGTCCAGCCGGCGACTCCGAAGAGAGCGATGGCCGTGAAGGCTCCATAGACGAGCAGCGCGAAGAGCATGCGGGTGTGGCGACGCCCCAAGACCACCGCCAGTGTCCGCTTGCCCGTGGCGCGGTCGGTTTCGATGTCGCGGTAGTTGTTGACCACGAGGATGGCCGTGGCCAGGAACCCGATGGGGATCGCCAACAACCACGCCGCCAGCGGTGCCGACCCATCGTGCACATAGCGCGACCCAACGGTCGCCACCAGGCCGAAGAAGACGAACACGAACACCTCACCGAGCCCTCGGTAGCCGTAGGGCGCCGGCCCGCCGACATACCCGAGCATGGCGATGACCGACAACACACCGATGACGAGCATCACCCAGCCGGCGATCATCGTGAGGAAGATCCCGGCGACCGCCGCAATTCCGACTGCGATCCAGGTAGCCACCCACATCTGCTGGGAGCTGATGACGCCGAGGGCGACCATTCGGGGAGGACCGAGACGGTCCTCGGTGTCGGCTCCGCGTCGCGCGTCGGAGGCGTCGTTTGCGAAATTGGCTGCAATCTGAATCGCCAGCGACCCGAGCAGTGCCCAGGCGGAGGCGTCCCAGCGGAAGACCCCTTCCCCGTAGGCAAGTCCACTGCCAACGAGCACCGGCACGATCCCTGCCGGGAGGGTGTGGGGGCGAGCGGCCGTCTTCCAGGCCTCGAAACGGGTCACGGAGTCAGAAGTGCCAGGGGAAGTCGCCGTAGTCGGCCGGGCGCTTCTCGAGAAAGGAGTCCCGACCCTCCCGCGCCTCGTCGGTCATGTAGCCCAGCCGTGTCGCCTCACCCGCGAAGATCTGTTGCCCCACCAGCCCGTCGTCGATCATGTTGAAGGCGAACTTGAGCATGCGCTGCGCCATTGGGCTCTTGGCCACCACCTCGCGACCCCACTCGAGGGCGACCTCCTCGAGGTCCTCATGGGCGACCACGGCATTCACCATCCCCATCTGATGGGCTTGCTCGGCCGAGTAGTCACGCCCGAGGAAGAAGATCTCCCGAGCACGCTTCTGGCCGATCTGGCGGGCCAGGTAGGCCGAGCCGTAGCCGGCGTCATAGGAAGCCACGTCGGCGTCGGTCTGTTTGAAGATCGCATGCTCTCGCGAGGCCAGCGTCAAGTCGGACACGACGTGGAGGCTGTGACCACCGCCGACGGCCCATCCAGGGACGACGCAGATCACCACCTTCGGCATGAAGCGAATGAGTCGTTGCACCTCGAGGATGTGGAGCCTTCCGGTGCGACCGGGCTCGATCTCATCCCCCTCGGTGTACTGATACCCGTCCTTGCCCCTGATCCGCTGATCACCCCCCGAGCAGAAAGCCCAGACTCCGTCCTTGGGCGACGGGCCGTTGCCGGTGAGGAGGACACAGCCGACATCCGGGGTCTGACGGGCATGGTCGAGCGTCGTGTAGAGCTCGTCGACAGTGTGCGGGCGGAAGGCGTTGCGCACATCGGGTCGGTCGAAGGCCACTCTCACCACACCTGCGTCTTTGGCTCGGTGATAGGTGATGTCGGTGAGGTCGAAGCCGGGGACCACGTCCCAGGCCGAAGAGTCGAAAATCTCAGATACCACGAGACGAGAGGATAAGGGGCAAAATCCGTCCGTGATCGAATGGCTGCAACGAGTGGAGGGCGACCGGGCGTTTCTGACGGCGGAAGGACGGACTTGGACCTATGGGGAGACCCTCGAGGAGGTCCAGCGCCGCCTGATAGAAGCACCGCGCCTGATCCGGCCTTCGCCGTCGCCGGAGTCGGTCTTCGAGATCATCGCGGCCATCTCCGGTGGCGGGGCGACGGTGGTCGGGCCGCAGCCCGAGACCACCGAGCCGGGCGGAGCCGATCTGGTGGTGTTCACCTCGGGATCCACGGGACGTCCCAGAGGCGTGAGACTGACCTTGCTCAATCTCACCGCGGCGGCCGCGGCGTCGGCGGAGCACCTCGGCCATGGGGAGGAGGATGACTGGCTACTGGGCCTGCCCCTGCACCACGTGGGAGGCATCTCGATCCTTGTCCGTCAGGTCTACACAGGTGGTTCGGTCACGATGCTGACGCGCTTTGTGCCCGAGACCTTCGCGGACGCAATGCGTGGCGAGGTGACGATGGTATCGGTCGTTCCCACGATGCTTGCCCGTCTCGTCGACCACGGACCCTTCGACGGGCTCAGGGCTGTCCTGGTGGGAGGTGGCCCGATACCCGGCGGTCTCCTCGAATCGGCTGCTGAAGCAGGTCTACCGGTCCTTCCCAGTTACGGGATGACCGAGACCTTCGGGCAGGTGGCGACACTGCGGCCGGGGGCTCCACTCGAGTACAAGGCGCATGCTCTTCCGGGCGTGGAGCTCAGGACCGATCCCGATGGGCGCATCGCGGTCAAAGGCCCACAGGTCGCCTTGGGATACCTTGACGAGCCGGATCGTCCCGATCCATGGTTCGTCACCAACGATCTCGGAGAGATCGACGCCGATGGGGCTCTCCGTGTGATGGGGAGATCCGACAACGTGATCGTCACCGGTGGGGAGAACGTGGCTCCCGAGCGGGTCGAGGACATCATCAGGCAACACCCCCGGGTACGAGATGCTGTAGTCATCGGTGTGCCTCACGGCGAATGGGGTCAAATCGTCGTCTGTGTCTACGAGGGCGACGCGTCCGGTCTCGCCCGTTGGGCGTCCGATCGCCTGGCCGGGCACATGGTGCCGAAGAAGTGGGTGGGTGTCGACGCGATTCCCAGGACTTCGATCGACAAACCCGACCGGGAGGCGGTCAGACGCCTAGTCGAAGATCTGTCCGATCGTCGAGTCGAAGGCGAGGTCGAGGAGTAGGCCGATCGCAACCGGCACCACGAGGAAGACAGCACCTTTCGCCGCGATCGCCACTATGTCCTTGATTCGAACCTGCACCCGGTGGCTGCCCCGGGTGTGGCCTCTGGCCTGCAGCTCCCTGGTCTCGCCGAGAGTCACCCTCACCATCAGGTTCAGTCCGATGAGGGTGCCAAAGATGAGAAACATTGTTCGCAGGCCTACGTCGCTGGCGGGCCCGCTCGACCTTAGGCGTCGGCGCCGGCCACAGCAGGCTGCAACCGGTCGCGGCGCTCTCGGCTCATCCCCCAGGCTCCTACCGCCACCGAGGCGGCCATGATGACGCCGGCAATGATGAAGGTGGTGTGCAGCCCGGCGACCTGGGCCACCGCGTCGGCTCCTGAGGCCCCTTCCGGCGGGAGGGAACCCCCCGAGGCCGCCGCCACACTCGTTGCCCATATCGATCCGAGGACTGCCACTCCGGTGATCTGACCCAGCAATCGGGTGATGGTGAGCAGTCCTCCCCCGATGCCCATGTACTCAGGGGGGACCGACCCCATGATTGCGCTGTTGTTGGGGGAGCTGAAGACACCGACCCCGATACCGAGGGGTATGGCGATCATCAGATAGTGCAGCGCAGTCGTGTTCACGTCGAAGGTGATGAAACCGATGTAGGAGGCTGCGATCAGGACCAGACCGAGCAAGGTCAGCCTCCGAATCCCGAGACGGTCGGAGAGCGTGCCGGAGATCGGTGACACCAACCCCACCATCAGCGGGGCGGCGCCGAGGAGCAGCCCGACCTGGCCGACGTCGAATCCGAGCACCCCTTCCAGGTAGAAGGGCAAGAGGAAGAAGGTGGCTGCCAGACAGCTGAAAGCGAGAAAGCCGCTGACCACGCTCACGCTCAGCATCGGGCTGCGGAAAAGCCGAAGTTGCAGCATGGGCGACTCGACCCTGAGCTCTACGAGGACGAACGCCGCGGCGGCGACCGCTGACACGACGAACCCGGCGACGATGGACGGTGCCCCGAAGCCGGCGTCCTGTCCCAGTGTCAGGGAGAGCGAGAGCGAGAACAGGGCAATGCTCATGAGCACCGCCCCAGCGATATCGAAGCGCTGCCCACGTGGCGGCTCGGTGTTGGGCACGTGACGCAATGCCAGGTAGATGCTGATGATCCCAACCGGGATGTTGATGAAGAAGATGGCACGCCAATTGAACGATGAGATGAGGATTCCTCCCAACACCGGCCCGGTGATGATCCCCAGCGAGACGGTCGTGCCGATCCAGCCCAGGGACTTGCCCCTCTCGTTTGGTGGGAACGCCTCGACGAGAATGGCGGCGCCGAGAGCGAGGATCAGCACCGCACCCACGGCTTGGAGCACGCGAAACCCGATCAACCATGACACGTCGGGGACCAGTCCGCATGCTGCGGAGGCCAGGGTGAAGATGGCGATACCGGTGACGAAGAGCGTCTTCTTGCCGACGACGTCACCGAGACGGCTCATGCCCATGGTGAGGGTGGCGATCGTCAACATGTAGGCGAGAGCCACCCATTGGATGATGTTGAACGAGGTTCCGAGCTGGTCGACGAGGGTGGGGAAGGCGACGTTGACGATCGAGGCGTCGATCGTGGCGAGGATGGTGCTGGCGGCGACGGCGGTCAATACCAGCCACTTCTGGCTGTAGTCGATGTCAGTTCGTGGTGCGACCGCCGAGGAGTTCAAGGGCTCGTGGCGAGATTCAGGAGTGTGTTTTGAAATAGTCCAAGAGTTCGGTGCGAACCGCACCACCCGCCGCGGTATTCCGGGCGGTCAGCCTTCCTTCCTGGCAATGAGGACGCCCTCACGCATCGGGGTGGCGACCGCCTCGAAGTCGGGATCGGATGCAATCAACCTGTTGAAGTCGTCGGTGCCCTCTCCCTGGTCGATCCATCCGGCCCCTGTGGCGTAGACATTGTCGGCCACATAGAGGCTCCCCGGCTTCATCAGCGGCTTGAGCAACTCGAAATACGCGACGTACTCAGACTTCCGGGCGTCGACGAAGGCAAAGTCAACGCTCGCATCGCCCACTTCCTCCGCGATCTCTGGCAGGACTTCGAGCGCGGCACCGCGCACGACCTCCACTCTGTCCGCTACTCCGGCCTTCTCGAATTCCGATGACGCGAAGTCGGCGTGCTCGTCGTTGTGCTCGACGGTTATGAGACGCCCGCCGTCGGCCAAGCCTCGTGCGATCCATATCCCGGAATAGCCGGCCAGTGTCCCCAACTCGATGGCCAGCTCGCCGTCGGTCATCGACACGAGGATCTTGAGGAGGCGCCCTACGTCTGCGGACACTGCGATGGGGGGCAATCCGGCCTGGACCGCCCGGTTCATCAATCCGGCGAGGTGGTCGTCGTACTGGCCGAACACGTCCTCGGCGTAGTCGCCGATGTAGCTCCAGCGTTCAGGGGTCATGGGCATCGTGGGAAGACTATCCGGCTCGTCACCCGTCGAGGTCGGGCGTCTGCCGACTTCGCTTGGTCTCCCCCCGAGCGCGCTTTCTCTCGAGCCTGCGACGCTTGGACGCTCTCGTCGGCCTGGTCTCCTTGCGTCGGGGCGGATCGATCAACGCCTTCTCCAGCTTTTCCTTCAGCCGTTGTCTCGCCAGGGCGCGATTGCGGAATTGAGATCGGGAGTCGGTGGCTGTGACCTCGGCGAGCTCGCCGATTCTCTCGACCAACTTGTTGCGCACCTCGTCGGGCAAGGAGGACTTGGCGATGTCGAATCGAAGCCTCACCGCGGTCTCGTTGCGATTGGCGTGTTGGCCTCCGGGTCCTCCGGACGTGTCGAAGCTCTCGTCGAGCTCGGCGGCGGGGATTCTGAACTGGCCGATGTCGAGGTCGTCCATGACATGAAGGGTAAGCACCCGCCCAGTGTCCCTCGGGACGCGAGCCGATTTCATCCCGCTGACCGCGTTTTGAGTGGGGAACTGCCAGGTGAGCCGGAGGCTCATCCCTCGTCGTAGTACTCGGTGCCGAGGTGGGTGATGAGATCCTCGCCCATCATGTGGCGGAGATTGTTCTTCAGCTTGGTCAGTTGGATGAAGAGGTCGTTCTCCGGATATACGGACCCGGCATGCTGGGGGCTCTTGAAGTAGAACGACAGCCATTCCTGAATCCCGCTCTTGCCGGCTCGGGCCGCGAGATCCATGAAGAGGGCCAGGTCGAGAACGATCGGGGCAGCCAGGATCGAGTCCTTGCACAGAAAGTCGACCTTTATCTGCATGGGGTAGCCGAGCCAGCCGAAGATGTCGATGTGGTCCCAGCCCTCCTTGTCATCACCCTTGGGCGGGTAGTAGTTGATGCGGACCTTGTGATAGATGTCGCCATACAGGTCCGGATAGACGTCGGGCTGCAGGATGTGCTCGAGCACTCCCAGTTTCGATACCTCCTTCGACCTGAAGCTGTCGGGATCGTCGAGGACTTCGCCGTCCCGATTGCCGAGGATGTTCGTCGAGAACCAGCCGTGGATCCCCAGCATCCGAGCCTTGAGCCCGGGAGCGATCATGGTCTTCATCAGGGTCTGGCCGGTCTTGAAGTCCTTCCCCGCTATCGGGAGGTCCTCCTGGGAGGCGAGCTCGACCATCGCGGGGATGTCGACCGTCAGATTCGGAGCACCATTGGCGAATGGGACGCCCATCTTGAGACATGCGTAGGCATATATCTGGGAGGGGGTGATGGCCTCGTCGTTGTCCTTCAGGCCCTGTTCGAAGCTATCGAGGTCCATGTGGACCTCCGACGGTTCCTCATATGCCTCGGTCGACCCGCAGAAGATCGCGACGAGCCGGTCGACTCTCTTCTCCCCTCTGAATCGGTCGATGTCCTCCATCAAGGCCTCTGCGTTGGCCATGTGATTGGCACCTGTCTTCACCTGATCGGTGTCATGGAGATTCCTGACCCACCGCGACGAGAACACCGCGGGCATGGGCGTGACTGCCCGCAACTCGTCACCGATACCCTCCACGTGCCGGGGGTCGAGCACCCCGGCTTTCATGGCAGCGGCGTAGGCGTCGTCGGAGTATGGGTCCCAGCCTCCGAACTCCAGGTCGTCGAGACGGGCCAGGGGGACGAATTCCTTGATCAACGGGTTTCGATCTTCGTCGCGCTTGCCCAGACGGATGTGGGATAGCTGGGTCAGCGACCCCGTGGGCTGGGCGTATCCCTTTCGAGCGGCGAGCACGCCGGCGACGAAAGTGGTTGCAACGGCTCCCATGCCGGGGGTGAGGATGCCGAGTTTGCCCTCGGCGGGGGCGATGGAGTTTGGTTCTGTCATGGGGTATCCAGGGAACGATACCGGGGCACCCCCGGCTGGGCTGAATCGCTGCCGGTTAGCCTCCATCGGGTGATGGACACGCCGCCCGACGCGCTGGGACCGACGGTCGACGTCGCTCTGCTGGCAGACGCGGTTCAGGCGGTCCGGGGCAAGCTGTTCGTCCTCGGTGGGGGATGGGACACGCTCTGGGTTCGTAGGTTCCCCGCCCGTCACCCGAGCCTGGCCATCGGGTTGAGGTTGCGTGTGCCGGTTTCGTGGAACTCGGAGAGACTGACACTGTCGGTCGAGCTACAAGACGCCGACGGGAAGGCGATGTTGCCCCGCCCTCTCTCCCACGACATCGAGCTGCCGTCCAACCCTCCCAGGTCCCAGGGCGCGTCCGACTTCGGCCTGATCAGGTCCTTCACCTTCAACAACCTCCGTTTCGAGCACGAAGGCGCCTACTCGTTCGTGATCTCCGTCGATGACGAGCCGGTGTCCCGGCTTCGCTTCGCGGTGAGGAAGCGGCTGGAATCCCGGCCTGAACCGGATTAGCCACTCTGCGCGCGAGCGGGACTTTGCATAGCGCGAGCCGTTCCATACTCTGACCCGCTCATTTTGGGATGCCAGGTCCATCCCGTCCCCCGACAAAACAAGGAGCCTCTGTGCGTTCCAGAGCCCCCATACGCTCGTTCGCCCTCGTCGCCGCGCTGGTCGTTGGCATCGGAGGTGTTCTCCCTACCAAGCCGGCTGTGGCTGCCACAGCTCCTCCGTTTGAGGTCGTCTTCCCCCAGGAGACCGCGAAGACGGACTTCACCAATAGCTTCGGTGACTCCCGGTCCGGTGGCCGGAGACACAAAGGCAACGACTTGCTGGCTCCGCGAATGACCGAGGTCTACGCGGTCGCCGCCGGAACTGTGTTCTTCGTTGGCATCAACAACCTGTCCGGCCGCAACCTGAAGATCGACCACGGCGCCGGGTGGGAGAGCTACTACCTGCATCTGAACAACGACAATCCCGGAACCGACGATGGACGTGCCCCGTGGACGCTCACCGTCGCCCCCGGCGTGGAGGTCGGCAGGTCTGTCGAGGCCGGGCAGCTGATCGGGTGGGTCGGTGACTCGGGCAACGCGGAGGGCACGACACCGCATACCCACTTCGAGCTGAGACGTAACGGCGTTGCCACCAATCCGTACAGGCTGCTCGTGGAGGCCTACGCGCAGGCGGTGCAATCCGAGGAGGCGATCAGTCTCCTGACGAGCTTGCCCGTCTACGAAGTCGAGTGAGCGCCACCGCGCCCTCAGCCCAGCGAGTGAGCATCGTCCAGTGCGAGGACTTTCTCCGCGAGCGCCGGGTCTGACGGATCGACTCGAGCGACTTCGGCGATGCCGGTTTCGGGGGGCTCGAGGTCAGTGACCCAGATGACCCGATTCACACCGGAGTTTGCTACCGCCTTGGCCCAGCCGCTGAGGACCTCATTCGGGGTGGTTGCGAAAGATCGCTGTCGACCATCGGTGGCCGCCTCGGCGATCAAGACTGCGGAGAAGCAATGCATCGAAGCGGACTCGACGTGGCTCTCGTCTGACACGTCTCCGGTGGCGACCTTGAATCCCCGGTTCCTCATCTCCAGCCCGGACGCTTCGTCTGTGACGAAGACCCGGACCTCTCGCTCCGGTTGCCCGAGCGTTTCCAGAATGGCCTCTCCGGCGCCGGTGTCGGCTCCGATGACGATCAAAGGCATCGGAGACCCAACATAGTGGGCGCGGGTTTATGGAGCAGGCGATGGCCAGCGTTTTACGGGGGCCGGTCTCCGCCCTAGAATTGTCCTATCCGGATAGTGGAAATTCACCAGGTGCGAATCCTGTTGTATTGAATGAGAAGCACATTTTCGAGGTGATTGTCAGTGGCCACAGTTGATATCGATCTAGGCGGCTACCAGCTCGGCTGGAGGGATGAGGTCGCCCTCGCTTTCGAGCCCCGCAAGGGTCTCGACGAGGACGTCATCCGCGATATGTCCGCCATGAAACGCGAGCCCGAGTGGATGCTCGACTTCCGTCTCAAGGCATATCAGCGATTCCTGCGCAAGCCCATCCCACAGTGGGGTGGTGGCGGCGCGCTCAACACCATCGACTTCGACGACATCTACTACTACGTCAAGCCGGAGGGTGAGCAGCAGAAGGACTGGGACATGGTCCCCGACTCCATCAAGGAGACGTACGAGAAGCTGGGTATCCCCCAGGCGGAGCGGAAGTACCTTGCGGGAGTCACCGCGCAATATGAGTCCGAGGTGGTCTACCACCGCAATCGCGAGGATCTGGAGAAGCTCGGTGTCCTCTTCACCGACATGGACACCGCTCTCCGTGAGTACCCGGACATCGTCAAGGAGTATTTCGGCACGATCATCCCGCCCAACGACAACAAGTTTGCCGCACTCAACTCGGCTGTCTGGTCGGGTGGGTCCTTCATCTACGTGCCGCCTGGGGTTCATGTCGACCAGCCACTTCAGGCCTACTTCCGGATCAACTCGGAGAACATGGGCCAGTTCGAGCGGACACTCATCATCGTCGACGAGGGCGCGTACGTGCACTATGTCGAGGGCTGCTCGGCACCCACTTACACCACCGACTCGCTGCACTCTGCTGTCGTGGAGATCATCGTCAAGGAAGGTGGCCGTTGCCGATACACCACCATCCAGAACTGGTCGAACAACGTGTTCAACCTGGTCACCAAGCGCGCCGCCGCCTATCGCAACGCCACCATGGAGTGGGTCGACGGGAATCTCGGGTCGAGACTGACCATGAAGTACCCGGCCGTATGGCTCATGGAGCCCGGCGCCCACGGTGAGGTGCTCTCCATCGCCTTCGCCGGCGACGGCCAGCACCAGGACGCTGGGGCCAAGATGGTCCATGCTGCTCCCGACACGACGTCGACGATCGTCTCCAAGTCGATCTCCAAGGGCGGCGGGCGGTCCGGCTACCGCGGTCTGGTCCGGGTGGAGCCCGGAGCTGAGAATGCCAAGAGCTTCGTGCGCTGTGACGCCCTGATCCTCGACGAGGACAGCCGATCCGACACCTATCCGTACATGGAGATCGAGGAGAACGACGCCGAGATCGGCCACGAGGCCACCGTTTCGAAGGTCGGCGAAGACCAGCTCTTCTATCTGATGTCCCGCGGTCTCACCGAGGACCAGGCTACGTCGATGATCGTGGCCGGCTTCATCGAGCCCATCATCAAGGAGCTGCCCATGGAGTATGCGGTGGAGATGAACCGTCTCATCGAGCTCAACATGACCGCTGCCGGCGCCATCGGCTGATCTGCGAACCATTCCGGTATCGAGAGAGGGGCGGCCC
>Ga0299913_10001262_pt1 | contig 18407 bp, 15 predicted proteins | sample RVTome_9_FD_201360 | JGI IMG/M metagenome (GOLD analysis project Ga0299913, IMG submission 201360) | Soil microbial communities from uranium-contaminated site in the Upper Colorado River Basin, Wyoming, United States - RVT155D38 (version 2) ... | reverse complement strand
TGCCGCGGCTGCGCGTCGATGGGGTATTCTCCAGTCGATGGCCTGGTTCAAGAAAATCCGGAAGCCCATTGAGCCCGCACAGAAGGAGAGCCGCGTCCCCGAGGGGCTGTGGGTGAAGTGCCCCTCCTGCGCGCAGATCATCTACAACAAGGACCTCGCCTCCACCCTGAGCGTCTGCGGGAAGTGCGGGCATCACTTCCGCCTGAGCGCCGCCGAGCGCCTGCGGTCGCTGTTCGATGGCGCGTGGGAGGAGCACGACAGCGGGCTGCAGTCGACCGATCCTCTGCAGTTCACCGATACGAAACCATATGGGCAGCGCCTGAAGACGAGCATCGCTGCAACCGGCGTGCAGGATGCGGTGATCACCGCCACGGGCGCGGTGCACGGGCGCGAGACGGTCATCGCGGCGATGGAGTACGCGTTCATCGGCGGCAGCATGGGGGTGGTGGTCGGCGAGAAGATCACCCGGGCCATCGAGCGCGCGATCGCACGGCGGCTCCCGGTCATCATCGTCTCCTGCTCGGGGGGCGCCCGCATGATGGAAGGCACGCTGTCGCTCATGCAGATGGCGAAGATCAGCGCCGCGCTCGCTCGCCTCGATCGCGCCCGGCTCCCCTATCTCTCCATCCTGACCGATCCGACCACCGGAGGGGTGACGGCCAGTTTCGCCATGCTGGGGGACGTCAACATCGCCGAGCCGCGGGCGCTCATCGGCTTCGCCGGCCCGCGCGTCATCGAGCAGACGATCCGCCAGCAGCTGCCCGAGGGCTTTCAGCGCAGCGAGTTCCTCCTCGATCACGGCATGCTCGACATGGTGGTGGACCGGCGCGAGCTGAAGGATGTCGTCGGCCGAGTCCTGAAATTCGGCGTCCGTGCTCCGTCGGCTTCCGTGCAGCCGGCCGAGACGTTCGTCGCCGCGCGGAGCTGACGACGGACGTTCGCGCCTACCTGGCGAGCCTCGAACGGCTCGGCATGAAGTTCGGTCTCGAGAACATCTCGCACGTGTGCGCCGAACTCGGGCATCCCGAGCGGACGTTCAGGCCGGTGATCATCGCGGGCACGAACGGCAAGGGGTCAGTGGCCGCGATGGTGCACCGGGGGCTCCGGGCCGCAGGACATCCTGCCGGCCGCTACACCTCGCCCCATCTCGAACGGCTGGAAGAACGCTTCGTCATGGGCGACCGCGAGGTGACAGCGGCCGAGCTCGATTCGGCCGCCCGCGCCGTGCGGGCGGCGGCCGATGCGCTGCTGGACGCCGGCCGGCTTGCGGCTCCGCCGACGTTCTTCGAAGCGACGACCGCGATTGCCTTCGAGATCTTTCGCCGGGCAGACGTGAGCATCGCCGTGCTCGAGGTCGGGCTGGGCGGTCGGCTCGATGCGACCAACGTGGCCGAACCAGTGGCGGCGGCCATCACCTCCATCGACTTCGACCACCAGGCCCAGCTGGGGCGCACGCTCGGCGCGATCGCGCTCGAGAAGGCGGGGGTGATCAGGCGGAGCATTCCCGTGGTCTGCGGCGAGATGGCGCCCATAGCCGAGCAGGTCATCCGGGAGGTCTGTGGCAGGGTGCAGGCGCGATGGCGCCCGGCCGCCGCCTGCGTCTCGCTCGAGGCGATCACCGAAGGACAGCCGCTGGCGCTTCGCGGCGCGCATCAGCGCGGCAACGCACTGGTGGCGGCGTGCCTCCTTCAGGAGCTCGACGCGATGGGCATCCCCGTCGGCACGGCAGCCATCCGGTCCGCTCTCCTCGACGTGCACTGGCCCGGGCGCCTCGAGCTGATCCGCTACCAGGGGGCGGAGGTGCTGCTCGATGCCGCTCACAACCCGGCCGGCGCGCGCGCCCTCGGCGCCTACCTGCAGGAGCTCGGGTGGCACGATGCCGTGCTGGTGTACGGCGTGGCCGAGGACAAGGATGCGGCGGCGATGCTCGCCGCGCTCGCGCCGTTGTGCCGCGACATTGTCTGTACCACGCCACTCACGTCCCGGGCGGCGGCGCCAGCCGCCGTCGCCGACCTGGCGCGCGCCGCCGGCGTCTGGCGCGTCACGGTGGAGCCGGATCCGCGCGTGGCGCTCGCGCGCGCCGCCGCCCTCAACCCGCGGATCGTGATCGCCGGCTCGATATTTCTGATCGGCCCGCTGCGTGGTATCCTCCGCGGATAGCCAGCCCGGGTACGGCAGATTGCCCGGACCTGTCCGCCAGGTTCCCCGCGCACGTCATGTTTCGTATCACCGCCGTTTTTGCCGTCTGCGTCTCCGTGCTGGGTGTCGCGGCCGGGCACGCGGCGGCGCAGGACCTGTCGAACTGCAAGATCTATCAGGCGCAGTACTCGCAGGCGCAGCGCCTGGAGGATGTGTCGAGGTTCTACGGCTCGCCCGATCAGGCCGTGCGGATCGACTGCGACGAGATGCAGTTCTTCGCGGACTACATGGAGATCCTCAAGCAGCAGGACCTCATCACGGCGCGCGGCCATGTGGTGTTCGTCTCGGGGGACAACCGCATCTCGGCCGACCGGATGGAGTTCAACACGCGCACGCGGACGGGTACCTTCTACAACGCCCAGGGGACGGCGTCGCTCCGCGATCAGGCGGAGCCGAGCGTCTTCGGCACGCAGGAGCCGGACGCGTACTTCTGGGGTGCGGAGCTGAAGAAGCTGGGGCCCGACAAGTACCGCATCACACGCGGCGGCTTCACGACCTGCGTGCAGCCCACGCCGCGCTGGGAGATCACGTCGGGCTCCGTGACGCTCAATCTCGACAACTACGCCCTGCTTACCAATTCGGTGTTCCGGGTCAAGGGCGTACCCCTGTTGTACCTGCCGGTGTTCTACTATCCGATCCAGGAGGACGACCGCGCCACCGGCTTCCTCATCCCGACCTACGGCGCCTCGACGCTCCGCGGCCAGACGATCAGCAACGCCTTCTTCTGGGCGATTGCACGGAGCCATGACGCGACGCTCTACCACGACTGGCTGTCGAAGGCCGGTCAGCAGGTGGGCGGCGAGTACCGCTACGTGCTCGGCCCGGGCTCGCAGGGGAACACGCAGCTCTCGATGCTGGACGAGCGGGAGACCGCGGCCGCGGGATCCGAGGCGGCGAGGCCCGCACGCCGGAGCTACTCCCTGCGTGGCGATCTGGTGCAGGCGCTGCCAGGGACGTTCCGGCTCCGGGCCAACGCCGACTACTTCTCGAGCATCCAGACCCAGCAGCAGTTCCAGCAGGACCTGTACAGGGCGACGAACCGCTCGCGCCGATTCGGGACCCACGTGTCCGGCACGCTCGGCCAATACCTGTTCAGCGCCACCGCCGACCGGAGCGACGTGTTCTACACCGAAACGTCGCACGTCACGCACGGCAGCCTGCCGCGCATCAGCGTCTCGCGTCCCGAGCGGGCAATCGGCCGCAGCAAGGTGTATTTCGGGCTGAACGGCGAGTACGTCACGCTGCTCCGGAGCACGACGCAGGACGAGGTGCGGACGCAGGATCAGGGGCTCACGCGTCTGGACATCAACCCCGTCATCCGGGTGCCGTTCAGCCGCTGGCCGTTCCTGACGATCAACTCGGTCGCCGCCTGGCGAGGCACCTACTGGACGGAAAGCCTCAGCACCACCGAGCCGGGTGTGCCGATCGACGAAGGGCTCGGGCGGCAGTATTTCGACTTCCAGACACGGATCACCGGTCCGGTCTTCAACCGCATCTTCAACACGCCGGGCAGGGCCTACGCCGAGAAGTTCAAGCACGTGATCGAGCCTACGCTCGCGATCCAGCGCGTGACGGCGATCGATCAGTTCGACCGCATCGTGAAGCTCGAGTCGACCGACTATACCGTCGGCAATGTCACCCGCTACACCTATGGCCTGACCAACCGGCTCTACGCCAGGCGCGAGGTCTCGCGCGAGATTGCGACGGTGTCGATCACCCAGACCTACTACACCGACGCCACCGCGGCGCAGTACGACCGCCAGTACCAGAGCGCGTTCTCGGCCCGGGCGCGTACGCATTTCTCGCCCGTGGCCCTGCAGATTCGCACGTCGCCGACGGATCGGCTGCAGGCCGAGTTCCGGACGGAGTGGGACCCGACCGTCCGCGCGCTCCGGACCCTCGCGGCCAACGGCACCTATTCGGCGGGCGACTGGCTCAGCGCGTCCGCAGGCTGGAGTCAGCGCCTTTACCTGCCGGACCTGCCCGGCTTCGACGATCAGGACCGTGCCGACCACTACATCAACGCATCGGCCACCGTACGCGGCGCGCGCAACCGTCTCGGCGGCACCTACGCGTTCAACTACGACCTGCTGCGCGACCGCTTCCTGCAGCAGCGCTGGATGGCGTATTACAATGCCCAGTGCTGCGGCATCGGCTTCGAGTACCAGACGTTCAACCTGCAGGGCGCGTTCGTCCTGCCCGGCCTGGCGCAGGACCGCCGGTTCAATCTCTCGTTCACGCTGGCCGGCATCGGCACGTTCTCGAACCTGTTCGGCGCGTTTGGCGGGCAGCAGGGGCGGTGACAGCCATGCCCGAGCGCACGCGCGCCCGGACCCCGCAAGAGGATTGACCCACGTGCTCGACGTGCTCGTGACCGGCGGCGCCGGCTTCATCGGATCCAACTTCGTCCGCTTCGCGCTCGAGCGCCATACCGAGTGGCGCGTGACGACCCTCGACCAGCTCACCTACGCGGGACGCATGGAGAACCTGGCGGACGTGATCGACCATCCCCGCCACCGGTTCGTCAAGGGGGACGTCGCCCATGCGGACGTGGCGGCACCGCTCGTCCGGGCTGCCGATCTCGTCGTCCATTTCGCCGCGGAGACGCACGTCGACCGCTCGATCCTGAGCGCGGGCGAGTTCATCACGACCGACGTCTACGGCACCTTCGTGCTGCTCGAGGCCGCCCGACAGGCCCCGCGGCTCCGGCGCTTCGTGCAGATCTCCACCGACGAGGTGTACGGCAGCGTACCCGATGGATCGAGCCGCGAGACCGACGAGCTCAGGCCCCGCAATCCGTACTCGGCCAGCAAGGCCGGCGCGGACCGGCTGGCCTACAGCTACTGGGCCACCTACGATGTGCCGGTCATCGTCACGCGCGCGTCGAACAACTACGGCCCCTATCAGTTCCCGGAGAAGGTCATTCCGCTGTTCGTGACCAACGCGATCGACGACCGGCCGCTGCCGCTCTACGGCGACGGCCTCAACGAGCGCGACTGGCTGCACGTGCTGGATCACTGCCGCGCGCTCGACCTGCTCCTCGAGGCGGGCACGCCGGGCGAGGTGTACAACATCGGCGGCGGCAACGGCGTCCGGAACGTCGACCTCACGAGGCGCATCCTGCAGCTCGCGGGCAAACCGGAGTCGCTCATTCAGCCGGTTCCCGATCGGCCCGGTCACGACCGCCGGTACGCCCTCGATACGGCGAAGCTCCGGGCACTCGGCTGGGCGCCGCTCGTCCGGTTCGACGACGGGCTCGCCGGGACCTTCGCGTGGTATCAGCAAAACGAGTGGTGGTGGCGCCCGATCAAGGATCAGGATGCGGCGTTCCGGCGCTACTACGAGCGCCAGTACGGCGGCCCGCACGCCTGACCTCGTGGCCGAGCCTTCTTCTTCGCCCCTCGTGACCGGAGCCGCCGGCTTCGCCGGGGCGCATCTGCTCCACCTGCTCCTCACGACATGGCCGCGGGTGAACGCGTGGCGGAACCCGTCGGGCCGCGGCGTGCCGCGAACACACACAGACGCGCGGATCGCGTGGGAGGCGGTGGACGTCACCGACGCGCAGGCCGTCGCACACGCCCTCCGCGATCTGCGGCCCTCTGCAGTGTTCCACTGCGCGGGCCTCGCCGACGTGCAGCACGCGTGGACCGACGCGGCGCGCGCGCTGCGGGTGAACGCCGTCGGCACGCGGGTGCTGCTCGCCGGCCTCGCCGGCGCGGGTCTGGACGTTCCCGTGGTCGTGACGGGATCGGCGCTCGTGTACCGTCCGTCGAGCGAGGCGCTGACCGAGGCATCGCCGATCGGCCCGTCGAGCCCGTACGGGGTCAGCAAGCTGGCGCAGGAGATGATCGCGCGCTCCGCGGGCCTCAGCCGCGTGGTGGTCGCGCGGCCGTTCAATCACGCGGGACCCGGACAGTCCGAGGCCTACGTGACGTCGAGCTTCGCGCGTCAAATCGCGGAAGCCGAACAGGGGCTGCGGCCGCCCGTCCTGCGGGTGGGCAACCTCGATGCCCGGCGCGACATTACGGACGTACGGGATACCGTACGCGCCTACGTCGCGCTGGCCGAACGCGGGCACACCTCGCAGCCGTACAACGTCTGCCGTGGGGAAGCCTACCGGATCGGCGACCTGCTGGAGCGGCTCCTGCGCCGCGCGCGCACGCGCATCGCGGTGGAGCTGGATCCCTCCAGGCTGCGCCCGAGCGACAATCCCGTGGTGCTCGGCAGCGCGGCACGCCTGCACGCCGAGACCGGCTGGGAGCCTCGCATCCCCATGGACCAGACGCTCGGCGATCTCCTGGAGTTCTGGCGCCGCCCGGCATCAGTCCGGGATCCATGAGCCTGCGCGCTGCGGCCGTCGTCGCGCTCGCGCGCCCCTTTACGCTCCTCGCGCCCGCGCTCGGCTTCGCCTCCGCGGCCGTCACCGCGATGGGCGCCGCGCCGCACCGGCCGCCGGACGCCGCGGCGCTCGCGTACCCGGTGCTCGGCACGCTCATGGCGGCGACGCTCAATGCGGCGTCGAACAGCCTCAACCAGATCTTCGACCGCGAGATCGATCGCGTGAACAAGCCGCACCGGCCGCTCCCGGCCGGAGCGCTTTCCTCGCGCGAGGCCTGGACCGTCACCGCCTCGGCGTACGCTGCGGCCCTGGCGCTGGCCTGGATGGTCGCGCCCGAGGGCCGCCGCGAATGCTTCTGGATCGTCGTGATGGCGGCGCTCTGCACACTCGTGTACTCAATACCCCCGCTTCGCACGAAACGATTCGGCATCCTCGCGAACGTGACGATCGCCGTACCCCGCGGGATCCTCCTGAAGGCGGCGGGGTGGGCCAGCGTGAAGACCGTCGCCGCCGTGGAGCCGTGGTTCATCGGGGGCATCTTCGGCCTGTTCCTGCTCGGCGCCACGACGACCAAGGACTTCGCGGACATGGAGGGCGATGGGGGCGCCGGGTGCCGGACGCTGCCGGTCGTCTACGGCCCGCGCCGGGCCGCCTGGATGATCGCCCCCTCGTTCGTACTGCCGTTCCTGCTGATCCCGGCCGGCGTCGAGGCCGGGATCCTGACCGGGAATCCGATCCTGCTGCACGTATTGGCGGCGGCGTTGACCGCGTACGGCATCTTCGTCTGCGTGCTGATGCTCCGCCAGCCGGCCGACCTCGCCCGCGACAGCAATCACGCCTCGTGGACGCACATGTACTGGATGATGCTCTTCGCGCAGGTGGGCTTCGCGGCGGCGTACGTCATCAGATAGCTTCCAGCTTCCAGCTTCCGGGCTTCCAGCTGCCAGCTTCCGGCTTCCAGCTTCCCAGCTGTCCGCCCGCAGGGTCGAATTCGAGCCGAGTCTCCGGCTCCCTCCTTCTTGTTCACGAGCTTGACAGCACCGGGGTCAGACGGCGAATATCTGGCGAAACGTGCCGGAGCAGCAACCAATCTTCGCGCTGGGCAAGAGGCCGCCGTCCACGCGAGCCGTCGCGCTCCGCATCCGAAAGCAGGGTGCGCCGGCTGCGCTGGATGAAGCCGAGCGGCGGGCGGATGCGGCGACGTACCAGGAGGTCACGTGCCGGTCTGCGTTGAACCCGGTTCAGGGGATGCCCTTCCACTGGACGTTGAATCCCTACCGCGGCTGCACGCACGGATGTCACTACTGCTTCGCTCGGAGGTATCAGACGCAGTTCGAGCTCGGACCTGGGGACGAGTTCTCCTCGATCATCTTCGTCAAGACGAACCTCGTGGAGGTGCTCAGGCGTGAGCTCGACCGCCCGTCATGGGCTCGCGAGCAGGTCGCAGTCGGTACGGCGACCGATCCATACCAGCCGATCGAAGGGCACTACAAGCTGACCCGCCGCGCGCTCCAGGCGCTCCATGCCGGGCAGACGCCAATCGGCCTCGTCACCAAGGGACCGATGGTCCTGCGCGATGCCGACATCCTGGCGGAGATGGGAAGACGGGCCGGTGCAACAGTGTGTATCAGCGTGCCGACGGTCGACGAGGACGCCTGGTCGGCGCTCGAGCCAGGCACCGCGCATCCGATGCAGCGCCTCCGCGCGGTGAAGGGGCTGCGCGCGGCCGGCGTGCACGCGGGGGTGCTGATGGCGCCGATCGTACCGGGGTTCATGGCCCGGTTCGAGCAGCTGGAGGCGACGGTCAAGGCCATTGCGGATCACGATGCCGCATTCGTCGGGGCGAACGTGATGTACCTGAAGGGAGGGACCCGGGACCACTTCCTCAATTTTATCGCCGAGCAGTTCCCTGGAATGCTCGAAGGATTCGACCAGTTGTACGCAGGACCCTACGCGCCCGCGGGCTACATCACGTCGGTGCGCGGGATGCTCGCGACGCTCGAGGAGCGGTACGGCTTACGAGCGCGTGGCCGTCGGCCGGAGCCTCCTGATCCGGACCATCGGCCGGACGTGAAGACCGCCCCTGAACAGGCAGCCTTCACGTGGACATGAGCATCGAGGCGAATCCCCGTCAGGCGGTCGCGGCCAGCGATGCATAGGGCGTGTCGGCGGTGCTGACCTCCACCACGATCTGCGCGTCCCGCACGAGTGCGGTGAACGAGTCCCCGTCCGTCCAGTGCTGGCTGATCGGCAGCTTGACGCGCTCCTCGATGGTGCGCTTCAGGAACCGCGCGCCGTACGGCAGGCTGTAGCCGTCGTGCACCAGCTGCTCGAGCGCCTCCGGCGTGACGGTCAGTGCCCGGCGGCTCTTGGTGAGCGCCCGCTGGATCTTGTGCACCTGATGCTGCGCGATCTTCCGCACCTCGTCGCGCGTCAGCGGCTGGAAGAGCACGACTTCGTCGATGCGGTTGCGGAACTCCGGCGTGAACCGGCGCTCGACTTCGCGCAGGATCTCCCCGCGGATCTGATCGACGCCCACCTGCTTGGACAGGAACCCCAGCGGGTTCGTCAGCTTGCGGAAGAACTCGGACCCGATGTTCGACGTCATGATGACGATCGCATCGCTCAGATAGACGCGTTTGCCGCGCCCGTCGGTAATCCAGCCCTCGTCGAACGCCTGGAGGAACAGGTTCAGCATGCTGGGGCTGGCCTTCTCGACCTCGTCCAGCAGGACGACCGAGTAGGGGTTGTCCTTCAACTGGTTGGTCAGCACGCCCCCGCGCTCCGACCCGACAATGCCCCGTGGCATCCCGATTAGCTTGTCCACGGCCACCGCGCCGTCCTGGTACTCCGACATGTCGACGCGGATCATCTTCTTCTCGTCGCCGAAGAGGAACTCCGCCACCGACTTGGCGAGCTCCGTCTTCCCGACGCCGGTCGGGCCGAGGAACAGGAGCACGCCGTCGGGCCGATCGTAGCCGTCCTTCAGCGGCCCCTTGTTCAGCACGAGCCGGCGGCAGACTGCATTGATCGCGTCGCGCTGTCCGACGACGCGCTGCCCCAGCCGGTCCTCGATGTCGCGGAAGCGATTCGTCACCTCGCGAAACACCATGTCCTCGGGAATGCGTGCGACCTTCGAGATGACGTTCACCACGTCGCTCCCGGTCACCTCCCACCGCCGCCCGATCTCGGCGCGCACGGCGGCCGTGTCCAGCCATCCGATCACCTTGTCGGGCAGCTGGAGGTGCCGCATGTAGCGGGAGGACATCTCGAGGGCCGTATCGATCGCGTCGTCCTGGATGCGCACCGAGTAGTTGCGCTCGAGGCGCGGCCGGAGGTTGTAGAGGATCGTGCGCGTCTGCTCGATGGTCGGCTCGTCCACCTGGACGGTCCTGAACCGCCGGGCCAGCGCTTCGTCCTCCTGGATGAATTCCTTGTATTCGCTGAGCGTCGTCGCGCCAATGATGCGCACCTCGCCGCGCGCGAGCACGGACTTGAAGACGTTGGCGGCGTCCGACGGCGCTCCGAGCGCCGAACCGGCGCCGATCATCGTGTGCACCTCGTCGATGAACAGAATCAGGCTCGGCCGCTCCTTGATCTCCCGGATCACGTTCTGAATCCGGTCCTCGAACATGCCCCGCAGCATGGTGCCGGCGACCATGGTGTTCATCTGCAGATTGACGATCTGGCAGTCGCGCAGCCGCACCGGCACGCGATCGGGCTCGAACTCGATCCGTCGCGCCAGCCCTTCGGCGATGGCGGTCTTGCCGACACCGGGCTCCCCGAGGAGCAGCACGGAATTCGCGCGCTCGCGATGGCAGAGGACCTCGAGGACCTGATTCATCTCGGCGTCGCGCCCATACACCGGCGGGATGCGGTCCTGCCGGGCCAGCTGGTTCAGGTTGGTGGCGAAATGCTTCAGGAAAGGAGGCAGCTCGAACCGCTTCTTGAGCCGCTCCTCCCGCAGCTCGTAGTCGCGCATGCGCGACGCCAGACGCGAGACGATGGCGTCCGGCTCGATGCCGTGGCGGCGAATGATGGAGACGGGAATCCCCTGCGTCTCCTCGAAGATGGCCGAGAAGAGGTCCGTTGCCTCGACCGTGTGGCGTCCCGACCGGCTGGCGTTCAGGAGCGCCAGCTTGAAGAGCAGCTTGGTCGACGGCGCGACGCGCAGCTCCCGTCCGGTCACGCTGGGCAGCAGGCGGAGGTGCTCCTCGAGGGCCTGCAGGATTTCGTGCGGGTTGAGGTTCAGATCCCGCATCACCTGCCCGAACATGTCCCACTCCACCTGGGCGAACGCCATGCAAACATGCTCGTTCGTCAGGAGCGCGTGATCACGGCGGCGCGCCTCGTCGAGCGCCCGGTCGACGACTCGCTCCGCTGAGTCAGCCAGTTTGTTCTGCGGGATGTCGAAATCCTCCACGGCCGCCTCCTCGCATGCCCGGCATCGCCGGGCGATGTGCTGTCAATCGGGCAGCAAGAGGCAGGCCAGAACCAGAGGCGCTCTGATGCGTCCACTAACTGCTTGAATGTGTGAGGTTAACGCGGAGTGTGGAGTGGGCGACACAGCCGCGCCCGGCAGCGGATGGCCTGCCGTCGAGCATTCCTATCACCCACAGGTAGGCGCGGCGTTCTTACCGGAGGCCCTGGAGCAGCGCCTGCACGCGCTTCTCGGTCGGGGGATGCGTGCTGAAGAGGGACATCAGTCCGACGCCGGAGAACGGCTTCACGATGAACATGTGGGCCGTGGCCGGGTTGGCGTCGAGCGGCGCGCGCTTCGCGATCGCCTCGATCTTCCGCAACGCGTCGGCGAGGGCGTACGGGTTGCCCGTGATGCGGGCGGCGCCGGCGTCGGCGGCGTACTCGCGCGAGCGGGAGATGGCCATCTGGATGAGCATCGCGGCAATCGGCGCCAGGAACATCATCGCCAGGAGTGCAATCGGGTTGCTCTGCCCGTCGCGGTCGTCGCGACCGCCGGCGAACAGCCCGGCATACATCGCGATGCGCGCCGTCATCATGATCGCGGCGGCGATCGTCGCGGCGACGGAGCTGATGAGGATGTCGCGGTGCTTCACGTGCGCCAGCTCGTGGGCGATGACGCCCTCAAGCTCGTGCGGGGCGAGCACCTCCATGATCCCCTGCGTCGCGGCCACGGCCGCGTGCTGGGGATTGCGGCCGGTCGCGAACGCGTTCGGCGAACGGTCGGGGATGATGTAGACCTTGGGCCTCGGCAGGTTCGCCTGGCGTGCGAGTCGCTCCGTCATCTGATAGAGCGCATGCGACGGACCGACCTCCTGGGCGCGGTACATGCGCAGCACGATCTTGTCGGAGAACCAGTAGGAGCCCAGATTCATCACCGCGGCGAACGCGAACGCCACCATGAGCCCCTGCGCGCCCCCGAGCAGATCCCCGATCATGAGCAACATGCCGCTCAGCGCACCGAGGAGCAATGCTGTCTTCACGCCGTTTCCCATACGTGTATCTTACCTGAATTGCCGACGTGCTGGCGTCGGCGCGCAAACCCGCTGGTGGCCTGCTGCACCACCTGCCGCGCGCTCGCCGGTCCGGTGTAGACCAAACACGCGGCGCGGGCACCGTATTCCCTCGGGGACGCGGTGCACGGCGCGTCGGCGCACGGCGAGGCGACGCTATAATCACCGGATGAGAGGGAGGGCACTCGGGGCCGCGCTCCTGCTGGTGGTTGCGGCCGCTGCCGCGGCGCCGGCACAGACGCCGCAGCCGTTTCCGCGGCCCGGAGGGCCTGCGCGTCCACGACCGGCACCCCCGCCAGCCGCTCCTACCGATCCGCCACCGGTTCCAAGCGAGCGTCCCGCGACGCCCGCGCAATCCGGCGTCCCGACGGAAGACACCCTCGGCATGCCGATCTACCCCGGGGCGCAGTACCTGGCGTCGTACGACGCGGGCCGCGGCCAGCGGTACTACCTGTTCGGCACGAATGTCGAGTTCGCCCAGATCGTGGGCTACTACCGGACGGTCCTGAAGAATCGCGGCAGTCTCGTGTACGAGCAGCCGCCCATCCACATGTTCGACGTGGGACGTTATCGCGAAGACGCGGTCGCGTTTCCGCCCGGGATCGCGGTGAAGGATTACGCGTGGGAAGGGTCCGAAGGCTACCTGCACGTGACGCCGGACGCGGCCCCGGCGCGGTTCAGAACCATCATTCAGATCGTGCCGCCGCCTCCCGGCGTCACCGGGCGGTGAGACGCCTCGAGCGCTGGTCAGCTCTCGAGCGGAAGAGGCGGCGTCGCGGGCCGGCCGACCGTCAGCGCGCCTCAGCGCCCGCCGTGGCGACCTCGTGATCCTGCTCGACCTGGCCGCCCGAGACGCCAATCGCGCCGATGATGGTGCCGTTGCCGTCCTTGATGGGCAGCCCGCCGGGGAACGTGATCAGGCCGCCGTTCGAGTGTTCGATCGCGTACAGATCCTTGCCGGGCTGCGAGAGCTTGCCGAGGTCGCCGGTCGGCATGTCGAAGAACCGCGCGGTCCGCGCCTTGCGGACGGCGATATCGATCGAGCCGAGCCACGCGCCGTCCATCCGGTGGAACGCCTTCAGATTCGCGCCCGCGTCGACGACGGCGATGTTCATCTTGACGCCGAGCTTCTCCGCGCGGCGCACGGCGGCGTCGAGCGCCGTCCGGGCGCGATCCAGCGTGATGTCACTCATGGCTGCCACTGCTACTCGTCCTTGACGTAGATCGCGCCGCCGCGCGCGCGAAACTCCCGCGCCTTGTCCGCCATGCCGTCGGCGGCCATGGCGCGCACCTGCTGCGTCAGCTCCATCGAGCAGAACTTCGGGCCGCACATCGAACAGAAGTGCGCCACCTTCGCCCCCTGCGCCGGGAGCGTCGCATCGTGGTACGCGCGTGCGGTGACCGGATCCAGTGCGAGGTTGAACTGATCCTCCCATCGGAACTCGAATCGTGCCTTCGAGAGCGCGTCGTCCCAGGCCTGGGCGCACGGATGTCCTTTCGCCAGATCGGCCGCATGCGCCGCGATCTTGTAGGCGACGACGCCTGTTTTCACGTCGTGGCGATCCGGCAGGCCGAGATGCTCCTTGGGCGTCACGTAGCAGAGCATCGCCGTGCCGTACCACGCGATCTGGGCGGCGCCGATGGCCGAGGTGATGTGATCGTATCCGGGCGCGATGTCGGTCGTCAGCGGCCCGAGCGTGTAGAACGGCGCCTCGTGGCACCACTCGAGCTGCTTCTCCATGTTCTCCCTGACGAGATGCATCGGCACGTGGCCGGGCCCCTCGTTCATCACCTGCACGTCGTGCTCCCACGCGAGGCGCGTCAGCTCCCCCTGCGTCCGGAGCTCGGCGAACTGCGCCTCGTCGTTGGCGTCGGCAATGGAGCCCGGGCGCAGCCCGTCGCCGAGCGAGAACGAGATGTCGTAGGCGCACATGATCTCGCAGATCTCGCGGAAGTGGGTATAGGTGAAGTTCTCCTGGTGATGCGCGAGGCACCACCGCGCCATGATCGACCCGCCGCGCGAGACGATGCCCGTCACGCGCCGCGCGGTGAGGGGGATGTAGCGAAGCAGCACGCCCGCGTGGACGGTGAAGTAGTCGACCCCCTGCTCGGCCTGCTCGATGAGCGTGTCACGGTAGATCTCCCACGTGAGATCCTCGGGTCGTCCGCCGGCCTTCTCGAGCGCCTGGTAGATTGGCACGGTGCCGATCGGCACGGGCGCGTTCCGCAGGATCCATTCCCGGGTCTCGTGGATATCGCGTCCCGTGGAGAGATCCATCACCGTGTCGGCGCCCCACAGGGTCGCCCACTTCAGCTTCTCCACCTCCTCGTCGATCGAGGACGTGACCGCCGAATTGCCGATGTTGGCGTTCACCTTCACGGCGAAGTGCCGGCCGATGATCATCGGCTCGAGCTCGAGGTGGTTGATGTTGGCGGGGATGATGGCGCGTCCCCGTGCGACCTCGGCACGGACGAACTCGGCGTCGAAGCCCTCCCGAATCGCGACGAACTCCATCTCGGGCGTCACGATGCCCTGCCGCGCATAGTGGAGCTGGGTGACGGGAGCGTGGCCGCGCCGCTGCGCCACCCACGGCTCGCGCAGCCGCGGGAGGCCGTCCGTGACGGTGACGTCGAGCGGCCCGCGCGTGTCGTACACGCGCAGCGATTCGCCGTTACTGAGGGCAATCTCCCGCATGGGCACGCGCACGTCGCCGTGCTCCACGTAGATCTTCCGGGAGCCGGGAAAGGCGTCGGTGAAGTCGGCGGCCGTCAGCGGAGGCAGGCTCGTGGGCATCCACGGATCCTAGCAGGATTGCGGCGACAGGATCAGCGGCTGCCGCGCGCGGCGGCGCGCCCGGCGGGCTGTCCGCTGAGCCGCTCGAGGACCACGGCGGCGCGTGCCAGGACGTGGCGATCGCGCGCAGAGAGCGCACGGAGCGCCCGTGCCAGGGCGGCCACCCGCCGGGCGCGTCCCTCGGCCATCAGCGCCTGCCCGCGTGGGGTCGCGCGCACCAGAACGGCCCGCGCGTCGGCGGGATCCCGCTCGCGCACCACGAGCCCGGCACGCTCGAGCGCAGCCACGATCGTCGTCATCGTGGGGACGCGGACCTGCTCGGCGTCGGCGAGGGACGAAATGCGCAAGGGTCCGCTGAAGACCACGACCGACAGCGCGCAGAGCCGCGCGGGCCCGAGACCCGCCGCCGCGTCCTGCCGCCGCACGCGGCGCAACAGATGGAGCGACGCGGAATGGAGGCGGTCGGCGAGCTGTTCGAGCGTGTCGGGCGTACAACTTGCGCGGGGCACGTGGTCCACTTTATATTAGTTAGCCTTACTAACTATCTTGTCAGGAGGGCGCATGTCCGACTCAGGTTCCGCCATTCTCGACGCGCTCTACCAGCGCCAGCCGGACCGCGCCGCCGAGCTCGCCGCGGCGGCGGCCGCGCTGACGGTCTGGGAGGCGGCGGCGCTCGGGCGAGACGAGGAGCTCGGCCGCCTGCTGGCCGCCGATCCGGCACTCGCAGACGCGCCGGCGCCAGACGGTCATACACCGCTCGGTCTGGCGGCGTACTTTGCACCCAGGGCGACAGCGGCCGTGCTGCTCGCGCACGGCGCCCGCGTCAGCACCGCGGCCCGCAACACCATGCAGGTGCAGCCGCTGCATGCGGCGGTGGCCGCGGGAAACGCCGGCACCGTCACGCTCCTGCTCGAGCACGACGCCGACGTCAACGCGCGCCAGCAGGCAGGCTACACCCCCTTGATGGGCGCCGCGGCCGCCGGCCGCGCCGACCTCATCGACCTGCTCCTCGCCCGCGGCGCCGACCGCTCGGCAGCGAGCGACGACGGGTCGACGGCCGCGACGATGGCGCGCGCGCGCGGCCATCACGCCGTCGCGGACCGGCTCGATCGCCTGATGGGCACAACGTGACGCGGTCGCCAGACAAGGCGCCCGAGCCGGGCGCATTCTCGCGCGCGACCGCGCGGGGATCGCCGGACGAGTGCGTCGCCCGCGGCTCTGTCCTCAGGCGACCCGGCGCAGAATGAAGCATTTCAGGTAGTAGGTCTCCGGCACGGTCAGCAGCACCGGATGATCCCGGCCCTGCATGCGCTTCTCGACGACCGTCACGTCGACGCGCGCGTCGCGCGCCGCATCGGCCACCACGCCGGCAAACGCCGACTCGCTCACGTTGTAGGAGCAGCTGCACGTCACGAGGACACCGCCGGGTACCAGGAGCTTCAAGGCGCGCAGGTTGATTTCCTTGTAGCCGGCGAGCGCCTTGGGCACCGCTCCCTTGTTGCGCGCGAAGGCCGGCGGATCCAGCACGATCGTGTCGAACCGCTCACCGCGCCGCTCGAGCTCCCGCAGCTCGTCGAACACGTTCATCGTCCTGGCGACCACGTGAATCAGCCCGTTGCGTGCTGCGTTGTGCCGGATCCGTGCGACGGCCGCATCGGAGATGTCCACGGCGATCACCTCGTCGCACGCCGGCGCCAGCGCCAGGGCGAAGCCGCCGTTGTAGCTGAAGGCATCGAGCAGCCGTCCGCGCGCATAGCCGGCAGCGGCGGCGCGGTTCTCCCGCTGATCGAGGAAGAGCCCGGTCTTCTGTCCGCGGTACAGGTCGACCTCGTAGTGCACGCGTCCTTCGCGGACCTCCACCATCGCGGGTACGGTCCCGTGAAGCACCTCGACGCGCAGGTCGAGCCCTTCGAGCTGGCGGACGCGCGGATCGTTTCGCGCCAGGATGCCCGCCGGCGACGCCAGGTCGGCGAGCAGCCGTGTGATGTCGGGAAGCAGCCGATCGATCCCCTGCGAGAGGGCCTGCACCACGAGATAGTCGCCGTACCGATCGACGACGAGGGACGGGAGCAGGTCCCCTTCGCCGTGCACGACCCGGTAGGCGTCGGCATCAATCGCGAGCTCCGCGCGGAACGCGAGCGCCTGCGCCAGCCGGACGCGCCAGAAGGACAGATCCGGGGCCTCCCCGGTGCGGGTCAGCATCCGCAGTGCGATTTCCGATCGATCGCTGTAGAGCGCGAAGCCCGCGGAACGCCCCCGGCTGTCGACGACGCGCACGGTGGTGCCGCCCGGCGCCGCCACGTCTCCGACATCCGATCGGTAGATCCATGGATGGCCGTCGCGAAGGCGCTCCTCGCCGCGCCGGCTGATGGTCACCGCGGGTTCCATGGTCGGTCGGGCCCTGCTGTCTCCTTGCAGGTATAATTCCACAATCATGCGCATCGCGATCGGCGCGGATCATGCCGGTTTCTCGCTCAAGCAGCATCTCGCGGGCACCCTGGCCGGCCTGAGCCACGATGTCGAGGACCTCGGCACCCACACCACCGAGCCGGTGGACTACCCCGAGGTCTGCGCCCGCGTGGCGCAGGCCGTGGTCGAGGGGCGCGCCGAGCGTGGCATCATCGTGGGGGGAAGCGGCCAGGGGGAACAGATCGCGGCCAACAAGATCGCGGGGATCCGGGCCGCGTTGTGCAACGATCTCTACACTGCGCGCATGTCCCGCGCCCACAACGACGCCAACATCCTGACACTCGGCGCACGCGTGGTCGCGGCTGGCCTGGCGGACGAGATCGTGACGCTCTGGCTGCAGACGTCCTTCGAAGGCGGCCGACACCAGCGGCGCCTGGAACAGATCGCCGCGCTGGAGCGCCAGCACACGGGTCAACCTGCGCTGGGCCTGAAACCATGATGCTGAGCCCTCGCACGTAGCACGTAGCTGCCGATCTCTACACCATGCCATCTTCTTCCTCTCCCACCCTGCCGGCCCGCTGGCGCTCACTGACTGACACCGACCCCGAGATCGCGCGGGCGATCCGGGACGAGGTGGAACGCCAGGAGTCCGGCCTGGAGCTGATCGCCTCCGAGAACTTCGTCAGCCAGGCCGTGCTGCAGGCGGCAGGCTCCGTGCTGACAAACAAATACGCGGAAGGATATCCGGGGAAGCGCTACTACGGCGGCTGCGAGTTCGTGGACGTCGCCGAGTCGCTGGCGATCGCCCGCGCGACAGAGCTGTTCGGCGCCGATCACGCCAACGTGCAGCCGCACTCGGGCGCACAGGCGAACATGGCGGTCTACCTGACGCTGCTTCAGCCCGGCGACACCGTGCTCGGCATGAACCTCGCGCACGGCGGCCACCTCACGCACGGCCATCCGCTCAACTTCTCGGGCAAGCTGTACCAGATCGTCCCGTACGGCGTCCGGCGAGACGACGAGCGGATCGATTACGAGGCGCTCGAACGGCTGGCGCGCGAACACCGGCCCAGGATGCTCATCGTGGGGGCGAGCGCGTACCCACGGGTCATCGATTTCGAGCGCATCGGCCTGGTTGGCCGCGAGATCGGGGCGCCGGTGGTGACCGACATGG
>Ga0299913_10001261_pt1 | contig 18408 bp, 16 predicted proteins | sample RVTome_9_FD_201360 | JGI IMG/M metagenome (GOLD analysis project Ga0299913, IMG submission 201360) | Soil microbial communities from uranium-contaminated site in the Upper Colorado River Basin, Wyoming, United States - RVT155D38 (version 2) ... | reverse complement strand
GCGGTTGTGGCGCTCGTCGGCGTGCGTGACGTTGTGATCGAGGTTTATTTCATCCTGCGCAACCTCAACGACCTGACCGACGAGCCGGCTTACCTGCTCGGCGTCCTGATCTGGATCGTCGGCATCGCACTCGTCGCCTGGGGCGGCTGGCTGCTGTGGAGGAACCGCGCCGCCACCTGAGCTCGGGTACTCACGATCGCAGGGCGGCGCGCCGTGGCAACACGGCGCGCCGCACCTTTCCGCTGCCCCTCAAGTACCGACTTCGACGGCCTTATGGTCGGGATCACTGTGGGGCCGGCCGATCGGTTATGATTTACCGACCACCGAGCCACGCCGCAGGTCTGAGCATCAAACCCTCGCTCCCGCGGCCCGGTTGGATCATCGCTCCGACGCAGGTTAAGAAGCGTCGTAGAGCTCAGTCACTGGCCCACCCATCCGATTCGATGCGTGAGGCCCGAGAACCACAGAAGGCATACATGCAAGCCCGCACTCAACACACCAATGTCGGCCAGCCCGCTTCGGCTCGCCGGCGGATCCGGCGCACCAGCGCCGGGAATCGACTCTTCTGCACCACCAACGGATGCGCCACGCTCCTCCAGCCCGACGCTGGCGGGACGAGCGCGACGTGCCCCATCTGCGGCGCACGCCGGACGTTGCACTGAGCGGCCCATCACAATCGGCCTGATGACGGCCGATTCGACCCACGCACCACCCGTGAGCGCGACCTCGGTCGTCGTCCACGATGACCCTGCTGCGTGGGACAGGCTCGCCGCCGGTCTTGGCGCCCAGCCCTTCCAGGCCTGGGCGTGGGGCGACCTAAAATCCCGCTTCGGCTGGCAGCCGCGCCGACTTTCGGCCGCCGACGGCAGATCGGCGGCGCAGCTGCTGGTCCGCCCGTACCGCGGCCTCGCCGTGGCCTACGTGCCGCGCGGCCCGGTCGTGGCCGACGGCGGCCCCCCTGACCAGCAGCTGCTCGAACAGCTGGTGCAACTCGCACGTTCACGCCGCGCAGCGTTCCTGCGCCTCGAGCCCGACGTGCTCGAAGACGACCCGCGCGCCCCCGAATGGGAGACTGTCCTGCGCGAGGCCGGCTTCAGGCCCGCCCAGCGCACGCTGCAGCCCCGCTCAACGATCCGTCTCGACCTGCGGCCCGCGCCGGAGGCACTGCTGAGCAGCCTTTCCAAGGGCCATCGCGCCGATCTGCGGCGCGCCGAGCGCGACGGCGTGACGGTGCGCACCGGAACGACCGAGCAGGATGTCGACCTGCTGCACGACATGCTGCGGGCCACCCAGGCGCGCAAATCGTTCAGCTTCCACAGCGCCGCCTACTACCGCGTGCTGTGGCGATCGTTCGGTGATGCCGCGCGGCTGTTGGTGGCCGAGCACGACGGCCTGCCCGTCGCCGCCTCCCTGGTTCTAGCCTGGGGGGCCCATGGCACGTACCTCGCGGCGGGCTCGAGCGCGGCCGGTCTCGAGCGACGTGCCGCGCACCTGCTGCAGTGGCAGGCCATCCGCTGGGCGCGTGAGCGCGGCGCCCGGACGTGGGACATGTGGGGCATCGCCGACGCGCGCGGCCGCTATGAGCTTGCCCTTGCCCGTGGTGCCGAGCGCGGGTCGTCCGAGATGGCGCGACTCGAAGCGGAAGCGCAGCGCGACCCGCTGGACGGCGTCTATCGCTTCAAGAAAGGCTGGGGCGGCGAGGTCGTGCGCACCGTGCCCGCCTATGACCGGGTCTTCGTTGCGCCCGCTTATTGGTATTGGCAATGGAGGCGCGGCGAGGCATGAACCCCGTCCGTGGCGCATACTCGAACCGAGACCGCACAAGATTCAAGATCCGTTCAACGGGCCGACCGGCGTGACGCCCACCTGGGAGAGCAACTCTTGCCATTCAAACGCTTCGGGCTGAGTCCCGAGATCCTGCGCGCAGTGACCGAGCAGGGCTACGAGATTCCGACCCCCATCCAGCAGCAGGCCATCCCGTATGTGCTCGAGGGACGCGACCTGATGGGCCGCGCCCAGACCGGCACCGGCAAGACGGCGGCTTTCGCGCTGCCCATGCTCGAGCGCCTCAAGGCGCACGCGAACACCAGCTTTTCGCCCGCTCGCCACCCCGTGCGCGCGCTGATAATCACGCCCACGCGCGAACTGGCAGTACAAGTCGGCGACAGCTTCCGAACTTACGGCCGGCACGTGCCGCTGCGCTACGCGGTCGTGTACGGCGGCGTGCCCATCGAGCCGCAGACGAAGGAGCTGCTCGCGGGCGTCGAGATCCTGGTGGCCACGCCGGGCCGGCTGCTCGACCACGTTGGCCAGCGCACGGTCAACCTGACTCAGGTCGACATCCTCGTCCTCGATGAGGCCGACCGAATGCTCGACATGGGCTTCCTGCCCGACATCCGCAGGATCGTGGCGCTGCTGCCCGAGCGACGACAGACGCTGCTCTGGTCGGCCACCTTCTCGAGCGAGATTCGCAGTCTGGCCAAGTCGCTCATGAAAGAGCCCGTCTCGGTCGACATCGAGCCGCAGATGACATCTGCCGTATCGGTCGAGCAGGTCGTCTACCTGGTCGACAGCGCGCGCAAGCGCGAGCTGTTGGCGGAGCTGGTGCGCAAGCGCAACCTGACCCAGGTGCTGGTCTTCACGCGCACCAAGCTACAGGCCGGGCGACTGGCCTCGCAGCTCGATCGCGACGGCGTCGACGCGGTGGCCATCCACGGCGATCGCACGCAGCCCGAGCGTGAGCGCGCGCTTGCCGGGTTCAAGGCGGGCACTCTGCGCGTGCTGGTTGCCACGGACGTGGCCGCGCGCGGACTGGACATCGAATCGCTGCCGCTCGTCGTCAACTACGAGCTGCCCCACACCGCGCACGACTACGTCCACCGCATCGGCCGTACGGGACGCGCCGGCCTGACCGGTCGCGCGATCTCTCTCGTCGCGCCCGAGGAGGAGGACTACCTGCGCGCCGTCAACCGGCTCCTGAAGCGCGACCTGCCGGTCAAGGTGGTTCGCGGCTTCGAGCCCAGCGGCGCGCCGGAGCGCGCCACGCGCGACGTCAGGGGCCGGGCGGGGGCTCGCTCGTCGGGGGGGCGTCGGCCGCCGGCCGGTGGCGCTCCGCGTTCGAATCCCAACCGCGCCGGGAGCTCGGCCACAGTCGCGCAGCGATGATCAGCACGCCGGCCGCGATCAGGGCCACTGGCAGCGCCTGACGCCCAAGCCCGGCGAACCCACGTCCTCCGCCGATGTTGAGCATGCCCTCGAAAAAGGCGAAGCCGACCAGGAACAGGATCAGGCCGACCGCCAGCGCTCCCAGCCCGGCGCGCGCGATGTCGCCACGTCCGTGGAGCAGCGACCAGATGACCATCGCCGCGCCGACCGATGTCGGAGCGACCAGGGTCCAGGCATAGGCCCAACTGGCGTAGTGGCCGTAGGCTGACTGGTAGGCGAGCAGGAGGCCCACCGTCGTGACGATAGCACCGGCGCTGGCCAGGCTGACCCCCGGCGCCGCGGGCAGGGTGAGACCGACCACAAGCAGCACCATGCCGGGCGCGATGATGAACAGCGGCCAGCCAACGTTGCCCAGGTCGAAGGGCAGCTGGTAGCCGAACGACTGGACGGCCAGGAACAGCACGCCGACACCGATCAGCAGCAGTCCGATCACCACGACAGATACGCGCGACCAACGATCTTCGCGTTCTTGCATCACTCACCTCACCTGGCCGGCCAGTGTGTACACGCGGTCTATAGCATCCTTGCCCTTATGTCCCTGCCCATCGAAGACTACGCGCTGATCGGCGATACGCAGACAGCCGCCCTGGTGGGCATCGACGGCTCGATCGACTGGCTGTGCCTGCCGCGCTTCGATTCTGGGGCCAGCTTCGCGGCGCTTCTGGGCGATCGCGACAACGGCCGCTGGCTGCTGCGGCCCAAGGGCGCCGAACGCGCCACCCAGCGTCGCTACGTCGACCACGCGCTGGTGCTGGAGACCGACTGGGAGATAGGCGACGCGCTCGTGCGCGTGATTGATTTCATGCCCCCACGTGCCGAGTCCGAGCAGCCCGACGTCATCAGACTCGTCCACGGGCTGCGTGGCCGGGTGGACATGGAGATGGACCTCGCGCTGCGCTTCGATTACGGCCGCCTGACGCCCTGGGGCCGCCGGCTGGGCGGCGACGTGTGCTTCGTGGCCGGTCCGGACCAGGTCTGCCTGCGCACCGACGTGACCGTCGTCGGTGAGGGCCTGAGTACGGTCGCCGACTTCTCCGTTGCGGAGGGTGAGTACGTCTCTTTCGTCCTCTCCTGGAACCCCTCGCATCGGGCCCCACACGAGCCGCCCCACGCCGGAGGCGCCCTCGAATCGACCCTCGATTGGTGGCGATCGTGGTCCGGCCGGCTGCGCTACGAGGGCAAGTGGAAGGAGGACGTGCGCCGCTCGTTGCTGGTCCTGAAGGCGCTGACTTATGCGCCGACGGGCGGCATCGTCGCCGCCCCGACCACATCGTTGCCGGAACGGATCGGCGGCGTGCGCAACTGGGACTATCGCTACTGCTGGCTGCGCGACGCAGCTTTCACCTTGTGGGCGCTCAACCTAGGCGGCTACACCGACGAGGCACGCGCCTGGCGCAACTGGCTCTTGCGCGCGGTCGCCGGCAACCCCGACCAACTGCAGGTGCTCTACAGCGTCTCCGGTGAGAGCCGCCTGTCGGAGATGGAGCTGGGCTGGCTGGCGGGCTACGAAGACTCGCAGCCGGTGCGGCTGGGCAATGCCGCGGTCGACCAGTTCCAGCTCGACGTATATGGCGAGACACTCGACGCGCTGCACCTGGCGCGCGTTTTCGGTATCGAGTCCGACCAGACGTCATGGTCGCTCGAGCGGCACCTGGTCGAGTTCGTGGTCGATAACTGGCGCGAACCCGACGACGGCATTTGGGAGATGCGCTCCCCGCGCCGCCACTTCACGCATTCCAAGGTGCTCGCCTGGGTGGCTCTCGATCGCGCCGTACGGGCTGTCGAGAAGTCTGGGCTCGAAGGACCGGTCGAGCGCTGGCGCGGAGTGCGGCAGGAGATCCACGACGACGTGTGCGCCAACGGCTACGACAGCGAGCGCAACACCTTCACCCAGTCATACGGCTCGAGCGCGCTTGATGCCAGCCTGCTGATGATTCCGCTCGTCCACTTCCTGCCCGCCACCGACCCGCGCATGCGCGGCACGGTGGCCGCGATTCGCAGCGAGCTGATGGACGACGGCTTCGTCATGCGCTACCGGACCGACAAGACCGATGACGGGCTGCCCGCCGGGGAGGGAACCTTCCTGGCGTGCACCTTCTGGCTGGTCGATAACCTGGCCCTGGTCGGCGAGCTCGACGAAGCGACGGCGATCTTCGAGCGCCTCCTGGCCGTGCGCAACGACGTCGGGCTGCTGGCCGAGCAATGGGATCCTGTGTCGAGGCGCCAGCTGGGCAACTACCCGCAGGCGCTGACGCATGTCGGGCTGGTGAACTCGGCCTACAACCTCGATCGCGCGCGGCAAGCGCGGGCCCGGGCAATGCGCACCGCGTAGCGGCGTCGCTCAGATCCCCGAAGCGCTCCGCGACAGGCGCGCCAGGCGCGCCTCGAGGTGCCGTCGCACGCGCGGCCACTCCTCCTCGATCACGCTGAAGTAGGTCGAGTGGCGGCGTCGGCCGGAGTCGGTGACCATGTGGTTGCGGAAGGTCCCTTCCTCGACCGCGCCGATGCCGGCCAGCGCAGTGCGCGACTTCTCGTTGAGCGAATCCGTCTTGAACTCGACGCGCAATGCGCCCAGCGAGGTGAACGCGTGGGCGAGCATCAGCAGCTTGGCCTCGGTGTTGAGCGCCGTTCGCTGCCACGGAGCGGCCAGCCACGTGTAGCCGATCTCGAGCCGCCGGTGATGCGCGTCGATCGACAGGAAGCGCGTGCTGCCCACGATCCGGCCCGACGAACGTTCGACCGTAGCAAAAGGCATCTCGCGCCCCTCCTCCGCCGCGGCCAGGGTGGCCTCCACGTAGGCGCGCATGTCGCCCGGCGTTTGGATAACCGACAGCGTCCAGCGCCACAGCTCGCGATCGAGGCCAATGTCGATCAGCCCGGCGATGTGCCAGGGCGACAGCGGCTCGAGACGAACGACAGATCCCTCGAGCACGACTGGTTCCACCCATCGCCGGCCGCTCATCGCCTCAGCGCTGGGCGAAGGCGCGTACCTTGATCGTGCGGTCAAGGTCGTCGGCGACCTCGGCCAGCTGGCGGGAGAGTGTCGGCAGAGAGCCGTTCAGATCCGACAACAGTCGGCGCGAACGATCGAGGACCTCCGGCTCGGCGCGATAGGCCGGGTAGAGGGCGAGCAGGTAAGAGCGCGCGAAGGGATGGTCACGCGTGGCGAAGACGTCGCGCACGTGCTCGAAGAAGCGCCCTACATAGGGGTCGAGCAGCGGCTTCTGCTGCGGCCAGAAGAAGCCCTGCATGGCCGCCCGCGTGAGGTGGAACGAGCCATAGCCAGGGCCGTGGATGCGCTGCCAGGCCTCCTCCTTGGCCGCCGGCGTCGGCCGTGCCGCCTCCGCCTTCAGCAGCGCCCGGCGGCCGCGGTCGGACGGATCGCGGCCCCCCTCGCGCTCGAGCAGATCGTCTGCCGCGGGCAGCCCGAAGGCAACCGCCTTGACCGCGATCGCCCAGCGCATCTCCTGGTCGAACGTGAAGCCGCCGATGCGCCCGCCGTCGTCGGTCAGGGCGATCAGGCGCTCGACGTCGGCCGGGTCGGTGGCGACGCTGATGGCCGAACGCGCCAGCAGGATCTGGCGGTCGCCACCTTCGGCGCCGGCCAGGGTATCGAGCGCGAACTCGAACCACTGGTGGGATTCCGCTTCACGCGTCGACTCGGGAATGTAGCGCGCGACGGCAAGCGCCGAGCGCTCCAGGACCATGTCGAGGATGTTGATGTCGGGCTCGGCCGCCAGGCTGGCGCGGGCAATGGCGAGGTACTCGGTCGAGCGCAGCTGGCGGTCGCGGACCATCTCCCACATCGACATCCAGAGCAGCTCGCGCAGCAGCGCGTCGTCGACCCGATCGAGCCGCCCGCGCACGTACTCGAGTGACGCGGCGTCGAGGCCGATCTTGGCGTAGGCATGGTCGCCGTGATTGGGAAAAACCAGGTCGGGCGCCGCGCCGCCGACCGCCGCGGCGATCTCCGTCCGCGGCCCATCGATCCAGGCGCCCAGCGAATCGACCTGCAGGCGGCCGTCGACCTCGTGGCCCAAGGCGATCTCGATCGCGTGCGGACGCAGCGTGGGATGCTCGGCCGGTGCAGTCTGCTCGATCGCCATCGCGGTCAGCCGCTGGCCGTCGCCCTGCCAGCGCGCCGAGAGTGTGTTGACCGACGCCGTGCGCAACCACAGCCGTGCCCACTCGCCGAGCGAGTTGCCGCCGGCCTCCTCAAGGCAGGCCAGGAAGTCGACCAGCGTGGCATTGCCCCAGCCGTGGCGGCGGAAGTAGAGCCGTATGCCGTCCCGGAACGCGTCGCGGCCGACGTACTTTGCGAGCTGCTTGAGGACTGACGCGCCCTTCCCGTAGGTGATGCCGTCGAAGTTCAGGAAGGCAATCTCGGTGTCCGCGGCGGCACCGGCAATAGGATGCGTCGTCGGCAGCTGGTCTTGCTGGTAGGCCCAGCGCTTGATGTCGTAGTTGAAGACCTTCCAGGCGTTGGTGTAGCGCGTCGCCTCGGTCAGCCCGACATACGAGATGTAGGTTGCGAAGCTCTCATTCAGCCACAGGTCGTCCCACCAGCGCATCGTGACCAGATTGCCGAACCACATGTGGGCCAGCTCGTGCAGGAACGTCTCGGCACGGTCGAGGCGCTGGTTCTCGGTCGAGGGATCGCGGAAGAGGTGGGCCTCGTTGTAGGTCACGCAGCCGACGTTCTCCATGGCGCCCGAGTTGTACTCGGGCACGAAGACCTGGTCGTACTTGGCGAACGGATAGGGCCGATCGAACATCTCGGCATAGAAGTCGAGGCCCTGGCTGGTGACCTCCAGGATCTCGGGCGCCTGCTCGTCCAGGTAGCGCTCCATCGAGCGGCGCGCGAAGAGTCCCAGCTGAAGGCCGTTGTGCTCGACCCGTCGCGCGACATAGGGCCCGCCGACCAGCGCCACCAGGTAAGTGCTGAACGCCTCGGTCTGCTCGAAGCGGTGCGTCGTCCGTCCGTCGTCTGTGCTCGAGCTCGAGGCCAGCGGCGAGTTGGCGATCACCTGCCACGCCGCCGGAGCGGTGACGGTGAAGGTGTAGCGCGCCTTGATGTCCGGCTGGTCGAAGCACGCGAAGAGGCGGTGCGCCTCGTACGGCTCGAAGTTGGTGTAGACGTACTCCTCGCCGTCCTCCGGATCGACGAAGCGATGAAATCCGTCACCGGTCCTGTCGTAGTCGTTGACGTAGTCGATGGCGACCGCCATCTCGCCGGCCGCCAGATCCGCCGGCAGGCTCAGCCGGTACCCGTTCCAGTCGGGCTCGATCGGCTGGCCGTTCACCTCCAGGCGTTCGATCGTGCGCCCGCGGAAGTCGAGGAACAGTGGGCCCTCGCCGTGGGCCTGGAAGCGGAGCAGCAGCGTGCCCCGATACTCAGGCTGGCCACCCACCAGGTCGAGCGCCACGTCGTATGCGACGTCGGAAACTCGGGCAGCGCGCTGCAGGGCTTCTTCGTGGGTAAGCACGTCGCGCGCGGGCGCCTGACCGGGCATCGTCGGGGTTTGTGACAAGGTTCTGAACTCCCGGTATCGACCCGCCTGGCCGGGAAAAGGCGGGACCGCGGGGAGTGTAACCCCGCGGCGGGGTGTCTGCGCTACCCGAGTGGTGACGTCAGGCGTAGCGCAGGTTGGACGCCTCGTCCTCATCGACCGTCTGGGCACACGTCGGGCAGTACCAGCGCGCCTCCAGCGTCGAGCCGCAGGCGAGGTGACGCAGACCCTCGGACGCCACGTGGCCGGTGCCACCTTCCGCGCCGGTCGCGCCCCAGACGGCTAGGAGGCGCAGCACGCCGGCCAGCTCGAGCCCGTCTTCAGTCAACGCATAGTTGAGGCGCGGCGGGCGCTCGCTGTAGCGCCGGCCAACAAGCACGCCCTCGCGCTCGAGGCGGCGCAGCCGGTCGGTCAGGATGTTCGGCGCGATGCCGGGCACAGCCGCGACCAGGTCGTTGAACCGCCGCGGACCGTCGAGCAGCGCCTCCACGATCAGGAAGGACCAGCGATCCCCGACACGGCCCAGAGCGCGGTCGAGCCCAAAACGCTGGCCGTCCTCGTTGCTCTTCGCATCGCTGCCCATGGGTGTCCATGGTTGCACGCCGCGCGAATGACTTGCGAGGTTAACGACTCGATGGTAACTTGCATATCGCAAGTCACGCACGTTGGGAGCTCGCGGAACGATGACGATATTGGATGAACTGGGCCAGGCTGTTGCCGCGGTGGCTCTGAAGGTAGGACCGTCGGTCGTGCGCGTCGGCGGCAGCTGGCGCGGCGGATCGGGCATCGTCATCGATGAAAGTGTCGTCCTGACCAATGCCCACAACGTGCGCGGCGACGAGATCTCGGTCACCTTCGCCGACGGCCGGCGCGCCGGGGCAACCGTGACCGGCATCGACCTCGATGGCGACCTGGCCGTGCTGAACCTCGATACCGCCAGCGCCCCGGGCCTGCCGTGGTCGGATGCGCGGGCGGAGATCGGCACGCCCGTCTTTGCCGCAGCCGCCAACGGTGGTGGCGCGCGCGTGACCGTAGGATTCGTGTCGAGCACCGCACGCGACTTCCGCGGCCCGCGCGGAAGGCGCATCTCGGGCAGCGTGGAGCACACTGCTCCGCTCGCGCCGGGCTCGTCCGGCGGACCGCTGGTCGACGGCGAAGGCCGCCTGCTGGGCATCAACACCAACCGGCTGGGAAGCGGGTTCTACCTGGCCCTGCCCGCCGACGAGTCGCTGCGCGAGCGCGTGGCCGCGCTTCGACGCGGCGAGAGCGCCGAGCGGCCGCGCCTTGGAGTCGGCATCGCCCCGTCGCGCGTCGCGCGGCGCATGCGCCGCGCCGTCGGGTTGCCCGAGCGCGAAGGCGTGCTCGTGCGCGAGGTGGAGGAGGACAGCCCGGCCGCCGCGGCAGGCATACTTGAAGGCGACCTGATCGTCGAGGCCGGCGGCCGAAAGATCAGCGACCCTGACGACGTCTATGACGCGCTGGCCGACGCACGCGCCGGCGGCACGCTCAGCGTGCGCCTCGTGCGCGGCGTGGATGAGCTGTCAGTCGAGGCCCGGTTGGCAGACGGTCGGCGCGGATCCTGATCGGTCCCGCGGCTGGCGGGCGTAGTCGTACCCAGTACGCCTCGGGCGCCTGGCGCCGGTCGTCAGGGCTTCTCGGCCAGCAGCTCGATCGCGGCCGCAAGCTGCGGATCGTCGAGCAGGGCCACCTGCTCAGGGGTCAGGTCGCGCAGTTCGTCGGGTTCGATGGGCACGTCGTCTGGGCCCAACGCCACGACTGTCGTCGGGGTGATCCCCTGGCCGAAGATCAGCTCGCCGTCGGGCGTCAGCCAGCGCTCCACTGCAAGGCGGATCGAGGAGCCGTCGGCGAGATTGAAGGGCAGCAGCACGGTGCCGGTGCCAAAGGTCTGCTCGCCGACGATGGGCGCACGTCCGGCCGCCGCGATGGCACCCGACAGGATCTCGGCCGAGCTCGCCGTGTTGCGATCCACCAGAACGACCAAACGCAGGTCGACCGGCTCGATGTCCGGGTTGGTCGGCACCGGGATGCGCTCGCCCTCAGCGGTTTCCTGGATGTAAACCGTGCTCGCATCCAGGAACAGGCTGGCCGCGTCGACTGCCTGGTCGACGTAGCCGCCCGGGTTGCCGCGCAGGTCGAGGATCAGCGATTGCGCTCCGGCGGCGATGGCCGCGTCGCGCGCGACCTGGAGCTCCGTCGCCGACCCGGCTGAGAACTGGGCCAGGCGCAGTACGGCGAGCCTGGTCCCGGGCACCATCGACCACGACACGGCCGGGATGCGGATGCGCCGGCGGACGATTTCGTAGTCGAGCTGCTCGGCGATCGAGGGTCGCGAGATGGTGATGCGCACGGTTGTGCCCTCTTCGCCGCGCACGCGGGCGGCGACCTGCTCGGGTGGCAGACCGACCACCGGCTGGCCATCGACATCCGTGATCTGGTCGCCGGCGCGAATGCCCGCCGCCTGCGCTGGGCCGCCGCTGACGACGGAAAGGACGATCGCATCGCCTTCGCGTTCGCCGAGCAGGACGCCGATGCCGACCACCGAACCGTCGAGCGCGTTCTGCTCCGAGAGCACCTCTTCGGGCGTCAGGAAGACAGAGTGGCCCGTATCGCCAAGGCCGTCTACGAGGCCGCGGATAGCGCCGTAGGTGAGCTGTTGATCGTCGAGCTCGGCGCGGCCGACGAAGTTCTGGCGGATGACGTCGAGTGCCTGCCAGAAGAGATCGAAGTCTGCCGGCGCATGCGGCGACGCACCCGGTCCGGCCGACGATGGCGCCGGGCCGGGCGTCGCCTGGCCACCCGGTGCCGAGCCTACGGACAGCACGCCGCTCTGGCCGACGGCGATGCCGACTACGAAGACGAGTATCAGTAGCGCCAGAGCGGCGATCGACGACGCAGGCCGAGGCGCCGGCGGCTGTGGCCCGTACTGTGGTGGCTCGAGCGGTTGAGGTTGCTGGCTCATCGGGCGCTGCTCATGGTCGGGGAAATGATCGGGCAGGTTGGCCAGTTGCGCTGTGGATTGTCGTTCTGGATTGTGGGTGGAAAACCGGCTCGGCCACCGATCATTCGTGGAAAAGTGGGCTTGTCCGACTGGCGCGCCGGCGTCTAATGTTGTCGAGCCCGAAGGGGCCACGGCACCGGGATCGCCCCGCTGGTCCGCCAGCGACGACGGTAACCGGACCGGGCGGCTCCTTCGGGCGTTTTCATGCCCGCTAGGGCCGGCGCACGCTCAGCTGACGGGCTCCACGGCTATGACCGCCGCACTCCACGGGCAAAATCGATCGCCGGCCAGGGTGCCGTCCTCGACGTGCGATGGCAGGCCGTCGCAGACCTCCATCGTCACGTCAGCGAACTCGAGCGATTGGGGATCGATGCTCCAGCTCCAGCCGCTGTTGACGCCCGTTTCCCCGCGCACGATCTCGCCGTTGGGGATGCTGGGCGCCTCCTCGCCGGCCAGCAGCTGCTGGGCGATGGCGATGTCGTCGGCGTCGGTCAGCAGGATGCGGTACTCCTCGTCGATCACCGCGAATGTGACTATGACCGAGCCCAGCGGCGGCCCATCGCTGGGCACGACCGACGGCGGTGGCGAGGAAGAGGGGCTGGCCGACGGCGTTGCCGGCGCGGTCGGGCTGGGGCTCGGCGGCGTGGTCGGGCTCGGTGTCGGGCTGGGGCTTGGCGTTGCGGCGTGGCTCGGGCTTGGCGCGAGGAACGGGCTCGGGCTTCGAGTCGGGACGGGGCTCGGTGTAGTAGCGACGGTGCAGGCCGCCAGCAGCATGCCCAGCGCCAGGGGGCCGAGGATCGAACGGGTTGTCAGCAGCATTTTCCGACTACTCCTGTGGCCTGCCCCGGATGCGCGCCACCACAAGACGGTGGGGCGAGGCGCGGGTTCCATCAGAAGACCTGCGGACACCACGGTCGGGTGGGCGTGGTGAAGAGGGCATCCGCGGCCGCCCGCGCGCCGGGAGTGAGCTCCCGGGTACGCCCGGCGCGCGCGAGCTGTGCGAAGCTGAAGGCGCCGAGGTAGATCGCGCCAAGGTCGGCAACGTCGAGCGCCAGGTCAGGCCCGTCTTCGGTGAGCGTGACCGTCGCGCTGCCACTCTCCACGTGGAGCCGCCAGCGGCCCGCCAGCTCGGGCATGAAGCCGTCGGCGACCTCGAGCACGATCGAGCCCGAGCCGTTGTACGTGCGCGCGGCAAGTGCGGCCTCGACATCGACGATGCGCAGCCAGAGCCCGTCGACGACGCGCAACGCCAGCCGGCGCGGGTCGCTGACCATCAGCAGCAGCGGGTGATCCACCGGACCGACGCGCGCGCGGATGCGATGGATAAGGTCGACGCCGAACACGAACTGCCACGTGTCACGCAGCGCGTCGGCGTCGAGTGCCATCAGCTCCTGGACCTGCAGCACGCTCAGGCTGCCCACGTCGCCCCACTCGCTGATGACGCGGTAGAGGACGTACGCGACCGCGTGGCCGTCGCGCTCCTGGACGACGTAGAACTTGTTGCCCGCGCCGCGGCGATATGACTGCAGGTCGGGCAGCACGTCGTTCTCCCACCACGTCCGATTGCGCCCGAAGAAGCCCGGCGTCGCCGCACAGATCGGGTCGTAGACCTGCGGGTACAGCTCGAGCGCCTCGTCGCGATCGATCAGCCGGAAGCTGCCACGCGGCGTCGCCGGGCTGGCGAAAGTAGCCCGCTCACGCTCGATCTCGATGCGGCCGTTGAGCGTGGCAAGGCCGTAGCCGAAGCGCCCGTAGATCGAGCCCTCCGACGCCCACAGCATGGCCACCGCCTCGCCTCGCGTGCGGACATCGGCCAGCTGAGCGGCCATCAGCTGGCGCAGGGTGCCACGCCGGCGGTGCGTGGGCATGACCCCGACGGCCGTCACTCCGGCCGCCGCCACGTGCCCGCCGGGAACAGTCAGCTGGTAGCTGAAGGCTGCGCCGCCACCGACCAGGCGGTCGCCGTCGTAGGCGCCCAGCACGCGATCGATCTCGGTGCAGCGTTCGACGTAGGGCCACGCCTCGTCGGTCACACGATCGCCCGAGGCGCTTTCGATGGCGTCGATCCATTCGCGCAGCCGAGCTGGGGCGACGGTGCGAATCTCGATCGTCACGTGGCTCTCCCGTGCGGCTCAGCGGGCGTCAGATGGGCGCGCTCGGCGCGTCCGAACCATAACCAATAGAGCGACGTGGCCAGGGTGTAGAGAGCGATGATCGTGGCGAAGTTGAGGTTGTAACCCAGCTCGAACCCGAGCGCCCCCTGCGCGGCCGCGTAGTACACGCCGCCGATCGCCCAGCCGACCGACCACAGCAGCGTCATCGTGGCGTTGACCGTCGCTCGCTCGGTCGGCCGGACGGCGTCCATGGCAAAGGCGCTGAAGATGGGGTTGCTGGCGTTCATAAGCGCATTGCGCACGGTCATGGCGACGATTACCAGCCAGATGATCGGCGCAAAGCCCAGTACGACCAGGAAGGGAATGCTTGCCGCCTGCACGATGACCACGGAACCGATGCGACCGAAGCGCCGCGCAAGGACGGGTTGGATGAGGATCGCAACCATCGTGCCGAATGCGGTGACGGCGAATATGACGTTGGTCTGCGACAGGTCGAGCCCGAAGCGACCGACGATGTACAGGTTCAGGAAGGGCAGCACCTGGCCAGCGCCGAGCGAGATCACGAAACCGGGCAGCACGAGCTTGACGAACAGGCTCGGGTCGCCGACGTGCACGCCCAGCCGGCCGAGCCGAGCCCGCGCCCCCATGGAGGCAAGGCGCGCCGGCCCGGGCTCGGCCGAGGGATCGGCCATGTCCATCGCCGGCCGGCGGCGATCGTCGTTCAGGCGCAACGCGAGGAGCGTGGCGACGAGCATCAGCGCGAACATGAGCAGCAGCAGCACCCGATAGGCGGCTGGGCTGTCGGCGCCCAGTCCGCCGCTCGCCGCCACCGCCGCGGCGAGGGCACTGCCCGTCAGCGCGGCAACGACCTGGGTTCCGTTGACGATCGCGAACTGCAGGGCGAACAGCTCGTTTCGTCGCTCTGAGCGCGAGTGCTCGGTCATGTACGGGTTGGCCACCACCAGGCGCGCCTGTTGGCCGATGTTGTACGCGATCGCCAGGCCGAAGATGACCGCCACGTCGGTCGTCAGCAGCAGGGCACCCATCGAAAGGGCCGCGAGCAACGAGCCAGCGACCATCATCAGCCGGCGTCCGAAGCGATCGGACAGGATGCTCGCCGGCAGCGCGGTCAGGGCCGAGGCGAGCGCGCCGGCGGTGGCGATCAGGCCGATCGTCGCCGTGTCGATGCCGATCGCGGCCAGGTACAGGTTGAAGTTGATCCAGAACAACCCGATCGCACCGGCCGAGAAAACGGTGCCCAACAGGAACATGCGCGCATCGCGCTCGAAGCCGCGGTAGCGGGCCACGAAGCCGCGCAGTGGCATGACTGGTCAACGTCCTCCGACGCCGCGTGTTCTGGGCAGCGGGCGTAGGCGGCGCCCGCACGCTAATCAGTCGATCGGGATGTTCTCGCGCCCGGTGGTGCTTTCTGAGCTGTCGGGGGCCGAGGAATCGGCCATCCGATCGACCCAGTAGTCGAGCAGGCTGCGCACCGCCAGAAGCTGCTCGCGGCCGGCGGCGCGCAGGTGGCGGCGCGTCTGTGTGGGCAGGATGGCGCCCATCGCTGCCTTGGAGCGATCCATCGCCCTGTCCATCGCCCGTTCCATTGCGCTGCTGCGCTGATCGAGCTCATCCAAACGTCGTTCGAGTCGTTCGAATCGACTGTCATCCATTTCGCGACCCTCCGGCTGGGCCCCGCGGCGGCTCCGCGAAGCGGACCTTCAGCACACGATCCTCCATCTTGGCGCCCTGTGTCGGGGCATCGAGGAGAAGGCGCGGCAGGACGAGATTACGGCGCCAGGCGCCGACCTGCAGGACAAGCTCATCGCCCGAGCGCGAAAGTGAGATCTCCTCGCGCGACGCGAAGGGCAGCTCGAGCGACAGTATGTAGCCGTGATCGTCGCGGGCGATGGAGTACGGCCGGCCGCGATACGCGAACTCGTGCGGATCGCTGTCGCCGAAGAGGGCGCGGCCCAGCTCTGCCAGCCGCTCGAGGCCGACCATCTCCTGGTCGAAGTACGGCACGGTGCGCACCGGGACCGGCGCAAACTGCTCCTCGACCATCGGCAGGTAGCGCGCCTGCGCCTCGCGCCAGGCGTCGAAGTAGGCGCCCGACGCAGCCGGCAGAACGCGGTTGGCGACGATGAGATCGGTTGGGAAGCCGTACAGGTGGAAGTAGGTGAATGAGCGCTGCGCCTCCTGGATCGAGACACGTTCCAGGTTGAGCACGAGGCGCACCGACGAGCGGTCCGGATTGGCCAACAGATCGTGCACGTACTTGAGCCGCTCCAGCAGCCGCTCGGCCGATTCATAGACCGCGTCACTGGGCAGCGGCACGCCGACGATCCGGCGCAGCACGGGGCCGCCCAGCTTCTGGACGCGACGGCCGATGGGCGCGATCTTCTCGATCCACCAGCGGCTCGCCTCGGGCAGCGACAGCAGGCGCACGGTCTCGCCCGTGGGTGCAGCGTCCACGACGATCAGGTCGTACTGCGCCTGGTCGACGTGGTCACCGATCCAGAGCAGGTTGCCAAGCTCATCCATGCCCGGCAGGACGGTCATCTCCTGGGCCATGACCTCGTCCAAGCCGCCCCATGAGAAGAGGCTCGAGAAGTACGACGAGATGGTGCGCCAGTAGTGCGAGATGTTGAAGAAGACATCAGGCTCATGAGCCCACAGGTTCGGCGCGATCTGGCGCGCCGTCGGCCCGACTGGCGTGTCGAGCGCATCGGCCAGGCTATGTGCGATGTCGGTCGACACGACCAGGGTGCGCAGGCCGCGCTGAGCGCACAGCACGGCCGTCGCCGCAGCGACGCTCGTCTTGCCCACGCCGCCCTTGCCGGTGTACAGCAGGATGCGCGTCAATTGTCCTCCGTGGTGCGGACCGCCTGCGGGCCGATGGTAACGCCGCTGCTGGCCGCCCCGACCAGCTCGATCAACACTGCGCCGGTTACGTTGACGAGCGTCGTATTCCCCCAGACGACACGCCAATCCGAGAGCGCCGCGGGCGAGGTATGGCCGTGAAGCCAGAGCGGCGGCCTCAGCCGGCGGCAGAGCCAGTGGTAGGCGGCGAATCCGCGGTGGTAGTGGTCCTCGGGTGTATCGCCCAGGCCGCGTGGCGGCACGTGGCTGAGCACGATCAGCCGGCCGCGCAGCGCGCGCGCCTTCCAGGCCAGGCCGAGAGCCTGGCGCCAGGCGGCCATCTCGTCGCGCAGCGCCCGGCCGCGAACTTCGGCCGGCCAAGACATGCCGGCGACGGTCAGTCCGGCTACCTGCTCAGTCCGCGCGCCGAGCGGTCGCGGCAGCTGCTCGCTGTGGGCCACCCAGTTGGCGCCGCGATCGTGATTGCCGCGCACGAAGAGCAGAGGCACGCGAAAGGCGTCGGCCAGGAAGGCCAGGTAGTCCGGCTCGAGATCGCCCGCGCCCAGGACGGCATCAATCGGTGCGATTGCCTCCCGGTTGCGCTCGTTCTCAAGAGCGCGGTCGCTCTCGTCGGAAACAGCGAGCAGGCGCAGCGGCCGGGCGCCGGCCCGGTCGGTCGGAAGCGGAACGGGCCAGTCGATCGTGAGCCGGCGGATCACTCCGCCGGCTCGCTGTCATCCGGCGCGCCGCCCGGTGGTTCGAGCGCGGGAGTGCGATCGGTCGGTCGAATCGGCCGCGTCCGCCGCCCGGCCCCTGCGTTGCGCAGATCGAGGCTGCCCTCGAGCACACCCGCGATCGGTTGCGGCGGTTCGGCGGCCATGCCCGGTAGGCGCAGCTCGTCGACCACGGCATCGGCCTCGACCTGGCCGTTGTAGAGAGCGGCGGCCACGCGGTTGTGGCCATCAACGACCCAGTACTCGTCGCCGAACTTGATCAGGTCGACGGGCGGCAGGTTCTCGAGCAGGTCGAGTGCGCGTCGAATGCGCTGCCAGCGGCCGCGCCAGTCGTCGCTGCGCCGATCGCGCAGTGGCAGGAAGTCGCCGCCCCGTTGAGCCGGCCCTTCGACCGCGGTGCCCGCGATCTTGTCGACCGGGACGCTGCGCAGGCCAAGCTCGCGAATTGATGCGCGGTAGGCCTCGGGATGCTCTTCCCAGAGGTTGTGTAGTGGCTGCTGGGCCATCCGGCGCACTCGCCTGACGCGCGCGCCACTGCGCTCATCGATCACGCGCCGCGCGCCGCTGGTCAGGCTGTCGATGGGGCCGCGCGCAGCCGAAATGACCGGGCCGGCGGCGCCGGCGATCGAGCTCGCCACGTCGCTCAGGCGAGAGCGCGAGTCCGGTCCCCCATCACGAGCCGCTTGCTCCTGCGGCTCCTGGCCGGCGGCTGGGTTCGCTTCTGGCTCGCGCGAGTCATTCACGGGTCGAGCCTATTCCGTGACACGTGAGCTGTCACTCGCTCCATCCACGGTGTGTCCCAAGCGGCCGCGACCAATGCGCCGGTACGCAAGGAGGTGGGAGTGATCGAGTCGACATGCCTGTGGTGCGAGGCGACGTTGCGCACCGAGTTCGAGCCACATGTCGAGCGCCAGACCTGCCCGGAGTGCCTGAGTAGCTGGTGC
>Ga0299913_10001260_pt1 | contig 18408 bp, 13 predicted proteins | sample RVTome_9_FD_201360 | JGI IMG/M metagenome (GOLD analysis project Ga0299913, IMG submission 201360) | Soil microbial communities from uranium-contaminated site in the Upper Colorado River Basin, Wyoming, United States - RVT155D38 (version 2) ... | reverse complement strand
ACCATGCGCGCCTTGTCCGACCGATTCCGGATCTCGCGTGAAAAGCTCGCATACATCGCGGACTCGACCTCTGCGCCGGTCAGCGTGCTTGTGCCGGTCACCGGATGGGCGGTGTTCATCGCAGGGCTGCTGATTGGCATGGGACCGGTCGGTAGCGCCGCCGAAGCCATGCAGGTATTCGTCGCGGCAATTCCATTCAATTTCTACGCACTGCTGGCCGTGATCATGGTGGGGCTGGTCGCCTCCGGGATCGTGCCCGAGTTCGGACCGATGAAAACGGCAGAATCGAGGGCGATGGATTCCGGCAAGGTGTTGCGGGACGGCGCGGATCCGCTTATGGGAGAAGAGTTGACGGACATCCAGCCGTATGAGTCCGTACGCACCAGCCTCTTCTGGAATTTTTTCCTGCCGGTGCTGGTCGTCATCGGCGTCGGCGTCGGATCCTTCGTGCTGACGTCCACGGCGCTGACCATGGAGGCATTCCTCCTGTCATCGGTTATCGCCGGAATCATCATGAGAATCCAGGGCATACCGTTCGCGGACATCATGAAGACCGCGATGGCGGGCATCAAGGGAGTAATGCCGGCGATTATCATCCTGGCATTTGCCTATGCGCTGAACGATCTCTCCGCCTCCATGCATACGGCCGACTACATCGTGTCAAAGTCGGAGAACTGGCTCACGCCCGGCCTCCTTCCGGCGCTGACATTCATAATCGCCTGCATTATCGCCTTCTCCACCGGCACCTCATGGGGGACATTTGCCATCATGATGCCTATTGCGGTGCCACTCGCGTTCAGTTTCACCGGGGATACGCTGGGCACCGTCGTTTATGCCACCGTTGCCGCGATCGCGGGCGGGGGCGTATTCGGCGATCATTGCTCGCCGCTTTCCGATACGTCTATCCTCGCGTCCACCGGCGCCGCCTCGGATCATATCGATCACATCAAGACTCAGATTCCGTATGCACTGGTGGTGGGAGCGATAAGTCTGGCCGCTTACCTTCTTATCGGACTGTTTGTGTAGGCGACGTCGGATTCTTCGTGCTTGATGGCGCGCATGGCGGGGTCCTGCAAGAATCGGGCGGCACCAGCACGCGGCCGTAGAGGTCATCGCTCAGCTGACCGTTCCGGCGGGCGATCCTGCCGTTGACGATCACGACATCGAAGCCTTCCGCCAGTTGCAGCGGCGCCGGGTAGCTTGCCAGCGCGCGAACCCTTGCAGGGTCGAAAATGAGGAGATCGGCCTTCATTCCCGCACGCAGAACGCCGCGGTCGGCGATGCCGAGAAGGCCTGCCGGAAACGAGGTCATCTTTCGAACCGCCTCCGGCAGGGTCAGGAGGCCGTCATCAACAACGTACTTTTCTATGATTTTTGCAAAGGTGCCGTGTCCACGAGGATGAAAGCCCGTCGGACTCCCGTCCGAGCAGATTCCGATGTACGGTCGCATCAGCAAGCGCGATTGCAACGCATCATTCATGACAAAATAGGCGCCCGAGGCTCCCTGCGGCCCGATCACATCGATCAACACGTCTTCAAACGGAATTTCACGCTCGAAGGAGAGTTCGGCCAGCGTCTTTCCCGTATACGGCTCCGTGCCGAACAAAGTCGCTTTAGGCCCGTTGCGTTTCTCGATACGCTCCCTTAAAAAAGCCGCGAGTTCCTCGCGCCGTTCCTGTCGGGCCACCTCGAACTGCTCTGCCGTCTTCGCCCACACGGGAAAGACAATGCCGATGCCCGTATAGCTTGCGTTGTAAGGATAAATGTCGGCTGTGATATCCACACCGGATTCTCTCGCACGATCCAGCATCGAGAGGATTTCCTCGGCCCGTTCCGCGCCTTTTCCGTAGACCGACTTGAGATGCGAGATGTGGACACGTGCATGCGCCCCCTGCTCCAGCAGTTCCGAGATCGATTGTTCGAGCCGATCATCGTCCTCGTTTCTCATATGGCTCATGATGAGACGGTCGCGTCGTCCGACGACTTCGGCCAGCGCACGCAACTCCGCAGCTCTTGCGTTCAGGCCGGGGTTGTACTCCAGACCCGTGGTCATACCGAAGGTGTAGGTCAGGGTCTCGTCGAGCAGCGCCAGCATGGTGCCGAGATCCTCCGCTGCCGGCTCCGGCTCCATCCCGATTCCCGACAGGTTGCGCAACGTGCCGTGTCCGACAAACATGGCGATATTAGTGCCGGTACCCGACGCCGACACTTTGTCCAGCCACTCCGACAGACTCTGAACTTCCGGGCTGGAGCCGTCCTGACCCAACGAGATCGTGGTTACACCCATTGCCAGAAAATTTTCAAATTCAGGAGTTTGCAGAGGATCGCCGTGCGAATGCAGATCGATGAAACCGGGCGATACGATTCTGCCAGCGGCGTCGATCCGTTGACTGACACGACTGTCCAGGTCTTCGTCGCTAAATGCCGAGTCTCCCATAAAGACAATTTCATCGTCGACGATGACCAGATCCGCGGACACCGGGCCGCCGCCCCGACCGTCCAGCAATTCTCCGTTCTCGATCAGGAGATCGATCGATTCATAATCGGAAAGAAACGCTTCTGCGGGCCTGTCGCATGATGCGAGCATCGGAAGTGCGAGACCTGCCAGGAGATGGAAGGCGGCAACAGTGGTACGGCTGGACAAAAGTACTTTCCCATAAGACTGCAACAGACTGCGATGCGTCCCATGCATCCGGAACCGGTTAGCGGATAGCGCATCGCGGGGCCCTGCAGGTGCTGGTGGCTACTTCGCACTGGCCTGCATCGCAGGCCCCTACTGTAGTGATTCGATACAGTGCATGGCAAGCGGAAACGCAGTTCCGCGGTCGGGCGGAGGTGTCAGCGCGAGACTTCGATGAAGGAGGAAAGAAATTCGAGCCCTTTGCGCAATTGCTGCCGGTCGAAACTGCCGCTGGACGACTTGTGTAGTTCCGCGGCAACCCAACGTACTGCGTGCACGTCGCAATACGCCCAGGCAAGCCGGCCAATGCGCCAGACACTGGTACGCTTGCCGCAATGAGGGCAGCCCTGAATGCGCGTCCGGTTCAGCGGAAACTGCACCACGTTGCTGTAGTTTGCTGCCATGTCGGATGACCTCTCGGCGACGGTTGACGATAGATACCGGAAACGCCATTCAGATGACTGTGACAGGTCTCTCACGCTCGCCGAAGCTGCGATATCAGCTGAGGGATTTGAGACGCCGATTCACTTCGCATGCTTCATTGACCACAATACGACTGCAACCGATGCAACCTTCGCCTGCCTGGACTTAACCTAATGCCACAAGTTTTCGACTCGCCGGATGAGCTCGCCGAATCGATAATCGGCCGGGTCGGAAAGAACGTCGTGCTCGGCATGCCGGTGGGTTTGGGAAAGGCGCCGCACGTCGCGAATGCACTGTACGCGCGTGCCGTCGACGATCCGTCTGTCCAGCTGTCGATATTCACCGCGCTGACTCTCGAGGTGCCGCAGCCCGGCAGCGACCTCGAGTCCCGCTTTCTGGAACCGCTGGCGGAACGGCTCTACCGTGGCTGGCCGGTGCTCGCTTACGCCGAAGCATTGCAGCGCCAGAACCTGCCGCCGAACGTCAGGGTTCGCGAGTTCTATTTTCGGCCTGCCGCGTACCTCGGGAACAGCCTCGCACAACGCTCCTATACCAGTCTTAATTACACACAGGTGGCGCGGGAATTGCTGAGGCTTGACGTCAATGTCATCGCGCAACTTATTGCTCCTCACCCGCACGAAAGCGGCATCTTCAGTCTCGGTTCGAATCCGGAGGTGACCCTGGACCTGCTGCCGATGCTGGATGCCCGCACCGATGGCGGGCCGTTTGCCTTCGTCGGCCAGGTGAACGAGGCGATGCCCTACATGTACGGAGATGCCGAGTTGTCGGCGGAGCTGTTCGACTTCTTGCTGGACTCATCCGATTGCCGGTTCCCGCTGTTCGGCATACCAAATCGCGCAGTGTCGCATCGCGACTATGCAACGGGTTTGCACGTTGCGAGCCTGATTCCGGACGGTGGCACGCTGCAACTCGGCATCGGTTCGCTGAGCGACGCGGTAGCCCATTGCCTGTTGTTGCGGCATCGCCGGCCGGAGATCTTCCGCAACGCGCTCGATCGATTGCCCGGCGGCCCCGCGTCGGGACGTCGTCCGGATTTGCCGCTTGAAACAGAGCCGTTCCGTCAAGGGCTTTACGTTGCGAGCGAGTTGATGAGCGACGGCGTCTTCGCCTTGTTCGATCAGGGCCTGGTATGCCGCGGGGCTGACGAAACAACGGCAACGCTGATGCACGGCGGTTTCTTTTTGGGTTCGAACGCTCTGTACGAGTCGCTGCGAGCGCTCCCCGAGCATCGACGGCGCCAGATTGCCATGACGCGAATTTCCTTTGTCAACAGCCTTTATGGCGATGAGGCGCAGAAGCGGCAGCAGCGCCGCAACGCAAGATTCGTTAACGAAGCGATGATGGTGACGCTAATGGGAGCGGCGGTTTCGGACGGGCTCGAGGATGGCCGCGTCGTCAGCGGCGTCGGTGGTCAGTTCGACTTCGTGCGGATGGCGCATGCGCTGGAGGACGCCTTTTCCATACTGATGTTCGGCAGCCGTCGCGTCAAGGACGGAATTACGCGATCGAACATCGTCTGGAACTATGGTCATACGACGGTGCCGCGCCATTACCGCGACGTCTTCGCCAACGAGTACGGGCTTGCAGCGACTCGCGGACAGACGGACGAAACGGTGATTGCCGCGCTGCTCAATATCGCAGATTCAGCGTTTCAGGAATCGTTGCTGAGGAAAGCCGCCGCGTACGGAAAAATCAGTCGCAACTACGAAATCCCCGACAGCTCCCGCGGGAACGCGCCCTCGCAACTTGCTGCTGTCTTTCACGACCCGGAACTTGCGCCGCATTTTCCGGATTATCCGCTCGGCACGGATCTGACACCGGTCGAGCAGGAGCTGGCAGAGGCGCTGTCATGGCTCAAAGGACGCAGCGCGGGGCGCCTGGCGCAGATAAGCACTCTGACTTCGGCGCTTCTCCGGCGTCCGTCGGCGGCGCACCGGCCGGCCCTCGAGCGGCTTTCGCTTGGCTTGCCGAACTCCGTTCGTGAGCGTGTGCTGCGGCGTCTCGTCAGCTACGCCCTGGCAAGGACCGCGAATTACAAACCATGAATTAAGGACCAGGAATCCAGGCGGCCATGGCATAGAACTTGCTTGATGTGTAGCTCCGGTCAGGCCAGAAACAGGAGCAGTCCATGTCGATCGCAAAGGTTACCGAAATCTCGGCAAGCTCGACGAGCAGCTTCGAGGATGCCATTCGCGAAGGAATCGATCGCGCCTCCGAAACCCTGCACAATATTAGGAAGGCGTGGATCAACGAGCAGAGTGTCGTCATTCGCGACGACAAGATCGCCGAGTGGCACGTGAATATGAGAATCACGTTCGTGCTCGACGACTAGGGAAGGACTGACAAGCCCGGACTTGTCGGAGGACGGAACGAATTCCTTGTAAAAATTCCACGACGGCGGACGGCTCTTGCAAAGATTACATCCGCCGCGAGCAAGCAAGGCGAAAACGGGCACGCGGACCGCAATGAGTAGCGGAATCGAACGGATACGTGCGATTACCCTTGGCACGACGGATATGCCGCGGTCCGTGAAATTTTACAAAAGCCTGGGCTTGAAGTTATGTTCCGGCGGAGAGGATGCGAGGTTCACGACCTTCGATGCAGGCGATTCGAGCCTCAACCTGATCGGCGGCGAAATGAACGAGCGCACGCGATGGTGGGGAAGGGTCGTCTTTCACGTCGCTGACGTCGATGCTTTGTATGCACTGGCTTCAATGATGGCGCTCAAACCTCATGCGCCGCCGCAAGACGCGCCATGGGGCGAGCGATACTTCCACATTACCGATCCGGAAGGCCATGAACTCAGCTTTGCACGCCCGCTCACAGACGACGAGCGTGCACAGACATGACAGGAATACCGGCCGCCGGCCATTTCATTGACAGAGAGGACAGAGACCAATGCCCCAATGTGAAACCTGCGGAAACGACTACGACAAGGCCTTCACCGTAACCGCCCACGGTGAAGAACATACTTTCGATTCCTTCGAGTGCGCGATTCAGTCGCTCGCGCCCGTTTGCGATCACTGCGGCACCCGCATAATCGGCCATGGAATCGAGTCCGGCGACTACATGTTCTGCTGCGCCAACTGCGCAGAGCGAGAAGGCGTAGAGGCTGCAGTAGACCGGGTTTCATAGCCCGGATGGTCGCCTCCTGCCGGCAACGGCCTGATGCCGGCCGAGCCGGCGTATGAGCGCCGGGAGCAAACCCGGTGCTTTTGAGTGCGCGCGGCTGATGATGCGCGAATTGCCTTGCGTTGCCATTTGATTCAGGCTTCGCACTCGCATCGAATAAACGACAACGGTAGAGCCGATGGATAAAGAGAAAACGACCGAATTCGTGAACAGGCAATGGGACGACTCGATCCTGCCCACGCTCGCCGAGTACATCAAGATCCCGAACAAATCCCCGATATTCGACCCCGAATGGGAACGGCACGGGCACATGGAACGCGCGGCGGCGATGCTCGAAGAATGGGTGCGCACGCAGCCGGTTCGAGGCATGAAAGCAGAAATCATACGACTTCCGGGACGAACTCCCCTGTTGTTCATCGATATACCGGGCGCGAGTAACGATGTCGTGCTGTTGTACGGGCACTATGACAAGCAGCCGGAGTTCAGCGGATGGGCGGAGGGGCTCGACCCGTGGCAGCCGGTAGTGAAGGACGGCAAACTGTATGGCCGCGGCGGCGCCGACGATGGCTACGCCGTGTTCGGTTCGCTCACCGCGATTCGCGCGTTGCAGGAACAGAACATCGATCACGCTCGCACGATCGTCATCATCGAAGGCTGCGAGGAAAGCGGCAGCTTCGATTTGCCTTACTACATCGAGGAACTCGGCGAGCGGATCGGCTCTCCGGACCTCGTGGTCTGCCTGGATGCCGAGTGCGGAAACTACGAGCAGTTCTGGTGTACGACGTCCTTGCGCGGCAATCTCGTCGGGACGCTGCACGTGGATGTCCTGAGCGAAGGGGTGCACTCCGGCAGTGCGAGCGGGGTCGTGCCGTCGAGTTTTCGGATTTTGCGGCAGCTCTTGAGTCGCATCGAGGATCCATCGACCGGCAGGATACTGCTGGATGAATTGCACTCGGACGTTCCGGATGAGCGCCGGCGGCAGGCCCAACTGGCTGCCGAAGTACTTGGAGATTCAGTGTGGAGAAAGTTTCCGTGGCTGGATTCCGATTCCTCACCGGGCGAGTCGCCGTTCGAGCTGACGCTCAACAATACCTGGCGTCCGACCTTGAGCGTCACGGGCGCCGACGGCCTGCCGGCTCTGGTCAACGCCGGTAATGTGCTGCTGCCCGGCACCACACTGAAGCTTTCCTTCAGATTGCCGCCAACCTGTGAGCCGCAACGAGCAAGCCGTGCGCTCAAGGAAAGGCTGGAGGAGGATCCGCCCCGGTTTGCCACGGTTCGTTTCGAAGCAGAGTCCACCATGGGCGGATGGAACGCGCCGCCGATCGCTCCCTGGCTGGAGGCTTCGATCCACGAGGCATCACAAAGCTGGTTCGGGCGACCGTCGATGTATATGGGCACGGGCGGCAGCATTCCCTTCATGGGCATGCTGGGCGAAAAATTTCCCCAGGCACAGTTTCTGGTGACGGGACTGCTCGGACCGAAGTCGAATGCGCACGGGCCGAACGAATTCCTGCACATCCAGACCGGCAAGAGACTGACCTGCTGCGTGTCCCAGGTCCTGGAGGATCATTTCCTGAGGCGCTGATCGTTCGGTGCCCGGCGGAGATCGCGAGCAGAAATGCAGCGTACGCTGATCATTGTCGGGCTACTGATCCTCCTGGCAGGTCTTTTCTGGCCGTGGGTGAGTCAATTGCCTTTCGGGCGCCTGCCGGGCGACGTCGTGGTCGACAAGCCCGGTTTCCGCTTCTATTTCCCGATCACCACAATGGTTCTGGTGAGCGTCGTGGTCAGCCTTTTTCTGTGGCTGTTCCGACAATAAGCGCGAAGCTGCGCGTGCGATCCGACTGTTCCCGTCCACGGTCAACTTCGACATGTAACTGGCTCGGTAGCAGAGGGAGTTGTCACGTCCACGAATGAGGCTCGGCGTGTCAGGTGCGGATCAGGCGTTTCGCCTCCAGGTCCCGCTGCTGAAGTCGGCAGGGGATCCATCCTCTGACAGAATTGATCAGGAAGATCGCCTCGGCCCGCGGTAGTTCGTCGACGGCAATCTTCCTTTCCTGCAGTACACCGTCCAGCAAAAGTTTCCGCCGGAACGTGCCGGCCAGGAGCCCGCAGCCTACCGGCGGCGTGAAGAGCTGCCCGTCGATGCGGACAACGACATTGCCGATGGTCGACTCGGTGATGTCGCCGTCCCTGTTCCACAACAATACGTCATCGCAATTGCCGGCAGTGGACAGCGCGTCCTCGTAGATGTCACGCTGCGTCGTTTTGTGGTAGAGAAACGGATTCCTTGCATCCACCGGCTCGGCTGCCAGCGCAAGGCGAAACTCGCAGGCCGTGTCGTCCCGCGACGCAGGCCGCGTCTCCGTGTTAATTTCTCCCGTCCGCCGCAACAGCAAGCGGATCCGATGCTTGCCAGAGGCCAGGCGTTGCGTCAGCTCTGCAAGATGCTCATTGACGCGGGACCTGTCGAAGACGAAATCGAAGTATTCGGCGGAGTCAGCGAGCCGATCCAGGTGCTCGTTCAGCAGAAAAAATCCGTCATCGGTCCATAGTATCGTTTCGAACAAACGGAAATCCTTTGCCGGAACAGGCGTGTCGAGCACCCTCGCCTTGTTCCGGCATTCTTGAAACTCGGCTTCCGGATCGGAATCCCAGACGATCCCACCTCCGACACCGTAAGTGCCGCTTCCGGTGCTCGTGTCTATCAAGGCGGTTCGAATCGCTACACTGAACCTGGCTTTCCGTCCCGGTGCAATAAAGCCTATGGCGCCCGTGTAGACCTGACGCGGTGAACCTTCAAGTGCCGCAATCATCTTCATGCTGGAAACCTTCGGTGCTCCGGTTACCGACGCGGACGGAAAAAGAGCCTGAAAAATTTCTGTAACCGAATGGTTGGTAAACGCCGTGACCGTGGACGTCATCTGCCAGACGGTCCTGTATTTTTCAATGTCGAACAATGCATCGGCCCGTACGGAACCGGGCAGCGCCACACGCCCGAGGTCGTTTCGCACCATGTCGACGATCATCACGTTCTCGGCGCGGTCCTTGGCCGATTCGCTGAGCCAGCGGCGCTTGCGGCGATCCTCGTCCGCCGTCATGCCTCTCGGGGCAGTGCCTTTCATCGGTTTGCAAACTATCCGGTTGCCGTCGAGTTCAAAAAACAGTTCCGGAGATGCCGACGCGATGGCGTGTTCGCTACTGTCGATCCATGCGGCGTAGGGCGCGTCTTGTGCCGCAGAGAGAAACAGGTGCCACGCATTCGTCACGTCGTTTGCCTGCTGCCGGACCGTATAATTGACCTGGTAGGTATTGCCTGCGGCAATCTGCTGCTTTATTGCCGCGATCCGCTCGAGATAGTCGTCACGTGGCGCCGAGAAATTCCATTCGATATGCGGTGCCGCAATACCCGCGGAGGGGAGTTCGGCAACGCGTTCCGGCGCACGAAACAAGCCGAAGCAAATGAGCGGTAGCGCACCGGCCGGCCGGATTACGTTTGCCGCATCAAAAGCCGGCGCCGCTTCGTAGCTCACGAACCCGGCGGCGAACAGGCGCTCGTCCTGCACGCGCCTCTCTGCGGCAGACAAAACGCCGATAACGTCGGCCGTATTCCACGCGACCAGCACATCGAGAGGCGTGGCGAAAATCAGCCAGTCGCCTGCCGTTGCGTCGCGAAGCACGATCTGTCGAAGCATATCGGGAGCACTTGCCGTACCAGCCGACAATATGTCACGGGCGGCTTACGAAGTCATCGCGCCCGAAGCGATATCACGAGCGGATCCGACGGATGCTACTGCGCAACCTCCGGCCCGTCGTCGGCTTTCAGCAGCGCTCTCAACCAGACCGGCGCTACGAGCAATCCGGCGACGAAAACGGCCGCACCGAAGAGCCGCGCATCGTGCTGCAGCAGCAGTTTCGCGGACCCGATCAACCAGCAGTACACGCTTATTGCAGCCGCAACGAGCGGAATCGCGAAGCGCTTCAGGCGATCCAGTGGCTCGGCAGGATCGATCCCGGCCGACGCTGCTGTATTGCGCCACCAGCCCGGCGGGCGAACCTGTCGATAAAAGGCATGCAACACCGCCCTGTCGGTTGCGGGCGTTACGTATGCAGCTATGGCCACGGCCGCAGTCGAAACAACGGACATCAGCAGCAACTTCAGCCATTCCGCCTCTACGGTCAGGAGCAGTATCGGCGCAGCAATGAGTGAAACGAGAATGGCCGCGATTTCGCAATAGAGATTGATCCGCTCCCAGAGCCAGCGCAGCAGCAGAACCGCACCCGTTCCCGCGCCGAAGAGAAGGGACACCAGCCACGCGTTCTGTATCGAGCCGAGGTTGACCATGATTGTGAGTGCGATCGCGAGCACAATGATGTTGGAGAGCTTGGCCACGACCACCAGCTGCCGCGAGGTCGCGGTCTTTCCCCGGATCTTTTCGACCCACACGCCCTTATAAAGGTCGTTGCTCCAGTAACTGGCACCCCAGTTGAGGTGCGTGCTGATCGTCGACGCAAGCGCGGCAAGCATCCCTGCAAGCATCAGGCCCCGCAGACCCGCAGGAAGCAGGTCGTTGAAACCGTGCACGAATGTGAGTTCGCGCTCGCCAATGAAGCTGTCGGTTCTCGGCGTTGCGGGATCGAACGGGTACAGAATGAGAAGAGCCACGCCGATCATCAGCCAGAGAAGGCTGCGGACGACTATTTGTATGACCGTAAAAATCACCGCCGCTATGCGCGCATCGCGGTCGCTGCGACAGGCCATGCTTCTCTGCGCAAGATAACCGGTTCCATCGCTGTTCATCTGAAAGATCCATTGCAGCGAAATGATGACCAGGAAAGGCATCAGTGCCTCACCGGCGCCGGGCGCAAAACTGAGAAAACGGTCGGCGTTCTCCTCCCCGTACAGCTCCACCAGACGGGTCGGCATGTCGTCGATGCCGCCGGATTGGGATACCGCGATCCAGGTATACGCAGCGGTGGCAAACATCATCAGGATCAACTGCGCGACGTCGGTGGCGATGACGCTTCGAAGACCGCCCGCTGTCGAGTAGGTTGCGACGAAAGCAAGCATAGCCACGATGCTGATGATGTTGTTGGTCGTTGCTACGGTTTCGCCAATGTCGGCGCCGGCAGAACTCAGTACAAAGCCGCTGCTTTCGACCATGTTCAGCAACAGGTCATAAACGGGGCCGCCCAGCCACTCATGCCACGGCAGAAAGATTTCAAAAATACGCACCGCGGCTACCAGCACGAAGGCCATAATGACGCAATTGATTACCGTACCGTAATAGATGCCTTTTAACGCCCGCAAAGCGAGAACGCCCTTGCCGCTGTAGCGCTTGACGGTCAGTTCCGCGTCCGTCAGCACGCCGGCGCGGCGCCACGCTGCTGCAAGCACGAAGCCCATCAGCAAAAAGGCGAGGCCGTAAATCCACAGTCGCCACAGCGAAAACACGCCTCCGACAGCGATGAGTCCCATGACGAGCAGCGGCGTATCGGCTGCAAACTGCGTCGCCGCCATGCTGAAGCCGGCGCGCCAGCCACGGATGGTGCGCCCCGCCAGCAGGTACTCCGAGAGATTCTCGGAACTCTGTCGCCTGGACCTGAAGCCTTCGAAAAGGCTGTAGGAGATGAATGCAAGTACGATTATCCAGTCAAGCATGCCGTCATCCCGTCTGGAAATTGTAACGAACGGCGAGCGCCAGCGATCGACCGAAGAGAGTGCGGGCGTTATACAGCTGGCCTATACCGCTCGCGCCGACATCGGTTCGCGGGTTGCCTTCCGTCAAGCCGACTTCGTTGGACAGGTTGTCGACGTTGAGCTGTGCCGACCATTGATCGTTGATCGCGTACTGAACACCGGCATCCAGCTTGAGGTATGACGGGAGCACAACCGTGTTCTCGTCGTTGGCGTAACGGCGACCGTAATGCGAGAACGACACAAATGCACGCCCGCGACCGTCGGCGAAATCGATCGATGGCACGAGGCGCAACATCGTTTTGGGTATGCGACGGACACTGTTGCCGCTATTGTTCACCGCCGTTCCGGAGAAGTTCCGGTACTCCGGGTCCTGCAGTGTCAGCGAAAAGTTGAGTGCCACGGTATCGATCGGTTCATAAACGCCTTCCAGTTCGATGCCGTACGTCAGCGTTCTCGCACGCCGGACGGCAATCGAACCATCCACAAGGATGTCGTTGAAGGGGACGTTGTCGAATTCGGTTCTGTAAGCAGTCAGAAACAGGGCCAGCGACTCCTGCGAAGTCTTGTAGCCCACCTCCACATTGGCAACGCGGTCTTTGCGGGCGATGCCGTTTCGAATGTCATCGAAGTGAGGCAGTTTTGCCGAGCGCGTGAAATGGCCAAATGCGGCATGCCGGTCGGTCAGGTCAAGGTTGAACCCGACGGAATGGCTGACGTGGTTGAAATCGTCGCGAGTCTGCGTGCGCTCGGTGCCAGCGAGCGAGGCAACGTCGTAAACAGTCGCCGGATCGCCGTCCAGGTCGACGTCGTCAATGCCATTGCTGATCCTTGCTTCTATTTCCTCGGTATCGAACCGGAGGCCGAGATCGACGCGCAGACGATCATTCACTTCCCACTCATCCGAGAGATACACCGCCGCCAGGGTACCTTCGTAATCCGCCAGCAGGTTTAGAAACGAATACTGCGTAAAGCCGGAAGAATCGGTGACGCCGGGCAGGAGCAGCCGTTGCGGCTGGTTGCGAACGTCCGTCAACAACAGATTTCCGAGACTCCAGCGGTCGCTCATCGAAAAGTCCGCGAGATAGGCGCCGACGGTCAGATCGTGCTTTGCAAGAACGACGTTCAGCCGCGTGTCGTTCTGTAGAGCCTCGTAATCCTTGAGAACCGCCCAATGCCCATGGTTCTGTACGAGGAACGAAGGATCGAACGAATCGCCCGAGGTGATAAACGAATAATCCGCCGGGATCCCACGCAGGGCGGCAAAGTCGCGACCGGATAACGGTGCCTCACCAGTGAAGATACCGTTGAATGAAACGTCGCCGTTCGTGAACCGGCTGTGGCTCGTGAGCGAGACACCTGGATTCACGTTGAGATCCAGCCGGATTCCGGTTGTCAGCAGCCGCGGGTTTATCCCGTCGGCAAGGTCGCCGTTGGCGAGACGCACTTCCTCCGCGCTCGGCGGCAATCCCGCTGCCCGGATGTCACTACTGTGAAGCGAGTACTCGCCACCTGCCGATCCGTCGACCGCGGTCGGGTTCGAGGGGCTGCCGCGCAGCGGAACCGGCACGACGAAAAGGGACGTGTCGTCGATGTACTTTGCGTACAGGGAAAGCCCGCTATTGGCTGTCGAGCGCAGCAATTCCAGTCTGAACTGTCCGCCCTCGTCAGCCACGTAACCGGGGTTGCGGATGCCGTCCGAGCGACGTGCATAGCCGCCTGCCGATACGCTCCAAATCGGAGAAATGGGTGCGCTCCAGTGCATGTCCACGGCCCGCGCAGCAAAGTCGGAATAAAGGGCCTTCACGCGCAGCCGGGGAGATTCCGATGGCTGTTCATTGACGAAATTGATCGTGCCGCCGACCGCTCCGCTGGTAAAGATCGGCGCGGTACCGCCACGCACCGCTTCCACGCGCGCAACAGACTCGCTGATCCGGATGAACTGGTCGGGGTTGTAGAACGACAGTTCGAACACCGGGTAAACGGGCAGACCGTCTTCGACCAGACCGACATAGCGATAGCCGCCGTCCTGGACAATGCCTCGCGCGAACACGTTTCCGTGAGTCGTTCCCGCCGTCGACTCGACCCAGAAGCCCGGAACGGCCGAAATCAGGTCGGCCGTGCTTGACGGGGACTGGCGCCCTATATCAGCCCGGTCGAAGGTGGAGATACCGACGCTGGACTCGTATTTAGTGCGCGATTTCGACGCTGTACCGGTGACGACGACTTCCTCCATCGCAAACGCCTGCGTCGGTGCATCGGCCCGCAAAAATTTGTTTGCAGTCGCGGCATCAGGCCGCCGGCCGCTGCTGCCTGACGGGGACGGCTGCGATGGGCGTTCAGCCTCCGGCACCGGCTGTATTGCGATCGAATCGTCATTGAGAAAGATGTAGCGCAGTCCCGTTCCAGCCAGAAGCGCGTCCAGCGCCTGCAATCTGGTGTATGTACCAACGAGCGCTTCCGCCGTCAGTCCTTCTGTCGCGCCGGAGAAAAAAATGATCTGTACGTCGATCTGCTCCGCGAGCGACTGCAGAGCGCCGGAAAGCGGTTGTTCCTGAATAACAATTTCGAACGCCCGTTCGTCCTGGGCGCCACTGTCGATGGATATGAATAGAAGGGAAAGCAGCGCAAGCGTCAGGCGTGCTCGTCTCACTTGGACAGGCTCTCGAGCCTACAGTGGCCGCGCGTCTTTCAACGCTTGACCCGAATGCGGATCGCTTCGGCGCCGTATTCCACTTTTACATCGGGTTGAAGCTCCAGGAAACCCACAAGAGCCCTGACATCATGTGCGTTGAACACGGTCGTGATGGTTCGCCTCGCAAGGCTGTCATCTTCAACGATGAGGGGAACGCGGTTATATCGATTGAACTCCGCCACGACGTCGGAGAGCCGCGCACCGTCGAATATCAGGCGACCCTCGGTCCACGCAATTGCTCTCCGGACGTCAAACAGCCCGTCCCGCAGAGTCACGCCTCTCGCCGTCGCAACGGCACCCTCGCCTGCCCGAACGACAACCTGTTCGTGTGGAAGATACTGTGAGACAGCGCTCACGGATCCCTCTACGACGGCCACATGAACCGAGTCGCTGCGGCAATAGACCGAGAATCTTGTTCCCAGCACGCGCAGAAAAACGTCGTCGGTGTCCACGACGAACGGCTTGGAGACGTTCGTCGCTACGTCGAACATCGCCTCGCCCCTGAGCAGGGTCACCCGACGCTCCCCATTCCCATATTGCACCTCGACCGCTGACCGGGTATTCAATGTAACGATAGATCCGTCGCTCAGCTCTATCGAACGTTGCTCGCCGAAGTCGGTTTGATGTACGAGGCTCTCTGGCTCGTCAACAGGCATAAGCGCAAATATTATTGCAATAACCGCGATGCCTGCCGCGGAGGCCCAGCCGTAACGCTGCCGGTTGGGCCGCTGACCTTTACGTGCCTGCTTTTTTGCCAGTCCGGCGTCATTGCGAATCGGCACCACTCCTTGGCCGACAACCGCTCTGACCTCGGCCATTATCTTGTCGATGTCAAGCGGCAGACGGCGGAGTTCCTGCTCCAGTGCGGCAATCTCGAGAAATTCCTCGATATGCTGCGGCGATCTTTTCAGCCACTTGACGAAGTCACGCCGGATGTCGTTATCAGGCGGCGCCTCTGCCATTTCAAACAGCCAGCCGGCTGCCTGCTCTGATATGGGCGTGGTGGCATTCAGGAAGTCTCTGTGCATGATAGAGCTACTGGCCGGGATTGGTTTTTGTTGTTAATGACAGGCTCTCCCGAAGGCGTGCGTACGCTTTGACTATGTAGCGCTTGACCATCCTCTGAGACACGCCGAGATGGACCGCGATTTCTTCATAGGACATGCCATGCTGCGTTTTAAGCGCAATGGTTGCGCGATAGTGGGCCGGCAGTGTATTCAAAGCCCGTTCGAGGCGCTCTGTCCTCTTGCGACTGTCGTAGTCTTCGGCATTGTCCTGACAGCTTTGCAGCTCGTCGAACGACTCCGGCGAGCGGGTATGGAACATTTGCTGGTCCGCGCACCAGTCGTTCACGACATTGACTGCAACGCGGAACAAATAGGCCCGCGGATGTTCCACTACCCTGTCTTCCGGCATCCGCAGCAAACGCAGGAAAACTTCCTGGGAAACATCCTGCGCATCCGTTTCGGTTCGCAGGCTGCGTCGGAGGAAACCGAGCAAGCGCTCGTGGTACTCGTCGTACCAGCGTTCCACATCGGGTCGCCCGATGAGAGCCGGTTCCGAATCTGGCCTGGCCTTTTGCAGCACCAACGTCCCCCTGTCAGCCGAATGTCCCACCCGTGTGACGTGCTCCCGCTCGGGTGCTGACACGCCGTAAGCGGATGTTCGCATGCCTGACGGCAACTCACAAAAACGGGTGCGCGTTGCAGGGCTGCGGAGCCTACCGGCAACCGCGCAACAAGCCGGAACCCGGCGACACCTGGCGGTGCCGCCCGGGTCCCCCCGGTCGAGCCACTTTCAGAACTCGTATCCGACGCTGACTTCGAAGGTCCGCGGCATGATGAAGCGTCCGTTCGGCGCCAGGATCGTCCGCGGATCGCTTTCGGTCAGCGCATCCTCGTCGGTGACATTGTCGACGGCGAGCTGCACGACGAACGCTTCGTTGACCCGCAGGATGACGCCGAGATCGAGCTTCTCGTAACCCTCCAGCGTGTTGACGTTCTGCGCCTCGCCGAAGCGATCGTCGACTGCGCTGAGCGTGCCGTAGACGGTGCCCTGCACGTCGCCCAGGTCGAACAGGTTGCCGATAGCGAAGTTGTAGGTCGGCGTGAGCCGCAACTGCCAGCCGGGCTGCCGCTCCGTCTCTTTGCCGTCAACTCCTGGATCTGGATCGTCCCCGCTTACGACACTGATCTCCGAATCCAGGACAGTCGCATTGAGCGACACCGAGAACCCGACGTCGGTCTCCCAGACGGCGTCGAGCTCGACGCCCCGGGATTCCTGGGTCGTGAGGAGGGCGTCCCCGCCAAACACGAAGGTGACGACTCTCGGATCGACCTCCGTGAAGAAGCCCGTCGCATACACGCTCACGTTGTCCGTCACCCATTTGAAGCCAAGTTCGAACTGGTCGATCTTCTGGATCAGGTCGTTGCCGCTCGCCAACGCATCGCGACCGTCACGATAGGTGTCGAACTGCGGCATCAACTGACCCTGGTTGATGCGACCGAAGACACCCATCGAGTCGTTCAGCAGGTAGTTGAGCGCCGCCGTCCATGAGAGCTCCGACTCATCGGTCGACGCGCCGAAATCGACGTCCCCATCCCTGCCGTCGTCGATCGTGTAGTCGATCTGGTAATTCTCATAGCGAAGCCCGACATCCGCCGTCAAGGCGTCGGTAATATCGAACGTCGTGGCCGCGTACAGCGCGTTCGCCGTGGCATCACCGCTCCCGTCGATGTCGAAGTTGCCGCCGCAGCTGTCGACGGCCGGGTCGTTGCAGGCGATGCCGGTGACCATCTCGCCGCCGTGCTGCACGACTTCATACTTCTCGTTGTCGAGCGACCAGAGGTCGTCGCTGGAGGCGTTCGACGTATAGAAGCCGAAGGTCGCCGTCCCCCTGTCAAAGGCCCTGGACAGGCTGATGTCGTTCGTGAACGCTTCGACGTCCTTGCGGACTTCCCAGGCGCCGAACTGCTGGATGAATTCCTCGTTGCCGATCGCGCGTCCCGTCACGGCGCCCGTGATCGGGCCGACGACCACGGCGCGCGGGTCGACCAACGGGTTGGCGAGCAGAGCGCCGACCTGCACGGCGCCGCCGTCGGGGACCAGGCCGACGGTGTCGGCGTCGCCCTTCGTGAGGCTGAAACGGTCGGTGAGCTGCCAGTCGTCGGCAATGTCCAGCACGACCGAGCCGCCCGTCATCCCCCCCCTCCAGCCGCGGCCCTCGGCAAGATCGAGCGTCTTGATCACGGGGTTGGGGTGGTTCGGATCGCCGCCATTCGCGAAGTCCGGGTTCGTGTCCGGGTCCGGACCGTCAAAAACCGGATTCGCGTTGTCCAGGATGATCTGGCGCTGCCGGTTCATGGCGCCGAGCTGGTTGTAAGAGGCATCCACGCCCGGCACGTTGAGCGCGACCGGCAGGTACCACTGGCCGTAATCGTCCGTCTGCCGGTGGAAGACGTTGATCGTGCCGTTGTCCAGCTCCCGGGTGAGGCTGATCGTGAACTGGTTGCCTTCGTCCGAGTTGAAGCCGGCGTCCCGCAGCCCCGGCGAGCTCGTGATGTAGCCCCCGATCATGTAATAGAAGTCGTCGGCAATCGGGCCGCTCACGTATCCGTCGAAACGCCTCAGCTCGTAGTCCGAAGTCGTGTACTTGACCAGGCCTTCCGTTTCCTCGCTTCCCTCGCGCAGAATGAAGTTCGTAGTCAGTCCCGGCTGGCCGCTCGAGAACACAGGGTTGGGGCCGCCGCGCAGCGC
>Ga0299913_10001259_pt1 | contig 18408 bp, 14 predicted proteins | sample RVTome_9_FD_201360 | JGI IMG/M metagenome (GOLD analysis project Ga0299913, IMG submission 201360) | Soil microbial communities from uranium-contaminated site in the Upper Colorado River Basin, Wyoming, United States - RVT155D38 (version 2) ... | reverse complement strand
CGCGGCCGCCGCTCCACGGCGGTCGCGTCCGATTCCCGCACGCGAAGAGCAAGCCGACGCCGTTCCCTGTCGTGGTCGGCGAGGAGACGCCGCCAGGGCGGTCGAGCGGGAGGGGAGGGATTCGAACTCTCGATGCTGACGATGGAGAATTGGTTTACGTGACCGCCGAGAAGTTGATTTGCAGGCGATGTAGTCCGTGTTCGCCGGTGAGTTCACCGATGGCATGACCGACTTGGAGAGCGCCATATGGTTCTTTCGGCCCTTTCCGCACGGAGGCCGCTTTGCCGCCCGGCGCGGGTGCCGATCAGGCCGCACTCGTGTTACTGGGGTAGGTCGAGCATCTGGGCGAGGCGGGTTGCGACGACGCGGAGCATCGCCATGGCGATGCGCGGCTGCGATTCGAGGAGCGCAAGGAAGTCCGCGCGGTTGATGGCGAGGACGCGGACGGGCGTCTCGGCGCGTACGCGCACGGTGCGCGGGATGTCTTCGACCAAGAGGCTGAGCTCCCCGACGAACTCCCCGGGGCCTAGCTTGGCGTCGCGGTCACGGACGTCGGCGCGAAGCGTCCCGTCCAAGATCACGAACATGCCGAGCCCGGGATGGCCGCGCTCGATAAGGACAGTCCCCGCCGGGAACTCCGCATCCGTCGCAATGGCGGCGACGCGCTCGAGCCCCTGGTCATCGAGCTCGGCGAACAGCGGGATCCCGCGGAGGTGTTTGAGGCGGTCGTCCAAGGCGCGGGCGAATCATAGGCACGCGGGCCTAACGTCCCAGCCGCCGGCGGCCCCGTTTGTGAGTCCGTTTGGGCAGTGGCGCGACTGGCTCGCTTCGTGCGCCGGAGAACCGGGCGTGCCGGTGTAGCGTCCACGACATGGCGAGGCTGACGCCTGACGAACCGTGGGAGAGGATGCTGACCGGCGACTTTCCCCAGCGCTTGCGGCGCGTGATGGGAGCGCTGCCGTCGCCGCCGCGCTGCAAGCTCTGCAATGCGCCTTTCCGTGGGCCCGGCGGCGTCCTGATGCGGGCTATCGGCCGCGGCCCGTCGCCGTTGAACCGACGGCTCTGTCGGTTTTGCATACGCGCGGTTCACAAGCACCCCGGGGGCGCTGAAGTCGAGATCTCGGTGCTCTTTGCGGACGTTCGCGGGTCCACGGCGATGGCGGAGCACATGCCACCCGAGGAGTTCTCGCGCCTGATGGCGCGCTTCTATGGGGCGGCGGCCGGGGTCATCGACGAATGGGATGGCATCGTGGACAAGTTCGTCGGCGACGGCGCCGTCGCGCTGTTCATCCCCGGCTTCGCCGGCAGCGACCATGCGGCAGACGCAATTGCAGCCGCACGAGGCTTGCTCGAGGAGACCAGAAACGACGGGCGAGAGCCGTGGATTCCGGTCGGCGCCGGCGTCCACACCGGTAGGTCCTTCGTGGGCAGCGTCGGGGAAGGGGATGCGCGCGATTTCACGGCGCTCGGCGACACAGTCAATACGGCCGCGCGGGTTGCGGGCCTGGCTGGACCGGGTGAGATCCTAATCACCGCCGAGGCCGCCACCGCAGGCGGCTTCGAGACGACGGGGCTCGAACGACGAACGCTGGAGTTACGCGGAAGGGAGCGAAGCGTCGACGCGTGGGTCGCAAGGGCGCGGACGTGAGCCTTAGGTCGAACCCCGAGGCCTTGGCCCCTCGGTTCCAGTTCGGACTCGACTTGATCTTCGATCTCCTCGCCGGGTTCCAGACTTCTCAGGCTGAGAGGTCGATGTGGCGCCGGACTAAAAGTGCTGATTTGCAGGGGCGTTTGTGTCCGGTTCGCCAGCAAGTTCGCCACCGCCGCTCAAGCACTCAGTGAAGCGGCGGGATCTGCGGTCCTTGGTGACCACTGGGCAAGGAGCGTCTCGTGCCTCTGGCGCTCTCGCGCGCCAGCGCGTCACGCAGGAGCAGCGAGTACTCGATCGGGATGGCGGGCCCGATCAGCGAGACTAGGAACTGGCACCTTCGCGACCTTCGCATTTTCGAGCTGGCATCTCGACCTACGAGCTCTCGCGCTAGATGCGAACGGGCATCGGAGTGAACGACCGCACTACGGTCACCTCGCGAGACGGGCGCGAGCGCGCAATCAGGCTGCTCGACGTCTTCATCGCGAGACACGAAACACGGGTCGTCTACGCTCGCCGGTCATGACCGCTCCGCTTCTCGATCGGGCCCTTTCCATCGGGGCTGATTCGCGCGACTCGGCCGACGAGCGGTTCCGGAAGCGCCTGCTCGTCGGCGTCGCGCTCGTCATCCTTCCGGTGGCGATTCTCTGGGGTTGTTTGTACTGGTTCGTAGGTGAGCACGAGGTTGCGCTGACGCCTTGGGGCTACGCCGCCGGATCGGCAGCCAGCCTCGTCGTCTTCGCGCGGACGAGGAACTTCGCGTTCCTGCGGACAGCGCAGCAGCTCCTGATTCTCGTCGCCCCCGCGCTCGGGACGGTGATGCTCGGCGGTCTCGATGAGTCGAGCTCGGTGATCCTGTGGTCGCTGTTCGCGCCGCTCGGGGCAGTCGCTTTCGACCGTCCCGGCCGCGCCTGGCCATGGTTCGCGGCCTTCGTTGCCACGATCTTCCTCGCGGTTGTCTTCTCCGAGGTCGTTCGGCCGGACGGGGCCGACCTGCCGGAGGGCTTCGTCCTGACCTTCGACATCCTCAACATCGTGGTGGTCTCGCTCGTCGGGATCCTGTTGCTCGTGACGTTTGCACGCGGACGGGAGGTCGCGCAGGCGCGCGTCGAGACGCTATTGCTCAACGTCCTCCCGGCCGACGTCGCGCAGCGACTCCAGGCGGATCCCAACTCGATCGCCGACCACTTCGACGACGTGAGCATCCTGTTCGCCGACGTCGTCGACTTCACGCCGCTCTCGAGCCGGCTCGACGCACGCGAGGTGGTCGGTCTCCTCGACCGCCTCTTCACCACCTTCGATGAGCTCGTCGACCGCTACGAGGTCGAAAAGATCAAGACGATCGGCGACTGCTACATGGTCGCGGCGGGCGTTCCGACGGAGCGACCGGACCACGCGCACGCGCTCGCAGGACTCGCGCTCGAGATGCGCGAGTGCGCCAAACGCTTCCTCGCCGACCGCGACGGCCACGGCCTGCGACTGCGTATCGGGATCAGCTCGGGGCCGGTGGTGGCGGGTGTGATCGGGCGTCGTCGCTTCGTCTACGACCTGTGGGGCGACACGGTGAACATGGCGAGCAGGATGGAATCCCACGGGGCTCCCGACTTCATCCAGATCACTCGCTCGACGTGGGAACTCCTGCGCGACGACTTCGCGGCCGAGCCGTTAGGGCTCGTCGACGTGAAGGGCAAGGGCGCGATCGAGACCTGGCGGCTCGTGGGCCCACGCAGCAGTTGAGCCCGCGCGCTGGCGTTGAGCAAGCGCATCCAACGCAGGTCGGGCGAATCCTCGACCGTGACGTCACCGGTTTCAGCAGCTTTCCTCGCTCCTCAGCGTTGCGCTGGTCGGCTCGTTCGCCGGCCCTGTGTTCGTGGATGCTCCGGGCGGCACAATCCATTCATGACCGGCCCGGAGGGCGATGAGCCCCGCGGCTGGTGGCGCGTCACATCGGTCGATCCGCCGACGTCGCACGCCGGGCAGCGCCGGACGCAAGCGATCCGCAGGTGCCCGCCTCTTTCGGAGACGGCAGCGCTCGGGATACGCTTTGGGTCGGCATGGGCGAGGACGAACCGCGCGGCCGCAAGAACGCCGACGGCTCAGTCGACGTCTGGGTTGGGCGGCGGCGGCTCAGCTTCCCGGGCGGCGGCCGCAAGCCGAAGGTCACGGACGAGCAGGAAGCTCCGCCGGATGGCGGCGAGCTTCCGAGGGGCGTGCGGGTGGATGTCGCCGAGTCCGCGACGATCGTCGGCTACGACGGCTGGTACGCGCGGATCACCGCCTCCGGCGTGGACGTGAGCCCCGCGCGCGCCCGCCGCGGGCCAGGACGGATCTTCTACCGTCGCCGTGGCTCCTGACGCGCCGGACATCCGTCCCGATCCGGGCGGCGTCCAGTCGGCGATCGACCGCTACCGCGACCTCGCCAAGTACCTGATCACCATCTTCGCCGGCGTCGGCGCCCTGCTCGTCGCCGGCACCCAACTCGCGTCGATCGGCGAGCTCTCGCTCGAGGACGAGCCGGGCCGCGTCGCCGCCGTCGCGGTGGGCCTCGTCGCGGCCGTCGGCGCCGTAGCGGTGATCGTCGGACTTACGCTCCGGGTGCTGCGCCCGGTCGAGATGAGCTTCGCCGAGATCGTCGCGGAGCCGAAGCTTCGCGCGGAGATCGAGGCACGGCCGTGGCTCCTCGGCGGCGCGCACGAGCTCGGCGAGGTGCGCGACAACCTCGCCACGACCGCGCTCACGGACGAGGAGCGCGAAACGTGGGTCGCGGTCGCGGACGACGTTGTGGGCTACGCCGCATACCTGCGGACGCGGGCGGCGTTCGAGGGCACGTGGTGGCCGCTGCTCGCCGCGGCAATCGTCGGGGTGCTCGGCATCACCGCGTTCACGTGGGGCGCAAACCCACCCGACGAGGACGTCGGCGCGAGCCCGGTGGTCGAGCCGGCGCCCGTCCCCGTGCAGATCGCGCTCACGGCCGCCGGGCGAGAGGCGCTCGGAGAGGCGCTCGGAGGGAGCGCGTGCGCGAGCGGCCGGATCGCCGCGCTCGCGATCGGCGGCACCGCGAGCGAGCCGAAGGTGGTCACGCTGCCGCGCGGGTCCTGCAAGGCCGCACAGTTCCTCCTTCCGGCGGCCTGGGGAGCCGCGATCGCGGACGAGTGATGCCTGAGCCCATGGAGCCGCGGATCCGCGAGGTTGTGCGCCTCGCCGAGGAGGCCGAGGCGCTCGTGCGAGCAGACCAGCCGCGGGCCGCGCTCGAGCGGGCCGAGTCGGCGATCCGCGCCTCCGAGGGCCTGCCGGACACGGTTCGCGCCGCCGCGCTCCACGTGCGCGGAAGGGCCCACGACCGGCTCGGCGATCTCGACGCGGCGCAGGCCGACATCGCCGCCGCGCTCGAGCTCGAACCTCGCGATCCCGGCCGTTGGCTGTTCATGAGCCAGCTTGCGGGCTCGCGCGAGGACTGGTCGACGGCGGGCGAGCTGCTCGAGGCCGCGATCCAGGTCGCCGAGGCCGTCGGCGAGCAGTCGGTGATCCCGCAGGCCCGCTGGGAGCTCGCGAACGTCGCCCGGATCGTCGGCGACGTCGAGCGCGCCCGGCGGGAGCTCGCCGCCGCGATCGTGGCCGCGGAGGAGCTCGACGACATCGAGACCGTGGCCCACGCGGAGCTCGGGCTCGCCCAGCTCGAGATGGAACTGGGAGAGGGCGCGCGCGCGCGCGAGCGCTACGCGCGCGTCCGGGCGCTCGCCGAGCTTCTCCCGGAGCGCGGCCCGCGCGTGACGGCCGAGCCGGCGAGGTCGGCCTCGGCGCTCGGGGGTGGCACCTCCGAGGAGCTACCGCCGCCGTTCGGCGAGCCGGTCCTGCGCGTCGTCCTCGCGCCGCGGCTCGGCGAGCACGCGCAGCTCGAGCTGTGGCCCGGCGACCGCGAAGAACCGTTGCGCTGCGTCGTGCCGTTCCGGTTCGCCGTCCACCCCCGCACGCACGAGCGCCTGCGCTGGTACGCGGAGGAGTACGCGGCGCGCCCGCTCGACCCCGCCCCTGCGATCGCCGCCGACGTCGAGCAGGAGTTGGAGCGGCTCGGCGAGGCGCTTTACCGAGCCCTGCTCGACCACGCGGAGGCGGCGGCGATCGCCGAGCGGCTCCCGGAGCTTTCCGACGGCCTGCGCGTGGAGATCGTCGCGGACGTGCCGCACGCCGACATCCTCCCGTGGGAGCTCCTGCGCGACCCTGCCCGCCGTGTCGACCTCGCACTGGCCGGCCGGTCGGTCACGCGCACGACGACCCGCGCGGCCGGCGCGGCCGGCACGGTTCGCGGCAACGGGGTCGTTCGCGTCCTGCTCGTTATCGCGCGTCCAGAGGGCCGACTGGACGTCGCGTTCCGCTCGGTTGCCGATCCGCTCCTGCGCGAGCTGACTGCATCGGGCGCCTCCGTGGAGGTCGACGTGCTTAGGCCGCCGACGTTCGAGCGGCTGCGGGCTGTGTTGCGCGAGCCGCGCCCTTACGACCTCCTGCACTTCGACGGCCACGGGGTGGTCGACCCGGAGACCGGCCACAGCGCGCTCGTGTTCGAGTCCGGCGACGAGGCCGGGACGCCCGTCGACGGCGGCGTGCTCGGCGAGGAGCTCGCCGCCGGCGGCGTCCCGCTCCTCGTCATGAACGCGTGCCGCTCGGCCGCGGGCCACGACGAGGAGGCCTACGGGTCGGTCGCGCGGGAGGCGCTCGAGCGTGGCCTCGCGGCCGTCGTCGCGATGCGGTTCAACGTCTACGTCCCGACCGCGGCGCTCTTCGTCGGCGCCCTCTACCGCGGGCTCGGCGAGGGCCGGGCGCTGGAGGACGCCGTGGCCGCGGCGCGCCGACGCCTCATCGAGCGGCCCGACCGCGGCGGCCTTCCTGTCGTGCGGGACTGGTGCGTGCCGGCGCTCTACCAGGCGGCGCCTTTGCGGCTCGCCGGCGACGCCGCAGGAGCAGTGCGCGAGGCCCCCGAGGTCGGGCTCCCCCCCGCGCCTCGGTACGGGTTCGTCGGGCGCGACGAGGTGTTCGTGGAGCTCGAGGCGGCGCTCGTCGGCAGCCCGCACGTCGTTCTGCGCGCCTTCGCCGGCGCGGGGAAGACGACTGCGGCGGCCGAGTTCGCGCGCTGGTATGCGAGAACCGGCGGCTGCGAAACGGCCGGGCCGCTCGTCGACCTCGGCGACGCGCCGGCCGTGGAGGACGTGCGGCGGCGCCTCGGGCGGGTCGACGGCCGTCCGCTGCTCCTGTGGGACGACGCGCGCGAGCTGACCGCCGGTCACCTGAGGCTCCTGGACGAGATCGCGGCGCGTGGCGGGCGGGTCCTTGTGATCCGGGACCGGCGGCCCGATCCGGAGGGGCTGCCGGTCGTGCCGATGCCGAACTTCCCGGGCGAGGAGGCCCTAGCGCTCGGGCTCTCGGTGGCGGCGGACGCCGGTGTGGAGATCGGGCCGGAAGCGGCGGCGGCGCTAGTCGATGGCCTGCGAGGTCACGCGCTCGGGATCGAGCTCGCCGTGCGCGAGCTCGGCCGCCGCGGCGGGGCTGCCACAAGGGCCGAGGCCGAGCCGCTGCTCGACGAGCTTGTGAGCCCGGAGAACGACGATCCCGCCCCGTGGACGCTGCCCCTCGCGGAGGGGCTCGAGGTCGACGTCGATTGCCGCGACGCGCGGCTCGTCGCGCAGTTTCGCGGCTACGTGTCCGTGCCGGGGCTCGCCGCGCTGCGCTTGGACGGCGACCTCGACGCCGCCGAAGCGGCCCTCGAGTCTCTCGCCGCGCGTGGCGTCCTGACCCGCATCAACTTCGGCATCTACGCCATCCATCCGGGTCTCCCCGTCGCGCTCGCCGCCGCCGGGCGGTTCGAGGCGGCCGGGCGCGCCTTCGCGGAGGCGATGGCCCATACGGCGTCCGAGTGGGCGGCGCTCGCGGAGTCGGAAGGGATGGAGATCCCGTGGCCCGCCGAGCTTACGAACATTCTCGCGGCCAGACGCCTGGCGAGCAGCGAAGGCTGGTGGCCGCTAGTGGTCGAGCTCCTCGACGGCGTCAGCGCGCTCGGCCTGCACGGCGGCTTGACGGGCGTCCGGCGCGCCGAGATCCTCGCCGCCGCCGCCGATTTCGTCGATCTCGACACGGGCGAGCCGCTGGCGGGCATGGACAAGTACCGCGGCGTCTTCCTCGGGCATCTAGCCTGGCTCGCTGACGTGGAGGGCGACCGGGCCCGCGTCCTGCGCCTGCGAACCGCGGACGTGGAGCACCGCCGGGCGGCCGCGGCCGGCGCGCTTGCGGTCCCGCCGGAGCGGCGGGGCGACGAGGAACGCGGTCTCGTCCGCCGCCTCGCCGTGGGGCTCACGAACATGGGCCCGACACAGAGCGCGCTGCGCGATCCGGCGGCGCTCGACACGCTGAACGAGGCCGCCGAGCTCGCGCGTGAGCTCGGCGACTGGCGCCTCGAGGTTCAGAACCGCCTCAGCCTCGGCGTGCACTGGATGATCGTCCCGGTGCCGCCCGACTTTGACCGGGCCGACGCCGAGTTCGCGGACGGCTACAACCTCGCCATCGAGCCCGATACGCAACTCGCCGGCATGCTGATGACGGAGCGGGGCACCGTCCACTTCGAGCGCGCCCTCGTCACCGCCGACCGCGACGCCGCGCGAGGCGAGCTCGAGGCCGCCGCCGACCTGCTCGAGCTCGCCGCCGGGCTCCGCGAGCCCGACACGGTGCTCTGCCACCAGCTCGGCCAGGTTCATCGCTTCCTCGGGAACCTCGAGGAGTCGAGAACGTGGTTCGAGCAGGGGATCGGGTTGCTCGAGAATGCGCGCGAGCCGGGTGCCGGCGCCGACGCCCGCCTCCACCTCGCCCTCGCGCTCGAGGACGCCGGCCTCCTCGATGAGGCGCTGCGCTATGCCCGGAGCGCGGAGCACGCGCTCGCGCAGGCCGCCGAGCCTGACCCCGCGCTGCAGCTGGACGTGGAACAGACGCTCGCCCGGCTCTCGCTGCGCGCGCGGACCTGACGCTCGAACTCGTCCACGCGCACGCGCACGGAGGGACCGGCCCCTACGAGCTCTCGATGTTGAGAATGGCGTCGAGGGCTAAGGCATCGTCCTGCGCCGTGAACGTCCGGAAGCTCGTCGTGCTCCAGTCGCGTACTCGATCGGGCGGTCCGCCGGCGAGACCGTCGCGCGCCCGGCACCGTGGTCGTCCCGCCGCCGACCGTGATCATCCCGCGCGCGCGGTTCGCCGGCCCCGACCAGGGCCACGTGGCCCCAGAAGGCGAGCGAGAACGGCGCCGGGGGTCGCGGTGTGGAGCGTTACGAGGTAGTCGTCGGCGAAAGGCGTCCTCCGTCGATTATCGCGCTGAAGTCGAGGCGCGCACCCCCGCCGGCCGGGCCCGTTTTGTCTTGCGGGACGAGAAGACGGGGAAATTGTTCGCGAGTTATCCGCCAGCGCATACCGAGATCCGCGCACTTCTCCGGATCCCCCTGGACCTCCTTGGACTGAGTGCAGCGGTTAGGCAGACCGTTCGTAGCCGCACGAGGCAACCGATCGGCGCCCGATGCCGCTTGAAGAGCGGAGGGGGAGGGATTCGAACCCTCGATCCGCCACAACACGACCGAACACCACACGACGAGCAGTGCGGTGCCCGAGCGTCGCCGACAGCTCCCACGCTTATCGTTGCGGGGCGGTTTCGGCCTGTGCGTGGCCCAGCGTCACTTGGGCTCGAGTAGGGCGCGGTCGAAAAACCCGATCACGCGCCGCTCGTACTCGGCCGGACGGGCGTCAATGCCGCCTGTGTGCTCGGCGCCCGGAACCTTCCACAGCTGCTTCGGCTCGCCGGCGGCGGCGAAGTACTTCGGCTGCCTGACGTCCTCGCCGCCCATGCCTGGCTCGGTGTAGATGAGGAAGACCGAGCGCGGCGCGATCTCGCCGATGCGGTCGACGATCGGCGGCGGCGGGCCGTGGTTTGCGAACACGGCCGTCGCCGCCTTGATTCCGTACAGAGCAGGCAGAAGCAGTCGCTCGGTTCCTCTAAGGACGTCCCGTCCCTCTCCGGCGGGCAGGCCCGCCCCTTCGGAGACGACCGCCTTGAACTCGGTCGATTGCGCTGCCGCGACCAGGAGGATCTCGCCGCCGACCGACGAGCCGAAGCCGCCGATGCGATCGGGATCCACGTCGGGTCGGTCCTGGAGGTACCTGGCGCCCGCGCTCAGGTCACGGTCGCCGGCCCAGCGGACAAGGTCGCCCTCGCTACCACCCTGCCCGCGCGGATCGAGCAGCAGCACGCCGTACCCGTTCCGGGCGAGCATGCGCGCCTCCTTCAGTGCCGATCGTCCCGGGAAGACGACGATCGCGGCCCGGTTCTTCGAGGGGACGTAGGCGGCGGTGAGCTCGAGCGAGTCGCTCGTCGTCACCGTCACCGTCTCATAGGGAACGCCGACGTCCGGCAGCGGGCCGGTGCGTCCGAGGTGCGTGTAGCCGTACGAGAAGGCGATCGGGAAGACGAGGAACGCCAGGATCCCAAGCGCCGCGACGGCGCCGAGGATCGTCGCCAACGTCCGCCGCAGGTAGCGCTTCCGACGGCTTTCGCCCGTGCGGCGGGCCTTCCAGAGCGTGACCGGCCCGCTCAGAAGGAGGGCGGCGCCGGCACCGATCGCGAGCAGGCCGGTGTAGTGATCGCCCGAGGCGCTGCCGTCAAGCAGGAGGTAGGCGCTCGGGAACCCGATCGCCAGTCCGAGCGCTCCGAACGTCATCGCGAGCGCGGCGCGCGCTCCGGCCCGGAGGCGCGGATATGCCGCCGCAGCTCCAACCAGGATCCCCACCGGGATCAGGCCGCTCGCGAGGTGGTCGCGCGCGGAGGTCCCCGGCTGAGGCTGGAGGTAGTTGTCGTCGAGAACGTGCAGCGCGACGATCCCGAGGCTTCCGCGCACGACGATCGTCTCGGGGCCCGCTGCTCTCAGCCGCTCGAAGAGCCCGCTTCCCCACCCGGCGCGCCACAGCCTACGACCCATAATCTATCCGTGCCTCACGCGCCGGGCGTTCCCCGGACTGAAACCATCCGGAAGTCCTCCCCTTGTCGTTACTCGCATGACGCAATACGAGGTCGGCTTCCGACTCGATCATCATCGTATGTTCTCACGACAACTTGGATACCGGACGCGTAATGCCGACTGCGCATCAGGGTCCCGGAGCACGACGCGCCCATCTGTCTCCCCGAGCAGTAATAGGTTCGGGCGCGCTCCGTTGGTGGATCCGCCAGCGAAAGAACGTCTGGTCGCTGATCCCCAGGCGCTTGCACACCGCGCGCTGGCGCGCGAAAGACTGACGTTGACGCTCCGGACCGGCGGCCGATGTAGAGGACAAAGGAGCGGGTCGGGCCGCGGGCCGACCGTTCGCCAGTTGTTCGCCAGTGCGCCGCGTGACAAGGCCGACTCCCGTGACCGGCCGACACGAGCCGCGCGCCAGGAAGCTGCATCTACGCAAGGGATATCTTGGGGAGCCGTGTTCGGCCCAGGCTCGCAGAAGAGCGGGACGACGGTCTTGCAAATCGCGCCACCGTTGCCGAGCGAGACAGCGCGCGCGACAAGCCAGTGCCGAGGAAACCGAGCAACCAAGCCGTTTGCAGAAGAGCGGAGGGGGAGGGATTCGAACCCTCGATCCGCCTAACGACGGATAACGGTTTTCGAGACCGCCTGGAACATTGCGAGTTGCAGGGATTCTTGGTCTCGTTCGCCAGCGTGTTCGCCAGCTGGCGCAAGTATGGCCGTCCGTGTCTTGCGTTGCGGTGGCGTGCACGTCAGTCGCCTCTGATTTCTCGTCCGTGAACTCCGGTCGAGCGCGAAGCCGATCACGGTGAAGAACTCTGTCGCCCTGGTAGGCCGTTCATCGCACGCTGATGAACGTCTGCATCGCCTTCGTGAGAGCGCCCTTCTTCGGCCGGCTCTCACTCGGTCTGGCGTGCGCCGCCACCTAGCTTCGGGTTGTGTACGGTGGTCGAAGCGATAGATGAGCCCTTCGACTCCCGCACTCGTCGTCGAGGACGGAGTCCGAGCGCGAGTCGGCCTCGTCGGCGGCTTCGAGGTCAGCGATCTCTGGTTCGCGCCCGGCTTCGAGCACGCCCCGTTCGAGCCCGAGGTGCCGTACGTTGGCGTCGTCCTCGCCGGCGCGCTCGAGAAGCGTTTCGGCCGGTCGACCTGGGAGCTCGTTCAGGGCGATTCGTTCGCCATGCCGGACGGTGCGCAGCATTCGGCACGCTTCGGCTACGCGGGCGCCCGCGTCGTGGTCGTCCGGGTACATCCCGGCGCTGCCGGCGGTGCGACCGCCCTGCTCCGGCGGCTTCGCCGCTACCGCCGGCCACGGACGCCGGCGCTCGCGGGCCGGATCGCCGCCGAGCTTGCGACCGGCGAGCGCGCCTGGCCGCTCGCCGTCGAGGGGCTCGCGTTCGAGCTCCTCGCCGAGTTCGCCCGCGACCGCGCTCGTTCGGGACGCGCCGCCCGCAGGCCCGGCTGGCTCGCCCGCGCCGCGGAGCTCCTCGAGCCCGGCTCCCCGAACTCGACAGCGTTGGGAGACGTGGCCGCAGCCATCGGCGTGCACCCGTCCCACCTCGCCCGCGTTTTCAGGGCCGAGTACGGCATGTCCGTCGGCGAGTACGCCCGGGCACGCCGCCTCGACTGGGCGGCAGCGCAGCTCGCTGAGGGCGATCTGCCACTCGCGGTGATCGCGCGCCAGGCCGGGTTCTGCGACCAGAGCCACTTCACGCGTGCGTTCGCGCGCCACATCGGCCTGACTCCGGGCCGCTACCGGCAGCAAGCGGCGCGCGGACAGGTCCCACCCGCCGCCGGCTTGAGCCCGGAGCTGGACCCTAGGAGAAGTCCCTGACCTGGATATTCCCGTGCTCGAGGAAGAACGGGAAGGTGGGCTCCGGAGCGCGGTCGCAGTAGTCCTGCGCCGTTCCCGGGCCGCCCGCGCCGATGAGCGTGGTCATGTCGGGCGTCCCGTCGACCCCGGGCTCACCGTTGTCGGCGACCTGGAACCACATCTCGAGACCCTCGAGCGACTCGTCGCTCGACCGCTCGATCACGCCGCCGAACCAGCCGCGGTTGTCCTCGATCACCGCGCACGTGATTGGGCCGCGGGCGAGGAACGGGATGCCGTCGTCGACGGTCCGGAACAGATAGTTCCCGTGCACCCGTCCGTCCACGTCCACGCGAGCCGTGAAGGCGAACGGCTGGACCTCGATCAGGTCGAGCCCGAACATGCTCTCGATGTTGAACACGCTGGCTCCGCTCGCGGAGGCAACCACCGGGCTCCCGCTTGCGGCGCTGCCGCTCGCCGCGATCGCCGCGGCGAGGGCCCCGGCGAGCACGAGGAATCGCAATCTCGTCACATTCGCCCCCTTTTGTTCCTGCGTTCGGACGAGCCTAGGGAGCGGCCTGCGTCAGGCTCTTGGACTGGAGCAGCGCGTTCTTGCACGTTCGTGCGCGTTTGTCGCCCAGCGCGATCCGCTCGGCCAGGCCGCCGCGTACCTCCCTTCGGAACACGCTTCGAGGAGGATCGCCATGCTCTCGCTCCGTCGCGCCCGCAGGACCGCCATCCTGGCTGGAGCCCTCACCGCAACGGTCGCCGTGCCGCCGGCGGGCGCCGCCCCCGAGTTTCCGATCGGCCCGGGCACGTCGACGCGCGGCATCGGCGCCTCGATCGGCCTCGAGTTTCGCGACGGCCTGGTCCGGGCCGCGTGGGGCGACGCGAGCGCCGAGCTCGGCGGCAATCCGGAGCCGTCGACCTCCGAGCTGGCCTTCACGACCGTCTCCGTCGCGCCAAACGGCTTCGTCTCCGTCGCGGCCGCCGTGAACGTGAGCCGCGCCGCGGGCGACCAGGCCGGCGATTCGGTCGCCGTCAACCCGCGGAACTCCGACAATGTCGTCGTCGCCGGGGCCGCCGCCGGGACGTGCTGCTCCGAGCAGACGTTCCGCGCCGCCAGCTTCGACGGGGGTGCGACCTGGACGGGCGTCACCGGCCTGCCAGGCGCCTTCAACGGCAGCGGCGCGCAGGTCGCCTTCGACTCGGTCGGCAACGCCTACCTCGCGCTCATCGACCAGACCGACTTCATGCACCCGCGACTCCGGGTCTACCTGAGCGTCGACGGCGGCCTCACCTTCGAGGAGCTGCCCCTCCCGGCCCGGAGCGACCTCGACTCGTCGCCCTCGCTCGCGACCGGCGACGGCGTCGTCTGGGTCTCGTTCACCCGCTACGACGGGATCGCCCGCACGGCGGCCGCGGTCGCCCGCGTGGGCGGCCTCGGCGCGGTCGGGCCCTTCGCGATCCAGACGGCGCCCGGCTCCGAGGGGGCCCGGCTCCCCGACCTCGCCCTCGGCCCGGACGGCCAGGCGCTCGTCGTCTACGAGGCGCGCCCCGCGAGCGGCTTCACCACGCTGAACGCCCAGCTCGACCCGGACGGCGCCGGGCCGGCCGGCTTCCGTCCCGCTGTAGCAGTAGCGAACCTCGCCTCGTACGGCAGCGAGGCGCGTCCGAGCCTCGCCTACGACAGCGGCGGGCGCGCCAACCTCGTCTACCGCGACCAGGAGCTGCGGCCGGAGACGCAGGACGTCATGCTCCAGTTCTCCGACGACGACGGCACGAACTGGAGCGCAGCCCAGCGGGTCAACGGCGACGTCGCCTCGCAGCGGCGCCTCGTCCCCGGAGTTGCCGCCGAGGCCGGCGCCGGACGGCTGGCGGTGGCGTGGTTCGGGCAGAGCGGCGCCGGGTTCCGGCTCTTCGGACGCATCCTCGACCGGGCCGTCGCGCCGGCAACGCCCCTCAGCCCGCTCAACCTAACGGCCGCGCCCGTGTCGCAGACGCGTGTCGACCTCTCCTGGGCCGATCGGAGCGGCAACGAGACCGGCTTCGAGATCACGCGCACGTCGGGCGGCGCCGCGGAGGTCCTGCGAGTCGGCGCGAACGTGTCCTCCTTCTCCGACTCCGGCCTGGCCGCGGACCGCGAGTACACGTACGCCGTCCGCGCCGTGAACGCGGCCGGCGCGTCGACGGCGACGAACGTCGCCGTGGCGAGGACGCTCGCGATCCCGCCCGAAGCGCCGACGGACCTGACCGCCGCCGGCATCGGCTTCTCGCGCATCGGCCTGGCCTGGAAGGCGGGCGAGCGCGCCCAGGCGTACGAGGTCTTCCAGGCTGCGGGCGGAGGAGCCTTCGTCCACGTCCGCACGACCTCGATGACCTCGGCGGTGCTGTACGAGCTCGAGCCCGGGGTCACCTACTCGTTCAAGGTCCGCTCGGTGAATACGGGCGGCGTCTCGCCGTTCTCGAACGTGGCGAGCGCCACTACGGAGCTGACCCCGCCCGCAGCGCCGACGGGGCTCTCGGCCGCCGCCGTCGCCTCGTTCCGGATCGACCTGACCTGGTCGGACAACTCGTCGAACGAGGACTCGTTCGAGGTCGCCGAATCGCGAAACGGCAAGAGCTTCAAGGTCGTCGCGACCCTGCGCCCGCAGACGACGAGCTTCTCGCGCTTCGGGCTCCGCGCCGGAACGACGTACCACTACCGGGTGCGGGCTTGCAATCCCGCCGGCTGCTCCCTCTACTCGAACACGGCGACGGCGACGACACCGCGCTGAGGCGTGCCCGCTCCGAGCCGAAGCGGCTCGACGCTGCGCCAGAAGTCGCGAGGGTTACCAGCCGCCGCACGGCCGCTTACGTGGCCGGGGAGCTGGAGCGAGCGCGTCGGGTCCCGCGGGAGCTCGAAGCGGGTCTGCAGGAGGCCGATCCCCAGGTCGCTGTCCGTGAGCCGCTCGCAGGAGCGATGGACTCACCCACCAATGCCGCTCCCTGTCGAACCCGGTCCGGCTCAAAGGGGCTACTCCGTCTGGAGCACCGAAAGGACGTGCCCGGCCGGGTCCTTGAACCACGCAATGGCCCGGGGGCCGGAATCGCCTCTGAAAATCCCTCGTTCGTCTGTCTTCAGATCGGGCAGATCGTAGTGCTCCATGCGAAACGCCCCTCGCGGCGAGGTCGTCTGCCACGTCGTCCGCGCGTCGTCGATCAATCGTTCCCGCCTTCTCTCCGTCAGCCGGCATTCGAGCCGACGCGCACGGCGCGCGGCTCGCGCCAGCGGAGCGCGACGACCAGCGCGAGCAGGCCCGTACCCCGCGAGGGCCGCAAGCGCGGGCTCGAACTTCCCGAACAGAGCCTCGGAGAACGCGAGCGGCAGCGGTCCGGCGGCCGCGGCCGAGATCTGCACCGCGAACGACGTTCCTTGCATTACTGGGATCCCGCGAATCGCAGTCGGCGTTGCGCGTGGCCAACGGTTGCACGTTCGCTCGGGCTCGCCCGTTCGCCAGTTGTTCGCCAGTGCGCCGCATGACGAGAACCACTTTTCGTGGTCGGTCGACACGAGCCGCGCGCCGCGAAGCCGCATGGCAACAGCGAATCTGCACGAGCCGAGTTCGAGGCACATTCGCCCATGAGGCGAGACGACGGTCTTCTGAACCGCATCATTCGTTGCCGAACAAGACAGCACAAGCCGCGCGCGAGCGCGGCGGAAACCGAGCAACCAAGCCGTTTGCGGAGAAGCGGAGGGGGAGGGATTCGAACCCTCGATCCGCCTAACGACGGATAACGGTTTTCGAGACCGCCTGGAAAGTCCCGATTTGCAGGGAGATACATCCTAGTTCGCCACTTGGTTCGCCAGGCGGCTGACCCGTCTGGGAGGTCGCAGACACAGCGGCTGGCGAAGCCAGTCCACGCCGTTAGCCGCGCGCGGGATCTGTAGCGCCGCGGGTCGGCCGCGTCTCCGACTACGAGCGCCGTGTGTCGACTGACTAGCGAACCGGTCGAGATATCGCCCGACCGACAGAGTTCCTCGAGGAAGGCGGCGAACCGCTCCTCCAAGTCCGTAATGTCGGCGTACTCGATCGCGCGATGTCCCGCTACATCGAATTTGAGTTCGTCTCCCGCCTGTATGCAGAGCAGCGTCGGCCTGTCACGCCCCCGCGCGTAGCCGACCTCGAGGTACACGTTCGGGTTCGCGTCGGTTAACAGAGCGACGACAAGCTCGGCCGACTCAATCTGCTCCTTGATGCGGTGTAGCACCTCGCCGGTGTACGCCTGCTCACCGATCAAGCGCGCCAGGAGGCCGGCCTCGTGACGAAGCCGGAAACCGAACCCGGGTGGAACTTGCGAACGAGGCCCGTTTTATAGATGATTCAAGCCCCGGGGTGCCGAGCGTTGTCCGATGCCAAGCGCCCCGGGGACAGTACGTTCACGCCAGGCTATGGACGTTTTCGGCGTTTGCCCGTCGGGAGCGGCAAGTGCTCGGCTGCCCACTGTTGCACGTCTTCGGCGCGCCAGGCCGGTCGCCCATCAACGATAGCGGCTGGCTTCGGGAAGTCATCACGCTTCCTCCACTTATTCGCGGTCGTCTGACTCACGTTGCAGAACCGGCCAATGCCGCGGACGCCAAGGAGTTCCGGGGGGCTGGACACGGCGCGAAAATCCTATCCCGAACGCCGAGGCCCGCCCTTGACGGCCCGTCGTCGCGGCGTCGGGGGGAGTTTGGTCGCGGGCTTGGAGCGGTCGCGTCGGGTTGCATCGTGGTTGCAGCGCCCCGGGAGCCCGCTTTCCACGCGGTTTCTCGGGCGTTTCGACCCAGGGAAGTACGAACACCCGTTATCTGAGAGGAGAAATCGGAACCGGGCTGTCGCGACCTCCGCCAGGCGCCGCCCGAGTACTCCTGCGCAACGAACTTGCGAAGTAGCCCGGCACTTCGGGGCGACCGTCCCGACCTGCTTGACGACTCCCGAGGCGGAAGACTTTGTTCTTCCCCGCGACGCCGAGGTGTCGGAAGAGCCTGGCGGTCGTGACGACGGACACTGCGCGTGCAGCTCAATCGCGCGTAAGCCACGCCGCGCTCTCACTGGCGGGACGTGGGATCGGATGAGGAACGGCTCCGGGAGAAGATCGTCCAGGAGCTGCGTGACAGGCGCACCGCGTGGGACGGGACGATCCGGTGCGCCGAGTGCGTCGCGTGCGCACGGCACGATCTGCACTGTTGCGAGGACGCTTAGGATGCGGCGGCGTAGAGTTGCCATTGGCCGGGGACGCCCTTGAGCTCGTGGGCGCCGCGGTCTTCGAAGATGATCCCGGAACCGATGATCGCCTCCTTAACGGTCTGAGACGCGAGTACCTCGTCTGGCCCCGCGAGCGAGCAGATTCGGGCTCCGATGTGGACGGCGATGCCGCCGAGATGCGCTCCGAGAACCTCGAACTCTCCGGAGTGAACGCCCGCGCGCACGCGTAGCCCGATTCCGCGCATTGCCGCACCGATCGCCTGTGCGCATCGGATCGCCCTGGCGGGGCTATCGAAGGAGGACAGGAATCCGTCGCCCGTCCGGTCGATCTCCCTCCCGCCGAAGTGTTGAATCTGGGTTCGAACGATCTCGTCGTGACGCCTGACAAGCGCGCGCCATTCGGAGTCGCCGACGCGGGCGGCGTGTCTCGTTGAGTCGACGATGTCCGTAAACAGTACGGTCGAGAGAATCCTGTCGGGGGCGGGGAGGGACTTGCCCGCTGCGCGGAGGGCTCGCCGGTACTCCTCGAGATACTCGCCTGAGCGGGCGAGGTAATCAGGGTTCAGGCGTCTCCGGAACGTCGGCGCGCTGAAGACCTTGGACCATTCGGCAACGGGGAGGACATAGTCGCCGGCCGTATGCCAGTGGTGCAGCCACCGCGTCAGGTGCTCCTCCGACCGGAAGAGATTC
>Ga0299913_10001258_pt1 | contig 18410 bp, 13 predicted proteins | sample RVTome_9_FD_201360 | JGI IMG/M metagenome (GOLD analysis project Ga0299913, IMG submission 201360) | Soil microbial communities from uranium-contaminated site in the Upper Colorado River Basin, Wyoming, United States - RVT155D38 (version 2) ... | reverse complement strand
CGCCCCGGACGGTCGCTCGCTGGTCCTGACCTCGGTCATCGGGGGCTACGGCAGCCTCTACCGCATCGACCTCGACGCGCCGGGCGACAGGGTGCCGTTGACCTCCGGCGAGAGCAACGACACCGACGCCGTCTTCTCCCCCGACGGCTCGGAGCTGTTCTTCACCTCGGACCGCACGGGGGCCGACAACGTCTACGGCCTGGACCTGGAGTCCGGCGCGGTCACGCAGTACACCAACGCCGTCTCCATCGTCTTCCAGCCGACGGTCCTCGCCGGTCTCGAAGGCGAGCCGGACAGTCTCGTCTACGCGGCCTTCTGGAACGGGCGGTTCGACCTCTACAGGCTCGACCTCGACGAGCCGATCACCCAGCCCGACGTGGTCGAGGCGGGCCGTCCGCTCGGCGACGCCAAGCCGCTGGCGCAGGACGAGATCGCGCGCTTCCAGCCCTCGATCGAGGTGGAGATCGACGACGCCAACAAGGAGGATCACCGGCCCTTCAAGTTCTTCCTCGAGGACATCGACTTCTACATCGGCGTCTCCGACGACCAGACGTTCATCGGCCAGTCGGTGATCAGCTTCTCCGACTACCTCGGCGATCGCCGGATCCAGGCCGTCTTCCAGTCGATCGAGAGCTTCCAGAACTTCAGGGTGGTCTATCTGGATCTCTCGAAGCGCCTCCAGTGGGGAGTGCGCGCGTTCGACGATCAGGACTTCTTCATCGCCTTCGACGTCGCGGGCGACCTGCGCCGCCAGCGCACCGCCATCCAGACGACCGGCGCCGACGGGTTCCTGGTCTTCCCGATCAACACCAACCACCGGGTGGAGACCTCCCTCGGCTACCGCTACCGCGATCTCAACATACCCCTCGGCGTCAACCTGCCGCTCGAGAACTTCGAGCTGGAGGAGCTGCTCGAGATCTTCCCGTCGCTGGAGCTTCTCCTGGAAGGGGTACCACCCGATCAGATCGACGCGGCGCTGAGCGTGATCTTCCCGGGCGGCCTGGTGCCGATCGTCACCACACTGCCCCGCACCGACGACTACCCGCAGGTCGGGGCGGAGCTGATCGGCGACACGGCCGTCTTCGCCCCCTGGGGCGCCGTCGCCGGGCGCCGCTGGATGCTCGGCGGGCGCTGGGCCCCCGACACCTCGGACAGCGGCACCCTCACCTCGCTGATCGAGCTCGATTTCCGCCAGTACCTGAAGGTGACCTCGCGCAGCAACCTAGCCATCCGCCTCTGGGGCGGCTTGGCGGACGGGAACGCTCCGACGCCTTTGATCTTCGGCGGCCTGGACACGATCCGCGGCTTCGACTTCCGCTCGCTGGCCGGCGACCGGGGCTTCTTCGCCAACGTCGAGTTCCGCTTCCCCCTGGTGGACCAGCTGGCGACGCCGATCTTCCGCTTCGGCGGCATCCGCGGGGTCGTCTTCCTCGACGTCGGCGGCGCCTGGTTCGACGACTTCCAGGAGTTCGACTTCTGGGACAGCGAGAACGACCGGCTGGAGGACGCGGTCTCCTCCTACGGCTACGGCCTGACGGCGCGGGTCTTCGGGCTCGACCTCAACTGGGACTTCGCCAAACGCTGGGACGTCGAGGAGTCGGTCTCCGGCTACGAAACCTCGTTCTGGATCGGGACGCGGTTCTGACCCCCGACCGGAGGAAAAGAGGGACAGGTACGAATTGACGACACCGCTGTGCATTGCGCCGCAGTGTCGCAGGTCAATTCGTACCTGTCCCTCTTTTCCGATAATGCGGTCATGAAGATCGAGGTCCTCGGCGCCTTCGGCGGGCAGAGCGTCGACTGCCGGATGACCTGCCTGTTGCTCGACGACAGGCTGGCGCTCGACGCCGGCTGTCTGGCTCAGTCCCTGCCCGTCGAGCGGCAGCGCGAGGTGCGCTCGATCCTGCTGACCCATTCCCACATCGACCATGTGCACTCCCTGCCCCTGTTCATCGACAACGTGCACGGCGCCCACGGCGACCCGGTCGAGGTCCACGCCTCGGCGGCCACCGAGCACGTCGTGCGCCGGCACCTGCTCAACAACGAGCTCTGGCCCGACTTCGCGCGACTGCCCCATCACCTGCATCCGACGGTGCGCTTCCACGAGCTGCGGGAGGAGGTGCCGACGGTCATCCACGACCTGCGAGTGACGCCGATCCGGGTCGACCACGTGGTGCCGACCTTCGGCTTCCTGATCGAGGACTCCTCGGGCGCCGTCCTCTGGTCGAGCGACACCGGGGCGACCGTGCGCTTCTGGGAGATCGCCAACCAGACGCCCAAGCTCAAGGCGATCTTCCTGGAGACCAGCTTCGACGTCGCCAAGCAGAAGCTGGCCGACATCTCCGGCCACCTGACGCCCCGCACCCTGGTCTCGGAGCTGAAGAAGCTGAAGCGCGAAGTCCCGGTCATCCTCCATCACCTGAAGCCGCCGTGCGTGGAGGAGATCCGCCGCGAGGTGCGGGAGCTCTACCTGCCCAGGGTGACGCTCCTCGAGCAGGACAGGATCTACGAGTTCTGAGGGGCGTGACGGCGACGGCCCGGTGCTAGTCTCGGGCTGGATGCAGCTCCCCCTGGACTTCGACGACGGGACCCTTCGCGTCTGCGTCCTGGGCTCCGGAAGCTCGGGCAACGCCGTCGTCGTCGAGGCGGGAGGCCAGCGGCTGCTGCTCGACGCCGGCTTCTCCTGCCGCCAGATCGAGAAGAGGTTGCGGGTCGTGGGCCTCGAGACGGAGGGCTTCGTCGGCGTGGTCCTGACCCACGAGCACGGCGACCATTGCCGGGGCGCGGCCCGCTTCGCGCGGCGCCGCGGCGTGCCCGTCTGGGGGACGCGCGGCACGCTCGAGGCGAGCGGCCTGGAGGGGGCGCCGGGCGTCGAGGTGCGCGTTCTCGCCTCGAGCCGGCCGGTGGCGATCGGCGACCTCCAGGTCACGCCGTTCGCGGTGCCCCACGACGCCGTCGAGCCGGTGGGGCTCGTGGTCGAGGACCGCGCCGGCCGGCGGATCGGCCTGGCCGGAGACCTGGGGACGGCCAGCCGGCTGGCCTGGGCGCACCTGGCGGAGCTCGATGTCCTGGTGCTCGAGACCAACCACGACCTCGAGATGCTGCGCAACGGCCCCTACCCCTGGCCGCTCAAGCAGCGGGTCGCCGCTCGCCACGGGCACCTGTCGAACCGCGAGGCTTCCGAGGCGCTTCCCGAGCTGCTAGCCGATCGCCTCCGTCACGTCGTCCTCTACCACCTCTCGCGCACCAACAACCGCCCGGCCATCGCCCTGGCCGAGATCGGCGAGGTGCTGGCGTGCGAGGGCTCGCGGGCGCAGATCCACGTCACGCGCCAGCACGGGCCGACCGGTTGGATCGAAGTCGGGTAGCGACCGGACCCCGGTGCCCTAGCCCGGCAGGTCGTGCGCCGCCACCCAATCCACCCCGTTCCTGAAGATCGCCAGCCCCCCGCCTTCCTCCGGCAGCCCCTCCCCCCGCGCCCGACGCCGGAACCACTGCGGGTGCTGGAACGGGTAGAGGAAGGCGTCCGGGTGGGGCATGAGGCCGAAGAGTCGCCCGCTCGGGTCGCAGACGCCGGCCACCGCCCGCGGCGAGCCGTTGGGATTGGCCGGCCACTCCTGGGTGGGGCGGCCGGCGGCGTCGACGTAGCGGGCGGCGACCTGGCCGTCGGCCTCGAGGCGGGCCAGGAGCTCCTCGTTCTCGGCCAGGAACTTCCCCTCGCCGTGACGGCTCGGCAGCTCCACGGTCTCGAGCTCGCGGGTCCACACGCAGGGGCTCGCGGGCTCGAAGGCCAGCCGCACCCAGCAGTCCCAGTAGCCGAGCCGATCGTTGGGGGCGATGGTGGCGCGCGGCGTCCGGTACTCCTCGTCGAGCCCCGGCAGCAGCCCCAGCCGCACCATGGTCTGGAAGCCGTTGCAGATGCCCAGCGCCAGGCCTCCGCCCTCGATGAAGGCGACCAGCTCGTCGTAGAGCCGCCAGCGGATCTTGTTGGCGAAGACGAAGCCGGCGCCCAGGTGGTCGCCGAAGGCGAAGCCGCCCGGGAAGGCGACGATCGGGTAGTCGGTGAGCCGGCGCGGGGCGGTGCCGTCGAGGAGGTCGAGCAAGTGGACCCTCTCCGGCGAGGCGCCCACCAGGCGGAACGCCTCGGCCGTCTCGACCTCGCAGTTGAGCCCGAGCCCGGTCACCACCAGCACCCGCACGGCGGCCCGCCGGCGCGCCAGCTCGCCCGGCGGCAGGGCGCGCAGCTCTTCGAGGCGCGGCTCAGGCATCGGCGAGCCCTCCCTGGAAGCTCTCGAGGAGGGCGTCGAGCCCGGTCGCGAGGACCTCGCGGTGCCCGCGGCGCACGATGAGCGTTGCGTCGTCGCGGACCGTGCCGACGCGGCCGAGCGGGAGGCCGGCGAAGAGGACCTCCAGCGCCTCCGCGTCGGCCTCGGCGACGGTGAAGAGGAGGCGGCCGTTCGATTCGGCGAAGAGCGCGACGTCGTCGTCGAGCTCGGCGGCGCCCGGGCAGGCGGCGAGATCGAGCTGGGCGCCCAGCCGGCCGGCGAGGCACGCGCGGGCCAGTGCCGCGCCGAGACCGCCCAGCGCGGGCGCCGCGGCCGAGCGGACGATCCCCGCGCGCACCGCCGCGTGGAAGGCGCGGTAGAGGGGAAGCGTCGTCTCCGGGTCGAGCTCCGGCGCCGTGGTCCCCACGTAGGGAGCGGGCCCACCGTCCTCGGGCTGGCGGCCCTCGCGCTCGCCGAGCAGGCGCAGGTACTCGCTGCCTCCGGTCTCCCCGCCCGTCGTGCCGGCGACGTAGAGCTGGTCGCCGGCCGCCTTCAGGTCGAGGGTGATCGCGCCGCGCACGTCGTCGATCTGTCCCAGGGCCGAGACCAGCAAGGTCGGCGGCACGCAGATCTTGACCCCGCCCAGGACCGCCTCGTTCTTCATCGAGTCCTTGCCCGAGACGAGCGGCACACCGTAGGCGCGGCAGGTCTCGGAGAGCCGACGGCAGGCGCGCACCAGCTGCCCCAGCTTGAGATCGCCGTCGGGTGTGACCGGCGAGAGCACCGGATCCGGCCAGCAGAAGTTGTCGAGGGCGGCGATGCGGTCGAGCCGCGCGCCCGCGCACAGCTGGCGGCGCACCGCCAGATCGACCGCGGCGGCCGCCATCGCCCCGGCGTCGAGATCGGAGAGGAAGGGATTGACGCCTTCGGAGAGCACCAGGCCGCGCAGCGACCCGTGGCGGGCGAGGAAGACCGTCGCCTCGGCGGGGACGTCGGCCGCGACCCCGGTCCAGGGGCGCACCACGGCCAGTCCCTTGACCTCGTGGTCGTAGTGACGAGCGAGCGACTCGTTGCTGGCGAGGTTGAGGCGTCCGACGAGCTCGAGGAGGGTCCGTCCGTGGTCCGACGGGCGCTCGGCGGGCTCGTCGAAGACCGGCGGCTCCCAGCGCGCCGGCAGCACCATCTCGGGGAGCCCGTCGTAGAGGAACGCCATGTCGAGCAGCGCCACGGTCTCTTCGCCGTAGAGCACGTGCAGGGACCCGCTGTCGGTGAACTCGCCGAGCGCGGTGGCCTCGACCTGGCGGCGGCGGGCCAGGGCCAGGAGCTCCGCGAGCCGCTCCGGCGGCACGGCGAGGGTCATGCGCTCCTGGGCCTCGGAGAGGAAGATCTCCCACGGCGCCAGCCCCGCGTACTTGAGCGGCGCCCGCGCCAGGTCCAGCCGGGCCCCGCCGGGCTTCTCGGCCATCTCGCCGACCGAGGAGGAGAGGCCGCCGGCCCCGTTGTCGGTGATGGCGCTGTAGAGGCCCCGATCGCGTGCTTCGAGCAGGAAGTCGAACATCATCTTCTGGGTGATCGGGTCGCCGATCTGCACCGCCTGCGAGGGCGAGGCCTCGTCCAGCGCCGCCGAGGAGAAGGTCGCGCCGTGGATGCCGTCGGCCCCGATGCGCCCCCCGACCATGACGATCGCGTCGCCCGGCCGGGCGCCCTTCTCCTCGCCCGGGGTGCCGGCGATGGTGACCGGGAGCGCCCCGACGGTGCCGCAGAAGACGAGCGGCTTGCCGAGGAAGCGATGGTCGAAGAGCTCCCATCCCCGGCCGTAGGGGACGCCGCTCTGGTTGCCGCCGTCGATCACCCCCCAGTGGACGCCGTCGCGGATCCGCTTCGGGTGGAGCAGGCCCTTGGGCAACGGGCCGTCCCGGAAGGGCGAGGCGAAGCAGTATCCCCAGACGTTCACCAGCAGATCGGCGCCGCGGCCGGTGCCGAAGGGGTCGCGGTTGACGCCGACGATGCCGGTGATGGCGCCGCCGTAGGGGTCGAGCGCCGACGGCGAGTTGTGCGTCTCGACCTTGTAGACGAGGTGGATCTCCTCGTCGAAGGCGACCACGCCGGCATTGTCGTGGAAGACCGAGACCAGCCAGGAGCTGCCCTCGCGCTCCTCCTGCTCGCGCCGCAGCTCCTCGGTCACGCCGCGGATGTAGGTGGCGAACAGGGAGCGGATGCGCTGGCGCTCGCCGTCGCCCTCCCGGTAGTCGATGGTGGCGTTGAAGATCTTGTGCTTGCAGTGCTCGCTCCAGGTCTGGGCGAGGCACTCGAGCTCGACGTCGGTGGGAGCGGCGCCGAGCCCGAGCTCGCGCCGCTCGGGACGCTCGCCGACGGCGCGGAAGTGGTCGCGGATGGCGTGGAGCTCGGCGAGCGACAGCGCCAGGAGGCCCGTGCGCGAGAGGCGCTCGAGCTCCGCGTCGTCGCCCGACAGGTCGACGGTGCGCACCGGCGGCGTCTCGTGCACTGCCACCTTGGGCACCGAGAGGTCCGCCGGCGCCGCGCTCCACGTCTCCCGTGCGGCGATGTGGACGGTCTGGATCACCGGGTTGGCCAGCAGGTCGCGGGCGATCCGCTCTCCCTGGGCGCGGTCGACGCCCTCGAGCAGGTACAGAGTCGAGGTGTAGACCGCCGCGTTCTCGCCCAGCTCCCGTCCCAGTGTGTCGCGCACCGCCACCAGTGCGCTCCTGCCCACCGGGTCGGCCACCCCCGGCTTGAACGCCACCCTCACCACCACGTCGAAGGGCCCTCCCTCCAGGCGCCCGATCGCCGCCTCCTGGCGGATCGGATCGGCGAGCTCGCGCACCACCCGGTCGAGCTCCTCCGGCGCGAGCTCCATCTCGAGGTGGTAGACGTCGCGGGTGCGCACCCGCTCGACGGGCACCTGCAGGAACGCCCGCGCCTGCGCCGCGACGTGCTCGCCGCGTGCATCCCGGTGCTCCGGACGCACCCCGATCTCGATGCGATGGACGGCGGTCTGGACTGGGGAGGAGGCCATCCGATGCGAGGAAGCGAGGGGATGCCGGCGCCGGCATTGTATCCGGCAGACCGCCAGTCCGCTCGCGACGCGGCGAGGCGATTCGCGGGTACAATGCCGGGGCGGCCTCGGGCGCCGTGACCCCCCTCCATGTGCGGCATCTTCGCCATCGAGAACCACCCTGACGCGGCGAACTTCGCCTACCTGGGGCTCTACGCCCTGCAGCACCGGGGGCAGGAGTCGGCGGGGATCGTGTCGTGGGACGGGGCGCGGCTCCACGTCGAGCGCGGGATGGGGCAGATCGCGGACATCTTCGGGGCCGCGACCCTGGGGAGGCTGCCCGGGCGGCGCGCCATCGGGCACACCCGCTACTCGACGGCGGGGACCAGCGTCATGGCCAACGCCCAGCCGATCGTGGTCAAGACCTCGATGGGCCCGCTGGCCGTCGTCCACAACGGCAACCTGGTCAACGCCGTCGAGATCCGCGAGGGCCTGGAGGCGGAGGGATCGATCTTCCAGACCACCAGCGACACCGAGGTGATCCTCCACCTGATGGCGCGCAACCCGCGCCAGGACGTCGTGGAGTCCCTGCTCGAGGCGCTGCGCCGGGTGCACGGCGCGTACTCCCTGTTGATGATGACCGATTCCTGCATCATCGCCGCCCGTGATCCCTACGGCTTCCGGCCCCTGATGCTGGGAGATCTCGCCGGCTCGCCCTGCTTCGCCTCGGAGACCTGCGCCTTCGACCTGCTGGGGGCCGGGGCCGCGCGGGAGATCGAGCCGGGCGAGGTGGTCGTGGCGCGCGACGGGGGGATCGAGAGCTACCGGGTCGAGCGCGCCGCGCCGCACTCGCGGTGCCTCTTCGAGCTGGTCTACTTCGCGCGGCCCGACAGCGTCGTCTTCGGCGACGCCGTGTCCCAGGCGCGGCTGGCGATGGGCGCGCAGCTGGCGCGCGAGGCGCCGGCGCTGGCCGACGTCGTCGTGCCGGTGCCCGACAGCGGCCTCTTCGCGGCGCTGGGCTACGCCCGGGAGTCCGGGCTACCGCTCGAGTTCGGGCTCATCCGCAACCACTACGTGGGGCGCACCTTCATCCAACCGAAGCAGTCCATCCGCCACTTCGGCGTCAAGGTGAAGCTGAACCCGGTGCGCGGCCTGATCGAGGGTCGCCGGGTGGTGCTGGTGGACGATTCGATCGTGCGCGGCACCACCAGCCCGAAGATCGTCAAGATGGTGCGCGACGCCGGCGCGGCGGAGGTGCACGTGCGCATCTCCTGCCCGCCGACGCGCTGGCCCTGCTACTACGGCATCGACATGCCGACGCGCGAGGAGCTCATCGCCGCCAGCCACTCGGTCGCGGAGATCGGCGAGTGGATCGGCGCCGACAGCCTCGCCTACCTGTCGCTCGACGGGCTGCAGGCGAGCGTGGGCGGCGATGCCGAGTCCTACTGCACGGCCTGCTGGACCGGTGAGCATCGCGAGCCGGTCTCGGCCCGCGACCGCCGGCAGGCGGAGCTCTTCCCGTTGCGCATGGAGGAGGAATCTTGAGCGTCCTCGCGCTGTTTTCAGCTCACCGGAAGGAGACCCATCCGTGACCCGGACCCCCTCCCTGCTCGCCCTCACCCTCTTCGCCGTCGGCCTCGCCGCCGGAGCCGCCCTGGCCGACATGGAGGCCGCCGACGACCTGCTCGCCTTCACCGGCGATCGCGCCGAGGCCGAGCGGCTGATCGCGCACTACCGGGAGATCGAGCTCACCCCCGAGCAGGAGGCCGTGCGCGTCGCGGCCCTCGAGGCGATCCCGGCGGCCTGCTGCAAGGAGTTCTCCGCCGCCACCTGCTGCTGCGAGTGCAACCTCTCACGCGCCATCTGGGGCCTGTCGAAGGTCTTGATCACGACCCTCGGCTACGACGCCGGACAGGTGCGCGCGGCGGTCACCGACTACTACGCCGCGGTCAACCCGGACGGCTTCCCGGGAGACTCCTGCGGCACCGGCAAGTGCGGGATCCCCTTCGCCCAGGGCGGCTGCGGCGGCATGCGCGCCGACCAGCTCGTCTTCTGAGCCCGGCCCCGGGATGATCGTGCGGGGACGGCTCGGCGAGGCGTCGGCGGTCGAGCGCGGCCGCGAGCGCTTCGACGAGCTGGCCCGCGGCGAGGGCGTGCGCGTCGAGCGCATCGTCTCCCTCGCCGCCGCCTCGGCGCCTGGCCACTGGGACGACCAGGAGACCGAGGAGTGGGTGCTCCTGGTCTCGGGCGCCGCGCGGCTCGAGGAGGAGGACCCGCCCCGCACCCTCGAGCTCGCCCCCGGCGACTGGGTGCGCATACCGGCGGGCTGCCGTCACCGGGTGGCCTGGACCGCCGAGGACGGGCCCACGGTCTGGGTGGCCGTCCACTATCGGATTCGCTAGGGCACCGTCGCCGACCAGCCGTCGGTCGAGCCGCTTTCGAAGCCGTCCTCGAAGAGCAGGGCGCCGGCGGTCCAGAGGATGGCGGCGCGGATCTGGGAGCGGAAGTCGGGGTCGGCGTAGGTCTCGGGGCGGTGGCCGAGGGCGGTGTAGAAGGCGCGGCCGCCGTCCCAATGGTGGTGCCAGGCGATCGGGTGGTCGGGGCCCATGGCACCCGGGCCCGGGTCGTAGGTCGACTCGTCGACGGTGAGGACGACGGTGACCGCGGGCCGGGGGTTGGCCTGGAAGTTGTACCACTCCTCGGTCATCGGGCGGCTGGCCGGAAAGGAACCGGCACCGGGCTCGCCGGCGCCCTCGAGCTCGAGCAGCGCCTCCTGGATCGCCGGGTGGGAGTCGAACCAGGCGCCGTTGCCCAGCAGGCCGCCGTACCAGGGCCACTCGTACTCGCAGTCGGCGGCGGCGTGGATCCCCACCCAGCCGCCTCCGGCCTGGACGAAACCCTCGAAGGCGCCCTGCTCCGCGACGTCGAGGACGTCCAGGGTCGTCGAGAGCCAGACCACGGTGTCGTAAAGAGCGAGGGCTCGGGGCGTGAAGAAGCCGTCCGACGCGTCGGTCACGTCGAGGAGGAAGCCCTCCTCGTCGGCCAGCTCCGAGATCATCGCGATCCCGTCCGCGATCGAGGGATGGACGAAGCCGGCGGTCTCGGTGAAGAGCAGGACGCGGGGCGCTTCGGATCGCGCCGGCGGAACCAGCGCCACGAGCAGCGCGGCGACACCGATGCCGAGCCGGACCATGGCACGAGTCTAGACCGCCCCCGGTCGCGCCCCTGTGGAGCGGGCCGCCGCCGGGCGTGGCCGACGACTCTGCTAACGTCCGGCGACGCCCCGGAGACCCGCCATGAGCCCGTCGAAGAAGCCGAGCGCCTACGCCGCCGCGGGCGTCGACATCGACGCCCAGGAGGAGGCCCTGCGGCGGATCAAGAAGCGCGTGCGCTCCACCTTCACGCCGGGAGTCCTCTCGGACCTGGGCAGCTTCGGCGGCCTCTTCCGGCCCGATCTCGCCGGTCTCGAGGAGCCCGTCCTGGTGGCCTCCGCCGACGGCGTCGGCACCAAGCTCGAGGTGGCGCGGCGGGCCGGCGACTTCTCCACCGTCGGCCGCGACCTGGTCAACCACTGCGTCAACGACATCCTCGTCCAGGGCGCCCGCCCGCTCTTCTTCCTCGACTACGTCGGCGCCGGCGTGCTCGAGCCCGGCGCCATGGAGCAGCTGGTCGACGGTGTGGCCGCCGGCTGCACGGAGAACGGCTGCGCCCTGCTCGGGGGAGAGACGGCCGAGATGCCGGGCTTCTACCGCGAGGGGGACTACGAGCTGGTCGGCTTCATCGTCGGCCTGGTCGACCGGCCGAAGGTCCTCGACGGGAGCCGAGTGCGCGCCGGGGACCTGCTGCTCGGCCTGCCCTCGGCCGGCCTCCACACCAACGGGTACTCGCTGGCCCGCCGCGTCTTCTTCGACCTCCTGGAGCTCGCGCCCGGAGACCGGATCCCGGGGGCGGAGACCAGGGAGACCGTCGGCGAGCTCCTGCTGGCTCCGCACCGCTCCTACCTGCGCGTTCTCGAGCCGATCCTGGACCATCCGGCGCTGCACGCCCTGGTCCACGTCACCGGCGGCGGGCTCACCGACAACCTGCCGCGGGTGCTGCCGAAGAAGCACCGCGCCGAGATCAGGGTCGGGGCCTGGCCTGTCCCCGAGGTCTTCCACCTCATCCAGGAGCACGGCGAGGTCGACTCCGCGGAGATGTTCCGCGTCTTCAACATGGGGATCGGCATGGTGGTCGTCATCGACCCGCAGGGCGCCGCGGAGATCATGGCGGCCCTGCGCGCGGCCGGGCGCAAGGCGGAGCCGATCGGCACCGTGCAGGCGAAGGGCTCGGGCGTCGTCTACGACTGGCCGCCGGCCTGGCCGGTGCCCGAGGACGGATGAGGTGGGAGCCAGGGTGGGCATCCTGCTGTCGGGGCGCGGGAGCAACTTCCTGGCCCTGCACGCGGCGATGGAGCGGGGCGAGGTCCCGGCCGAGGTGGCCCTGGTGGTCTCGAACGTCGCCGATGCCCCGGGGCTGGCCAGGGCGAGGGCGCTCGGCCTCGAGGCGGCGGCGATCCCCCACGCCGGCGAGCCGAGCCGCGCCGCGCACGAGGCGAAGGTCGCCTCTGCCCTCGCCGCGGCGGGGGTCGAGTGGATCTGCCTGGCCGGCTACATGCGGCTCCTCTCCCCGGAGCTGGTGGGCCGCTATCGCCGGCGGATGCTCAACATCCACCCCAGCCTGCTGCCCGCCTTCCCCGGCCTCGACGTTCAGCAGCAGGCTCTCGACTGGGGCGTCAAGCTCTCCGGCTGCACCGTGCACCTGGTCGACGAGGGCCTCGACTCCGGCCCCATCGTCGTCCAGCGCGCCGTCCCGGTCCTCGACGACGACACCGCCGAGACCCTCGCCGCGCGCATCCTCGAGCAGGAGCACCAGGCTTACCCGGAGGCCCTGCGGCGCCTGCTGACGGAGCCCTGGGGGGTCGAGGGACGGCGCGTCGTCTTCGGCGCGAGCTGACCGGCCACCACCTCGGGGGTCGTCCGCGTTGCCGTGCTGGCTTCGCCGACCTGCTAGACTAGCCAGTCCGATCGCTCGTTGCCCAACTGTCAGTCGGGTTACGCTCTATCTCTGCAAGCCCGAGGGAGGCCGACCATGGCTCTTCGATCCCGGATGTCGATGCTCCGCGTCGCCATCGTGCTCTTGGCTGTCCTACCGGCGCCGGGGTGGGCCGCCCTGGTGGACTTCGTGGTCGAAGGGGAGTCGATTACCGGTCGGATCGAGTTTCCAGGGGACGTAGCGGTCGATGTCGAGCTCGAGTTCGAGGAGGTCATCGGGCTGAGCGTGGAGCACGTCGGCCTGTCGGCGCGGCTGGTTGTGGCCTCCGAGCTGCTGGGACGCTTGCCGGTCGGAGTCACGTCGAACGGCTCCCTCCCCGTCCTGCTCGAGATCGAGCCGCCCACGACGAGCCCGCTGAGCTTCACCGGGACGTACACAATCGAGCTGCACACGCACAACCTGGTCTACGTCCCCAACAGCCCCCTGCGCTTGTTCAAGGCCCCGCTCGGGGGTCTCTTCGAGGACGTCACCTCGTCGATGGGGGCCGGAAGCTACCGCGTCCGCGGCACCTCCGGGGGCTTCTCGGAGCTCCTCATCCTGGTCGACACGCGCATCCTGTCGGCCGTCGTGGAGGGGAAGCTCGCGGCTCTCGAGGCGTTGCTGGACGAGCACTGGGACGAGCTCCCGGGCAGCCTCGCGGCCGATCTCGACGTTCTCCTGGACGACGCCTGGGCGCAGTACGGCCTGGGTCAGCACGCCGCGGCCTCGCAGAGCATCGACGAGTTCGGGGGGGCGGTCCTCGGCAGCTCGCCTCCCATCCCCGACGTCTGGCGGGCGAGCGGCGACCTGACCAACGTCTCGGGAGAGCTCCGGGCCGCGGCGGCGACGCTCCGGTTCAGCCTCAATCTGCTGGCGAGCCAGGCGCCTTGAGCCGATAGCCCGGATGCACGTCCGGCTGACGGTCTACCCTCCCTTCCGACCGCCCAGGAGCTTCCTGACCGAGGAGGGACGGGATTCCTGCGTCGGCCGTGATCCCGCGTGCGACCTGGTCCTGGACGACGACAGGGTCTCCCGCCGCCACACGGCGCTGCGATGGCGACCTCCCGACTGGGTGCTCGTCGATCTCGGAAGCAAGAACGGCACGGCCGTCGAGGGTCGCCCGCTGGCCGCGGGCGCCGAGGAGCGGATCGTCGGCGACTGCTGGGTGAGCTTCGGAGGTCTCCAGGGACGGATCGCGCTGACCACGGCGGAGTCCGAGGCCGTGGCCGCGCGGCGGCGCCTGGAGCGCTGGCACAGCTCGGTGGAGCTGCAGCGACGGCTCGATCCCGCGCTCGGCCTCGGCGTGCTGCTCGAGCGAGTGCTCGACTCCGTCCTCCGGCTCTCCGGGGCCGAGCGCGGGTTCGTCATGCTCGAGGATGGCAGCGGCGCGCTCCGGGTGCAGGCGTCCGTGGGGCTGGCGGAGAGCGATCTCGAGGAGCCCGGGTTCGCGGGCAGCGTCGGCGCCCTGGCGCGTGCGTTGGAGGAGCGCCGCGTGGTTGTCGTCTCGGACCTGGCCGACAGCAGCCAGCTCGGTGAGAGGCCGAGCGTCGTCGAGGGGGGGATCCGGTCGCTGGTCTGCCTCCCGCTGGTGCTGGCGGGGCAGTGCCAGGGGGCCCTCTACGCCGACAGCCGGCGCATCGCGGGAGGCTTCGAGGAGCTCGACGTGGAGATCCTAGAGGCGCTCGCCGCGCATGCGGCGCTCGGCATCGCGGTCGCGCAGATCGGCGACGAGCTGCGGCGGCTGACCCGCGATCTCTCGGGGTCGCGAGCCGCCGAGGCGCAGGGTCTGCAATCGGACCTCGAGGCGCTGCTGAGCCGAACGCCGGCCGTTCCTGAGGAGGGGCCGCCGATGGCGACCTCTCGAATTGCCACCACCTGGGATACTCTCCGCAGACGACACTCGCAAGGGGGGGAGGTCGGCTCTTGAGCGCGGACGATCGCAGGGAACGCGAGCCGCGCGGCGAGCCCAGCTCACCGCGGGACGCGACCCGCACGAGCGCCGACGTCAGCGTGCGGCTGGCGCCGGGGACCGTGCTCGCCGGGAGATACCGCGTCGGGGATCTCCTCGGCATCGGCGCCATGGGGATGGTCTACCGGGCGAGGGACGAGGATCTCGGGATCGAGGTGGCGCTGAAGGTCCTGCGTCCCGAGCTCTCGGAGCAGACCGGTCTGCTCGAGCGCTTCCGTCGCGAGCTCATCCTCGCCCGTCAGGTGAGTCATCGCAACGTCGTGCGCATCCACGACATCGGCCGCGACGGCGATCTCTACTTTCTCTCCATGGATCTGGTGCCGGGGCGTTCCCTGGACGAGATCCTGGAGGAGGCGGGCGTCTTGGAGGTCGAGAGGGCCTGGGAGCTGGGACGCCAGATCGCCGGGGCCCTCGCGGCCGCGCACGCGCAGGAGGTCGTCCATCGCGACCTGAAGCCCTCGAACATCCTCGTGAGCGAGGGCGGCGAGGCGTTCGTCACCGACTTCGGCGTGGCGCGCTCACTGACCGACGGCGGCCTGACGCGCACCGGAGCCGTGGTCGGCACACCTGACTACCTGTCGCCGGAACAGGCGCTGGGCAAGCCGGTGGACGCTCGCAGCGACGTCTTCGCCCTGGGGATCGTGCTCTTCGAGATGCTCACCGGGGAGCTTCCGTTCTCCCGGGACTCCCTGGCCGAAAGCGTCGCTCAGCGGGTCGCTGGACCGCCTCGTAAGCTGCGGGACGCGGGCGACTACGCGCCCCCATGGATGCGTGCGATCGTGGCGCGATGCCTCGAGCGTCGGCCGAGTCGTCGCTTCGCGTCGGCTGGCGAAGTGCTGGCGGCTCTGGAGGCACGGGCCGGTCTGTCGCGGAGTCGCCGTCGGGCGGTCGCGTGGCTGGTCGCCGGAGCGGCCCTGCTGGCGGCCCTGCTCGGTGTCGCGATTCTGCAGCGATCCGGATCGGAGGCCGAGAGGGCGTCGGAAACGGCGGCGGGACCGCAGGCCCTGGTGGCCCGTGCCCGGCGCATCGCGCTACTTCCCATCGTCGATCAGACCGGCCGTTCGGAGCTGGCCTGGCTGTCCACCGGCTTGCCGGAGTACCTGGCCGAGGGCCTGGCCGAGGATCCGGGGCTCCTGGTCGCCGACCCCGAGCGAGTCGCCCGCTCGCTCGCCGATCTGCGCCTGGGCTCGGGTCCGTGGTCCGACAGCACCCTGGCCCAGCTCTCGGACCTCTTCGACGCCGATCGCCTGCTGGTCGGGACCCTGCGGTCGACGACGGATTCGCTCAGCGTCGAGCTGCAGCTCGTCCATCCCGGCGGGGAGCAGGGCCCCACGACGCTGTCGGTGCCCGCGGTCGCGCTCGGCCGTCCGCACGAGCTGACGGCCGCCGCCGGCGCGGAGCTGCGGCGGGTGCTCGATGCGAGGGCGGCGCGGTCGCAGGAGACCACGGACAGCCCGGAGGCGCTGGAGGCATATCTGCGGGGAGTCGACCTGCTGGCCCGGGGCGATGCCGTCGGGGCGCGGCCGCTGCTGGAGAAGGCGGTCGGCGAGGATCCGACATTCGGAGCGGCGTGGTTGCGCTTCTCGGAGGCCCTCGCCGACCTGGGTCTCCACGCCGGGGCCGGGGAAGCCGCCGAACGGGCAGTGACCGAGCTGGGCGACGCCCGCGGCCGTCTGAGCCTCGAGGCCAGGGCGCATCGGGCGCTGCTGCTCGGCCAGCCGGAGCGCGCCCAGGAGCTGCTCCAAGAGCTCGTCGACGCCTATCCGGGCGATGTCGAGTCGAAGGTGGCCCTGGGCGAGGCCTTCGGTGACGAGGGCGAGCTCGAGCCGGCGATGCGGATCCTCGAGGAGTCCGTAGCGTCGGCTCCCAGACATCCGCGCGCCTGGTTCCTGCTGGGCAAGTACGCCATCCTCTCCGGCCAGCCCCGGCGCGCGGTGGAGGAGTTCCTGGTGCGCGCTCTGGTGATCCAGAAGCGGCTCCACAACGAGCAGGGACAGGCGGACGCGCTGAATGCCTTCGGCATCGCCTACCGCGACCTGGGCGACCTGCAGCTGGCGGCGGAGAACTACGCCGAGGCGGCGGCGTTGCGCGACAAGATCGGGGACCGCCGGGGGACCGCGGTGACCCTGCGCAACCTGGCGCAGATCGACATCGCCCGTGGCGAGTACCCGCGGGCGGAGGAGAACCTGCGCCAAGCGCTCGAGATCGCCGGGGAGCTGGGGGACGGGCCGGGAGAGGCCGCCCTCTACAATGACCTTGGAGTGCTGGAAGAGGACCGGGGCAGGTACGAGGCCGCCCTGGAGCACTATCGACGGGCGCTCCAGGCCCGCCGCGAGCAGGGCGATCAGAGGTCCGTGGCCGAGAGCGCGAACAACGTCGGCTTTGCCTACTACCTGCTGGGTCAGTTCGACAACGCCTCGGTCTACTGGCGGGAGGCCGAAGGTATCTACGCGGAGACCGGCAATCCCGTGGGCCGGATCCTGGTGCGGCAGAGCCTGGCGGAGCTCCAGCTCGCACGCGGCGAGTGGAGCGCTGCAGCGCGCTCCTACCTCGAGACGCTCGAGGAGAGTCGTGAGCTCGACTTCACGCCGGCGGTCGCGGTGGCCACCGGCGAGCTCGGACGCCTGGCCCACGCGCAGGGCCGGATGGCGGCGGCCCTCGAGTCCTACGCTGCCGCCCTGGCCGTGTTCGAGGAGATGGAGGACGTGCGCGGCCTCACCGAGTACACCCTGGCGCGCGCCGCGACCTTGCTCGCCGTGGGGCGGCTCGAGGCCGCCGATAGCGATCTCGTCCGCGCGGCCTCGTGGCTCGAGAAGAGCTCCAACCACGTTCAGGCGGCCGAGTGGCACCGACTGCGGGCCGAACGTCTAGCCCTGGACGGCACGGCGGCGGACGAGTCGCTGGAAGGGGCCGCCCGCGAGGCGACGGCGAGCGGCAGCGCCTTCAGCCCGCTGTGGGTCGAGCTGGCGTTGGGCGAGGAGGAACTGAGGCGGGAGCGCCCGGCAGCAGCGGCGGGTCGTGCCCGGGAGGTCCTGGAGAAGGCGGCGACGATCGGCCACATGGCGATGCAGCTCCGAGCCCACGAGCTGCTCGCGGCCAGCGCGCTGGCCGAGGGGCGGGCCGAGGAGGCGGAGGCCTCTCTCGCCGCCGCGATGGCGGCAGTCGAGCGCCTGGACAGCTACTGGCGAAGCCCCCAGCTGCTCGCCCTGGGGGCCAGGGCACGCGAGGCGATGGGACAGCCGGAGGAGGCCGAGGAGCTGAGACGGCGCGCGCAGCGGGAGTGGCAGCGCGTGAGCGACGGGATCGAGGACGCTCCGTCGCGACCGCCGGGCTCCTCGCCGACGGGATGAACGACACCGCCGATCGCGAGGGGCTGGAGAGCCGGGCGCCGGAGGGGCTCTCGGACGTCCTCGAGCGCGTGCGCCGCCTGAGCCGGGACAACGAGCGGCTCTTCGGTGAGCTGGCGGCGAGCGAGCGGCGGCTGCACCGGCTGGCAAGGGCGGTCTGGCAAGTTCAGGAGGAGGAACGCAGGCGGTTGGCGCGTGAGCTCCACGACGGCGTCGGACAGACACTGACGGCGCTGAAGAACCAGCTGGAGTGGCTGCGGGAGAAGGAGGGGATCCGGGAGGCGTCCGAGTTGGCGGACGCGGTCGAGATCGTCACCCGTGCGCTGCGGGAGACCCGGGAGATGTCGCGCCTGTTGCGCCCGGCGGTCCTCGACGACCTCGGGCTGGAGGCGGCTCTGCGGGGCCTCGCCAGGGCGGTCGAGAGGCCGGGGAGGCTCGCGATCGACCTCGATCTCGCCTCTCTCGAGCGCCGTCTGCCGGCGACGGTGGAGACCGTCCTCTATCGCGTGGCTCAGGAGGCGCTGTCCAATGTCATGAAGCACTCCGGGGCGAGCCGTGCCCGCCTGGCCCTGGGAAAAGAGGAGCGGCGGGTCCGGTTGACGGTCGAGGACAGCGGGTGCGGCTTCGACCCCGGGGCCGTCCTGGACGCCGGTACCGCTCCGGGCATCGGGCTGCGCGGCATCCGCGACCGGACGGCCCTGTTCGGGGGCAGTCTGACGATCGCCGTGCGCGAGGAAGGAGGC
>Ga0299913_10001257_pt1 | contig 18413 bp, 16 predicted proteins | sample RVTome_9_FD_201360 | JGI IMG/M metagenome (GOLD analysis project Ga0299913, IMG submission 201360) | Soil microbial communities from uranium-contaminated site in the Upper Colorado River Basin, Wyoming, United States - RVT155D38 (version 2) ... | reverse complement strand
CATCTCGACCGACCCGCAGTTCCGGGCGGTATTCCACCCCAACGGCGACGGTCACCCGTCTCCGGTCGAGGTGTCGTTCGAGATCCTGGTCCCGTTTGTCGAGATCAGTCACGGGCATCTCGAGGAGCTGAAGGTCGTCTGCCCGGACATGGTCTTCCTCGATCTCGAGGAGGACCCGCTTCTCGGGTGCAAGTTGGCTCAGTTCCTGTCCGAAGCGACCCCGCAGGTCCGGATCATCGCCGCGGGCACCGACAAGTCGCCCGATTTCCTCATGCAGGTCATGCAGTCCGGCATCAGCGAGTATCTGCCGAAGCCGGTCACGACCGAGGCCATGGCGTCGGCGATCGAACGGGTGCGGCGAAAGATCGGCACGCGAGCGACCGGCGCCGCGGCATCGCCGGCGGGGGCGGCCCGGCGCGAGCCCGGGAAGCTCATGGCGTTCTTCTCGGCCAAGGGCGGCTCGGGTGCCACGACCGTGGCGACCAACGTCGCGATCCAGGTGCACCGGATGACCGGCAAGCGCACGGTGCTCGTTGACCTCGATCTGGAGCTCGGCGAGATCGCCCTGTTCCTTGGGGTCGAGCCGCGCTTCAGCTTCGTCGACCTCTCCAGAAACTTCCACCGCATGGATTCGAACCTGTTGGCCTCGTTCATCGAGTGCCACGAGTCCGGCATCCACGTCCTGTCCGCTCCTTATCAGCCCGAACGGGCCGATGTCGTCACCGCGGACCAGACCAAGCAGATCCTCCAGTTCCTGAAGCAGCACTACCAGTACGTCGTGGTCGACCTGTCGAACTCGTTCACGGTCCGCACCGTCGCGACCTTCGAGAAGGCCGACGAGATCTACCTGGTGGCGAACGTGGACCTTCCGTCCCTGCGCAACATTCAGCGCTGCCAGCACCTGATGACGCGGCTGGTCCCCGGCGAGCGCGATCTGCGGCTCGTCGTGAACCGCTACCAGGCGGAGAGCGAGATCACCCTCGACGACGTCGAGCGTGCGCTGGGGCTGGAAGTCTATTGGGCTCTCCCCAACGACTACGAGTCCGTGATCTACTCGATTAACAGCGGCCGGCCGGTGATCCTGGACGAGAGCTGCACCTACACGCTCGAGCTCCAGTCGCTGGCGGCCAAGATTACCGGTATGCCGGCCACGAGTGCGCGCCGCAAGGGATGGTTCTCGCGGGCGATCGTGGATCCTCTGAAGAGCATGATGGGGGGCGAGTCGCGGCGGGAGAAGGATCCGCTCATGCTGCCTCCGGCCGTCATTGGAGGTGAGCACGCATGAACCCGAAGGACCCCTACACCGTACCCCTGTTCACACGTGAGGGCGACGTCAACCGCGGACGCCTTCCGTGGGAGCCGCCCGACCCCAGCGAGGGGCCCAAGGAGGGCGCCGCTTCGGCGCCCGTTCCGACGGCGCCTCCGATGCCGGAGGCGCTGGTCCCGATCGAGGAGCAGTACGAGACGGGCTCGGACGCCCACGAGATCAAGAGCCGCATCCACAAGATGCTGCTCGAGCGCCTCAACCTCTCGAACCTGGAAACCTACGACCGGAGTCAGGTCGTGGCCGAGATCCGCAAGGTCGTGCAGGATCTCCTCGACCGCGAGGTGGCGCCGCTCAACTTCGACGAGCGGGAAGCCCTCGTCGAGCAGGTTCTCCACGAGATCTTCGGTCTGGGCCCTCTCGAGCCCCTGCTCCAGGATCCGAGCGTTTCGGACATCCTGGTCAATACCTACAAGCAGGTTTTCATCGAGCGGGGCGGGCGAATCGAGAAGACCGACGTCCGGTTCAAGGACGACAAGCATCTAATGCAGGTGATCGACCGGATCGTCTCGGCGGTCGGCCGGCGGATCGACGATTCGAGCCCGATGGTCGATGCCCGCCTTGCGGACGGCTCGCGCGTCAACGCGGTCATCCCGCCGCTGGCGATCGACGGCCCGCACGTCTCGATCCGTAAGTTCAAGAAGGACGCCCTGTCCGCGGAGGACCTGCTCCGGTACGAGACGGTGACGCCGCCCATGCTGGAGCTCCTCCAGGGGATCATCAAGTCCAAGCTGAACATTCTGATCTCGGGCGGCACAGGCGCCGGGAAGACGACGCTCCTGAACGTCCTGTCGTCGTCGATCCCGGGGAACGAGCGGATCGTCACGATCGAGGACTCGGCCGAGCTCCAGCTCCGCCAGCCGCACGTGGTCCGCCTCGAGACGCGGCCACCGAACGTCGAAGGCGTGGGCCAGATCACCGCGCGGCAGCTGGTGATCAACGCGCTCCGCATGCGCCCCGACCGGATCATCGTCGGCGAGGTCCGCGGCTCGGAGGCGGTCGACATGATGCAGGCCATGAACACGGGTCACGACGGTTCGCTGACGACGCTCCACGCCAACAGCCCGCGCGACGCCCTCTCGCGTCTCGAGACGATGGTCTCGATGGCCAACCTGAACCTGCCCGAAAAGGCGATGCGCCAGCAAGTCGCCTCGGCGCTCCAGGTCGTGATCCAGGTGAGCCGTCTCTCCGACGGCACCCGCCGCCTCACCTCGATCTCGGAGATCGTGGGGATGGAAGGCGACGTGATCACGATGCAGGAGATCTTCCTGTTCGAGCGCCAGGGGATCGGCGAGGACGGCAAGGTCCTGGGCCGGTTCAAGGCCACCGGCATCCGGCCGCGGTTCGCCGAGCGCCTCCGGACGGCGGGCATCGAGCTCCCGACCGCTCTCTTCTCCAACGCCGACTTCAGCTTCTCGCAGGCGGCCCAGGGATGAGCGAGAACGTCACCGTCGCGGTCATGGTCTTCACCGCCGTGGGTTGCGGCGTGTTGCTGCTGGCCCTTCTCTGGGAGTGGTTCAGCGAGCGGCGCCGGAGCCGGGACATCACGTCGCGGCTGGAAGGCATGGTGAAGGGCGAGCGCACGCCCGGCGGCGATCCGTTCGGGGACCTCTTCCGCGAACAGGCGGCCAAGGACATCAAGTGGCTTCAGCCGGTCGTCTCGCGGCTGCCCCACACCCGGGACCTCCAGCACCTGCTGGACCAGGCCGACATGAACTGGCACGTGGGGACATTCCTGCTGGTCACCACCGGCGTCGCGACCGCCACCGGCTTGGTCGTGCTGCTGCTGATCCGGATCCCGTACATCGCGATCGCCGTGGCCGGTTTCTCCGCCACGCTCCCCTATATGTACGTGCGCCGTCGAAAGACCAAGCGGTTGCGGAAATTCGAGGAGCACTTCCCGGAGTCGATCGATCTCCTCGGCCGCGCGATCCGCGCCGGCCACGCGTTCTCGACGGGGCTCCAGCTGGTGGCCGAAGAGGCCCCCCAGCCGATCGGCATGGAGTTCCGGCGCGTCTTCGAGGAGCAGAAGTTCGGCCTGAGCCTCGAGGATTCGTTGCTCGCCCTGGCCGACCGGATCGAGCTGGTCGACATGCGGATCTTCGTGACCGCGGTCATGATCCAGCGCGAGGTCGGCGGAAACCTGGCGGAGATCCTCGACAAGATCTCGTACACGATCCGCGAGCGGTTCACGATCGAGCGGCAGGTCAGGGTCTACACCGCACAGGGCCGTTTTACGGGATACCTGCTGGCGGGGCTCCCGATCGCCATCGGCTTCCTGATCTACATGCTCAACCGCGAGTACATGACGATCCTGTGGGAGCGGCCGGTGGGTCGGCTCCTGATCGCCGTGGCCGCGGTGCTTCAGATTATCGGGTTCTTCATCATCCGCAAGATCATCAACATCAAGATCTAGGCAGGCCGTCATGCTCCTCTACCTCGTCGTCGCACTCGTCATGATGTCGGTGACCGCGCTGGTCTACGGCATCGCCACTTTCGCGCCCGTCCGTTCGCGGACGATCGCGCGCCGGCTGGCGGAGCTGGAATCAGGCGCCCAGCGCCACTACTCACTGGATCGGCGTCGTCGTCAGGAGAAGCGCGAGAAGGTCCAGTCCGTGCTCGAAGCCTTCGGCGAGCGGGTCGCCAAGAAGGACGTCCAGTGGAGCAAGATGCAGGAGCTCATGCTGCGGGCGGGCTACCGCGGCCGCCGCTCCGTGGCCGTCTATTTCGGGCTCCGCCTCGTCATCGTGCTGGGGCTGGCCGGCCTGGGGTTCTTCGTGGGGACGTTCTTGGGGGCGGGCTTCTCGAAGTCCCTGCTCGCCACCGGGATCGCCGGGCTGGTCGGCTGGGTCATCCCCGGCTTCGTGCTCAAGCGCAAGGTCCGTAAGCGGCAGACCGCGATCCGCCACGCGCTCGCCGACACGCTGGATCTCCTGGTCGTCTGCGTCGAGGCCGGGCTCGGCCTGAACCAGGCACTGGTCCGGGTCTCCGACGAGATCGCGCACGTGAGCCCGGACATGAGCGAGGAGCTCATGCTCACCAACTTCGAGATCCGCGCCGGCACCCCGCGCGACGAGGCCCTTCGGAACCTGGGCCACCGCTCGGGTGTGGACGACCTCAAGTCGCTAACCGCCATGCTGATCCAGACCGATCGCTTCGGAACGTCGATCGCGACGGCCCTGCGCGTCCACTCCGACACGATGCGGACGAAGCGCCGGCAGCGCGCCGAGGAGGCCGCTGCAAAGACGACGATCAAGCTCGTCTTCCCGCTCGTCCTCTTCATCTTCCCGGCCATGTTCGTCGTGATCCTCGGGCCGGCCGTGCTTCACATCCTCGAGCAACTCGGGGGATTGGTGTGAAGACGCTCCGCGTGGTCAACGAGACGCGCGGGCGCGAGCTGGGCGGTCGGATCCGTCTGGCGGATCGCTGGTGGCCGCGGCTGCGAGGCCTCACCGGGCGTCGCATCGAATCCGGCGAGGGGCTGGTCCTGGTCCCATGCAAGGCGGTCCACATGTACGGGATGAAGCAGGCGTTGGACGTGGCGTTCGTGGACGACGCGGGGTCGGTGGTCGCGATCTATCCTGACCTCGCCCCCGGTCGGCGGACACCGTTCCACCGGCCCGCACGCAAGGCGATCGAGCTGCCGCCGGGGACGCTGGCGGACACGGGAACCCAGGTCGGCGACGTGCTCGCGTGCCGACCCGCCGAGGAGGAACGATGAGCGCCAGTTACGGAGTTGCCGCGGAAGCCGCGGCGCCGGCGCGGTCGGGCAAGCCGCCCGTCCCCACCACGTTGGCGGAGACGGGGCTGATGCCCGAGGCGATCAACGACCTGGTCGTCAAGACGCTGTACGTGAAGGGCGCGACGACCGGGAAGCAGCTCGCCCATGACCTGCGTCTGCCGTTCCCTCTGCTCGACGACCTCTACCAGGATCTGCAGCAGAGGCAGCTGGTCGAGGTGCGCCGGGCGACCGGTCACGGCCGCGGCAGCTACCTCTACGATCTGACGGGGCAGGGGCGCGAGCGCGCCCGGGAGGCCATGACGGCCAACCAGTACGTCGGCCCGGCGCCCGTCCCGCTCGAGACTTACCGGCTGTGGGTGGAGATCCAGACGATTCGCAAGGTCCACATCACGGTGGATCGCATTCAGGCGGGGTTCGGGCACCTGGTCCTCGACACAGAGTTCGTGGAGCAGCTCGGCCCGGCCATCAACTCTGCCAAGTCGATGTTCCTGTACGGCGACTCCGGTAACGGGAAGACGAACATGGCTGAGTCGATCGCCCGCATGCTGGGCGGGGACATCTTCGTGCCTTACGCCGTGGACGTCGACGGCCAGGTCATGGTGGTCTACGACCCGGTATACCATCGGGCGCTGCCCGACGGGCCCGAGCCGGCCGTGAACGGTGACGGTCCGGACTGGCTGGAGAATGCTCCGGGACACGACCAGCGCTTTGCTCGCGTCCATCGGCCGGTCGTGTTCACCGGCGGCGAGCTGACGCTCGAGGACCTGGACCTTCAGTACGACACGACGAGCAAGATCTATCAGGCGCCCTTCCAAGTGAAGGCGAACGGCGGCGTCCTCATCATCGACGACTTCGGCCGCCAGCGGGTTCGGCCCCGCGACCTCCTGAACCGGTGGATCGTGCCGCTCGAGAAGCGGATCGACTTCCTGACGCTCCACACCGGCCACAAGTTCCCGGTGCCGTTCGACTGCCTGCTGATCTTCGCCACGAACCTGAACCCGACCGAGCTCGTGGACGAGGCTTTCCTGCGACGGATCCACTACAAGATCCATGTCCCGAGCCCGACGTACGACCAGTACGTCCAGATCTTCCGCCGCTGCTGTGTCGCCAAGCAGATCCCGTTCGTGGCGGGCCGGGTGCAGTACATCTACCGCCAGTACTACGAGCGGATCCCGATGCCCGCGCGGTCCTGTCATCCGCGGGACCTGATCGATCACCTGTGCGACACCGCGCGGTACCTGAGCCATAAGCCCGAGCTGACCGTCGACCTGCTGGATCGGGCATGCAAGTCCTACTTCCTCGACATGCCCGACGAGAGCTACGTCCCGGATCCGGCCGAGTACCGGTACGGCGGCGGCCGCCAGCAAGCCACCATGGGCTCGATCGCCGAGATGATCTCTGGCGGCGAGGAGCTCGTCGGCGAGGGGGAGCCACCTGCGGAGGTCACGGCGGAGGAGCCCGGCGAAACCGCCGATCCCGCATCTCCGGGAGGTGCGTAATCCCGTCACCAGGGAGGGATGCGCATCGACGCCGTGAAGAAGCAGCCGCAGTCCCGTCCGGCCCCCGCCTCGGAGTACGACGAGGTGAGGTTCCGGGAATCCCTCAGGGTGCTGGGACTGTTCGCGCCGGTCACGATGGAGGAGATCCAGACCGCCTACCGACGGCGGGCCAAGACCTATCATCCCGATCGCGCCGCCCTGCACGGCGGCGCCGCCGACGCGACCCGCCAGATGGAGCGTATCAACCTCGCCCACGAGTATGTCGTCCAGCACTACGAGACCTTCGATCGCTCCCGGAACCGGGCCCTTAGGCGCGCCATTGCCGGCGAACCACCCGTCCGGGCCTGGCAGGAGGTCCTGCTCCTGCCTGTCACCACGGTCTATTCGCTGGCACTGCTGGTGGCCGCCGGCCCGGCCGCGGCCCTGGCCGGGGCGGCCGGAGCGCGGGGTGCCCTCATGACCCGGCGCCAGAGGTGGGCCGTGTGGCTGCGCGACAAATGGCTCCAGGCCGGCCCGCACTTCGTGGTCGTGGCCGCCTTCGCCGCGCTCGAGACGTGGGGCGTCGGTCCGCCGGCCGTACGATGGTGGCTCGGCTTGTCGCTTCTCGTCATGTTGGCCTCGGACGTGGCGAGCCGCGCGACGGGCGAGAGAAATCCCCTCAGGCAGCACCGGACGATGGAGCGCCTCCAGGCGTTCGTCCGCGGGTAGCCTTCCGGGCGCGGCCGGTCGGCCGCCCGGCTCAGCGACGCATGGCCCACTCCGCCGCGAAGAGCCGCGCGAGCGACGCCGTCAATGGATAGTCCCGGTCCAATCGAAACGATCGCGCGTGGCCGATCCGCTCGGGTCGAAAGCTGTTCACCAGACCCACACGGTGCAGCCGGTCCAGGGCGTCGGCCGACCCCTGCGGGGTCACGCCGCTCCACAGCGCCACGTCCCAGGCGCGGTTCGAGGACACGCCGGGACCCCGTTCCAGCAGGAACAGTTCTCGGATGGTTCGCAGGGTCGCCACGCCGACGAAGATCTGGTCCAGAGGCCAGCCACCGGGCGGCTCCCGCCGAAGGCCTGATCGTCGAATTCTCGACATTCCCTGCACCTAAGCTGGATGACCTTCCCCATTCGCGCGCAGTGTTCAATTGGACTTGAAGCGACGGTGGGTGCAGGAGGCGTGCCTTGGCGCTCGACGAGGCGGCGCCCTCGCCGTAGGGGTCCTCCCCTCGAGCCGTGTTCCATTCCATTTTTGAAATCCAGTGGATTTGAACACGGGTTCCTGGACCCCCGTGCGGGCCGTCGCTTCCAGTGGATTTGAACACGGGTTCGGCGGGAGGGTGCCCGCTGGGATAACGGCACCCCTGGAGAGCCGCTCTATATTCCCAGCATGATTCCCAGCATGCTCCGCGACCGCGCCTCCCGCACCGCGTTCCTGGTCACCCTGCTCGTCCATGCGCTCGTGGTCGCACCGGTCTGGGGAATCTTCGAGCTGGGGCGGGCGGGCGTGGCCCCTCCGACTCCAGAACCAGACCCGCTCCGCTTCACCTTCGTCGACCCGCCGGACGCTCCCGAGGAAGTTCCCGAGGAGCCGACGCCCGTGCTGTCGTCCGAGGACCGCCGCGCGGCCCAGCCCGAGGTGCCCGAACGTCCCGAGGGCGAGGCGTATCGGCAAGGGAGGACGCCCATCCCTCAGCGCCCGAGGCCGGCGGGGAACGCGGCGATGGCCGGCTCGACCGAGCCAGAGGGTGGCGCAGCCCCGGCTGCGACGCCGCGCGTGGAGAAGGCGCCTTCGGAAACGAGCCTGGAGGCAGGCCGGGAGCGACCGCCGGTCGCGGAAGCGCCCGGCGCCGGTCCGCTCCGGCCGGGGATCGGCTCCGCCCTCCGCCGCGGGAGCACCCCGGGCGAGCGCCTGCCGGCTCCGGAGACGGACCACAGGACGACCGCCGCGCGGGCCGGGGCCACCTACAGCCTGAACACGACGGCCTGGGAGTACGGGCCCTACATGGAGCGGCTCAAGCGCCGGATCGAGGAGCACATCTTCCCGCCGCCGGCCTTCTACTACGGCATGGCCGCCTGGGTCACGAGGGTCCGCTTCCGGATCGCCCCGAACGGGCGCCTCGAGGGCCTCGAGCTCCTCGATCACGAGGGGGTTCGTAACCTCCAGTACGTGGCGCTCTCCGCGGTCGACGGCGCGGCCGACTTCGAGCCTCTGCCCCCCGGGTTTCCCGAGCCCTATCTGGAGATCACGGGCGGGTTCTACTTCAACTCCTCGCCGGCGGGACCCTAGGCGGTGTGGGAGACTCTCAGCCAGGGCGGCATCACGATGATCCCCCTCGCGGCCTGCTCGTTCCTCGCCGTGTGGGTGATCCTGGACCGGGCTTGGAAACTGCGCCGAGGCCGGGTCGTCGTTCCGGAGATCGTGCGCGTGATCGACGATCTCCGGGGACCGGCCGACCTCCGCCGCGCCCGTGACGTCTGCCAGCGCTACCCGGGACCCTTCTCGACGATCGTCCAGGTCGCTCTCGACAACCACTTCGAGAGCCGGGACGAGATCCGCGAGCGGGTGGAGGACCAGGGCCGGCAGGAGGTGGCGAGCCTGGAGCGGGGGCTCGGCATCCTGGAGACGGTGGCCGGCATCGCCCCGCTCCTGGGCCTGCTTGGCACCGTGCTCGGCATGATCGAGGTCTTCGAGATCATATCGCGCCAGGGAGCTGGGCAGGCCCAGAACCTCTCCGGGGGGATCGCCGAGGCCCTGATCACGACCGCGACGGGTCTCTTCATCGGCATCCCGGCTCTCGTCTTCTACAACTACTTCACCGGCAAGGCCGAGCGGCTGGTCCTCGACATCGAGGGACACACGAACCGTCTCATCCAGCGCATCCAGTCCCTGAGCGATGCGCCTTGAGAAGGGCCGCCGTCGGAAGGCGCTGATCAACGTCACGTCGCTGATCGACGTCGTCTTCCTCCTGCTCATCTTCTTCGTCGTCACCTCGACTTTCCTCGAGCGCCCCGGCATCGACTTGAGCCTCCCCGAGGCGGGGTCGAGCGCGAGCGAGGTCGCCGAGGTGAGCGTGCGGATCGCCGCCGACGGCGGGCTCTACGTGGATGCGAACCCGGTGACACCCGAAGAGCTGACCGGAGTCCTGGAGGCGAGGCTTCGCGAGGCCGGGACGACCGAGGTCACCCTGGAAGCCGACCGGCGGGTCCCCCACGGGCGGGTGGTGGCGGCGATGGACGCGGCCCGCAAGGCGGGCGCGACCGGGCTCGTCGTGGCGACTCGTCCCGAGGACGGAAGCGAGCCGTGAGCCGGGCCGCGCAGGCCTTCGTGGCGGCGACCGCCCTGGGCGGGATCGTCCTGGTGGTCGGTCCGGGCCCGGCGGGAATCGTCCTGGCCCTCGCCACGGCCGGGATGGCCGGGGCCGCGCTCGTCCTCGCTCCGCCGCGACGCTGGAGCCTGAGGATCGGGTACGCGCTCCTGCTGGCCTTCCTCGGGCTGTGGGCCTACGTCCACCTCGAATCGTGGCGGCTCAGCCAGGGCGGCTCGGACGCGGTCCGAAGGCTGGCCGCGGACAAGGGGGAGGACCTGGCCGATATCCTGGCCGGGCGTCTCGAGGACGACCGCCGGCTGGCCGGGCGGATCAGCCGGCGGCTCGTCGAGGGGTCCGAGCGGTTTCCCGCCGAGGTGGTCCAGGACCCTGAGCTGTTCGTGGCCCTGGGGCGCGCCACGGGCCCCGGCCTCCGCCCCGGCACCGGCGTAGAGGTCTATGACGCCGCCGGAAGCTTGAGGGCATGGTGGGGCGACCCGCGCGGCGACCGGCTGCCGGCCGATTCTGCGGGGCAGCCGCTCGACCACCCTCTGGTCCGCCGCGCGTCCGGCTTCACGCTGGCGTACGCTGGGGCACCCTGGATCGTCCGCGGAGACTCGTTCCGGGTCGTCGTGAAGGACGTCTGGAGGGTGGAGAGCCCGCTCGGCGGACTCACCGACGCCGACCTGGTCCTGCCCGTGCTCGAGGAGAGGGAGGGGCTCTCCTTCCGCGTCATGACCACCGACTCGGCCCGGCAGGGCGTGCCGATCATGGGACCGGAAAGGCCGGTCGCGTGGGTCCTGGGGCGGCGCTTCATGGTCGAGCGGTTCCTGGAAGAGCGCCGGCAGGGAGCCCAGCGCCTGCTCGGGCTTCTCTTCCTTTGGCCGCTCGCCTGGTCGGTAGGGGCCGTCTGGCAGGCCACGCGGAGAGGCGGGGGCTCGGGCGCCGCGCTGGGCCGGAGCGCCCTGCTCACCGTGACGGGCCGCCTGGCGCTCGTGTCCGTGGTATGGGCGTTCCTGATGACGTCGCGCTATCCGACGTTCTTCTTCCCGGCCGGATGGTTCAGCCCGCTCGGCTTCGCGGTCGAGATGTTCGGTCCGGGAGGAAGGTCGGCCGGCGACCTGCTGACGACGGCCGCCCTCGGAATGCTGTTCGCGGTCGGCGCATACGCCTTCGTCCCCGCCCGCCGCCACCGCTCGCCGGTGGGGACGATGCTGGGCTTGGTGACGGCAGGGCTCCTGGCCTGGCTCGTGGTCCGGGGGGCGGCCTCCGTCATCGAGGGGGCGGTCCGCGGCATGAGCCTGAGCGTCTTCTTCAGCACGACCCTCCTCTTCTCGCCGCATTACCTGATGGTCCTGCTGGCCTTCGCGCTCTTCGCTGGACTCGTCGTGACCGCGCTGGCGGCCGGCCTCCGCCCACTCGGTGTGCCGGCCGGGCGGCTCTGGGCGACGGGCGTGGCGGCGGCGACCGGCATCGTCCTCGCAGGCGCCGCCTGGATCCTGCCCGGAGAAGCCCTGCGCGGGACCTCCCTGGCGTTCCGGGCGCTCCTCGCCCTCGGCCTGACGGGCGGCGCGTGGCTCGTCCACGCGGCCGGGATGCGCCGCTTCACCGGCCGCGGGGCCGGTCCGGCGGTAGGGCTCGTCGCTGTGACGCTGGGCGGCCTGGTGGTCTTGCCCCTCTTCGCCCGGGCCCGGATCGACGTCGCCCAGGATCTCCTGATCGAGCGCGCGGAGCGGCTCGGGGAGGCGTCCGGCCAGTGGCTCCAGTACACGATGTCGCGGATGGTCGAGTATCTGGCGCAGAGCCCCGAGGTGACGCGGGCCCTCGAGGAGGAAAACCGCGACGCCGCGCTTCTCCTGTGGAGCCAGAGCCCGCTGCGAACGCCGGATTTCGCATCGGGGCTCTACCTGTTGGACGACCAGGGCACGGTAGTGAGCCAGTTCGCCCTGACGAGCGTCGACCTGGCGGGCCGGGCCCGGGCCCAGGCGCGAGGCGACAACGTGCGGGTGGAGGTCGAGGGCTCCCCGGAGGAGGGGGGGATCTGGTGGGCGACCGTCCCGGTGTACCGTGGCGGGACGCGGCTGGGGACGGCGGTCGCGATGTCCACCGGGGCGACCCAGCTCCGGGATGCCCCGAGCGGCGCGACGTTCCTCCTGAGCGATCTGCTGGTGGGTTCCTCGTCCTCTTTCGAGCCGGCCCTCTACCGGACCCTGGAGCCCGGCGAGACGCCGGCGCCCCGGACCCTCCTGACGAGCGTGCAGCGTCCGGACGGGACACGGACCCGGCTGGCGCTTCCGCTCGATCCTCTCCTTCCGAGCGCCCGGACGTACGCCGTCTTCGCCGTGGTTGCGGCCATCTGCGGCCTCATCCTCGGGATCGTCGAGCGGTGGACCGACCCCCGGGCCCGCGTGCGATCGTGGGGGCGGGCGCGGGCCGAGAACCCGCTGCGATCGTTCCGCGTCCAGCTCCTCCTCGCCTTCGTGGCGGTGGCGGCCGTCCCCCTCACGCTCTACGCCGTGCTCGGCTTCCGGGCGACCCGCGCCGAGGTCCAGGAGTCCACGCGCGTGGCGGCGACCGAGGCGCTGGGGGCGGCGAGCCGGCTTCTGGTCGGCGACACCGCGCTGGAGCAGGGCACGGCACGGGCGCTCACCTCACGGCTCCGGCAGATCTCGGACGTCCTCGGTCAGGACCTGGTCCTCTACTGGCGCGGCCGGACGGTGGCCTCAAGCCGGCCCGAGATCTTCGCGTCACGGCTCTTCGCGGACCGGATGAAGGGCGAGGTGTACGCGGAGCTTTTCGCCGGGGGCCGGGCGAGCGTGTTCGACTCCATGTTCCTGGGGGACCGCTCCTTCCTGGTCGCCTATCGCCCGCTCCGGGAGCCGGGCGCTCCCGCGGGGTACGTCCTGGCGACGCCGCTCCTTATCCGGGAGGACCAGGCGCGCCTCGACCTGCAGCGGCTGGGAGAGGGCGTGTTCCTTCTGACGGCCTTCTCGATCGCCTTCCTGCTGGTCGTCGGATGGGGCCTCGCGCGATTCATGGCCCGTCCGCTGGGGGCGTTGGAGCAGGGGACCCGCCAGATCGCGTCGGGCCGGTTCGCGTACCGCCTCCCCCCGCCGGCCCGCCAGGACGAGTTCGGCCGGCTCCAGCGGGCCTTCAACGTCATGGCCGAGCGCCTCGCCCAGGGCCAGAAGGCGCTGGAGGAGGAGAAGTCCCGGGTCCAGGCGATCCTGGCCTCCGTCGGAGCCGGTGTCGTGGCCCTGGACGCGGAGGGCAAGGTCCAGCTCCTGAACGAGCGCGCCGCGAGCCTGCTGGGCGAGCGGCCGGAGACGGTGCTCGGGCACCGGGCAGGCGAGCTGGCGCGGCGCCGTGACGGGGCGTCCCGCTTCTGGGGGCTGGTCGAGCGGCAGCTCGCCGGCAGCCGCGCGGATCGTGACCTGGTCCTGCGCCGCAAAGGCCAGGATCGCCACTACCACGTGGTGTTCACGGGGCTCCGGGAGCCGGGCGGCGCGGAAGAGCGGGGGCTGGTCGTGGCGTTCGAGGACATCACCGACAACGTCGCGTCGCAGCGCGTCCTGGCGTGGGGCGAGATGGCACGGCAGGTGGCGCACGAGATCAAGAACCCGCTCACCCCGATGAAGCTCTCGCTCCAGCATCTGGAGAGGACGGTCGACGACCGTCCCGGAAACTTCGAGGAGCTCTTCCGCTCCAACCTCGACCTGGTGCTGGCCGAGATCGAGCGCCTCGAGCGGATCGCGGGGAACTTCGCGCGCTTCGCGGTCCCCGATCCCGGCGCGCTCGTTCCGTTTGACGCGGAGCGGGTCGCGCGGGATGCCCTCACGCTCTTCCAGGGCGCGGAGGAGAACGTCGTCTATGGGCTCCAGACGGTCGGCGAGCCGAAACCGCTTCTTGGAGAGCCCGAGGGGTTCCGGCGGGTCCTCGTCAACCTCCTCCAGAATGCCCGCGACGCCGTCGTCGCCAACGGGGGCGGCCGGGTGGACGTCCGGCTGGACTGGGAGCAGGAGCGCGGCTGGGCCAGGGTGTCCGTCCTGGACGAGGGGATCGGCCTCCCCGAGACCGGACTCGAGCGGCTCTTCGAGCCCTCCTTCTCGACCAAGACCCGTGGCACGGGGCTCGGGCTCGCGATCACGCGCCGGATCGTCGAGGCGTGGGGCGGATCGATCGAGTACGAACGCCGGGAGGAGGGAGGAACCGCGATCCACGCCCGCCTTCGTCTCGCCTGAGGCGGCTGAAGATGCCGCCTCCTCGAGTAAGATCCTTCCACTAAAACGGAAGCACATTACATAGTCGTACGGAAGGCGAATTACATAGTTGAGAACCATGGTTCATTTTCATTGACATCCACGTTGTAGACATGGTAGGATGCACCCGCGATCGATGATCGGAGTGCCGCAAGACGGCAGCTTCCGAACCATTCGATAGAACCAAAGCCGACCGCATCGGCGCCGGGGTCGCCGGCCCCCCTCCGAACGGCCCCGACGCCAGCGGCGGCGATACGACCGAACCCATTCCCCCTGGAAAGAAGCGGCGATGAACCCGACGAGCATCACTCGCAGCGAACGCGGATCCACGATCGTCCTGGTCAGCCTGTCCATGACGGCCCTGCTGTCGATCGTCGCGCTGGCGGTCGATGTGGGCATGTTGTTCGACGTTCGCACGGAAGCCCAGCGGACCGCCGACGCGGCCGCGCTGGCGGGCGCGGGCACCTTCCTGATGAAGGGAGATCTGGACGCTGCGGACGAGGACATCGCTCGTGCCGAGGCCATCAACATCGGCGGGCAGAACCTGGTATACGGCGATTCCGCCGAGATCCTACCGGACGACGTGGAGGTGGACCTCGAGGCCGGCCGGGTGACGGTGACCGTGCGCCGGGTCGGGGACCGTGACAACGCCATCCCGACCTGGTTCGCCAACGTGTTCGGGGTCGGCCAGGCCGACGTGACGGCCCGCGCGACAGCGCAGGTGGATCCGGCAGGGTCGGCGACCTGTCTCAAGCCGTTCGCGATCCAGGACCGCTTCAAGGACGTCGACGGCGATGGGATCTTCGAGCCGGAAGACGGTGACGAGTACGACCCGGCGCTGCACGGGTATGGCTCATCGTGGCGAAACGAGGGGGAGCCAGGCTACGAGGGGCAGGATTACGAGAACGACTTCGGCCTCCCGGTGGTGCTCAAGGGGGGCGGGCCGAACGGAGGCGGGACCGACGAGGGTTCCTCCGTCTATCCGGGCACCGGCCCGAGCTGGTACTACGCCTGGGCCATGCCCCAGGTGGAAGGCGGCCCGGCCAACGGCGCCGCCCGCTACGGCTGGAACATCGCCAACTGCAATCCGGTGGTCGTCTCGTTGGGCGACCAGTACGACGTCGAACCCGGCGCCATGGTAGGTCAGACCGTCCACGGGATCGAGGACCTGAACATCCAGGATCCGTGGGCGGCTTGGAACGCCGTGACGAACGAAGTCACCGGAAGCGCCTGGGACCCCAGCTGGACCGGGAGCCCCCGAATCGGCATCGTGCCGGTGTTTCACCCAGGCCGGGAGTTCGACCCGGGCCGTGAGCCGATCGAGTTCAGCAACTTTGTCGCTGTCTTCTTCGAGGGCGTGGAGGGCAACGGCAACGACCAGATCGTGTATGGACGGGTTCTCTATCCGAGGGGCGTGGGTGGTGGGGAGTCCGTGTCACCGGCCGCCCAGTTCGTTCACCTCGTCGAATAGCGTTGAGACTTGACCATCGCCACGACGCGAACCCGGATTGCCCCGTTCCATCGGCCGCGGAGGGCCTGCCGACCCTCCGCGGTCTCTTTTACACGCGCCGGTCGACAGGAATGACCATGAAGCGGGTAAACCCAGAAGTGGAAACGGTTTGCCCTAAATCGGAACCGGAGTGCCGGATCGTTGACAGGGGACGGCGCGTCTGCTATCGTCCTTTTCCCCACTCAGGCCAACCGAAGGAACGGAGGGACGCCGGACGATCCCTCGGGGTGAAGTGACGGACGCGGAAACTCGCGCTGCACGAGAGGGCTCGGGAACGCGGTCGCCACGGTGCCCGGCGCCACTTCTGACTTCACAACTGTACGCACGGAGGAACCCGTCCATGGTTGACCTGTGGAAAGCCTTCTGGTCCGACGAGTCGGGTCAGGACCTGGTGGAGTACGCGATGCTGCTGGCCTTGATCGCGCTGATCGTGATCGGCGCGGTGACCCTGCTCGGCCAGAACATCCAGACCACCTTCGACACGATCGCCGGCGCGTTGCCGATCGGCGGCGGCGGCGGCAGCTGAGGCCTCGCCCACGGAAGTCCGGGGTCCGCCGATCGCTTCGGCGGGCCCCGGCTCCCGGTCGAATCGTGAGGAAGGTGTCTCGATGATCGCGAACCTCGCACTCGTCGGACTCGCCGCGCTGGTCCTGGTATCCGTCGTGTGGGACGTCCGAGAACGGCGGATCCCCAACGCCCTGACCGTCACCGGGCTCGGCCTAGCGATCGCCCTGCGATCGCTGGAAGGCTCGGAGGCCCTCCTGGCCGGGCTCGCGGGCCTGATCCTGGCCGTCCTCATCGCGCTCCCGCTGGTCGCGGTGGGCGGCCTCGGCGGGGGAGACGCCAAGCTCCTCGCGGCCGTGGGCGCCTTTCTGGGCCCCATGCAGTTCCTGGTCGCGCTCGCGATCACCGCGCTGGCCGGCGGGGTCATGGCCGTCGTCTTCGCCATCCACCGCGGCGCCCTCCACGAGTCGATGGTGGGAGCCGGCGTCCTGGTCATGAACCTGTTCGGTCGCGGCATGGAGCGGCCGCGGCGGACGATCCGCTCGCCGGGCGCCCTGTCGATCCCGTACGCCGTCCCGATCGCGATCGGCGTCCTGGCCGTATGGCTTCTGTGACGAACCCCGAGGAAGGCGAATCGATGAAGCGAGAGAAAGCGATCCGTCGGAGGGACAGCGGCCAGTCGCTCGCCGAGTTCGCGATCGTCCTGCCGATCCTGCTGGCGCTCCTGGTCGGGATCTTCGAGTTCGGCGTGGCATGGAACCGGAAGCAGGTGCTCACCAACGCGGCCCGTGAGGGCGCCCGGCTGGCGGTCCTGGTGTCGACGGCGGGAACGGACACCGTCGATTTCCAGGTCGATGCGTACCTCACCAGCGCGGGCATCGCTCCCGGGGACGTCGCCAGGTCCTACTCAAACATTCCGGGAGACACGGGAGACACTGTCACCATCCAGCTCCAGATGACCCACACGATGCCCTTCGTCAGCGCGGTGGCCGGATTGCTCGTGGCGGGTGGCGAAACACCAGGCAGCGTGACGCTCACCAGCGTCGTTAACATGCGACACGAATAGGCAGGTGGATGAATGAGACGACCCCGGATCTGGATCGCCCTACTGCTGGCCGCCGTCTCGGGCGTCGCGGCCGGCTTCCTGGCCCTGAACTTCTTCCGGGACCGGCCGTCGATTATCCCGACGCCGGCGGTGGCCTCGACGGCTTCGGTCGCCGTGGCCGCCCGCCCCCTGGACGTCGGGTCGGTGGTCGGACCGGCCGACGTCCGCATGGTCGGCTGGCCGGGAGACGCCGTTCCGCAGAATTACGCCCGCTCGCCCGAGGAGGTGGTGGGGCGGGGCCTCATCACCCGCGTCGAGGAGGGCGAGCCGCTCCTTATCACCAAGCTCGCCGACAAGTCGGCGGGTGGCGGGCTCCCGATCATCATTCCAGAGGGGATGCGCGCGGTCAGCGTGAAGGTGAACGAGGTGATCGGTGTGGCCGGCTTCGTCCTGCCAGGAACCCGCGTCGATGTGCTCGTAACGCTGAACCCCCAGCAGGAACAGGAGCAGGCAACGACCCGCGTGATCCTTCAGAACGTCCAGGTCCTGACCGCCGGCCAGATCATCCAGCGCGACGCCGAGGGGACACCGGTGAGCGTGTCGCTCGTGACCCTGCTCGTCACTCCGCACGAGGCCGAGCAGCTTACCCTCGCCGCGACCGAAGGTCAGATCCAGCTCGCGCTCCGGAACACGCTCGACACCGAGGAGGTGGAGACCCAGGGCGCCAAGGTGAACTCCCTGGTCACCTTCGGCGTCGAGCGCCCGAAGCCGATAACGCCGTCCCGGATCCGCCGCACGCCGGCGCCTCCGAGGAACGTGGACCGAGTCGAGGTCTACAACGGCGCGGAGCGTACGGTGCAGTCTTTCTAACAATGACAGGCCATATCTGAAGAGCACGGGACACGAGGGGAAAGGAAGAGAAGGAATTCTATGCCGCTGCACGCCATCCAGGGGGTCCTGATCTCCACGGACGACGAGGTCCGGCGAGCGCTCGAGGACCCCGAGGTCCGGAGGAAGCTGGATCTCGTTCTCTCCTTCTCGGTGCCCATGGACGGGTTCAGCGCCGGGCACCTGGACGACCTCCGCGACCGTGGGGCCGACATGATCCTACTCGACGTCGAGTCGGACCCCGAGCTGGGGTGCCGGCTGGCGGAGAAGATCGCCGACGCCGGTGCGACCCGACGGATCGTCGGGATCGGCCCGATGCAGCCTCCCGAGTTCCTGCTCGGGGCGATGC
>Ga0299913_10001255_pt1 | contig 18415 bp, 29 predicted proteins | sample RVTome_9_FD_201360 | JGI IMG/M metagenome (GOLD analysis project Ga0299913, IMG submission 201360) | Soil microbial communities from uranium-contaminated site in the Upper Colorado River Basin, Wyoming, United States - RVT155D38 (version 2) ... | reverse complement strand
TGAAGCTATCAAAAAGTTGCCCCTGCCGTCGTACGAGTCTTCGCAGGCCTTGAGCATGGCGGGAAAGCCGAACTTTTTGCACAATTCGTGCAGGTGCTCTTCAGAGCGCACAAGCGCAAACTCGGGCACGGCGATCCTGTGTTCCTGCAGGAACAACTTTTGCCTATGCTTGTTCTGGATTATGCGCAGGGTTTCCGGCGCCGGCCTGACCGGGAACCTCTTTGCTTCAAGATCTTTTAGAGCCGCGGAATTTGCCAGCTCGATTTCGTAGGTCAGCACGTCGCATTTTTCCGCGAGTTTCATTATCGCGCTTTCGTCCTTAAAGTCGGCCACTATCTGCTCGTCTGCTATTCTTGAAGCCGGGCACCCCTCTGTCGGGTCTAGTATAATGACTTTGAGTGACATGCGCCTTGCCTCATGCGCGATCATTTTCCCCAGCTGGCCCCCGCCGATAATGCCCACGCATATGGGCCTGTCCATGGCAAGGAGGTCGCTGCTAACCATTAACTTGGTATAGCTGGTTCGTAGCGGCGTTAAAAATCTTTCAGATAGATTTTTTATTGCATGTAAAGTAGGCATTGCGATGAGGCTCCTTCGCAAGGGCAAGGTCAAGGACATTTACGAGCTTGACGGCGGCGACATACTCTTCCACTTTTCAGACCGCGTTTCCGCCTTTGACGTCAAGATGGCGACGCCGATCCCGCGCAAGGGCGAGGTGCTCTGCAGGTTCGGCGAGTTCTGGTTCGACGCGCTCCAGACACCCCACCACATGGTAAAGGTAGTTGACAAGGACAAGATGCAGGTCAGGAGGCTCGAAATAATGCCTATCGAATGCGTTGTGAGGGGATACTATTACGGCAGCTTTGTAGACCGCTACAGGGAGCGCAAGGACCTGCCAAACTTCAAGCCTGTTATGGCGTCAAAACTGCCGCGGCCAATTTTCGACCCGACGACAAAGTCGGAGGAGCACGACGTACCGATAGGCAGGGAGCAGGCAGTCTCTTCCAGCATGCTGTCTGGCAGGGACTATGACTACCTCGAAAAGATATCGATATCGCTCTATGAAAGGATGAGCGAGATTGTGGAGAAGGCCGGCTTTATCATCGCAGACGTCAAGTTCGAGTTCGGCAGGAACGAGCAAGGCGACATCGTGCTTGGCGACTCGCTCGGGCCCGACGAGTACCGGCTTTGGCTCAAGACTGACTACCAGCCCGGCAAGGTCCAGGAAAGCTATGACAAGCAACTTTTGCGCGACTGGCTAATCAAGGCGGGGTTCAAGGACAAGGTGGACAGGCTCGCCAAGGAGGGCAAAAAGCCCGAATCACCTCAGGTGAGCCCAGAAGTGGCAAGCGAGCTGAGCCGGCGGTACATCCTGGCGTATGAGCGCATCAGCGGCCACAAGTTATAGCTCAATTTCATACCCAATTTTGACCGCCTTTGGCCAGCGTACACGCTCGAACTGGCCCTGTGGCCGGGCACCCTGAGCTGCAGGGCAGCATTTGCAACAGCTGTCAGATTGTTATTATGTTTATCATATTGGTCTATATATTGGCTTAACACTATGCTTGATATGGATATTATCAGACGTGCGCTGTAACGACATTACGACGGTTATAACATTTAACAACCAGGGCAAAACTAACTGATACCTGCCCTTTACTATGCAAATCCAGTTTTAACATCATAATGGCCGAAACCCTGTTCCAGAAGGAAGTCAAGATAAAAAGAGTGACCACACTTGGATATCCGGCAGCGCGGGCGCTAAACGATCCTGTCAGGATAAAAATCCTTGAAATCCTGAGCCACAAACAAATGTCTGCTGACGAAATCGCCAAGGCGCTCGGCAGCTCGGGCTACAAAAAGGCGACGACCACGATTCGGCACCATCTGAATACCCTGAAGGGCGCCGGCCTGATCGAAGCCACCAGGATGGTCGAAGTGAGAGGCGCAGTGATGAAGTATTATGCGCCCACCATCCGCGCGTTCAGATATGACGCACCGGACCTGGAAAAGCACGCAAAGCTGGTAGACGACACCAGCACAAAGCTGCTCAAGGTCCTGAAGGGCGTGCTTGAAGACAAAAAGTTTGCCGCAGCATTTTCCGGCAAGGACGCCTGCGGCCAGTGCAAAGGCGATCACTACAAGGAATATGTCGCGCTGGAAATATTGAACGCAGCCCTTGCAAAGGCGATGGAAAGAAAAGACTATGGAGAACCGGCTGCTGGAAAGGAACAGCCCAAAAAGTAGGCTATTCTACGGTAATTCGGAATATCCCCTTTGCGTCCTTGTCCTGCAGCATTCTGACCATGTTTCTCGGCACGTCGGAAGAGGCCCTGTCGCACCTGACTGACATTGTGCGCGGGCAGACAAAGCCCGTCTTGCGTATCACGATGTCGTGAGGGTTTTGCAGGGTGAGCCGCTCGTCTCCCCTGCCGTTTATGACGAATGACTCGCTGCCGACCATTATCTCTATTCTTACCATAGAGTCGCTAGACGCTAGCCTGCGCCTCAGAGTCTCGTCAAAGTCGGAACACGCCTTGCTCGCCCGCACCCCTACGATGCAGTCGCCCCGGAGCGTCAGGTGCTCTTTCTTGGTTATCTCGACCGTCTTGCCGTGGAGCGACTGGACGTTCGGGTGGCCGTAAAACGTCACTTCGTCCTGAACCATGCAGAGACCCCTTGAATTGAACGATATTAAATACCAAGCTTGCATTTGCTTTTGAGCAGGACCCTCATAGTTAGGCTTAAATTGAACGTTAGAAAAAAAAGATTGAATTGTTACCAGCAGCAGCGGGCTATGACCGAGCCATCACTGTATTTTCGCCAGACGGAAGGCTTTACCAGGTAGAGTATGCAATTGAAACCGTCAGACGCGGGACACTAGCTATCGGCATCAAGAGCAGAGACGGAGTAATCCTTGCGGTAGAAGAAAAGGCAAGAAAGCTCCAGATATCAAACGTAACGCAAAAGATCTTCCAAGTTGACGATCACATCGGCGTTGCTGCCGCAGGATACATCCCTGACGCGCGCACGCAGGTAGACCACGCTCGCTTTTTCGCCCAGAGCAACAGGCTGATCTATGACGAGCCAGTTGACGTAGAAGGCGTCGCCAAGAACCTTGCAGACATGGCACAGCAATTCACCCAGTATGCAGGTGTAAGGCCGTTTGGCGTTGCACTTATTCTTGCAGGCGTCGACAAGAACGGCTCTGAGCTGTTCCTGACCGACCCGAGCGGCACCTACATCGGCTATGACGCGGTTGCAATCGGCGCCGGTAGCGACCAGGTGACGGAATTCCTTGAAAAGAGCTACAAAGCAGAAGTCCCCCTTGACGAAGCGGCCGCCCTTGCGATTGAATCGATATACCTTGTGAGCGAGGAAAAGATAGGCACAAGGCACCTAAAGATGGCCATAATCGACAACAATACAAAGACGATGCGCAAGATAGAGGACGAAGGGATCGACAGGTATGCAGGGCTGGCCAAGGAAAGGACGTCAAAGCGGGGCGCCTGATCTTCCTCCTTTTACCCTTTGAAAAATCCAATAAATTAATTTAAGGTTATATCGCATTCTAGTTGTATTATATGGTGGCAAAAATAGGCTCAAAAGCTCCGAACCTCGAAGTTTCAAGCTGGGTTCAGGGCAAGCCGACCAACATTGACAAGGAAAAGGGCAACGTGGTTCTGGTGGAGGTTTTCCAGGTAAACTGCCCCGGCTGCTTCCTCAACGGAATCCCGGAGGCAATTGACATTCACAAAAAGTACAAGGACAGGGGGCTTACAGTCCTTGGCATGGCGACCGCCTTCGAGGATTTCGACAAGAATAACCTGCAGAACCTGGAAAAGCTGGTCACGACCGGCGAAGTCATCGGCGAGACGTACCGCGTCCTGGCGCAGTACGGCCAGCTAAGGGACGGCAACAAGCTGCCCTACAAGATACCGTTCCCGGTAGGAATGGACCTGCTGAAGAAAGAATCTGATTCACTTACGGAAAGCAAGATCATGGACTTTATCGAGGCCAACGTCCCTGACTTGAGATCGTATTCTGAAAAAGATAGGCAGGTGCTGATAGAGCGCGTAAAGCAATACATGAGGTCAAAGGAATATTCTGCCAAGACTTTTGAAGGATATGCCTTGCGCGGGACCCCGTCGAGCATCCTGGTCGACAGGAAGGGAGTGCTCCGCTCCACGTTCTTTGGATCAAACGGCGTTTTAGAAGGCGCGATTGAAGAGCTGTTGAAGGAATAATGCCTGATCTCTGGCTCGCAATACCTGACTCCTCGCTTTCAGACGAGCAGACAAAGCGCGACAAGAGCATCAAGATAGGCCAGTTTGCCCGCGCCTGCTCGATCTTCCAGGTTAAGAGGATATACGTCTACCACGACTCGCTGTCGCAGTTTGAAAAGGAGGACCCCGATCTGCTCAGGACGATCTTGCGCTACTTGGACACCCCGCAGTACCTGCGCAAGGCCCTGTACCCGCGGATGCACCAGCTCGAATATGCCGGCATACTGCACCCGATCAAGGCGCCGCACCACAGGCCGCCAGAAGACATTAAAAAGGTCAAGGCCGGCGACGTGCGCACAGGGGTGGTCGCCAAGGTCAAAGGGCAACTGTTCGTTGAAGTCGGGCTAGGGTCGCTCGTGCCATTTATGGGTCAGGGCTTTGAGGGCAAGAAGGTGAACGCCAAATTCGCCTCGCCGTACCCCAACATGAAGGCCATTGAGGCGACGGAGGACGACATTTTTGAGTACTGGGGCTACGAAGTGAAGGAAGTGACGTCGCTTGGCAAGCTGCTCGCGAGCGCGGAAAACGCCGAAGTTGTCATCACGTCAAGGAAGGGCAGCTACTTCAAGAATCTGGAATCCAAACTCGCCGAGCGCGCCAAAAACGCGCAGAACATCCTGGTTGTCTTTGGCGCGCCAAAGCACGGCGTGTACGACATCCTTGCAAAGGAAGGCGCAAACGCAAAGCAGTACGAATTTGTGATCAACATGTTTCCAAACCAAGGCACGGAAACAGTCCGGCTGGAAGAAGCTGTGCTTGGAACTCTGGCAATTCTTAATAGTTCTATGCCGCAAAGCGATCGCGCTGCGCGCTTCAAATAACTTATTAAAGGGTCAGGCAGAGTCATGCAGTATCTATGGGTCATCGCAAGTATAGTGCCCCGAGAAGGGGCAGTGTTTCCTTCAGACCAAGGGCTAGAGCCAGAAGCCTTGAGGCAAAGATTAGAACTTGGCCTCAGGTCGCTGCAGAAAAAAGCTCCCTTTCAGGATTTGCGGGTTTCAAAGCCGGCGGTATTCACGTGCTGACGATTGACGACCGGGAAAAAACTCCGAACTTTGGCAAGCAGCTGCTCAACCCGGCGACGGTGATCGTGACTCCGCCTGTCAGAATAATTGGCATCCGCGGCTACAAGAAGGATCTTTACGGCCAGCACGCGATCTTTGACATTTATGCAAAAGACCTTCCAAAAGAACTGCCGCGCAAGTTCGACGCCAAGACCGCCGACGACGCCGCTGCAAAGGCGGAAGGCATGGTCGGCAATGCAAGCGCGATCATGGCAATAGTCGCGGTTTCCCCGAATTCTATCGGCCTTTCTCAAAAGACCCCGTTTGTTTTTGAAATGGCAGTTTCCGGTAAGGACGCGAAATCCCAGTATGAATATGTGAAAGGCGTGCTTGGCAGGGAAGTCAAGGCAGCCGACATTTTCCAAGTTGGGCAGAACATTGACGTTTTTGGAATCACGCGGGGCAAGGGCATTGAAGGCCCGGTCACTAGGTTCGGCGTCAAGAGAAAGCAACACAAGTCGAGAAAGAGCGTCCGCGCTGTCGGAACCCTCGGCCCGATCTCGCCCGCGGTGGTCATGTACACCGTCGCAAGGCAGGGCCAGCACGGGTTCCACCAGAGGACCGAATACAACAAGCGCATACTAGTCATGTCAAACACCGAAAAGGACGGGCAGAATTCGATAAACCCGTCCGGCGGATTCAAGCACTTTGGGCTCGTCAAGGGCGACTATATCATTGTCAGGGGCTCTGTCCCGGGCGTTCCAAAACGCCTAGTAAAGATGAGACATCCGATACGCAACGTGCCAAAGAAGGTGCTCGAGCCAAAGATCATGGAGGTCGTCGTCGAGTAATGAAGGTCAGAGTCGTCGCTACAACAGGCAAGGCCGCGGGCGAGATCGAGCTGCCAGTCGTATTTGACACTCCTTACCGCCCAGAAGTCATACACAAAGTCTACGTCAACCTGCTCTCTCACTCTTACCAGAAGCAGGGTCGCTATCCTGCTGCAGGCGAAATGGTGAGCGCAGAGTCGCGCAACACCGGCCTTGGCATCGCTAGGCTTGCAAGGGCCCGGGGCGAAGGTTTCCCGAGGGCAGGCCAGGCAGCAGAGGTGGCAGGCGTCAGGCACGGCAGGGTTGCGCACCCGCCAGAGTCGTGGAAGGTAATCTACAAGAAAATCAACCACAAGGAAAAGCAGCTGGGGCTTTGCTCCGCAATAGCGGCAACTGCAAGCAAGGAGCTTGTGCAGCGACGTGGCCACAAGATAGGCGACAAGGTAAAACTCCCGATAATCGTTTCAAACGACATTGAATCAATAGCCAAGACCAAAGACCTGAAAAAGATACTGGTCGACCTCGGCCTCGGCGACGACATTACTCGGGCAAGCGCGACAAGAAAAGCTCAGTCTGGCACCGCGAGGCGCAGGGGCAGGCGGGCAAGGTCTGGCACGAGCGCCCTTATTGTAGTCGGAAACGGCTCTAAACTGGTCGCGCTTTCGCATTCCATATTGGGAGTTGACGTAAAGCGCGTCAATGAAGTGAGCGTAATTGATCTGGCGCCGGGCTCAAAGCCAATAAGGCTGACGATATTTTCGCAAAACGCGATCGAGCAGCTGAAAAACCTGCAGGCGCCAATGCACAAAGTAATGGAGCTGATCAGCAAGTGAGCAAGGATACAGCAAAGACAACCACAGCTGAAGAGGCCAAGAAGGAAAAGCCAGCAGCGCCGGCAAGCGGCATGACTGCAGCGCAGGCGGCGAACCTGATAGTCGCGCCCTATGTGACTGAAAAGACGTTCACCCAGATAGAGAAGGAGAACAAGCTGGCGTTCATTGTAACAGAGAAAGCCAGCAAGAAAGAGATAATGGAAGCCATCCGCATACTCTACGAGACAGAGACGACAGAGGTCAACACCGCGAGGACCATACGCGGCAAAAAGGCCTTTGTAAGGTTCAAGTCGCCGGAAGGCGCAAGGGAGCTAGCAACAAAGCTAGGACTGGTGTAACCGCATGGTTTTCTCGTTAGATTTAAAAGTGGTCTGGAAAACAAGGAGTGAATGATCTAGTTGGTACGTGAATTCAAGTTCAAAGGTTACACTCCTGAACAGCTGCAGTCGCTGTCAATAGAGAACCTGCTGCCACTTCTTAATGCGCGGCAGCGCAGGTCGCTTGACAAGCGCGTCAGCACTTACATGAATGACGACAAGAGGAAGCTGCGCGAGAAGGTAAAGCTCGCCAGGGACGGCAAGCTCAAGGGTAACATCAGGACGCACGCCCGCGACATGATTATCCTGCCAGACATGGTCGGTCTCACTATCCACGTTCACAACGGCAAAGAATTTGCACAGGTGGGCATCAAGCCGGAAATGATCGGGCACTACCTCGGCGAATATGCGATAACTAACAAGCGCGTGCAGCACGGCGCTCCGGGTGTCGGCTCTTCCCGGTCAAGCCTGTACGTCCCATTGAAGTGATTGACATGCCACAATTTGGTTACGCTTTTCAAAATTACGACAAAGCAAAGCACGTGCGCGCCGCTATAAGGGAGAAGGACATTTCGCACAAGCACTCGCGCGAGATCGCAGTCGCCATTAAGGGCATGTCGATCGAAAAGGCGCGCGAGTTCCTTGAGAACGTCATCGCCCGCAAGGAAGCGGTACCGTACAGGCGCTACAACATGGAAGTGGCGCACAGATCGAACATCCGCGACGGATTTTTCGCCGGCAGGTATCCGAAAAAGGCGGCAGGCGAATTCTTGAAACTATTGGACAACCTTGAATCAAACGCAGAGTACAAGGGCATGGACCTTGACCGCCTGCGCATAGTGAGCGCCGCGGTGCACAAGGGCACCAAGCTCAAGCGGTTCACACCCCGCGCAATGGGAAGGTCAAGCCCAAAGATTGACACGCTCGTTCACGTAGAGCTTGTCGCACAGGAGTCAAGGGGAGAATAGCAATGAGCGCAGTCAAGAATGTAATAAAGAACAATTTCCGCAACATGGAGCTAAACGAGTTCCTCGCTACCTCTCTCAAGGACGCCGGCTATGGCGGAGTTGAAGTGCAAAAGACGCCGGTGGGTGCGAGGATAACCGTCTTTGTAACAAGGCCGGGACTCGTCATAGGGAGAAAGGGGACAGGCATCAAGGACCTGATGGCAAAGCTCGAGCAAAAGTTCGACCTGCAGAACCCGCAGATTTCCGTTCTTGAAGTTACCCAACCTGAGCTGAATCCGCACATAATGTCCAACAGGATTGCGCAGCTCATCGAGCGCGGCACCGCGTTTAGGCGCGCATCCATGTGGTCGCTTAACACAATAATGAACTCTGGCGCGCTGGGAGTAGAAGTCGTGATTTCTGGCAAGCTTCGCACAGAGCGCGCCCACTTTGAAAAGCACACGATCGGAGTCGTGCCAAAGAGCGGCGACATCGCCGGCCACATTGTAACGACAGGCATGTCTTATGTTTTGACAAAGATGGGCCTTATGGGCATACAGCTGAGGATTGCCTCAAAGGCAGCAGTTCCGCAGGAATTTGAATTAAGAGACGCGTCTGCAGGCGCCCAGGCCGCGGTAGAGTCTGCGCCGGCTCCGGAAGGGCAACCCAAGGCAGCAGAAGCGGCTACTGAACAACCACAAGGAGGAAAACAAGATGGCCAGGCTTAAGCTAAAGACATTGCGCGAAATGAACGACCCGGACTTGGCTGAAAAGCTAGCTGAACTGAAGGCGGATCTTGCGAAGCTAAAGCTCGAAAAGTCAAAGGGGACGCTCAAGAAGCAGACCGGCCATATCAAGTGGCTCAGGCGCGACATTGCTCGCATGATGACTCTTCTCAACGAAAGGAAGGTCAAGAAATGACGAGCCCTGAAAACGTGCTTGTACACGAGATCATTGGCCTTGGCGCAAAAATAGTCGAGTCGACAGATCCGACGCTAAATGGCGTCAGCGGCTCGATAGTCTTTGAAACTAGAAACACGATATCGATAAGGACAGATTCTGCAGTAAAACAAATAGCCAAAAAGGCGGCGAAAAAGATTGAGGTCAAAACTCACTCTGGCGTTTGCTTTATAAGTGGTTCATCGTTGATAGGAAGACCTGAGGATCGTACATCGCGATAAATAATTGGTGATGAATTATGGTTAGAAATATCGGTGTTTCCGTCGTCTCCCCGCGCAAAATATGCGAGGACGATCACTGCCCATTCCATGGCACGCTCTCTGTAAGGGGGAAGCTGCTGACTGGCATTGTGTCAAGTGCAAAAGCTCCAAAGATGGTCGTCGTGTCAAGGGAATACCCGCGGCCTACGCCAAAATACAAGAGATACCAGAGGAGCAGGTCAAAGGTGCACGCTTACCTCCCGCCGTGCGTCGAAGTTAAGGAAGGCGCGGAAGTAAAGATCGCTGAATGCAGGCCACTTTCAAAGACTGTTTCGTTCGTAGTGATTGAGGTGAACACAAAGGATGGCGGCGGGAACTAAGTCAAGAGCGGTTTCTGCAAAGGGCGTTGAAGAGTTCCGCCCGTACATCACAAGGGTTCTTCCAGTCACCGCAGAGCTCGTGTGCGCAGACAATACCGGCGCAAAGGTCCTGCGCATTGCCATGGTGAACAGGTGGAAGGGCAGGCACTCTAGGATGCCGTCAGCTGCAGTCGGAGATTTTGTTACAGTCACGGTCAAGAAAGGCCCGGCGGAGCTGCGCAAGCAGGTTTTCGGCGCGGTGATTGTCAGGCAGAAATACCCGATAAGGCGGCTCAACGGCGTGAGGGTATCGTTTGAAGACAACGCTGCAGTGCTCGTGACGCCCGAAGGCGAGATCAAGGGCACGGACATCAAGGGGCCGGTGGCAGCAGAGGCCGCCGAAAAGTGGCCAAGGATAGCCAACCTGGCGGGAATGATAGTATAGTTGAAATATTATGGCAGACATTAATCCGAAACTCATCCACGCTTCAAAGCACCAGCTCGACAAGATGCTTGGCGCAAGGCTCGCAGACGAGCTGCGCGAGCAGTACAAAAAGAAAACCCTGCGCGTGGTAAAGGGCGATTCCGTAATGGTAGTCCGGGGCGAATACAAGGGCCGCGGCGGCAAGGTGGAAGACGTGAACACAGAGCGCGGAACGCTCCACGTCGAAGGCATGCAGAGGGAAAAGGTCCGCGGCGGGCAGGTCAAGGTCCCGATTCATGCTTCAAACGTAAAAATTACCGGCCTGAACCTTGAAGACAAGCGCAGGTCAAGCAGGCTTCAGGGCGGCAAGCCAGTGGCAGCCGAAAAGAAGGAAGAAAAAGCAGAAAAGGAAACGACAAAGAAAGCAATAGAGAAAAAGGAGGCCAGTGACTAATGGGCAAAAAAGGCGGCGACACCAGAGTAAAGAGGCAGCTGGCGCCGACGTTCTGGGCCATCAAGAGGAAGGAGAGCCGGTTTGTCCTGAGGGTCAAGCCCGGGCCGCATCCAAAGCGCAGGGCGTACCCGCTTGGAATGGTGCTCCGCGACGTGCTCAAGATAGCAAGCACGATGCACGAGGCTGAGCGGATTTTGAACGCGGGCAAGGTCAAGGTTGACGGCGTTGTAAGGCGCGACTCGAACCTTGCAATAGGGCTCATGGACGTGATAGAGCTTGCGACGGGCCAGGTGTACCGCATGGTCCCGAAGGATTCGGCGCTCTTGACTTCGGTTGCCATTGAAGATTCTGAAAAGGGAGTAAAGCTGGTCAGGGTTACAAGCAAGACGATCATCAAGGGCAAAAAAATCCAGTACGGATTCCACGACGGCAAGACCCTGATAAGCGACCAAAAGCTCAGGGTGGGCGACACGTGCGTGATCGACCTGCCAAAAGTCCAGGTGAAAAACCACGTTGCCTTTGAAAAGGGCTCGACCGCGCTCATCATCACCGGCGAAAACGCTGGCACGGTGGGCAGGATAGAGGACGTCCAAGACGGCGTATTCTCTCTTCCAAAGAGGGCGCTTGTGTCGTTTGACGGCAAATCGGTGGAACTCCCAGTTGAAATGGTCATGGTTGTCGGAAAGGACAAGCCAGTGATAAGGGTGAATTAGATTTGAGTCAACAACTACAAAGCATGAAAAAAATAAGCGTCGACAAGGTAGTGATAAACATCGGAGTCGGCAAGTCCGGCGATCCGATAGAGAAAGCCAAGAAGGCGCTGCTTGAACTGACGGGCCAGCAGCCTGCAGTCCGCGGCGCCAAAAAGACCGTCAGGGACTTTGGCATCCACAAGGGTGAGCCGATAGGCGCAGTAGTGACCCTGAGGAGGGATCCGGCGATCGATTTCCTGAAGCGCGTCATTGCAGCCAAAAAGAACGTCCTCAAGGCATCGTCGTTTGACAATTTCGGCAATATTTCAGTCGGCATTCACGAGCACATCGACATCCCCGGGACAAAGTACAACCCGGACATTGGGATCTTTGGGATGGACGTCAACGTGGTGCTCAGCAGGCCGGGATATAGAATTGCAAGGAAGAGCAGGAAGAGCGCAAGAATTGGCAAGACCCACAGGATAAATCGTGACGACGCGATCGAGTTCTTCAAGCAGGAATACGGAGCAGGGGTGGAATAAATGCCAAAGCCAAGAGAATATGAAGTAACAGGAAGAAAGAAACTCGCGCATGGCAAGGGCACAAGATGGTGCAAAAGGTGCGGTTCATATACCGGTCTTATCCGCAGTTATAACTTGATGCTTTGCAGGCAGTGCTTCAGGGAAGTCGCTAACAGCATAGGATTTGCGAAATACGAATAGGTGAATGAAATGCCAGCTCTAAACGTCCTATCAAACCTCTTTACGACCATCTACAACAACGAATCTCGGAGAAAGAGGGAGTGCGTCGTGATGCCTGCAAGCAAGTTCTCCAGCGAAGTGCTGCGCGTGCTGCAAAAACACCGCTACGTGGGTGAATTTGAGCAGGTGGACGATGGCAGGTCGGGCAAGTTCCGGATTCAGCTATTGGCAAAGATAAACAAATGCGGCATCATCACGCCGCACTTTTCAGTCAAAAAGGACGCTTACTTTGGATGGGAGAGGCAGTTCCTTCCGGCTTATAGCATGGGCATACTGCTCGTGTCAACCAGCAAGGGGATAATGTCCCATCACGAAGCGCAAGCAGAAAACCTTGGGGGAGTTTTAGTTGGCTACGTCTACTGATCAGGCCATAATTGCAGAAGTGGAAGCACCTGCAAGCGTAAAGATTGCGAAGGAAGGCAACACGCTTTTAGTAAAGGGCAAGCTTGGCACGGTAAAGAAAGACTTTACAAAACTGCCGGCCACAGTTACAGTTGATGGCAACAAGATAACGATCAAGCCTTACGGCAAGCGCAAGCAAGATCTCGCGGTGACGCACACGGCGCGCAGCATAATTGAGAGCATGATAAAAGGCGTCGAAAAGGGCTACACGTACAAGCTCAAGATCATATTTGCGCACTTTCCGATCTCTGTGAAGATAAAGGGCAAGGACATCAACGTAGAGAACTTTTTTGGCGAAAGGGCCTCAAGGGTTTCCCGGATCGTAGGCGATGCCACCAAGGTCAACGTTGTGGGCGAGGACGTGGTGGTCCAGGGTCCGAGCCTTGAAGACGTTTCGCAGACTGCGGCCAACATCGAATTGTCTACCAAGATAAAGAACAAGGACCAGCGCGTCTTCCTGGATGGGCTGTACGTCTACTCTCGCGAAGAAGGCATCCCGTAAGACCAAAGATTTATTTTGTGCTCGGATTTGCTGTAGTATTGCGCCGCTGTAGCTCAGCATGGTAGAGCAAATTCCTAGCGCAACATTGTGCTTTGAAGCTCAACTGGCTGTTAACCAGTGGGTCACCAGTTCGAGTCTGGTCAGCGGCGCTACAACTTTTATGGAGTCAGTTTGCGATATGTTTTATAGTAAAATCGGATATTGGGTGACCAGCCGGCTTGACAAAAGACATTGAGACGCCTCCAGGCGACAGCAAAAAGCTGCCCATCGAAGACCAGTTGAAAGGGAAGACCCTGCAGGTTTACATGTACATGGTGAAAAAGAAGGAACCGGTGGGCGTCAGGGAGGTGCAGCGCGATCTCGGATTTTCAAGTCCGAGTCTGGCAAACTACCACATCGACAAGCTGGCCGACCTTGCGCTCGTCAGCCAGGACGAGTACGGCCGCTATTACGTCGTGCAGAAAGTGCAGGTGGGCGTGCTCCAGGCCTTTGTCAACATAGGTGGCCTGACCGTGCCGCGGCTGTCATTCTTTGCAGCGTTTTTCACCACGATGCTAATTGCGTACGTCGTTTTGAACTTTGCAGACCTGAACGTCTACGCGATCGGCTTTGCCCTTGCAGGAACCGGTGGGTTCTGGTTCGAAACGATAAGGGTGTGGATCAAAAGGCCGGTTACATGAAATTTCAAAACTCGAGTTCTGAAATATTAAATTACAATGATGTCAAGCGCGATAGCGTCGGCAAGCAGGTCCAAATGATGGCTTGCAACCACATAGCCGTTCTTGATGTCGCTTGACGAGATCCAGCGGTTTGTAGAGCTGAACAGCCGCTCTTTTTTTATCCTCTTTTCAATTTCTTCGACGTCAAGCTCCCTTTCTTCAACCTCTTCGGTTTCAGTGTACTTTATTGTCAGGAGCACCTTCTTGACGAGCACCCTCCGGCCAAAACGCTGCGAAAAGTCGCGGGCGTTTTCGTCGATTTCTGTCAGCTTTATCTTGATCTGCAGCCTGTTGAGCGCGTCGCGGCTTGTCAGGAGCCTCTCGTCGATGAACCTGTCATAGCTCATATACGCTTACTTTTACTCCGACGTATATTAATGTCAAGCCCTGCAGGCGCGAAAAGGTAAAAGGCTGTGCCGCCGGGCTTTATCCCACATTTGCTCATTCTTACCTTCATCCCTTCCTTTAGCTGATGATCGCCAAACGAGGCGACGAGCCTTATGCCGGACATTTCAACTAGGCCAAAGGCGCCTTCACTGCCCTTTACGTGCGAGCTTGAAAATTCAATCAGGGTTCCGGTCGTCTTTACCTTCTTAAGCGACGTCCTGCACAGGCAGCGCTGGCAGCGTCGAGATGGCGGCCACGCCTTGCTGCCGCATGACGTACATATCGGTATGCGGAATTCTCCATTCTTAAGATGATCAATGAATTCCTGAAAGCGATCACGCACCCATAATGATAACGGTGGCTGAAGAGCCTGCCGCCGCAAGGTTGTGGACCAAGCCGGTCTTGCACCCCTTTACCTGCCTTTTTCCCGCTTTTCCTGCAAGCTGGGACGCGACTTCTGCCACCTGCGCCACACCTGTCGTCCCGACCGGATGGCCGCAGCCGATTATCCCGCCTCTGGTGTTTATCGCTATTTCCTGCTGGTCGACGAACCTGCCGCCTTTCCCCTTTTTTGCAAATCCCAGATCTTCGTACGCCAAGATCTCCAGGATCGTGAACGCGTCGTGCAGCTCTGCAATATCTATTTGCGACGGCTTTGTCCGGGACATTTCAAATGCGTCCCGCGCCGCGCGCCTGGCGGCTTCGACCGTCGTGAGGTCGCCGGTGGCGTTTGCAAAGCTGGCCGAGTTTGTCTGCTGCCCTATCCCCTTTATCCACACGGGGCCGTCCAGCTTTTTCGCTTTTTCCTCGGAAACCAGCAACACGGCCGACGCGCCGTCGCAAGGCGAAGAGCAGTCAAGCAGCTTGATGGGGTCTGCAATCTTTTTTGAATTCATTACTTCTTCCAGGCTCACCTGCTTTCTGAAAAGCGCCAGCGGGTTTTTCGCCGCGTTTCTATGGTTCTTGACAGACACGCTGGCCATCTGCTCCTCGGTGGTCCCGTGCCTTCTCATGTGGGCCTTTGCAAATATCGCGGCCCAGTGCACGGGGAACATGAACGAGCCGCGCGTAATGTCCCAGAGCAGCTTGCTGCCAGGGCTGTCTGCCTTTTCTGCGCCAACCACCAGAGCAGTGTCGCATAGCCCTGACGCAATCATTGAAAAAGCTGATGCTACGGCGTTCGTTCCAGAGTTGCAAAGGTTGTCTATCCTATGGGAAACCTTTGGGTAAATGCCAAGCATTTCAGAAATTATCGCCGAGCTGTACTGGTCGGTCGCGCAGCTGGAAAACAAGACCGCGTCGATTTCTTTTCCTGAACGCCTCAGGATCTCTGCGCAGGGCTCGCACGCCAGCTCTAGCAGCGACATCTTTGCATCCTTGGCGAATCTCGAGGTTGCCCACGAAGAGATAGCTACCCTGCGCACTTAAAAGGCTGACAACATCTCCCTAAATGAACTTTCTGAGTCGCCCACAGGGTTCAGCTGGATTATTGGAAGCGTGACGCCTGCCGACACGAACCTTGCAAGCGACTTCCTGCACTCTTCACCGTTGCCGCAGATGGCAAGGGAGTCGAGCATCCTGTCGGGAACGAGTTTTGCAGCGGAATCTGCGCCGCCCTTGCCGTAGGCGGCGATAATGCCCTCAACTTCGCTTTTGAATCCGTTTTCCGACAGGAACTTGCTGTAGTATTTCCCGACAGCGATATAGAACGCGAGGGTTTTTGTAGCGCGCTCGCGGGCATTCTCCGGCTCTTTGTTTGACAGCGCGCAGATGAATGACGAGGCGATCTCGAAATTCCTTCCCTTTGTGCTCTGCTTTAATTCAGCTGAGGTCTTTTTGAGCTCGTCAAGCGGCCGCAAATAAAGCAGGACTCCGTCTGCGAGCTCGGATGCGAGCGAGACCATCTTTTTGTTGACGGCCGCCACAAAGATCGGGACCTGCTTTCTCTGCGGCTGGTGCATGATCTTGAAATTGTTCGCTCTGAAAAACTGGCCTCGGTAGTTCACTTTTTCTCCGCTTGCCATCAGCCTCAGGCATTCAACATACTCCTTCATACGGCTGGCCGGCCTTTCAAATTTTATTCCATGCCAATTTTCCACTATGGCAGCCGTGCTTGTGCCAAGGCCAATGATCGATCTGTCGCCTGAGAGCATGTCAAGCGTGGTCGCCGCCATCGCCACTGTCCCCGGTGTCCTCGCGTAAATGCTGATAATCGACGTTCCGAGTCTGACCCTTTTCGTCACCTGGGACATTGCCCCGAGCGTAGCAAAAGATTCCCGCCCCCACGACTCGGGAACCCACAGGGAGTCGACGTTCTGGTGCGAATCTGCCATCTTGGCGCACGTAAGGACTTCGTGCATTGATAACAACGGTCCGAGGCTGTAGCCTATTTTTCCGGTAGTCATGATGGCTTTACGGCCTGTAATTCTTTGGCTGCTTCTTCAATGTCCTTGTGCGAGTCGATCGAGCGCCAGAAGGTGCCGGGGTATTTCACTGCCTGGAGCTTTCCTTCCTTTGCCAGCGCAGGCAGGGCAGTCACCTCGATGTTGCCGTTCTCGGGCAGGTGCCTGAACACTTCTTGCGTAAAGTGGTACACGCCGGCGTTGATCCACCTGTCAGAAATTTCCGGCTTTTCAGTAAACCCGAGCACTCTGGAATTTTTGTCCAGCTCGACCACGCCAAACGGGCTGCGGAGCGGCACGAGCGCGATGGTCTGCGCGCCGGCAACCTTCATCTTGTTGGGGTCAAGCTCTGTAAGGACGTCGCCGTTTAGCATGAAAAACGAGTCCAGGCCAGCAAGAAGATCTTTGGCGTTTTTCAGCGCGCCGCCCGTTCCAAGCGGGTCTTCTTCAATGGAATACTCTATCTTTGCCCCGAACTTGCTTCCGTCGCCGATGTGGTCAAATATCTGCTCTTTCATGTAGCCGACGCACAGGACAAACTCTTTGACTCCAAACTTCATGAGCCACCTTATCTGCCACTCGACGATCGGAATGCTGAGAACCTCTATCATTGGCTTGGGCCTCTGGTCAGTCAGCGGCTTCAATCGTTTGCCAAAGCCACCTGCCAGAATGACTGCTTTCATGATAACCAACAGTTGGCCGGTTCGTATAAAACGTTATCCTGACAGCGATCAGTACGTATTTTTTGGTTCATTTGTAAGGAGCCAGTGGATCTCTTGGTAGCACTCCTTGCACATGTCATTGCCTTCGGTGTGGTCGCATGGATAGACTTTCTCAGTGTCGGCGCCGCACTGGCTGCATCTCATTTTTGAGCCGGCTCTTTGCCTTTCGCGGCGACCGCTTTTTTGTCGATTACCACTTTCCACGCGCCCAGGCCTACGAGGGCTGCGCCCGTAGCAATTGTCGACCCGATCGTGCGCAACGCGCCTGACGAGTCTTCTGACGCAAGCGCGCCCTGGGCGACAAGGGCAAGCATCCCTGCGATAATGAGGCCACCGTTCACGAACAAAAGCGCAGAGACTATTGGTGCGTGTTCTTTGCGCGCAATGACAAACCCTATTATCGACATCACTACCGCGCCTCCGCCAAACGCGCTCCCGCGCACTGCTTCGTCAAAGGGCAGAAATCCCCTTCTGTCAGGAGATGACGATCCAGCCGCGGCGTCTGCGCCGTATATTATCAAAAGCACCAGCGAAGCGACGAGAAGACCTGTTGCGATTCCCTTGATCATACGAGTAATAATTGCTAATCAGATTTAATAAACGTACTCTGCTTGCAGTACCCTGTGCCTGCAGACGTCAAGGATACGCTGTATTCTGTCATAAACATGATTGGCATAGAAACGATCCGAGCGGATGTTGCCGCCGACGTCAAAAGATCTGAAAAATACTGCAGGGACATCATCGCCACGTGCGCAAGTAGGCTGGGTCCTGAAGCAGGCGACGAAACGCTTGCGACTCTGTGCGAGGCGCTGCTCCATTTCATGCTCACCGCTTCGCTTTTGCCGTCAGAGAGAAAGGTCAGCATGCAAGGCGCAGATCTGGACATAGTGATCCCTTCAACGAGGGTGTTGGGCAAGGGTCCAGAAAAGTCGCTCGTAATACAGGTGATAAGAGGCGACTTTGTCGCAAAGGCAAAGCAGGCAGAGTCCGTGCAGCCCCATCGCGAAAACATCTGGCTCATTTCAGCACAGCCGCTGCAGACGGACTATAGAAATTATCACCTCGGCCCCGGAGGTCTGTCGTACTCGCGCATCATTTCGGACATTGGCGCGTTCCTGTCTGAAAAGGGAGGCCGCGGGCTGAAGTTGCTACCCTGACAGCAGGCTGTCGAGGTCTATTGTTTTTTCAAGCGCCTTCCCAATAGCCGCATGGTT
>Ga0299913_10001254_pt1 | contig 18417 bp, 18 predicted proteins | sample RVTome_9_FD_201360 | JGI IMG/M metagenome (GOLD analysis project Ga0299913, IMG submission 201360) | Soil microbial communities from uranium-contaminated site in the Upper Colorado River Basin, Wyoming, United States - RVT155D38 (version 2) ... | reverse complement strand
TCACCACCGGCGCCTCCGACGACATCGAGCGCGCCACCGCCACCGCGCGCGACATGGTCATGCGCTACGGCATGAGCGCCAAGCTCGGGCCGATGGTGTTCGGCAGCCGCGAGTCCCAGCCGTTCCTCGGCAAGGAGTTCGGCCACGCGCCGGACTACTCCAGCGAGGTGGCCGTCGAGATCGACCGCGAGGTGCGTGCGCTGATCGACGAGGCCCACGACGAGGCGCTGGAGATCCTGGTGGCGAACCGTTCGGTGCTCGAGGAGCTCGCCGACTCGCTCATGGAGAACGAGACGGTCGAGAAGGACGAACTGGTCGCCGTCCTCGGCAAGGTCGTCGCCCGGCCGTCGCGCAAGATCAAGCCGGTGATGAACGGCAACGGCCGCGTCTCCGGCAAGACCGTCGTCACGAAGCTGCGCCGCCTGAACCCCGAGGAAGCCGAAGCGGCCCAGCGCTCGCCGGTGACCCGGCGCGGCACCCGCGGCAGCGGACGGACGTGACCGACTCGGCCTCCGTGCCCCCGGCCCGGACGCCCCCGGCGGGCTCGGACGAGCGGGTGCGCGTCACGACTGGCGCCGAGCCCCGCGGCTCCTTTGACCACGAGCGCATCGAACAGGGCGTCCGGCTGATCTTCGAGGGCCTGGGCCTGGACCCCGACAATCCCGGCACGGTCGACACACCCGCGCGCGTCGCCCGCATGTACGACGAGATCTTCGCGGGCCTGCTGGTCGATGCCGAGGACGTGCTGGACGTGGTCTTCGAGGAGGGCCACGACGAGCTGGTGCTGATCCGCGACATCCCGCTGGCGAGCATGTGTGAGCACCACCTGATCCCGTTCGTCGGCCGCGCCCACGTCGGCTACATCCCGAACGTGCGCGGCCAGGTGACGGGACTGTCCAAGCTCGCGCGCGTGGTGGACCTGGTGGCGAAGCGGCCGAACCTGCAGGAGCGGCTGACGACGCGCATCGCCGACATCCTCGAGAAGGGCCTCGAGCCGCGCGGGGTGCTGGTGATCGTCGAGGCCGAGCACTACTGCATGACCATGCGGGGGGTCCGCAAGCCGGGCGCTGTCACGGTCACCTCGGCGGTGCGTGGCATCATGCGCGACGACCCGCGTACCCGCGCCGAGGCGATGGCGCTGGCGATGGGTCGCCCGTACGGCCCGTAACAGCCCTGGCGCCCGCGTCGTGCGCGGGGCGCGACCTGCACGAGGAGCGCCCGGCAGTGGTGGTACCGGTCATCCGCATCGAAGACGCGGGCCTCGGGGCGGACGCACCGGTGCGCCTCGTCCTCAGCGGTCTCGAGGACTCGGCCCGGCTGCGCGCGGCCTGGGCGCCGTCGGGCGCCGTGATCGAACCGCTCGGCGACCGCCTGCGCGCGGTGACCACCGTCGAGGCGCTCGTGCGCGCGGCCGGGCGGACGCTGGGCGCCGACGGCGCGGAGGCGGTCGAGCGGGCCGTGCGTGACGCGGTGCGCTCCTGGGTCGCGCCAGTGCGCACGTTGCCGTTGGGGGATCGCGCCATCGACGCGCGCGGGCGCACGCTGGTCATGGGCGTGGTCAACGTGACGCCGGACTCGTTCTTCGACGGCGGGGCGCTGTACCCCGACGCGCATCCCGAGCGGGCCGTCGCCCATGGGCGGGACCTGCTCGCCCAGGGCGCGGACGTGCTCGACATCGGCGGTGAGTCCACGCGCCCGGGCGCGCGCGCCGTAGGGCTCGACGAGGAACTGCGCCGCGTCGTGCCCGTGGTCGAGGCGCTGGCGGCCGAGGCGATCATAAGCGTCGACACGGTGAAGCCCCAGGTCGCACGCGCGGCGCTGCGTGCGGGGGCGCGCATCGTGAACGACGTGTCCGGGGGCGCCGATCCGGTGCTGCTGGAGGCGGCCGCCGAGCACGGCGCGCTGTACGTGCTGATGCACACGCGCGGCACGCCCGAGCACATGCAGTCGCTCGCGGAGTACGGCGACGTGGTGGCCGAGGTGTACGAGTTTCTCGCCGAGGGCATCGCCCGCTGCGTGGCCGCGGGCATCCCCGCCGAGCACGTGCTGGTCGACCCGGGCATCGGCTTCGCCAAGACCGCCGAGCACAACCTGGCACTGCTGGGGGCGCTGCGGCAGTTCACCGGCCTGGGCCGCCCTCTGCTGCTCGGCGCGTCGCGCAAGAGCTTCCTGGGCGCGCTGCTCGACGGGGCGCCGCCCGAGGACCGGCTCGAGGGCAGCCTCGCGTGCGCGGCGCTCGCCGCAGCGGCCGGCGCGGCCGTCGTGCGCGTCCATGACGTGCGCGCGACGGTCCGGGTCGTGCGGACCGTCGCGGCGGTGCAGCGGGGCAGCGCATGACCGCGGAGTCGCTGGAACAGGAGCTGGAGGCGGCCAACGCAGCCTTCTACGACAGCTTCGAGGCGCTGTCGCTGGACCGCATGGAAGCGCTGTGGCTGCAGGAGGACGGCGCCTTCTGCGTGCACCCGGGCGCGGAGGTCGTGCGCGGCTGGGGACGGGTGCGCCGCTCGTGGGCGGCGGTGTTCGCCGGCATGGACTACATCCAGTTCATCGTGACCAACGTGCGCGCGCAGGTGCAGGGCGAACTGGGCGTGGTGAGCTGCGTCGAGAACGTGTTGGCCGGTGAGGTGAGCGATCACCTGCACGGGGGCACGGCGGTGGCGACCAACCTGTTCGTCCGCCGCGACGGCGCCTGGCGCATGCTGGCCCATCACGCGTCGCCGATGGTCCGGGTGGTCGAGCAGTGAGAGCGGTCCGCTTCCATGCCCACGGCGGGCCCGAGGTGCTGCGCCTGGAGGAGCTGCCCGACCCCGTGCCCGGTGTGGGCGAGGTGCGCATCCGCGTGGCGGCGTGCGGGCTGAACCACCTCGACATCTGGACGCGGCGGGGGATGGAGCGGGTCACGGTGCCGCTGCCGCACGTGCCGGGCGTCGACATCGCGGGCCACGTGGACGCGGTCGGGCCGGGCGTGACCGGCTGGGCCGAGGGCGACGCCGTCGTGGTGTACCCGCTGGAGACCTGCGGGAGCTGCCCGGCGTGCGCCGGCGGGCAGGAGCAGCGCTGCCGGCATGGGCGCATGGTGGGCGGCTACCACCGCGACGGCGGCTACGCGGACTTCGTGATCGTGCGGGCGGCGACCCTCGTCCCGTGGCCCGCCTCGCTCAGCGCGGTGCAGGCCGCGGCCCTGCCGGTGGCCTACCTCACCGCCTGGCACATGGTCCACGACAAGGGCGAGGCGGAGCCCGGCGACGACGTGCTCGTGACCGCCGCGAGCGGCGGTGTGGCGAGCGCCTGCGTGCAGATCGCCGCGGCCGCAGGCTGCCGCGTGCTCGTCACGGTGTCGAGCAGTGCCAAGGCGGAGGCCGTCGCCGCGCTGGGGGTCCACGACGTGCTGGTCGGCCGCGAGCTCGATCACGGCGAGGTGCGCGCCCTGACCGCCGGCAAGGGCGTCGAGCTGGCGCTGGACCACGTGGGCGGCGACATGGTCATGGCTTGTGTGAAGTCGCTGGCGGCTGGGGGACGGCTGGTCTCCACGGGCGCGAGCGCCGGGCCCAAGCCCGAGATCGACCTGCGCTACCTGTTCATGCGCGACCTCGACCTCCGCGGCGCCTACATGGGGCCGAAGTCGGCGCTGGAGCACGTGATGCGCCTGGCGGGCGAGGGCGCGCTGTCGCCGCTGGTGCACGCGGTGTTCCCGCTGGAGCAGGCCGCCGAGGCGCAGCAGGTACTGGAGGACCGCACCGTCGTCGGCAAGGTGGTCCTCGACCTCTCCTGACCCAACCTGGCAGATATCGATCAATGTGGCAGATCGCGCTCACATGTGAGCGCGATCCGACCAGTCTTCAGGCGACGAAGGCGTCGCGGAAGCGATCCAGTGCGCCCTCGGGGCAGCCATGGCCGGCCAGGTAGCTCGCCGCCCCGCCCCAGTCCTGGTCCAGCTGGTCGAGCAGTTCCAGGATCGGCTCGGCGTCGGCGGCGAAGCCCGCGGCGCGCGATTCGCTGTAGTCCAGCGCGATGAGCGCGTCGTCGACTCCCGCCAGGCGTAGGGCGAGCGCGGTGACCACGCCGGTGCGGTCACGGCCGGTGGTGCAGTGCACGAGCGCGGGCGTCCGCTCGGCCAGCAGGCCGAACACTCGCGCGAAGCCCGCGCCGTCCTCTCGCAGGAACGCGCCGAGGACCGCCGCCGGGTCGCGGCGGTCATCGAGCGCGTCGCGCAGGCGGCGCACGTACTGGCCGGCGTCGGCCGCGTCGAGGATGGGCACGTGCGCGCTGGGCAGGTCGCGCAGGGGGACGGGCGGCGCGTCGGCGAGTTCGAAGCTCGCGCGCAGGTCCACGCGCAGCGCCATGCCGAGCTCGGCCAGCAGCGCGCCGTCGGCGGGGGTCAGTTCGGACGGGCACGGGGAGCGGAACAGCACGCCGTGGCGGGTGGTGCGCCCGTCGCGCGTGGGGAAGCCGCCGAGGTCGCGGAAGCCCGCCACCCCCTGAAGGCGGCAGGACGGGGCGGAGCGGGTCTCGGGGTGGTCGTGGATGCCGCGTGACGGCCGCGGTCCCGGGGACATGGGGGAAGGGCTCCTTGCCGGGCGCTCGATCGGACCGCGCCTATACCCGGCGGCGCGCGGCTCTATGCTCGCGGCGGGCCGATGCCGGCGATTTTCACGCCATCCCACGTCGAGGGGGCGCCATGGACAGGATCGAGATCACGGGGCTGCGGGTGTTCGGCCGCCACGGGGTGTTCGACTGGGAGCAGGAGCAGGGCCAGGACTTCACTGTCGACGTGGCGCTGGACGTCGACCTGCGGCAGGCGGGCGCGTCCGACGACCTCGCCGACACCGTCGACTACGGCGTGCTCGCCGAGCGCTTCGCGCGCGAGGTCGAGGACACCCAGTTCCAGCTCATCGAGGCGCTCGCGCAGCACCTTGCGGACGTGGCCATGGAGGACGCGCGCGTGCAGGCGGTCGACGTCCGCATCGGCAAGCCCGACGTCGCCCTGTCGGTCGAGCTGCACGACGTCGCGGTGCACATCCGCCGAGAGCGTGCGGGCGCCTGAGTGAGGGTGCCGGCCGCCCTGCTGCCCCCGCGCGGCACCGCCCACGCGTTCCTGGGCTTGGGTAGCAATCTGGGCGAGCGCCTGGACTACCTGCAGCGGGCGGTGGACCTGCTCGATGACGATGCCCGCACGCGGGTCGACGCGGTCTCGAGCGTGTACGAGACCGAGCCCGTGGGGGGCCCCGAGCAGGGGCCGTACCTGAACCTGGCCGTGCGCGTGGCGACCCGCCGCTCGCCGTCGGCGCTCTTGGCGCTGGCCAACCGCGTCGAGGCGGCGCTGGGTCGTGTGCGCGCCGAGCGCTGGGGGCCGCGCACCATCGACGTGGACCTGCTGTTGTACGGCGACCGTGTCGTGGCAACGCGCCGCCTGCGGGTGCCGCACCCGCGCTTGACGGAACGCGCCTTCGTGCTGGTGCCGCTGATCGAGGTCGCGCCGGGCCTGCGCCTGCCGGACGGCACCTCGGCGGCGTCCGCCCTCGCGCGTCTGGCGCCGGTGACGGGCGTTTCGATGATCGGCACGCAGGTGACCGGCCCGCACGGCAGGGCGGCGCGGTGACGGCGGCTCCCGCGTCCGTGAGCATCATCGGCCCCGGCCGGGTCGGGACCGCGCTGGCCACGGCGTTGCCCTTGGAGCAGTACGCGGTGCGGTTCGTGGCCGGCCGCGGCCCGGAGTCGCTGGCGAGGTTCCGCGCGGCCGTGCCTGGCGTCGAGGTGCGCACTCCCGAGGACGCCGCGCGGGATGCGGATGTCGTGCTGCTGTGCGTGCCCGACGACGTGCTGGCGCCGCTGGTGCGCGGGCTCGCGGTCGCCGACGCGGTGCGGCCGGGCAGCGCCTGGCTGCACACCGCGGGCGGGCACGGCCTGGCGCCGCTGCGCCCGGCCATGCTGGCGGGGGCGCGGGTTGCGGCCTGTCACCCGGCCCAGACGTTCCCCGATCCCGAGGCGGGCGCGGCGGCGCTGCCGGGGACCGCCTGGGCGGTCACCGCGGACGGAGCGGACCTGGCCTGGGCGCAGCGCTTCGTGCACGCGCTGGGCGGGACCGCCGTCGTGGTGGCCGACGCGAACCGGGCGCTGTACCACGCGGCGCTCGTGCTCGGGGCGAACGGGACGTCCTCGGTGGTGGCGCAGGCGCGCGAGGTGCTGCTCGGCGCCGGGGTCGCCGATCCCGCCGCGCTGCTGACCCCGCTGGTCACCGCCGCCGCGCGCAACGCGGCGGCGCGCGGGGCCGCGGCGATCACGGGCCCGGTCCGTCGCGGCGACGCCGGTACGGTCGCGGCGAACCTCGCGGCCCTGCGCGCCGACGTGCCGGAGACCGCGGCCGCCTACGTGGCGCTGGCCCGGCTGGCGCTGCGCCAGGCCGTGCGAGCGGGATTGCCGCCCGAACTGGCCGACGCCGTCGGCACGATCCTGTCCGAGGAGGATTGATGCGCCTGATCGAGGACGTCGCGGAGCTGCGCGCGGTGCTGGGCGCCGAACGCCGCCAGGGCCGCACGATCGGCTTCGCGCCGACGATGGGGGCGCTGCACGAGGGTCACGTGTCGCTGGTGCGCGCCGCGCGCGCGGCGAACGACGTCGTCGTGGTGAGCATCTTCGTGAACCCGCTGCAGTTCGGCCCTGCCGAGGACTTCGACCGCTATCCGCGCCAGTTGCAGGCAGACCTCGCGCTGCTGGAACCCGCCGGGGTCGACGTGGTGTTCCACCCGCGTCCGGATCGCTTCACCCCGTCGGGGCGGCTGACCAGCGTGGCGGTGGAGGGCCTGACCGGTGTGCTGGAGGGCGCGACCCGGCCAGGGCACTTCGACGGCGTCACCACCATCGTCACGAAGCTCTTCAACGCCGTGCAGCCGGATCGGGCGTACTTCGGCGAGAAGGACTTCCAGCAGCTCGCGGTGATCACGCGCATGGTGGCCGACCTCGACCAGCCGGTCGAGATCGTCGGCTGCCCCATCGTGCGCGAGGCCGACGGGCTGGCGATGTCGAGCCGCAACGCCTACCTGACGCCCGAGCAGCGGCGTGACGCGCTCGCGCTGTCGGCCGCGCTGCGCGCCGTGGCCGCGAGCTGGGGCGGAAATGCTGATTACGCACGGGACGAATTGCGCACTACACTTTCCGGAGCACCGAATGTCCGGCTCGACTACGCGGAGGTCGTTGACCCCGAGACCCTCGAACCGCTGGAGGGCGTCGTGCAGGGCCCGGTGCAGGCACTGGTCGCCGCTTGGCTGGGCGACACGCGCCTGATCGACAACATCCGGTTGGAGCCACCTCAGAGGGCCTGACACGGGAGCGACTGGTGCAACGTCACCTGATGAAGTCCAAGATCCACCGGGCCACGGTCACGGCGGCGAATCTCCACTACATCGGTTCCATCACGCTCGACCCCGAGCTGATGGAGGCGGCGAACCTGCTGCCGAACGAGAAGGTGCAGATCGTCGACATCGACAACGGCGCCCGCTTGGAGACCTATGCCATCGTCGGCGTGCGCGGCTCGGGCGATGTGTGCCTGAACGGCGCGGCTGCGCGGCTGGTCCAGCCCGGCGACAAGATCATCGTGATCAGCTACGGGATCTTCGACGAGGCCGAGGCCAAGGCGCACGAGCCGGTCGTGGTGTTCTGCGACGAGGACAACAGCCCGATCATGGGTGTCGCCGAGCGGGCCCACACCACGGTCGAGGACCTGCTCGGCGCGTGAGCGAGCAGCTCGCCGCGCTGGTTGCGTTGGCCCTGCACGAGGATCTCGAGCACGGCGGCGACGTGACCGCGGCGGCGACCATTCCGGAAAGCGCTGCCGCCGCGGCGCGTGTCGTGTCGCGCGCCAGCGGTGTGCTGGCGGGCATGGCGACCGCCTACGCCGTCGCCGAGGCGGTCGATCCGCACCTCGAGGTCGTCGCCCACGCCAAGGACGGCGACGTCCTCGAGGCGGGCTCTGTGGTCCTCGACCTGCGCGGGCCCGCGCGCTCCGTCTTGGCTGCCGAGCGCACGCTGCTGAACTTCCTCGGCCACCTGTCGGGCGTCGCGACGCTGACTGCGCGCTACGTCGAGGCGCTCGCGGGCACGCGCTGCATGCTGCGCGACACGCGCAAGACCACCCCGGGGATGCGCGAGCTCGAGAAGGCGGCGGTGCGCGCCGGCGGCGGGGTCAACCATCGCCTGGGCCTGTTCGACGGCGTGCTCGTCAAGGACAACCACGTCGCCGCATGCGGCGGGGTGTTCGAGGCGACGCGCCAGGCGCTGGCCTACGTGCGCGACAGCGGCCGTGAGCTGGAGGTCCAGGTCGAGGTTGACGACATCGACCAGCTGCGCGAGGCGCTGACCGCCGGGGCGCGCGTGGTGCTGCTCGACAACTTCCCCCTCGATCTGCTGCGCCAGGCTGTGGGCATCTGCCGCGACGAGCGCGAGTATGTGTTCGCCGAGGCGAGCGGCGGTGTCACGCTGGACACCGTGCGCGACATCGCGCAGACCGGTGTCGACGCCGTGGCGGTCGGGGCGGTCACGCACTCTGCTCCGGTGCTGGATCTGGGGATGGACTGGCTGGGCACGGGCGGGGAGGCGTAGATGCTGCTGGCGGTGGACGTGGGCAACTCGCAGACCGTCATCGGCGTGTTCGAGGGCGAGAAGCTGGCGCAGCAGTGGCGCATCTCGACCGACGCGCGTCGCACCGCCGACGAGTTCGCGCTGCTGTTCCAGGGGCTGATGGCGTTCGAGAACCTGTCGTTCTCGCGCAACGTGCACGGCGTGGTCATCAGTTCCGTGGTGCCGTTCGTGACCGAGATGCTGCGCGAGATGACCAACCGTTACTTCCACTTCGCGCCGATCGTGGTCGAGCCCGGCACCAAGACCGGCATCGCCATCAAGATGGACAACCCGCGCGAGGTCGGCGCCGACCGGTTGGTCAACGCACTCGCGGCCTACGCCGAGTACGGCGGGCCGGGCGTGGTGGTGGACTTCGGCACGGCCACGAGCTTCGACGTGTTCAATGGCAAGGGCGAGTTCATCGGTGGCGCGATCGCACCAGGGGTGCAGACGTCGATGGCGGCGCTGACGGCGCGCGGCGCGCAGCTGCGCAACGTCGAGCTGGTCAAGCCGCGCTTCGCGATCGGGCGCAGCACGGTCGAGGCGATGCAGTCCGGCGCGGTCTACGGCTTCGCGGGGCAGGTCGACCGGATCATCCTCGAGATCGCCGACGAGCTGGCCGACGAGACCGGCGCGGATCCCGTTGTGGTCGCGACGGGCGGGCTGGCGCCCGCGGTGGTCGAGGCGTGCACGCAGATCGACCACCACGACCCGTGGCTGACGCTCAAAGGCCTCCGCCTGGTCTGGGAGCGCAACACCTGACCCGCTGAGAGGCTCCTCGCGTGTACGGCGGTGATCCTGACCGGACATCATTGGAGGATGCCGAGCTCCCCCACGTCCCGCGACCCTGCGGCCGCCCAGACACCCGCGATTCGTTATCAGTCCCCTGAGCTGACGCGCAGGGTCATGCAGAGCAACCGGGGCCGTGACACCAAGCCCGAGTTGATGCTGCGCCGGGAGCTGCATAGGCGCGGTGTCCGCTATCGGTTGCATCCCAAGGACGTGGTGGGTCGGCCTGACTTGGTGGTGCGGACGCTGAGGGTGGCTGTATTCGTGGACGGTGACTTCTGGCATGGCAATCGCTGGCGGCTTCGGGGCCTGGCTCGGCTTGAGGAAGATTTCCACAACAACCGTGAGTTTTGGGTCGCCAAAATCCGGCGGAACGTGCAGCGTGACGAGGAGGTGAACGCGCGGCTCGCCGAAAGCGGCTGGACAGTTCTACGGATGTGGGAGAGCGAAGTCCTGAGGGACGTCACGGCGGTCGCGGATCGAGTCCAGGAGGCCATCCATGCTGCGCGCGGGACAAATCGCGTTTGACCTCGTCGGCGCCGTCACAGCCGAGAACTACACTGCGGCGAAGCACCGACCGGAGAGTTCAATGCCAACCTCGCTGGAGCTTTTTGCCGGAGGAGGCGGCCTCGCTCTTGGCCTCCACAGAGCTGGTTTTCGGCACGTTGGCTTGGTGGAAATGGAGCCGAAGGCCTGCGCCACGCTGCGGCACAACGCCGAGCAGTGGGCGCTCGCCAGGGTTCGGCATGCTCCCTGGACGTCCGCAGCGGTCCATGAGGCCGACGTGCGGTTGTTCCTAGAGTCAGATGCGATGTACACCGATGTCGACCTGCTCGCGGGTGGCCCGCCGTGTCAACCCTTCAGCCTGGGGGGCGTACATGCTGGCATGGACGATGCGCGGAACATGTTCCCAGCTGCTTTGGAGTTCGTTCGCCGCCTGACGCCTGCCGCTGTTTTGTTTGAGAACGTTCCTGGGCTGACCCGTCCGAGCTTCCTGCCGTACTTCCAATACGTGGAGGAGCAACTCCGCCGACCGTTGTGTGCACCCCGGCGTGGCGAGACCTGGCAGGAACACTGGGCTCGGCTCCAGTCACGCAGGGGAGGCGCTCCGGAGACTCGCTATTGGGTGACGCGACAAATCATCGACTCGGCGGATCTCGGCGTACCACAGAATCGACGACGGGTGTTTCTCATGGCGATTCGAGCGGACCTTGCCGATGCTCCGCCGCCTGTTCCCCTGACGCATTCGCGTGAGGGGTTGCTCTACAGCCAGTGGGTGGAAGGGGACTACTGGGAGGAGCATGGGGTTCCGGAACCCGCTCGCCCCGACTTCATCACCGAGGACAAGATCCTTGAGCTCAAGCGCAAGGGACGGCCAGCCGCACAGCGCTGGAGAACCGTGCGTGACGCGATCGCCGGACTGCCGGAACCGACGGACGGTTACTCAGCCAAGGGAGTGCTGAACCACATAGGGGTGCCAGGAGCTCGCACCTACCCCGGGCACACCGGATCGCCTTTCGACTGGCCGTCGAAGACCATCAAGGCTGGCGTCCATGGAGTGTGCGGTGGCGAGGCGATGATTCGGTTCGATGATGGCTCGCTGCGCTATTTGACGGTTCGTGAGGCCGCACGGATTCAGACCTTTCCCGATGACTACGAGTTCGTCGGTGCTCGGTCACACGCCATGCGGCACATCGGGAACGCGGTCGCCGTCAGGGTAGGCGAGGCTGTCGGAGCGCACTTGCGCGATCACGCCACCCTGTAGATGCGCGTCGCCAGGCGCTAGCCTTTGGCCGTGCCTGAGACGCCGGAGTCATACAATCCGCTTGACGAGTCAAATCTCGCTCGCCAAGTGAAGGACGCTATAGAGCGCGAACCCCTGTTGCCGCTGCCTCCTGCGCGCTTTTACGGGTCAGGCCTCTACGCGATCTATTACGATGGCCCCTTCGACGTCTATGCGCCTATCCGCGGCACCAACTCGCCGATCTATGTCGGCAAGGCCGCCGCTCGAAGCACCCGCATTGGCGCGGTCGCGGCGAATGAGACGCGGCTTTGGGATCGGATACGTGACCACGCGAAGTCGATCGAGCAGGCGGAGAATCTCTCTCTAGAGGACTTCACTTGTCGGTATCTGGTGACCAGCGACGTCTGGGTCGTACTGGGGGAACAAGGACTGTTGGCCGAGTATGGGGCAGCCTGGAATGTCACTCTGGACGGCTTCGGCAATCACGATCCGGGCAAGGGACGCTACGAACAAGCTGTCTCAGCGTGGGACACGCTGCACCCGGGACGCGCTTGGGTCACCAAGTTGACGCAGCCGAATTTGCAAAGTCCTCAACAGATCGCTGACGTAGTGCGTGCGGCCCTCGTCGCCCGTGCTGCGGGCGCGCCCGTCCCAGAGCACATCCTCAGCGAGGATCCGCTGGAGGATCGCACGGAGGCTTAGGGGTCGCGCTGGATGGCGGCTGGCAACATGTCTCGTCGAATACCTGGCGGGAAGCCCCCGGAGGTTCGGTAGCCTCCCGGCATGTCAGACGAACAGCGGCACGGCGGGGACGGACACCTGGGAGCGGAAGGCGACGAGCTTGAGGAGTCGGCGTCGCGCTTGGATGCGCTGATCCAGGAGCGACGCGACAAGCTCGCCCAATGGCGCGAGCGGGGGGTCGAGCCCTATCCCGTGGGCGTCGGGGTGTCCGACACGCTCGTGTCCGTGCGCGAGCGCTGGGACGCGGTGCTGTCGCCCGGCGAGGAGACCGACACCACGGTCGCGATCGCCGGGCGCGTCGTGCTGCGCCGCGGCCACGGCAAGCTCGTGTTTCTGGTCCTGCGCGAGTGGGACACCGACCTGCAGGTGCTCGCCCAGCTCGACGTGCTCGGCGAGGACGGCATGGCCGGCGTCGACCTGCTCGACGTCGGCGACTGGGTTGCGGTGACCGGGCGCGTCATCTGCTCCAAGCGCGGCGAGCTGAGCGTGCAGGCCGACTCGGTTGTGCTGATCGGCAAGTCGCTGCGCCCGCTGCCGGACAAGTGGCATGGGGTGCGCGACCTCGAGACGCGTTTCCGTCAGCGCTACGCGGACCTCATCGTCAATGCGGAGTCCCGCCGCGTGTTCGGCATCCGCGCGGCGGTGATGAGCGCGCTGCGCGCCGAGCTGACCGAGCGCGGCTACGTCGAGGTCGAGACGCCGATGCTGCACCCCATTCCCGGCGGTGCGGCCGCCAAGCCATTCGTGACGCACCACAACGCGCTCGAGGCGGATCTGTATCTGCGCATCGCGCCGGAGCTGTATCTGAAGCGGCTGGTGGCGGGCGGCATGCCGCGCGTGTTCGAGGTCAACCGGGTGTTCCGCAACGAGGGGCTGTCGCCGCGGCACAACCCCGAGTTCACGATGCTCGAGTCCTACGAGGCGTTCGCGGACTACCGCGACGTCATGGGCTTGACGCAGGCATTGCTGCAGCGCGCCGCCATGGCGTCACTGGGGCAGACCGCGGTGGTCTACGACGGCCGCGCGGTGGACCTGGGCGGCGAGTGGCCACGTCGCCCGCTGCTGGACCTGGTGCGCGAGGCGACCGGCCGTGCCGACCTGTCCTACGACATGGACGTTGCCGCGTTGCGCGCCGTGTGCGCGGATTGGCAGGTCCACACAGAGGAGGCCTGGGGGACCGGCAAGCTGGTGCTGGAGCTGTACGAGAAGCTGGTCGAGCACACGCTGTGGGACCCGACCTTCGTCGTCGACTACCCGGTCGAGGTGTCGCCGCTGGCCCGTCGCCACCGCGAGGACCCGTTCCTGACGGAGCGCTTCGAGTTGATCGTCGTGGGCCGCGAGCTCGCGAACGCCTTCAGCGAGCTGACCGATCCCGAGGACCAGCGCGCCCGCCTGGAGGCGCAGGCGCTGGCCAAGGCTGGTGGCGACGAAGAGGCGATGGTCGTCGACGAGGACTACCTGCGCGCGATGGAATACGGCATGCCGCCCATGGGCGGCATCGGCATCGGCGTCGACCGTCTCGTCATGCTGCTCGCCGACGTCCAGACCATCCGCGACGTCATCCTCTTCCCCACCCTCCGCCCCGAGTAGCCCAGCCTCCCAAGCGCCACGCCCCCACGCCTCCCTCCTCCGCCCCAGCCGAAACGAGGAGATGGGCCTGCAAACAGCAAGGTCGGAGGGCATGGCCGGAGCGAGCGCTCAAAGGGGTTTCCGCCGAGCGAAGGCCATGTCCTCCGACCAACCGCCGAGCGAAGGGGATGGCCCTTATCTCCCCACACTTCCGTCGAGCTGCTCGCGCAGGATGTCGGCGTGGCCGGCGTGGCGCCCCGTCTCTTCGATCATGTGCACCAAGATCCACCGCAGCGACATCGGTTCGGGGGCGGTGGTCGCGCGGACGGCGAGCCGCTCCAGGTCGTCGCAGGCCTCCACGATCGCGTTGTTCTCGGCGATCGCCTCGCGATAGGCGGCCGCCCACTGGGCCACGGTGTCCTCGGGCAGCAGGTCGAACGTGGGCCATTCCAGGTCCCGCCCGGCGAAATCCCACTGGAACCATCCGCGTTCCACCAGGGTGAGGTGCTTCAGCAGCCACAACAGGTTGGTCCCCGACGGCACGCCGGGATGGCGCGCGGCGTCGTCGTCGAGGTCCTCGACCTTCAGCAGGACCGATTCGCGCAGGTAGTCCAGGAAGTCGAGCAGCGTCCGGCGCTCGTCGGCGAGATTGAACGGAGTACGGCGATCAGCCATCGAAAACCCCCGGATCTGATGGACATGCGGGTCGGCTGCGCTGCCGCGGCCGGGACGCAACGCTACCGTGGAGGGCGTGTCGCTCAAGGGCGGCGCGACGTGGCCGACTGTTCTGCTACCGGTTGCCCGCCGGATGGGAATGCGGCGCGGAGACGGGACGTTTGACCCCTCCCCGCGGCGCGAAGACTGCCGCACCAGCCCTTGCCACAAGCCGCCGATGATAGAGTTTCCGCCCAAGCACCCGAGCAGGGGGCAGTAGATGTTCGAGCGTTTCACCGACCGGGCCCGACGCGTGGTTGTCCTCGCGCAAGAAGAGGCCCGCATGCTCAATCACAATTACATCGGCACCGAGCACATCCTGCTCGGCCTCATCCACGAGGGTGAGGGTGTCGCGGCCAAGGCGCTCGAATCGCTGGGCATCTCGCTGGAGGGCGTGCGCGAGCAGGTCGAGGAGATCATCGGCCAAGGCCAGACCGCGCCCGCCGGCCACATCCCCTTCACGCCCCGCGCCAAGAAGGTGCTGGAACTTTCCCTGCGTGAGGCGCTCCAGCTCGGCCACAACTACATCGGCACCGAGCACATCCTGCTGGGCCTGATCCGCGAGGGCGAGGGCGTCGCCGCGCAGGTGCTGCAGAAGCTCGGCGCCGACCTCAACCGGGTGCGCCAGCAGGTCATCCAGCTGCTCAGCGGCTACGCCGGTGGCGAGTCCGGTCAGGCGGGCGCCAAGGGCGGCACGGCCGCGCAGGGCGAGGGCGACCCCAAGGGCTCGCCGGTGCTCGACCAGTTCGGCCGCAACCTCACCCAGCTCGCGCGCGAGGGCAAGCTCGACCCGGTCATCGGCCGCACCCGCGAGATCGAGCGGGTCATGCAGGTCCTCAGCCGCCGCACCAAGAACAACCCGGTGCTGATCGGCGAGCCCGGCGTCGGCAAGACCGCCATCGTCGAGGGCCTGTCGCAGATGATCGTCAACGGCCAGGTGCCCGAGACGCTCAAGGACAAGCAGCTGTACACGCTCGACCTCGGCGCGCTGGTCGCCGGGTCGCGCTACCGCGGCGACTTCGAGGAGCGCCTGAAGAAGGTGCTGAAGGAGATCACCACCCGCGGCGACATCATCCTGTTCATCGACGAGCTGCACACGCTGGTCGGCGCGGGTGCCGCCGAGGGTGCGATCGACGCGGCCAGCATCCTCAAGCCGATGCTGGCTCGTGGCGAGCTGCAGACCATCGGCGCGACCACCATCGAGGAGTACCGCAAGCACCTCGAGAAGGACGCCGCGCTCGAGCGCCGCTTCCAGCCGATCAAGGTCGAGGAGCCCTCGGTGGCGCACACCATCGAGATCCTCAAGGGCCTGCGCGACCGCTACGAGGCGCACCACCGGGTGACCATCACCGACGACGCGCTGGTGGCCGCGGGCAACCTGGCGGACCGCTACATCTCCGATCGCTTCCTGCCGGACAAGGCGATCGACTTGGTGGACGAGGCGGGCTCGCGCCTGCGCATCCGCCGCCTGACCGCGCCGCCGGACCTCAAGGAGCTCGACGAGGAGGCCGGGCGCGTCCGCAAGGCCAAAGAAGCCGCGATCGACGAGCAGGACTTCGAAAAGGCCGCTGCGCTGCGCGACCAGGAGAAGAAGATCCTGGAGCGCAAGACGAACCGCGAGCGCGAGTGGAAGTCCGACGGCATGGACACCGTGCTCACCCTCGACGAGGAGGACATCGCGGAGGTCCTGAGCAACTGGACCGGCATCCCGGTGTTCAAACTCACCGAGGAGGAGACCCAGAAGCTGCTGCGCATGGAGGACGAGCTGCACAAGCGCGTCATCGGCCAGGAGGACGCCATCAAGGCGGTCTCCAAGTCGATCCGTCGCACGCGCGCCGGCCTCAAGGACCCCAAGCGCCCGTCCGGCTCGTTCATCTTCCTGGGCCCGTCCGGCGTCGGGAAGACCGAGCTGGCCAAGACGCTCGCCGAGTTCCTGTTCGGTGACGAGGACGCGCTGATCCACCTGGACATGTCCGAGTACATGGAGAAGCACACCGTCTCGCGCCTGATCGGCTCGCCCCCGGGCTACGTCGGCTACGAGGAGGGCGGCCAGCTGACCGAGGCGGTGCGCCGCAAGCCGTTCAGCGTGGTGCTGTTCGACGAGGTCGAGAAGGCCCACCCGGACGTGTTCAACGCGCTGCTGCAGATCCTGGAGGACGGCCGCCTGACGGACGCCCAGGGCAAGCAGGTGGACTTCAAGAACACCGTGCTGATCATGACGTCCAACCTCGGCACCCGGAACCTCGGTGCGCAGTCCCTGGGCTTCACCGCCAAGGACGACGAGAAGGACACCTACACACGCATGAAGGACCAGGTCAACGAAGAGCTGAAGAAGCACTTCCGGCCCGAGTTCCTCAATCGCATCGACGAGACCATCGTGTTCCACCAGCTCACCCGCGAGCAGGTGAAGACGATCGTCGACCTGATGATCAAGCGCGTGCGCGAGGCGCTGAAGTCCAAGGATCTCGACATCGAGCTGACCGACGAGGCCAAGACGTGGCTCGCGGACAAGGGCTACGACGCCCAGCTCGGCGCCCGGCCGCTGCGCCGCACGATCCAGCGCGAGATCGAGGACGCACTGTCCGAGAAGATCCTGTTCGGCGAGTTCCACGCCGGCCAGCTGATCGTCGTGGCGGTCGAGGATGACGCGATCGTCTTCCGCGGCGTCGACAGCCCGCCGGATGTCCCGCCGGTCGAACTGGCCGGATCCGGGGGCGAATCGAGCTGAAAGATTTTCGCAAAATCGGCTAAAGGTCATCATCCGACCTGCCGAGAAGAGATGTTCGGGAGACGTGTCCCCTCCATGGGAGGCGGCTCGGGGCGCCAAGAGCCCCGGCCCGTCTGGAGTGGGACCAGACCAACCCGACAGTGGGCCCGGTGCGCAAAGAGCGCCGGGCCTTTGCTGTTGCTAACAACTAACAACTACTAAGTTGTCCTAAGTTAGTAGGTGTTGTAAATTGGCTTCATGAAGATGCCGCTGCGGCCGCCCACATCCTCCCTTAGCACGGGGGATGTACGTTCCTGGATCAAGATGCTGGGGCGGGCTGGTCCTTTGGATGGCGACCGCTACCGCCACTGGGACACATTTCGCCACTGCACGCCTCCCGACGGGTTGACCGTAGAGGACTGGTGGACCGCCACAAAGTTGGCACGGAAGTCGCTGCTGCGCCGGCTGCCCCTCGCTGACCCGGATGGCAACAAACTCACGGTTGCGTTGCCGGATCCGGCGCTGGAGATGCTCATGCGCGTCGATCAACAGGCCAGCGGCCGCATCCAGGCGCCCGACGCGGTGACCAATCCTGCGACGCGCGACAGGTATCTCGTCAACTCCCTCATGGAGGAGGCGATCAGGTCCAGCCAGCTCGAAGGCGCAGCCACCACGCGGCAGGTCGCCAAGGAAATGCTCCGCTCGGGCCGGGACCCGCGAGATCGCAGCGAGCGGATGATCCTCAACAACTATCGCGCCATGCAGTTCGTGCGCGAGCACGTTGGAGAGCAGCTGACGCCCGAATTGGTTCTGGACCTCCACCGGATCGTCACGGACGACACGCTCGACGATCCAGCGGACGCCGGCCGGTTGCAGGAGCCTGGGGAAGAGCGCATCAAGGTGTGGTGGGACGGCGAGCTCATGTACGAACCGCCGCCCGCGGAACAACTCCCCGAACGCCTGACGCTCCTGTGCGACTTCGCGAACGGCGGCGGTGACGTCAAGGGATTCCTGCACCCCGTCGCACGCGCCATCCTCGTCCACTTCTGGATGGCCTACGACCACCCGTTCGTGGACGGCAACGGGCGCACGGCGCGTGCCCTCTTCTACTGGGCGATGCTCTCTCAGGGCTACTGGCTCGCGGAATTCCTGCCGATCTCCAACATCATTCGGGAGGCGCCCGCGCGGTACTCAAAGTCGTTCCTCTATGTCGAGACGGACGAAGGCGACACCACCTACTTCGTCCTTTCGCAGCTGAGGATCCTGTGCCGGGCCATCGATGAGTTGCACGCCTACCTCGAGCGGAAGACTCGTGAGGTGCGGGAGGTGGAGTCACTGCTGCGGAAGAGCCCCGGCTTCAACCACCGACAGGTCGCCCTCCTGGCGCACGCGTTGCGCGACGCCGGGGCGCATTACACGTTCGCCACGCACCAGCGCAGTCACGGCGTGGTCTATCAGTCGGCCCGGACTGACCTGTTGGACCTAGAGGCGCGCGGGTTGTTGGAACGCACCACCCGCGGAAAGACGTTTGTCTTTTTCC
>Ga0299913_10001253_pt1 | contig 18418 bp, 20 predicted proteins | sample RVTome_9_FD_201360 | JGI IMG/M metagenome (GOLD analysis project Ga0299913, IMG submission 201360) | Soil microbial communities from uranium-contaminated site in the Upper Colorado River Basin, Wyoming, United States - RVT155D38 (version 2) ... | reverse complement strand
CGTCGTCGCTCAGCCGCGCGATGAAGGTAGCGAAGGTGTCGTCTGCTGCGCGCAGCTTCCTGTAGCGACGTACCAGGGTCTCGACGTACGGGCCGAGATCGGACGCGAGCACCTTGATGCCTTTGACTTTCCTGCCGAAGGCACGGTCTTTGCCCAGGTGGCCGCCGAGGTGGACGAGGAACGCTTCGACCTTGCGCTTCTCTTCGACCTGATCACCGTTGTGATCCACGACCCACGCCTTCTGAGTCACTACGCAACCCATCAGGCCTATGTCCGCGGTCTGGAACCGCGCGCAGGAGTTGGGGCAACCGTTCACGTTGATGCGGATCTCCTCGGAGATCCCGGGGAGTCGCTCCTCGAGGTAGCGATAGAGCTCGACGGCCCGCCCCTTCGTCTCGACGATCGCGAGCTTGCAGAATTCGATCCCGGTGCACGCCATGGTTCCTCGGCGCCAGGTCGTGGTCTCGACGGGAAGATCGAGCGCCGCGAGGTTCTCGATCAGATCCGACGTCTGGGCCGGCTCGACGTCGAGGATCAGCATCTTCTGTTGCGTGGTCGTCCTCAGCCGACCATCCCCGTAACGCTCGGCGAGCCGGGCCAACGTCTGCAATTGGTGGCCCGAGATGCGGCCGGCCCTCGGAGCGAATCCGACGTAGTTCTTGCCGTCCTTCTGCGCGCCGATCCCGACGTGCTCCCGGTGCGAACCACCGTTCATCGAAGGTGGATCGAAGTCCGTGAGCTTCGTGCCCATCGTGTCTTCGAGCACCTCCCGGAACCTGTTCGGCCCCCAGTCCTGAACCAGGAACTTCATGCGGGCGCGGTTGCGCGCCCGGCGATAACCCCACTCGCGGAAGACGGTGGTGATGCCCAGCACGACGTCGACGACCTGTTCGGGTGGGACGAAGACGTTCAGTCGCTTGGCGAACATCGGGTTGGTCGAGAGCCCCCCTCCGACCCACAGGTCGAACCCGCGCCGGCCGTCGGGGTGGACCGTGCCTACGAGCCCGATGTCATTGATCTCGGCTTGCGCGCAGTTGTGTTCGCATCCGGAGATCGAGATCTTGTACTTGCGCGGCAGGTTCGAGAAAGCCGGATCGCCTACGAGGGCCGCGTTCGCAGCTTGAAGGACCTCCGAGGCATCGACGATCTCGGTCGCGTCGATCCCGGCGAGCGGACATCCGAGGATGTTGCGCGGGGTATCCCCGCAAGCTTCGGTCGTCGATAGGCCCACGGCCTCGAGCTCGCTCCAGATCTGCGGTACGTCCTCGATCCTGATCCAGTGCAGCTGGACGTTCTGCCGGTCCGTGATGTCGGCGACGTCCCGGCCGAAACGGGTCGAGATGCTGCCGATCACCCGCGTCTGCTCGGACGTCAGGATGCCTCCTGGGATCCGAACGCGGAGCATGAAGTAGCCGTCCACCTCCGGCCGCTGCGTGTACAGGCCGTGCCACCGGAAGCGGTTGCGCAGATCCGAAGGCCAGATCGAGGCGAAGCCTTTGGTGGCATAGGTGGACTCGATCCGGGGGCGCACGTTGAGGCCGTCGTCCTCTCGCTTGGCGACCTCGGCCGGATTCTGGGGTTCGAGGTAGCCGAGCGCCCATTGCGCCTCCGCGCGCGGACGTCTCCCCTCAGGGTTGGGGCTCGGGGTGTAGCAACCGCAGGTATCGCACATCTAGCCGGGGGCCTCCTCGGAACGAGAAGGTCCTGTATCTACAGTGTAAACAGTGATAAGTCAAACGACCCCGATCCTTGGGGCCCGGTTCAGGGGGTCAGGTCGCGGCAGAGCTCGGTTATGTGGCGCTCGAGCTGGTTCAGGCCCTCGACCTTGCCGATGCAGAGGGCGATCCCGGCCTCCTTCGCCTGTGCCTCGATCGTCGGGTCGAGGTAGGCGGTGTAGAGGATGATCGGCTGCGAAGGTCGGCTCTGCCGGATCGTGCGGGCCGCGGTCAGACCGTCCATGCCGGGCATCTTGTAGTCCATCACGATCACATCGGGGCCGGTCTCGTCGGCGAGCTTGCACGCGGCCTCGCCGGACGCAGCCTCGCCGACCACTTCGAACCCGTCCAGCTCGAGCATGTCCACGAGCATGTTCCGGACGTGGTCCGTGTCGTCGACAACCAGGACCCGCGCGGCGCTCATCGCCTCGGAAGCCCTTTCTCGACCGGCTCGGGACGATCCAGCCGGTCCTCGACGAGCTGCCGGTTGCGTCTCAGCATCTTCACCAGTTCCTCGTGCCTCTCGATGTAGCGACGGACGGATAGTTCGAGCGAGATGGCGCCCCGGTAACCCGAGCGGGCAACCTCCCCGAGCAACCTGTCGATGGGAAGTATGCCTTGGTCGAGCTCGAGGTGGCCGTCTCTTCCGTCCCCCGCATTATTGGAGAGATGGATGTGCACCAGTCTAGGGGCGAGGATCTCGTAAGAGTCCAGGATGTCGTGCCGGGCGACCGTCAGATGGCTGGTGTCCATGGCCAGGAGGGGGGCGGCATGGGCGAGCGCCGAGGGGTCCAGCCAGCGGTAGGCCCTCATCTTCCGTCCCGCCATCCACACCGGGTACATCGTCTCGACCGCGACCTTGACGCCATGTTCGGCCGAGAACCCCTCCGCTTCCTCCATCACCCACCGGGCATACGCCCGCTCCCACAGGAACGGGGGATGGACCACGTAGGTGGTCGCCCCGACCTCCTTGCACATCTCGACCCCACGTTTGATCTTGCCGAGGGGATCGGGGCCCCACACCGTCTTGGTGATAGCTAGGAAGGGGCCGTGCACGGAGGCGATCTTGAGCCCTCGTGCAGTTGCCAGCTTGAGCGGCAGGGAGGGCTCCTGGGTCCGCCGATCCCGGGTGACCATCAGCTCGATCTCAGTGAAACCGGCCTCGGCCAGCAGATCGAGGCAGTGATCGAGCTCGTAGGCCCAGAAGGGACCCGTCGAGCACTGCACCGGGGGGGTGGACATGGGCGCAATCGTCGCACGAGGCGACGGCCCGGTTATCTATGGAGCCCCCCAGGGTTGGGCCGGCTTGGGCGGGCTGGGAGGCTCGAGTCACGCCCCCTGGGGGGGCCGTGAGGTCCTTACGTCCCAACTCCTGGAAGACTCCACCAGAAACTTCGGCACCTTGGACGCAGAACTGAGGGCGGTGGCCAGTGCTGCTGGCTAGCAAGTGCTTGCAAGAGTTTGCAGTTTGGGCGTAAAGGGGAGACAATCACTAGCCATGGATCTTTCCAGGATGCTCCGCGTCACGGCCGCCAGGGTGCCCGATAAGACCGCCCTCGTGGTTGCCTCCACCGGCGAGAAGTTCACCTTCGCCACCCTCGACCGCGAGGCCGACCGGGTCGCACGCGGACTGGCGGCGATCGGCGTGACCAAGGGGGACCGGGTCGCCTTGGGGATGCACAACGTGATCCACTTCCCCTTCGCCTACTTCGGGATATTGCGTGCCGGAGCCGTCGTCGTGCCGCTCAACGTGATGTTGACCGACACCGAGGTCGCCCGGGTACTCGACGATTCCCAGGCAAGAGCTGCTATCTCTGCGCCGCCGTTCGCCGACACGGTGACCCGAGGAGCGGCGGACCTCGACGTGCGCGTGTTCCGGACCGACTCGTGGGACGAGCTCGGCTCCCTCGAAGGCGCGGCCCCCGATCCCGATCTGTCCGAAGACGATCTCGCGGTCCTTGCCTATACCTCAGGTACGACGGGCGAGCCCAAGGGAGCCATGCTCAGCCACGGCAATCTCCTCGCGAACCTCGACCAGCAGATGTCCATCCCCGAAGCGCACGTCACCGACGCCGACGTCTTGTTCCTCGCGCTCCCGTTGTTCCACATCTTCGGGCTGAACGTGACGTTGGGCCTGTTGGTCATGAACGGCGCCAAGGGCGTTCTTCTCGAACGGTTCGAGCCGGTGCCCGCCCTGAACCTCATCCAGCAGAACAAGGTGTCCGTCATCTTCGGGGCACCACCGATGTACACCGCGTGGTGTGCGACCCCCGGCGCCGATCAGTACGACCTCTCGTCGGTCCGTCTCGCGATCTCGGGAGCGGCGCCGTTGCCGGCCGACGTCTTGCGCGAGTTCAGAGACATCTTCAACGTCGAGATCTACGAGGGCTACGGACTGACCGAAACCGCCCCTACTTTGACGTCGAACCGCATGACCGAGAAGCCGCGCCCGGGTTCGATAGGCAAGCCCCTTCCCGGGATCGAGCTGCGCATCGTCGACGAGGTGGGTAATGACGTCGAGCTCGGTGATCCGGGCGAGATAATCGTGCAGGGGCCGAACGTCTTCAAGGGCTACTGGAACCGCGAGGACGCGACCGAGCAGGTCTTCCGCGACGGGTGGTTCCGTACCGGAGACATCGCGGTACAGGATGAGGACGGGTACCTCTACCTCGTCGACCGCAAGCGCGACCTCATCATCGTCTCCGGATTCAACGTGTTCCCATCCGAGGTCGAAACCGCGTTGCTCCAGAACCCGCTGATCGCGGAAGCGGCTGTCATCGGCCAACCGCATCCCTATACGGGTGAGACGGTCAAGGCCTTCGTGGTGCTCCAGAGCGGCAAGGACACGACCGAGGAAGCGGTGATCGACGATGTCCAGCGACACCTGGCGAGATTCAAATGCCCGACGTCGGTGGAGATCGTCGATTCGCTCCCGCATCTGCTCACGGGAAAGGTGCTGCGCAGGGCATTGCGAGCGAGTTAGCTACCAGCGCCGCAGCGCATCATCCGCAGGGTGTCTGGGCGCAGTATCCGCAGTTTCCTTCCTTCGTAGTCGACGACCCCATCGGCCTTGAGCCGCCGCAGCGTCTTGCAGGTGCTCTCGCGACACATGCCCGCGAGTTTCCCCAGATCGCGCTGACCCAGCGGGAGGTCCATCGCTATCTGTTCTCCATATGACGTACCCAGCATCCTCCCGAGATCGAGCAGCCGTCCGGCCAGGCGCGCCGTCACCTCACCGGAGGTCCGCTCGAGGGCGGTCTCGACGACCCACCGCGCGCGGGCTGCCTGGAGCCGACTCAGCTCGAGGGCGGCCGATGGATCCGCGAACACGATGTCGATGAACAGATCCGCGTCGATCCCGCGGGCGGTAACTTCAGTTGCGGCGACCGCGTCCAGCGGTTGGTGACGGCCGTCCACCGCCGCGATATCTCCGATGATGGTTCCCGGCGGCGCCAGACCGAGGATCGTCTCTTCCCCTTCGCTGTCGCGCAGTGAGAGCTTGACGACGCCGTCCACGAGGAGATGGATTCGGTCGGGTCGGTCCCCGGCCAGGTGGAGGATCTCACCGGGTCCGAGCCGTCGCTCCACCGAGCGATCCAGAAGGCGGTTCCGATCGGCGGAGGAAAGGGCGCCGATCACCGACGAGCCATCCATGCATCACCTCCAGGTCGTATGGCCGCTTGCCCAGAGGACGCGGAAAGGGGTGGGACCGACCGAAGTCAGCCCACCCCTCCTCTCGAACCAACATAGCGCGAACACACCCCGAGGTCCATAGCTTCGAGGTCACGCGAAGATGCACGCCTGATGGAAGAACTCTTCTCGGGGGAGCGCCGCGTCCCGCGCGGCATGCTGATCCTGGTTCCGGCCGTTGCTTTCTTGATAATCCTGGGATTGGGTACCTACCAGCGCACCGATGTACCCACGCCGGGGAAAGCCGTACCGGACTTCACCGCGCCGCTGCTCGGCGGCGGGGGCTCGTTGAGCATGAGCGACCTCGAAGGCAAGCCGGTCGTGCTGAACTTCTGGGCGTCGTGGTGCGGGCCGTGCAAGGACGAGGCCCCACTGCTCCAAACGGCCCACGAGCGCTACGGTGATCGCATCTCGTTCCTCGGCGTCGACATCCGCGATGCGAACAGCGACGCCCTCGAGTTCGTCGCTGAGTATGGCTTGACCTATCCATCGGTGCGTGACGAACAGATGCGTGTGTATGCCGATTACGGGCTCACCGGGCAGCCCGAGACGTTCTTCGTGGACGCGCAGGGAGTCCTCGTCGAGCACGTGCCCGGTCCCGTCGACGAAGAGCGCTTGTTCCAAGCGATAGACATCCTGTTGCGACGCGATGCTTGACGGTCCGTTGGTCTACCCGCTGGCGTTCGGAGCCGGAGCCCTTTCGTTCCTGTCGCCTTGTGTCCTGCCCTTGGTCCCGGGCTACATCTCTTACATGTCGGGCTTGACCGGCCAGGACGCATCTGTGGCCGAAAGGCGCAGGGCGGCCACGACCGCGATGGCGTTCTTCGTGGCCGGCTTCACCGCCATCTTCGTGCCGTTGGGTGTGACCGCGAGCATCCTCGGCTCCTTCCTCGATCAGAACCGCCTGCTGTTCACGCGGGTAGGGGGGGTCTTCATCATCCTCATGGGGCTGGTGTTCCTGGGTGTGATCAAACTCCCCTTCCTCTACCGCGAGGCTCGCTTCCATCCCACGCCGGGGGCCGGGGTGACCGGGAGCTTCGTGCTGGGCGCCGCCTTCGCATTCGGCTGGAGCCCTTGTATAGGGCCGATCCTGGGGGCTTCGCTGACGCTCGCGGCGGGCACGAACCCCGCCAAGGGCGCGCTGTTGCTGTTGCTCTATTCGCTCGGCCTGGGGATCCCATTCATCCTCGCGGGGTTCGGCATCACCAGGGTGACTCCGGTCGTAGCCGCGCTACGCAGGCACACCCGCGTGTTGATGACCACGAGTGGCGTGCTGCTGATCGTCATGGGCTTGTTGTTCATGACCGACTCGCTGTTCCGCATGTCGATATGGATCCAGCGGACCTTCGATGCGCTCGGTCTCGACTTCCTCGCTCGGATCTAGTGGACGCTAGAAGGCCCTGAGGGTCGCGAATGCCTTCTCGATCATCTTGGTGGTCGATCCACCGGGGTTCTCGCGCCACACCCGCTGGATCTCCTCGCTGACCGCCATACAGGTCGAGGCAGCGAGGCGGTCTTCCAGGACGGGCTCGGTCCGGCCCGCGCGGCGAGCGAACACCTTCGCGAGGATGTCGGTCCACCGTTCGGCCATCGCCAGGCGTCTGCCATGCAGGGCCGGGTCGTTCAACAGCAGTTCGTCGAGCATGCGCTGCTGTTTGTCTTTCTGCCCGTCGCCCTCGTGGGGCTCAGAGATCGCGATCAGAGCCTTCTCGAAGGCCTGCCATGGGGTCTCGCTCAGAGGGCGCTCCTTCAGATGCTCTAGGAACGCGTCCCCCGTCTCGTCGATCTCGTCGAACAGGACCGCTTCCTTTGAGCCGAAGTAGCGGAAGAAGGTGCTGCGCGACACGTCTGCGGTGGTCGCGATCTCGTCTACGGACACCGCCGAGAAACCCCGCTCGCTGAAGAGCCGGAGGGCGGTCTCGCGCAGAAGCATCTGGGTGGCTTCCTTCTTGCGCTCCCTCAGACCTGGGTCTGAACGCTCGGCCAGTGCCACTTGCGACCCTCTCTGCTCTCTAGTCCCATCACCTCGGAAAAAAGATACTCCGGTTCCACTTGGAACGGAATACCAGAAAAAGGAGCGGGCGCGTTGCTGGATCTCTTGCCGGGATGGGCGGTGCTGGCGGTGGCCGGTACCTTGGTCGGGGTCCTGGTCGCGGTCGCGATCTACGACGCCAGGAGGCGACGCGACAGGAGCTAGGACGTCCGTTCCGGATCTGGGCGGTGCGGGACGGAGAAACTGAAATGTCTCATTTGGGACTCGCTACCGCCAACGTCGCACATTCTCGGCTAGGCTGCCGCGATGCACACGGGACAAGGGGTGCGCTACAGGGGTAAGCCGGTCGCCTTCGGAGAGCGCCACGTGGATCCCGGCGCGCTCGGCGAAGTCATAGCCGTCCACCGGTTGCAGGAGGAGTGGTTCGCCGTGAAATGGGAGGGCATGACCCGGCCCACCTTCCACCTCAAGAGGGAGCTCGAACCGATCCAAGCGTAGGCATCGAGCGACGCTGGGCTTGGTGCACAAATTCACAGGGTTCCGGTTGGTGGGCGATGCCAAGGTCTAAAAGCCCAGGTCAGAGGCGGGAAAAGACTTTGTGATATCGCTCACAAAGTCCGGTAGGATGACCCCGATGCCCACCCGACCTATCCCCGAAGCGACCGTCGCACGGCTCCCCGTATACCTCCGCAGCCTGCTCGATCTGGCGGAGGGACGTGGCCAGCTGAACGTTTCTTCCGAGGAACTGGCCAACCTCGCGGGTGTCAATGCCGCGAAGGTCCGCAAGGACCTCTCCTACCTCGGCTCCTACGGTACCCGTGGCGTCGGCTACGACGTCGAGTACCTCCTCTACCAGATCACCCGCGAGCTCGGTCTCACGCAGGACTGGCCCGTCGCGATCGTCGGGGTCGGGAATCTGGGCCGAGCCCTCGCGTCGTACAAGGGCTTCACCGAGCGCGGCTTCCGGATCATGGCCCTGTTCGATGTCGACGACAAGATCGTCGGCACCACCGTCGCCGGGCTCCCTGTTCGACATCTCGACGATCTCAAAGACGTGGTGGCCGAGGACGGGATCTCGATCGGCGTCATCGCGACCCCTCCCGCCGCGGCCCAGGAAGTGGGCGAGCGGTTCGCCGACGCGGGGGTCAAGTCGATTTTGAACTTCGCTCCGACGGTGGTGAGCCTTCCCCCCGACGTGACGGTGCGCAAGGTGGACCTCTCGACCGAGCTCCAGATCCTCTCGTTCTTCCAGCAACGCATCCAAGCCATCGCAACGGCCCGAGAGGCGAACCGCAGACTCGGCGCCGGCCGCTAGCCGGACTGTTAGCTTGAACGCGATGTCGGTAGTAGTCGTAGGCCTCAACCACAACTCGGCACCGGTCGATCTCCTCGAGCGCCTTGCCATACCCGAGGACGAGCTTCCCAAGGCCTTGCATCAGCTCTTGACCTACGAGCACATCCTCGAAGGGGCCGTGCTGTCGACCTGTAACCGGATCGAGGTCTACGCATGCGTCTCGAAGTTCCACGGAGGCGCCCAGGACCTGCGCAACTTCCTCGCGGAATTCCGTCATGTCGCACCGGAGGACTTCAGTGATCGGCTGTACACGTACCACGACGACGCCGCGATCAGACACCTGTTCCGCGTGTCGGCGGGTATCGACTCGATGGTCGTCGGCGAGTCCGAGATCCTCGGACAGGTGCGCCGGTCCTTCTCGGTGGCTACCGAAGAGGGGGCCGCGCAGCGCGTCCTGGGTAGCGCGTTCCGCAAAGCGTTGCGTGCCGGCAAGCGAGCGCGAACCGAGACGTCCATCGGCCGGAACCCGGTATCGATCTCGTCTGCAGCGGTCGAACTCGCGCGCAAGGCGTTCGAGGGTTCGACGTTGGCGGGGAAGAAGGTAACGATCGTAGGCGCGGGAAAGATGGGACGACTCGCCGCACAAGCGCTGGCATCGGCCGGCGCCTCCGACGTGTCGGTAGTGAACCGATCACAGGAACGAGCGCAGGACCTCGCAGACACCTTCGGGGCGACGCCGCTGCCGATAGAGGAACTCCCCGCACAGCTTGCGCGCGCAGACATCGTCATCACATCCACGACCGCACCCGAGACGATCGTCGACGCATCCATGGTCGAGCGGGCGGTTGTCTCGCGTGCAGAGAGCTCTCCGCTATTCATCGTCGATATCGCGGTTCCTCGCGACGTCGAAGCATCGGTTGGCGACATCGCGGGGGTGGTCCTGCGCGACATCGACGATCTGCGCGGTGTGGTCGAAACCAACATCGGCAGTCGTCTGTCCGAGATCTCGCAGGTCGAGCAGATCATCGGCGACGAGGTCGCCGGGTTCATCGAGTGGCAGAGATCGTCGGAGATCGCTCCCACCATCACGGAGCTGGTCGCGTGGGGGGAGTCGATCCGCACTACCGAGATGGAGCGTCTCAGGGGCCTCGGTCTTAGCGAAGAACAGCTCGAGGCCGCGGATCGCTCGACCAAGCGCATCGTTGCGAAGCTGCTGCACCCGGCCCTCGAGAAGGCCAAGGAGCTGGCGGCCTCCAAGCAAGGTCACACCTACCTGACCGCCCTCCGCGAGCTGTTCGAGCTCGACGATGAGGATTCCTAGCGGAGGCTCCACCCCTGAGCGACTCATCGTCGCCAGCAGAGCATCTCGTCTCGCTCTAACCCAGACCGGTCTCATCGCCGACGCGCTCCGGGCTGCCCACCCCGGGCTCGAGGTGGAGGTCCTCGAGATCACGACGAAAGGTGACCGCGACCAGCGCCCCTTCGCTGCTATCGGCGGTAAGGGCCTGTTCACCTCCGAGGTCGAGCGCGCGGTCGTCGAAGGACGAGCGGATCTCGCGGTGCATTCCGCGAAAGACCTGACGGCAACCCTTGGTGAGGGATGTTCGATCGTGTGCGTTCCGGCTCGTGCCTCGAGATCGGATGTTCTCATCGGTGGGACGGGATCGACGGCGGTGGACCGGTTGCGATCGCTGCCACCCGGTTCGGCGGTGGGTACGTCCAGCATGCGTCGTCGAGCGTTGCTGATGGAAGCAAGGAGAGACGTGGCCGCGGTCGAGTTCAGGGGCAACCTGGACACCCGGCTCAGGAAGGTGCGCGATGGCGTGGTGCAGGCCGCGATCCTCGCGGCCGCGGGGATCGAGAGACTCGGAATCCCGCTCGAAGCCGGTAGTCACCTCGATCCGTCGTGGTGGGTTCCTGCTCCGGGCCAGGGAGCGCTCGCGGTGGAAGCTTTGACCGACCGGCTCGATGTCGCGGCCTTGTGCGAGCCGCTCACCGATCGCGTGGCCACGGCCGAGCTCGCCGCGGAACGTGCCTTCGGGACCAGGCTCGAGGGTGGCTGCAGCGTCCCGCTGGGTTGTTCGGCTGTAGCCGACGGCGATCGCATCACCGTTACCGGCTACCTGGGATCTCCCGGCGGCCGAGGGTTGCGCGAGAGCTTGACCGGCAACGTCGCTGACGCCGCCTCGCTCGGGGTCGACCTCGCCGAAGCGATCCTGGTGTCGGGAGGCGACTCGATCCTGGTGGAGATCGAGGGCCGCGCTGCTCCGGTGGTCGAGGAACCATGACCGCCGATGCCGGCACGGTGTACCTGGTCGGCGCGGGGCCAGGAGACCCAGGTCTGATCACCGTCCGGGGACTCGAGTTGCTGAGGTCGTGCGACGTCGTGCTCTACGACAGGCTCGTGTCCCCGCGGCTCCTCGACGAGGCGGGCTCGGCGGAGAAGATCTTCGTCGGCAAGCGTCCGGGCGAGACACACAGCCGCCAGGTGGTTTCCGATGCCCTGCTGGTCTCGAAGGCGCACGAGGGCAAGAGCGTCGTACGTCTCAAGGGTGGCGACCCGTTCGTCTTCGGGCGCGGCGCCGAGGAGGCAGCGCTTCTGCGCGACTCGTCGATCCCATTCGAGATCGTCCCCGGGGTGAGCTCCGCGATAGCGGTTCCCGCCTATGCGGGTATCCCGGTCACGCACCGCGGGGTGGCGGCTTCCTTCGTCGTGCTGACCGCGCGCGAGGAAGGCGGGGAGATCGAGGCCGACGTCGCCGAGCTCAGCGTGGGGGCCGAGACGATCGTGTTGCTCATGGGTGTTGCCGCACTCGACAAGATCGCTCGCCGTCTGATCGATTCTGGTCGGGAACCGGCGGAACCTGCTGCCGCTATCGAATGGGGGACCACTTCTAAACAACGTGTGGTCGTAGCGGATCTCGCGACGATCGCGCGACGCGCCTCAGAGGAGGGATTGAAGCCTCCGGTTACGACGGTGATCGGCCGGGTCGTATCGCTGCGAGATTCGCTCGCGTGGTTCGAAGACAGACCGCTACTCGGGCGTTCGGTGGCGGTAACCCGGCCGCGTGGTCAGGCCCAGGACTTGAGCCGCAAGCTGGCCCACCTGGGTGCCGACGTCGTATCGCTGCCACTGATCGAGATCGCCGATCCGACCTCGTGGCAAGGCGCGGACGACGCGGTTCGAGGTTTGTCGGAGGGACGCTACGAGTGGGTCGTGTTCGCCAGCGCGAACGCGGTCGAGCGGTTCTTCGCCCGTGTTCTCGAAAAGGGCTTGGATGCGCGCGCGTTCGCGGCCTCCAAGGTGGCGGCCGTGGGAGCCCGCACCGCGCACGCGCTATCGCACCGCGGTCTCCGGCCCGACCTCGTCCCCACCACGTTCGAGGGCAGCGCACTGATCGAGGCCCTAGGTCCCGGGACCGGGAGGGTGTTGTTCCCGCGCGTCGAGGCTGGCCCCACCGAGCCCGTCGACGCCCTCGCGAGCAACGGTTGGCAGGTGGACGACGTTGCGGTCTACGCGAACGTGCCTGGAGCGCCGGATAAGAGCGCGCTCGACCGGGTCGAGGCGGAAGATGTCGACATCGTCACGCTGACGAGCGCGTCCACGGCCCGGAACCTGGCACCGATCCTCGGCGACCTCAGCCGCGCCGCCGTCGTCTGCATCGGTCCGGCTACGGCCGCCGAAGCCAGGGCGCAGGGGATCGAGGTCGCCGGCGTGGCCGAGCCCCACGACACCGAAGGGTTGATAGAGGCGGTGCTCAGCATCGCCCGTACCATTAACCGATGACCATCGAAGAAGGCCGCCGTCTTCGCCGCTTGCGCCGGACCCAGGGGTTGCGCAGGGCTTTCGCGGAGACCTCACTCAGCCCATCGGACCTCATGGCCCCGTTGTTCCTGAAGGAGGGAATCTCGGAACCCGCCCCCATCTCGTCGATGCCGGGTCATCATCAGCACACCCTCGAATCGCTCGTGAAGGAGGCCAGGGAGCTGGCCGCCCGCGATGTCGCCGGCGTCGTCCTGTTCGGGATCCCGGCTACCAAGGATGCGGCCGGCAGCGAAGCTCACAACGATGGCGGCATCGCCCAGAAGGGTTTGAAGGCCCTGAAAGAAGAGCTGGGCGACGACTTCGTGGTCGTCGCGGACCTGTGCCTGTGCGAGTACACCGACCACGGCCATTGCGGTGTGATCGAGAACGAGACCGTCGCCAACGACCCCACGATCGAGATCTACGGCCGCATCGCGGTGAGTCAGGCTCGCGCCGGAGCCGACATGGTCGCTCCCTCCGGGATGATGGACGGCCAGGTCGCGGCGATCAGGTCGGCCCTCGATGCTGAAGGTTTCCACGACGTCGCCGTGCTTGCCTATGCCGCCAAATACGCATCGTCGTTCTACGGACCGTTCCGGGAAGCCGCCGAGGGAGCGCCACGGTTCGGCGACCGGCGTGCGTACCAGCAGGATCCCTCTAACGTCCTCGAGGCCCTGCGCGAGGTCGAGGCCGACATCGCCGAGGGCGCCGACGCGGTGATGGTCAAACCCGCGCTCGCGTATCTCGACGTTGTTGCGGCGGTGAAGGATCGCTTCGAGTATCCGGTCGCGGCCTACAACGTCAGCGGCGAGTACTCGATGCTGATGGCGGCTGCGGCCAACGGGTGGATCGACGAGCGTCAGGCGACGCTCGAGACCTTGACCTCGATCAGGCGAGCCGGCGCCGATCTCGTCATCACCTATCACTCGAAGAAAGCCGCCGAGTGGCTGAGCTAGAACCGCGCAGAGTCGTCCGGGATAGATCGGACAAGCTGTTCTCAGATGCTCTCGGGCTGATGCCCGGCGGGGTCTCGTCCCCCGTCCGGTCGTTCAACGCGGTCGGTTCCGAACCCTTCTTCGTCGCGAGCGCCTCGGGGGCCGAGATCACCGACGTGGACGGGAACAGCTACATCGATCTCGTGAACAGCTGGGGCGCGCTGTTGTTCGGGCATGCGCATCCGGAGATCGTTCGTGCGGTGTCGGAGGCCGCCGGCAAGGGGACCTCGTTCGGGACGCCTTCCGAGCTCGAGGTCGAGCTCGCTCGTCTCGTAGCGGACATGGTTCCGAACGTCGAACGCATCCGGTTCGTGTCGTCGGGCACCGAGGCATCGATGACCGCGGTGCGTCTGGCGCGTGGATCGACAGGGCGAAACAAGATCCTCAAGTTCGCGGGCTGCTACCACGGGCACACCGATGCGTTGCTGGCCGAGGCGGGCTCCGGTGTGGCCACCCTCGGGATCCCGGGAACCCCGGGAGTCACCGAGGGCGCGACCCACGACACCCTGATCGCTCCGTACAACGACCTGGCCGCGGTCAACGAGCTGGTCGAGACACATTCCGACGACCTCGCTGCGATCCTCGTCGAGCCGGTAGCCGCGAACATGGGTCTCGTGCTTCCCCAGGAAGGCTTCCTTAAGGGTTTGCGACAGATCGCGACGGATGCCGGCGCCGTGCTCGTCTTCGACGAGATCATCACAGGCTTCCGACTCGGGCCGGGCGGCGCGCAGGAGCGTTTCGGAATCGATGCCGACCTTGTGCTGCTGGGCAAGATCCTCGGCGGTGGTTTGCCGGTGGGGGCGGTGGGGGGCCGCGCCGAGCTCATGGACCACCTGGCTCCCGTGGGTTCCGTGTACCAGGCGGGGACCCTGTCCGGCAATCCCGTAGCGATGGCGGCAGGGATCGCGAACCTGACCCTGATCGCTTCGACCCCAGACCTGTACACGCGGATCCAGGACACCGCGCGCTCTTTGGTGCGCGGATTGGTCGATGCCGCGGAGCGCAACGAGGTCCCGATGGTGGCCGCCGCGATCGGGGGCCTTGCCGGGTTTTTCTTCCGCAACGAAGAGGTCGACGATTATGACGACGCGCGGGACACGGAAGCCGATCCTTACGCGCGTTTCTTCCGGGGCATGTTGGCGCACGGTGTCTACTTGCCTCCATCGAGGTTCGAGGCGTTGTTCATCTCGACGGCTCATACTGAAGCCCACATCGACCACATATCGGAGGCTGCCGACCGTGTCTTCGCAACGCCCTGAAACCATGAGTGAGCCCGCGGCTACCAGGCCTAGGTGGTACTCCTACTGGCCCAAGTGGCGGCGCGTCATGATGAGCGGGGCGGTCATCCTGCTGGCGGGCTCGCTGTTACCCGCGATCATGGGCCGGGAAGACGCCCCGGCCGGTGTGACCAACGCCTCTTTCATCATCGGCTACGTGCTGCTCGCCTACGGCTTCTTCCTCGCGATGCGCGCCCGGAGAACCCCCGATTCGCCGCCGCAGGGAGCGGGCGACACGAAGTCGGGTGGATCGGACAAAGACGAACGAGCCGAGGTCTTAGAAGAAGAGACCTAAGGAGCAACTAGGAGAGGGATTCCTTCAGTCCTCGCGGCCGAGGATCCACCATAGGACGGCACCCGTGAGCAGGAGCATGAATGTCAGCGCGATGAACGCGACGCCGCCGTTCTCGCCGAGGGTCTCGCCGCCGGCATCGATACCGGTTCCGCATGCGCTCAATAACAGGAGCGACGTGAGCGCCGCAAGCAACCGCTTCATCGTGCTCCCTCCTCGACTTCGGTTTCTCTCTTGACCTTGCGTTCCGCTTTGCTGAGCCCGAAGAGGTGGAGAGCGAAGACGATGAACGTTCCTCCCGCGATCAGCCGCGCCTTACCCAGCGGGTTGCCGGGGTCGTACTTCATCACGACAACCATGGTGGCGTCTTTCGGGGTGAAGCTTTGGTCCGGGTCCGCTTCGTTCGCCTTCTCGATGGCCGACGTCGACGCTTCGAGGGTCAAGGCCCCGTACTCGTCTTCACCTTCGGAATAGAGCCTGCCGCTGTCGGAAGTGACGGTGGCGTCGGCCTCGGCGAGGAACTCGCCGCCATTCTTCTCCTTGATCGCTTCGGCGAGGTAGTCGATCGCCGCGCTCTCGAGCTCGGCAGCTTTGGTCAGGGCCTCCTGGTCATCCTCGTCCGGGACCTCCCACGGGTCCTCTGGGTACTGAGCCGCAGGACCGAACTCGAGCTGAGAAGAGTTCCCCTTCAGGTCCACGCCGTGCCACTCAGGCAGCTGGCCCACGGGTCCGAGAGGATCGCCATAGCTCCACACCAGGGTCATGATGAAGATGAAACCGAGGGTCACCGACGCGGTCACGAAGTACCCGAGCCGGGCGCCCATGATCACCGTCAAGAGCAGCCACACGCTGCCGACGAACACGATCAACCCGGATACGACCGCAGCGATGCCTTCGATGAATATCAGGTCCACTACAGCGACCTCTCGTATGCGATCACGGCCATGATCTGCTCGTCGGTCAAGGGGTACGGCGGAGGCGGGATGCCTTGCGCGGGAGCCTCGGCCCACGCAGGCATGAACGCGAACCGGCGGCCGTTGCGCACGGTCCAGACGTGCTGAGCCTCGTCGAGGTGCCGGACGTCACCCTTCCACAGCGCCATTCCCTGGAACCAGGGGTCGGAGACCTCGTCGGGGCCGGAGTTGTTGAAGTCGAGGGTTCCATCGGTCCCCGCGGCTTCCTTGCCCTGACCCTCCGGGCCGTGGCAGACCGCGCAGCGCGCTTCGAAGATCTCTTTCCCGCAGGCCAGGTCGTCCTCGGCGGGCTCTTGACAGCCGTCGGAGATGGCGGGTGGTGGTTCCTGGTTGCCGGGCAAGCTCTTGAGCCATGCGATCACGTCCGTGATCATCTGCTCGGTCATCGAGCCGCCGTACTCGACGCCCCACGCCGGCATCGGCGTTCCGGGGCGGCCGCGCTCGATCGTGAACTTGATGACCTCCTCGTCCCATCGCTGGAACACGTTGTTGAGAGGAGGAGCGGTGTAGGCCACGGTCTCGCCCGAGATCGGATCTTTGTACGCGGGGTTGGCCAGACCTCCGGCTCCATTACCGCCGTGGCAGTTGGCACATGCCTGGCCCAGGGAGATCCTCGCCTCTTCCTCCTTGAACTCGGCCGCGCTGGCGTCCTCGTCCAGTGGAGGCGGTGCGGCGAAGATCAACGAGCCCCGATGGACCGCTTCTTCGTCGAAGCGATGCTGGAACGCTTCCTGACGCTGCTGCTCGGGCAACCAGTAGAGCGGGATGAACAAGGCCGCGACCAGCGACGAAACGAAGAACCAGACCTGCAGACGTTCGAGGCGCGGCCCTTCGAGGACCTCGTCCGATTGACCCGGGCGAAGGGCGTGCGGGATGCCCAGTCGGGGGCGCCGGCGCGACCCGATGCCGCCCGTGCGGACGACGAAGATCGCCCACAGCAACAATGCCGGGACGATCACGACCAGTCCGAGGGTCAGGATCTCAGAGGTGCTCACGTTTCAGTTCTCTCCTAGTTCGATGATCGTCTTAGGTCGGGACGCAGAACGGGCCTTGCGGCTCCGAGAACCTGTCCCAGGTGTTGGCTCCTCGCGGTGGGCCCTCTTGCAGGGACCCCGTATCGACCACGACCTTGCCGTTCTCGACCGTTAGTGGGAAGCGATCGAGACCCCGGGGGGCCGGACCGGCGTAATACTCGCCGTGCAAGCGGTACTTCGAACCGTGACACGGGCATTCGAAGAGCTTCGACGAATCGCATTTCGGGACCGAGCATCCGAGGTGGACGCACTTCCTGTACAGCGCCTGCAGCTTCGTGTCCACCGCGTTGACTGCCGTGTAGACGGGTGCATCCCCCGTGCCTTCGTAGTAGGTGAGGTAGAAGCGCCCCTCCGGGATGAACAGCGGAGTGAAACCGCCGTCCGGGCCTACCTTCGCAAGGATGTCTTCGTAATCGCCGGCGTTGATCTTGGTTCCGAAACCTCCGGTGAGCTTGGGCCACAGGAACGAGAGCGTGCCCATGCCGAAGAAACCGAGGAAGGCCGAGAACGAGGCGGTGCCGGCGCGGTTGAGGAACTGACGCCGGGACACGCTGAGCTGCTCGGGAGTGAGGGGCTTGAGCTTCGCTGGCGGAACCTTCTCGACGGTGACCTCGGGCTTGTTGGCGGCCGACTGAGCGGGACTCGTCGCCGGCTCGGTTCCGGCCGCGACCGGATGCTCGCGGGTCGCGAGCCCGGACTCGGCGCGCGCCTTGCGCTGCCTGCGGACGGTCACGTTGATCATGAACAACGCCCATAAGAGGACGCTGACGCCAACGACGATGAAGGCGATCGTTGCCGGACTCATCTGATCTGCTCCTGTTCGTTCGTCATAACTCGAAGAAGATCCCGCCTTCCCAGGGGAACACGAAGTTGAACCCTGGGCCTCGGAAGAACATGCCGATGATGTTGAGGATCGCGAAGCTCAGCACGAAGAACGAGAACAACACGATGGCGAGCTTGCGATCGTCGGGTCGGGTGGATGGGTTGCGGTCGATGAAGGGGGCCGCGAAGAGCCCGATGATTATGACCGTCGGGATCGTGACACCGGCCACCTGCGGGTGCCAGTAACGCAGTAACTCCTGGAGGCCGAGGAAGTACCACGGAGCTTTCGACGGGTTCGGCGTCTGGTTGAAGTTGGCCAGCTGACGCAGCGGGGCATCGACCACGGTCGAGAAGAGGGTGAGCATCACCATGACCACGACCAGGGCAACGAGCTCGGCGGCCATCAGGTGGGGCCAGACGTTGACGCGGTCCATCGGCTGACGTTCGATCTTCTGGATCGCCTCCGGCTTGACGACCGCAAGCAACCGCTGGACCCGCTCGGGAACGGCGGCACCGTTGCCGGCGGC